>Ga0209626_1000035_pt1 | contig 40134 bp, 39 predicted proteins | sample JacPinW_OM1H0_M2_FD_187962 | JGI IMG/M metagenome (GOLD analysis project Ga0209626, IMG submission 187962) | Forest soil microbial communities from Algoma, Ontario, Canada - Jack Pine, Ontario site 1_JW_OM1H0_M2 (SPAdes) (version 2) | ecosystem: Environmental > Terrestrial > Soil > Boreal... | reverse complement strand
CGCTCATGCTGTCTCCCTCTTCTCATCGTAGCGGCGGTATACGTCCCAGGCGGCGCGCAGGGCGTGCGGGCCGCAGTGCGGCCAGCGCGCGAGCACGTGCTGGTCGGGCCGGATCAGGTACGTGACGCCGGCAGCGCCACCGTAGCGCGACCTGACGAGACCCTGCGGATCGGAGAGCCCCGTTGCGCGTGAGGCGTGCGCGCCAACGGTGATCACCTTGAGGCCGCGGATGCCGCAGTCGGCGCCGTCTGCTTCAGCACGCGCGGCCTGGACCTCCCCCTCCACAAACACCAGGGCGCAGGGCATCGCGCCCAGCTGCTCGAGCAGCCAGCCGGGCGTGCCGTCCGCGCGCATCACGGGCGCGTCGCTGCAGGGCGCCCCGGCGCTCATGGCGCCGGTGACGGTGCCCGCCTCGAGCGCCATCCCGGGCAAGCCCGCGTAGTCGCACGGCTGCGAGAGCCTGCCGGAGTTGACCAGAGCGCGTGCAAAGGGAAAGTCGGCGGCGAGTTCCAGGACGGCATCGCGAAATTGTCGCTCGACGGCTGAGCCGGGCGACATGAAGGCGGTGGTGCGCCGCGAGTTCAGTATGTTCTCGTCCGCCGCGCGGCCCCGCTCGATCTCGTAGCTCGCCAGCAGCCGCGCCGGCGCCTCGTTGCGTATCACGCGGGCGAGCTTCCAGCACAGGTTGTCCACGTCCTGGATCCCGCCGTTGCCGCCGCGGGCGCCGAAGGGGCTTACGACGTGCGCAGCATCTCCGACGAAGATGACGTGACCATCGATGAAGCGGGCGATCCGTGCGCACCGGAAGGTATACACGGAACACCATTCAAACTCGCACGGCACATGCGGGCCCACCACCCGGCGTACCCGCTCCATGACGCGCGACGCGTCGCGTTCCACGTCCGGGTCGGCGTCGCGACCGAGCTGAAAGTCGATGCGGAACAGGTTGTCGGGCTGGCGGTGGATCAGCACGCTTTCGCCCGGATCGAATGACGGCTGAAACCAGAAGCGCCGGTCGCTGGGATAAGTCGCCTCCAAGCGCACGTCGACGATCAGGAACTTATCCTCGAAAGACTGGCCCTCAAAAGGATGCCCCCGCATGGCGCGCACGCTGCTGCGGGCGCCATCCGCGGCGATCAGCCAGCCACACTCCAGATGGTATTCCCCGTCGGGCGTCCCCACGGTGATCCTGAGGCCATCGTCGAGATCCTCGACCGCGGTTACGCGGTTCTTCCAGCGAAGCTCGATCAGTTCCGGAAGCTCGCAGACCCGTTCGACCAGGTATTGCTCGACGTGGTACTGCTGAAGGTTGATGAATGCGGGCATCTTGTGGCCACCTTCGGGCAGCAGGTCGAACTGATAGAGCTCGCAGTCGCCGTGGTAGACGCGCCCCACCTTCCAGGTGACCCCCTTGGCGGTCATCCGCCCCGCCACGCCCAGACGGTCGAAGATCTCGAGCGTCCGTTTCGCCCAGCAGATCGCCCGGCTGCCGTCCGAGACCGAGTCGTTGTCATCGAGGACCACACAGGACACCCCCTGCTGCGCGAGATCGATTGCAGCCGCAAGACCCACGGGGCCGGCGCCGACAATAGCCACCGGGCGGCGTTTAGGGCGGCCGCCGGCCAGTTCATCGGGCGTGCGATAGCGAAAGCGTTGGTGAGTGTAGCTGCCCATCGGACTTCAGCGGCCCCCCGGGTCCCCGGTCCACAATGTACAGCCAATGCCGGTGGCGGTTCAGCAACCCGAAAACGCTCAGGCGCGGCGAACGCCCGACCGGGGCCGTCGGTGCCGTAGGTCTATGCGACACTGCGACATCATGGGCGAGGAGCGCGACCCGGGCACTGCGGCACTGACTGTAGGCCTTTGCTTTCTGGGCGCACTGTGTGAGGGATTTGACGTACAGGCCGCGGGCGTAACTGCCGGCGGCTTGAGCCGGCAATTGCACCCTACGCCAATCAATCTTTCCGCCTTTTTTGCGGCGAGCGGCGCCGGCCTGCTGCTGGGTGCCATTGTCGGCGGACGCCTCGCGGACCGCTTCGGGCGTAAGGTTGTGCTGGTCGTATCACTCATCACCTTCGGCTGCCTTTCTCTCCTGACGTCTTTTGCACCCGCGATGCCCTCACTCACCGCTGCGCGGTTTCTCACGGGACTCGGATTGGGCGGAGCGATGCCCAATCTGATTGCGCTGGCGGCGGATGCAAGCAACGCGCGACGGCTTAACACCAGCATCGCGTCGGCGTACGTGGGCATGCCGCTCGGGGGCTCCCTTGCCAGCCTGGTTGTTTTCTTCATCCCGCTTGAACAGTGGCGCGTGGTTTTTCAGGTTGGTGGCGTGGCGCCGCTTATCGTGGCGGCCCTTCTCAGCGCATACCTTCCCGCAGGCAAGGCGCCCAATCCGACAGCGGCCGGAGGAAATTCAGAGGGAATGCTGCGTGAACTCTTTGGCGAGGGACGCGCGGCCAGAACATTGCTGCTTTGGGCGGCGTTCCTGCTCAGTGCTCTGACTCTCCATCTGATGCTTAACTGGCTGCCACTGCTGCTCTCAGGGCGCGGGCTCACGAAAGGGCCGACGGCTCTCGCGCAGGCCGCATTTGGTGCCGGGGCTACTGCGGCCGCACTTTGGGTCGGCGTGTTACTCGACTCTCGCTGGCAACGCACGAGCATCATTCTCTGCATCGTCGTGCTACCCGTCGTTCTCGTTCTGATTGCACAGGCACCCCCGCAGCCTGCATTGATGCTCTGCCTCGCGTTAGCACTTGGGAGCGCGATCCTCGCCGGGCAGGTAATCGTCTATGCGATCGCGAGCGCGAGCTACGCCGCGCGGGTGAGAGGAACGGGGATTGGTGCTGCCGTGGCCGCGGGCAGATTCGGCTCCCTGGTTGGACCTCTGTTGGCCGGCGCACTATTGACGGTCGGGCGCACGCCCTCACAGGTGCTCATTGGCGTCGTGCCTATTGTGCTTGCCAGCGGCCTGTGCGTGGCGTTACTGGCGCGGTACGGATTGGGTCCGTATGGTCGCCAACCCCAGCAGACGACTGGGGTAACGCTCTGACTAAGGCGAGCGTCCATCCAGGGCGGGAATCAGCACGGTGTAAATGAACCGTGGTGCGGTTCTCAATGTCACTTTCGCGGGCCGGCAGGGAATGCCCGCCAAGCTAAATCGCACCGTTTTCTTGTATGGGCGGAGGGCCTCGTCTTGCCATTGACTGTCCAGCACCTGGACGGCCACCTCGTGGAGCTTGCTGCCATTCACGTCCTGGCACTGCCCCCATTGCAAGGTAAACGTATGCCTTGGATTCGTGCCACTATAAATCATCGACACCACGAGTTGGTCGACGCGAGAGTCGTAGTAGGCCTTCGAGAAGTCGTCGGCATGCGCGCCGTAAGGCAGCATCAGCGTTACGAGTCCGCTCCCCAGAGCCGCCGCTGTCCATCGCGCGTGGTCGGTGCGCAGTCGACGCAGCAACTTGCGCACACCGGCAGCACGTGACTGAGTGCCGGGAATGTCAACGGACTCGGTCTCGACTTCATGCACCTGCGTCGTGCTCCTGTCTGGCGAATGCGCACAGCCTGCTAGCGGTCCATTGCTTGCCGGTTACGACGTGGGCTCCTGCTGTTGCAGGTGAAACCGATCTTATGGTGCCCTGCCCTCAGGTTGGTTCTTGGTGCCGCGGTTTGGTTTTTCGGGCCCTGCAGGGCCCTTCTTGTCGAACTTGGCACGCGCGTTGATGATGTGCTTCACGTGGCTGCGTGCCCACGCGCCCAGCGGTTCCACCGCTCGCCATAGGGAGTGGCCGAGATTGGTCAGCTCGTAGTCCACGCGCGGCGGAATGGTTGGGAAAACGGTACGGGTCACCAGGCCGTCGCGTTCCAATCCTCTGAGCGTGAGGGTGAGCATTCTCTGCGAAATGCCGCCGACCCTTCGTTTGATCTCGTTGAAGCGCTTCGGCCCGTCGCCGAGCAACACGATGATCAGCACGCTCCATTTGTCGCCGACGCGGGCCAGCACCGAGCTCACGGCGCGGCAGTCCTCGCTCGCGCGATCGGGAAGCTCGACAGTCACCTTTGTGTGCTCCGGTACCAAATTTGTGCCTTCTTGCGCACCTTGTCCGCAGTATATACCTTAGCCCAGGTTACGGTTGTATACCGAACATCGCCTTTCTTTCGGTGGACCGCAAGGAGCAGGAGCATGACCGTCATTTCCGTCATCGTGGGAAGCACCCGCCAGGGCCGTTTCTCGGAAAAGCCCGCGCAGTGGATTTTGCAGCACCTGAAGAAGCGCGCGGCTGTCGACGCTCGGCTTCTCGATCTTCGCGACTTTTCGATGCCGTTCTTCGATCAGCCGCTAACGCCGGCCATGCCGGGTCGCCCGCCTTACAAGAACGAGGTCGTGCAGAGATGGACCGCCGCGATCGCGCAGTCCGACGGCTTCGTCTTCGTCACCCCCGAATATAACTACGGCCCCTCGGCGGTGCTCAAGAACGCGATCGACTGGGTCTATCCCGAGTGGAACCGCAAGGCGGCTGGCTTCGTGAGCTATGGCTCCGCCATGGGCGCACGCGGCGTCCAGCAGCTGCGCGAAACGGCGATCGAGCTGCAGCTTGCCCCGATTCGCTCATCGGTCCACATCCCGGTCGCCACCCTGTGGGCTCACTACCAGGGCGGCGATGTCGACGCTGGACTGGCGGAGCTCGAGGCGCCTGCCAAGGCGCTGATCGACGATCTGCTGTGGTGGACCGCAGCGTTGAAGGCGGCGCGCGCCAGCGCTTCCTAGAGGAACCCCAAATGGCCCTTGCCCCAGCTAAATCACCGCCTCCGCGCGAGGCGCGGGCGATCGTGCGGCGTACCCGCGGCCGGACGCACGGCCCCGTCACGCGGTTGATGAGCCCGTCCGACTTCGGCGAGATCCTGAAGCCATTCGTGTTTCTTGACCTTTTCGACCATCAGGGCGCGCCCTTCAACGGGCCCCTCCATCCCCACTCGGGTATCGCCACCCTGACCTATGTCGCGCAAGGCGCCGTCAGCTATATCGACCCGGACAACGTCAAGGGCACCCTGCCGGCCGGCGGCGTCGAATGGATGCAGGCTGGACGCGGCATGTGGCACGGCGGCGGGCTCGACAAAGCAGGCCGGACACGCGGCTTGCAGCTGTGGATCGCGTTGCCGCCGGAACTCGAATTGGGTCCGACCGTAAGCATCTACCAGGCTCCTGAAGATGTGCCGGCGGACGGTCCGGCGCGCGTCCTGCTCGGCAGCTACCGGTCTGCATCGAGCGCTATCGCGTCCCCCGCGCCGATCAACTATCTCGCAGTACGCCTGACGGCCGGCGAGCGCTGGCGTTACGAGCCCCCGACGGGCCACACCGTTCTCTGGGTGGCTATCGCATCGGGCCGCTTGTCTGCGCCTGACGAACTGCGGCACGGAGAGCTTGCGGCTTTCGAACCGTCGAGCGAACGGGTTGAATTCGAAGCGCTAGCCGATACCGAGTTCGTTCTCGGCTCGGCCGCTCCGCACAAGCACGATCTTGTGGTCGGTTACTACTCGGTCCACACGTCGCCGGAGGCGCTTCGCGATGGCGAGGCGCACATCACGTCGATCAAGAAGCGCCTCGTTCAAGAAGGCCGTCTTGAACTGGATCCAATAGATCAGTGACTCGGAAGTAGCCGCTCTGCTTCCGCAAACAGCGCCGGGTCGACATGCGCGCCCGAAGCCGCTGCGTTATCGTTTACCTGCTCGGGACGCGACGCCCCAACAATCGCTGAGGTGACGTTCGGCTGTCGCAGAACCCACGCGAGCGCGAATTGCGGCAGAGTAAGCTCCGCTTTGGCCGCCAGCTGCCCCACCTTCTGCACCGCTTCAAGAACCGCAGGTGCCAACCAGCCCGGATGCACGAACGCGCCCATCGAAGGGTCGGCCGCACGACTGTCCGCGGGAACCGGCGAGTTCGGCAAATACTTGCCGGTGAGAACCCCTTGTGCAAGCGGCGACCAGACCACCTGCGAAATCCCGGTCTTCGCCGACAGAGACAGCAAGCCGTTCTCCGGCTCGCGATGTAACAGGGAATATTGCGGTTGACTTGAGACAAAGCGGGCAACGTTTTTCAGCTTCAGAGCTGCCTCGATCCGCTCGAGAGGCCATTCGGAAAAGCCAATGTAGCGTACTTTTCCTGACGTCACCGCCCGAGTCAGCGCCTCCATGGTTTCTTCCAGCGGTGTGTCGAAGTCGTAGCGATGGCACTGGTACAGGTCAAGGTAGTGGACCTTCAGTCGCTTCAGTGATGCATCCAGCTGCTTTTGGATCTGCTCCCGTGACAAGCCGCGGTCGGCGCTACTCATTGGAAAGAACAGCTTGGTAGCCAGCACATAGCTTTCGCGTTTGACCCCTGTCAGCGCCTCGCCAAGAACCGTCTCGGCCGCGCCACCGCCATAGACGTTCGCCGTATCGAGGAAATTGATCCCGAGATCGAGCGCGCGATGGACGCACGAGATCGCGAGCTGCTTGCGCTGCGGATCGGTGAAGGTCAGCCACGAGCCGAAGCCGATCTCTGAAACCAGAAGTTCGCTAGTTCCCAGCTTCCGATATTTCATGCCGGGAACGCTTTGTTCAAACAGTTTTCGTCTTGCGGGCAGCCGGCTTGCGCTTCGCCGCACGGCCCCGACCCGCGGCCTGGACGCTATGCGCATTCAAAATCGCGACGAGCAATCCCGGGAAGCGCCGCTCGATCTCCTTGCAGCGGCTGATGTTGCGCATTTCCACGCCATGCCGTTCGCTCAGGATCAATCCCGCTTCCCTGAGCGCCCGGAAGTGTTGTGAAAGCGTGGACTTGGGGATGCTGCGATCGCTGACCTGAAGGAAGTTCGAGCAGATAGTGGCGCCGGCCGAGGCCGCCAGCTCTGCATAGATCGCGACCCGCACAGGGTCGGACAGGGCATGCAGTATGCCCTCCACGGTGATGTCGGCGATCGACGGGTGAACCAGGGGTCTCATGAGTTTCATCATACCAGCCCTTGACAATTAGTTCCATAGTTCCTATGTTACGAACTATAGAAGTACGGCACTTGTCTCTCCATCACCCACCCTCAGGAAACGTCATGAGCAAGCTCAAAGGTAAAGTCGCCATCGTTACCGGCGCATCCAAAGGCATCGGCGCAGCCATTGCGAAGTCGCTGGCCGCCGAAGGCGCGGCGGTAGTCGTCAATTACGCGTCCAGCAAAGCGGGCGCGGATACCGTCGTCGCGGACATCGTCGCGGCCGGTGGCAAGGCTGCCGCCGTTCGCGGCGATGTGTCCAAGGCGGCCGACGCGCAGGGCATCGTCGACGCGGCGGTCAAGAAATTCGGTCGACTGGATATCCTCGTCAATAACTCGGGTGTCTACGGGTTCGCGCCCATCGAAAGCGTTACCGAAGAAGACTTCCACAGGCACTTCAACATCAACGTGCTCGGCCTGCTGCTGACTACCCAGGCGGCGGTCAAGCACCTTGGCGAAGGCTCCAGCATCATCAACATCGGATCCGTCGTCACTCGCATCACGCCCCCTGGAAGCGCGGTGTACACCGGCACCAAGGGCGCGGTGGATGCGATCACCGGCGTGCTGTCACGTGAACTCGGCGCGCGCAAGATTCGCGTCAACGCGCTGAACCCGGGCATGGTCGAAACCGAAGGCACGCACACGGCCGGTTTCATCGGCTCCGATTTTGAAGCCGGCGCCGTGGCACAAACACCGCTGGGTCGCATCGGTCAGCCGGACGACATCGCATCGATCGCGGTGTTCCTGGCCTCAGACGACTCCCACTGGTTGACCGGAGAGCAACTGCTGGCCGGCGGCGGCGTGCGCTGACCGGCGTAGAGCACCCGGAGGGGCGCATTCAGACGCAGGGATGCGCCTCGCCACGGACGGATGTTGCAAACGAAATGTGGGCCCCCGCAGACGAAATACGTCCTCTACGGGCCGTGCGTAACGTCAACAGCGTCGCCAATGTTTGACGAGTTATCGGGAGACGCCTGTGAAGACTTCCCGAATGCCGCGCGACCGACGATGCGCTGCAGTTGCGAATGGAGTCCTGAACGCCGTACGGAACATGCTGGCTCGGCCGGGCTGGCGGCCAGCGCTTGTCATAGCCACCAGCGGATTCGTCGGCTCCGTGGCGGCCCCGGTGGGGCGGGCAGGTCCGCCCGATTTTCACCATGCCCCCCTCTCGGCCGCGAGCCTCGAGAACCCCTACCGCGGTCAGGCGCCGGCGGCACAAGCCGGCGGCCAGCTCTACGCGACCTATTGCGCCGCGTGTCATGGGCACAGCGCGGAAGGCAGCGGCAGTATTCCGGCGCTGGCGCATGGACGGGTGCAGAATGTGGCAGACGGCGAGGTTTTTTGGTTCATCACCAGAGGATCGCTCAGCGGCGCGATGCCGTCATGGGCTTCGCTGCCCGAACAGCAGCGTTGGCAGCTCGTCACCTATCTGAAAACGCTGGTCAGTGCACCCGTCGTTGCCCCGGCGCCCGTGGCGGCATCCATGACACCGATCACTGCGCCACCTCCGCCGGCACCGTTCACCGATTTCCGGTTCGAGGTGCCCGGCGCGGTGCACAAGATCGCGCTCAGTGATCTGCCGGCGCCGTTTGCGACGAGCTCCGCCGGTAACGCACCGACCATCGTCGCCCGCCCGGCCGACGCGTGGCCAAAGGCTCCCAACGGCTTCAAAGTCCAGCTCTACTCGGACGGTCTCGCGACACCGCGCGTCATACGTGTGGCACCGAACGGCGATGTCTTCGTCGCGGAAAGCGGCGGCGGGCAGATCCGCGTCTTCCGCGGGCTGAATGCGGACGGCACGCCCGAGCGTGCCGAGGTTTTCGCGAGAAATCTCGACAAGCCATACGGCATTGCCTTCTATCCCGCCGGCCCGGATCCGAAGTGGATCTACGTGGGGGATACCGACTCGGTCATGCGCTTTCCGTACCGGAACGGTGACCTCAAGGCAACCGCGGTCGCTGCACACGTCGTCGACCTTCCGCACGGTAGCGGACACTGGACGCGGGACGTCGCCTTTTCTGCCGACGGCAAGACATTGTTCGTTGCGGTAGGCTCAAGGTCAAACGTCGACGACCCTGACACGAGTCCGGCGGAAAGGTATCGCGCCGATATCCTGGCCGTCGACCCTGATGGCTCGCATATGCGCGTCTATGCGTCCGGAATCCGAAACCCATCGGGCCTGGCCGTTGATCCGCGCACCGGTCGATTGTGGTGCACCGTCAATGAACGCGACGGCCTCGGCGACAACCTCGTGCCCGATTACATCACGTCGGTCCGCGAGGGCGGCTTTTACGGCTGGCCCTGGTGGTACGTGGGCCGGCACCAGGACCCCCGTCACATCGGCAAGCATCCGGAGCTGCGGGAGCGAGTCACCGCGCCCGACGTGTTACTCCAGCCACACAACGCCTCTCTGCAGATTGCCTTTTACCAGGGCCGGCAGTTTCCCGATGAATACCGGGGAGACATCTTCGCCTCCGAGCACGGCTCCTGGAACAAGTCCGTTCGCACCGGCTACGAGGTTATCCGCGTGCCGCTGCACCAGACCGGGAAGGCTAGCGGAGAATACCAGGACTTCCTGACCGGATTCGTGCTCGCGACCGGTCAGGTATGGGGCCGACCCGTAGGCGTTACCACCGCGCTCGATGGCTCGCTGCTGGTGACCGACGACGGCTCGAACTCGATCTGGCGGATCAGCTACGTCGGCGGATAGCCGTCCCGTAGCTGCGCAGATCGCACGCAGATGTTGGATTCAAGACAGTGAAGTCCCCAGAGCCGACCCGATTCCATAGATTACTCCCGAACAAGGCGAAGGAAGTGGCGGCAGCGCTCCAGGGGTTGCCGCCGAGCTCCGTGGGGTCGATTCCGAGTTCCTCCCGGGCGAGGGTATCGTGGCTGCGCCGTGGCCCGTCCTGGATGCCCGCCGCCGCCAGCTTGCCGCGCCACAATTGCGCGTGACCGGCCCGGGCCTGTCCCAACTGCAGAAACAGGTCCTTGCGCAAGGGGTCTGGCTCCGCCGCTGCAAGCGCCGCATAGAGTTCCGGAGCCATTGAGCTCATCGCCGAGATTTTCCCGGTAGCGCTTGATGTCGGCCGTCATATGGCGCACCTAGCGCTTGGGCGTTTGCGCATCGCCAGCGTCCTGCGCCGCGAGGCCGCCGATGGCGGCCCAATCGAGGCTGTCGCCGCCTTGCGCGAGGAGCCGCAGAAAGCGGTCGTGCAGCAGGCTTCCGAGCGGCATCGGCACGCGCAGATTCTCGGCCGCCGCCAGCGCGAGGCGGATGTCCTTGAATCCGAGCGGCGCGGCGAAAGCGGCGGGCTGAAACCGGCTTTCGGCGATCAGGCCACCGTAGGTCTTGTAAGCGGGCACGGGGAAGATCGTAGAAGTGAGCAGATCAACGTAGGCACCCCGATCGATGCCCGCCTTGCCGACGAGCGCGATGGCCTCGCCCAATGCCTCGATTGCGGCGGCGAGCAGGAAGTTTCCGCTGAGCTTGACGAGGCTTGCTGCCGTGGGCTCCGTGCTGATGGCAAAGGTCTTCTGTCCCAACGCGTCGAAGAGCGGCTTGCACTCTTCGACCGCCGCGGGCGCGCCGGCGGCAACGATGAACAGCTTGGCTGCCGCTGCCGCATCTGGACGGCCGAAGACTGGCGCCGCGACGAAACGTTGTCCGGCGTGAGCGTGCGTCTCTGAGAGGCGTTTTGAGAGCGCGACGCTGATCGTGCTCATCGAAACATGGATGGCGCCCTTGGCGAGGGTCTCGACAATGCCGTACTTTGCCAATGCCACATCAGCGACCGCAGTATCGTCCGCAAGCATCGTGATAATCACCTGTCCATGACAAGCATCAGCAACGCTGTCGGCCTCGTGTGCACCCAGTTCGAGGAGCGCGCGACGCTTCTCGGGGCTGCGGTTGAACACCGTGACATCATGTCCGGCCTTCACGAGGTTCGCCGCCATCGCCGAGCCCATCTGGCCCAGCCCGATGAATCCGATCTTCATTTCTTCAACTCCGTGGTCCTCAAGCCGTCAGGATCGTTGCAGGGGCGCCATGAACTCGGGCCCGACGGGATCGGTGATCGCCTCACTCAGGATGCGGTCGATTCTCGTCCGCATTGCAGCGCCGAGCGACCAGCCCGCCACACCGAGCACAGCCTGCAATTGGTCGGGGTGGCGGCCACCCCACAGCGCCACGCTGATGCCCTGGTCGAGCATCCAGCGTACGGCGAGCTGAATCACGCGTCGGTGGAAGAAATCCCGCGCGAGTTGATCGAGCTGCCCAACGGCTGTCAGGTACTGGGCGTAGCGGGGCGGCTGGAACTTCGGGTCGAGCCGCCGCAGATCATCGCCTTCGAAGGTGGTGTCCGCCCGCATCCGGCCGCTCAACAGCCCGCGACACAGCGCGCCGTACCCGAGCGTCGCGATGTTGTTCGCGCGGCAGTAGGGCAGAATCTCCGCTTCGATGGCTCGCTCGAAGAGGTTGTAGGGTGGCTGCAGCACGTGCAGAGGCGCAACCCGGCGGAAGCGCTCCATCTGTGCGACCGAGAAATTGCTAACGCCGATGGCGCGAATCTTGCCCTGATCGTAGAGCGTGCGCATCGCCTCGGCGGTCTCCTCGATGGGCACGAGCGGGTCGGGCCAATGGACCTGGTAGATGTCGATGTGGTCGGTGCGCAGTCGGCGCAGCGACTCGTCAATCTCCCGCATGATCCGATCCCGGGTCGCGTTCCGGTAGACCTTTCCGTCGCGCCATTCCAGGCCCACCTTGGTGGCAATGACTGCATGTGAGCGCAGACCGGCCGCCCCGACCGCGCGGCCGACGATCTCTTCGGACACCCCAAATCCGTATACCGGCGCCGTATCGATCAGGTTGATACCTTGGTCCAGAGCGGCCCGGATCGTGGCGACTGATTCGCGCTCGTCGGTTCCGCCCCACATCCAGCCGCCCATCGCCCAGGTTCCGAGCGCCACGCGCGACACACGCAGCTCAGTGCCGGGAATGTCAACGGACTCGGTCTCGACTTCCTGCATCTGAGTCTGGACTAACTGTCGCATGAGTCGCGTGCTCCTCTTTGGCGGATGTCCACAGGCTGTGCGCGGTCCATTGCTTCCGGGTTACGACCTGGGCTGCTGCTGTTGCATTTGAAACCGGCTCGAGCTGCCTGGGCGTCGGCCGAGCTCAGGCCGACGCCTGCAGGACGTGCCTTCAGGCGGTCGGGAAAGTCGCATCGATGGTCTTGCCGTCGGGCATCTGACACTGGCCGCGGCCTCCGCCGGCCATCCCCTCCGGAGGATGTGCGAGTTGAAACTTGCAGCGCATGTGCGCACCGCTCGGAGTACCGAGATTGGCCACGACCCGGCCCGAGTAGTGCGTGACGAAGCTCGGTCCGGCGTCCCAGTAGTCAAAGCCGCCAAAGCCGCGCCAGCCCGGATTCCACCCGGTCCAGAGAGGCCCGAGGTTATCGACCCTGGTATCCCTGGTAATCTCGAAGAACTGTCCGCTGTACTCCCTGCCGTCGGCCAGCGTTGCGCTCATTGTTCCGGAGACCGAATCTGAGCTCTTCCAGCTGAAGGTCACGGGATCGGCGCCCGACACGGTCGAACCGAACCCCGTGCCCATGGTTGTGCAGCCTGCTGCGAGCGCGAGCAGCAGCGGCAGCCCGAGTCTCACCGTTCGATGTGTCATGTCGCTTCTCCTGATTGCGTCCGGCGGACACTCTTGCCGCCGGTGTCGGGAGCGAGCGTGGTCGGCGAAGGATGCGCGCTGATTTCGCGGTGCTCGGTGCGTGTTTCAGTCGTAGCAAACCCGGCAGCGCTGTTAGCCGGCGCATTGGGTGATGGGCAAGCGACCGGGCCGCCCTGCGTTCTTGCAGGTGCGTCGTGTCCATCGAGCCGGACAGGAAGGAACACTCTCCATGCTTGCGTGGGGTGGCGGGCCGCCCAGTAGAGCGAGGCGATTCCGGCAACCGACAGGTGCGTGTCCGGCTCCTCTTCCAGCAGCAACGGCGCGGCCGCGATGGTGACAGCCTCCGCCTCTTCAGAGTCCGCGGATGTGACGACCCGCTGCAGATTCTGAACGTGAAGGCTCCGCAGGTCGGGCGGCCGAAGATCGAGAGTCCTGCGCGGCGGGGCATCGAGCGCATCCGCGGGAGACCCCACGGCGACATGCAGGGACGAGAGGGCTATGCGCAGTAGTGTCGGAACGACCTTGTTCACGAGGGCTCCTGGTCGACGTGGATGGACAGGACACGTCCGTCCCTGCGCATCGCTTCGACCACGTCCTGACAGCGAGAGTCAGGACCGAACCCCGTGAGCTCTATAACAATGACGGATCCCGGACGCCAGCCATGCAAGGTCAACCGATAACTGGCCTGATTGCTCAGGAGCGAGCTCAGGAATCCCGAATCGAGCGGGTTCGGCACATCCGGCGTCAGCTCGACACTCAACCGCATGTCGCACACCGCGGGCGATGCCACAGCGATGTTGCTGACCAGCACTGCGGCCAGCAGCGCCGCTCTCACAATGCTTCTGCGGTTTGACGCACTCGTCATGGCTCAACCGCCAGGCGAACGCCTGCCACTGCCAACGTCCGTGGCTGCTGCAACATTGGCTTGCTTCTGCGGAGCTGCGGCCGCCTGGCTATTGAAGATCAGAACCTCGCACACAGTGATCAGCAGCGCTGCAACGAGAATGAGCCATTCGTAAGTTTTCATCAGTGCCTCCGCCAATGTCGTGTACTACTATGGTCGAATCGAAGGTATCAATGCCCCGTAGAGCGGGTATTACGTCTGCCAGTACACGGCATTTCAAAAGAAATGCTCCTCGCCTGCATCCTGCGTAATCCGACGACGGCGCTGATGGCGCCGCATGCGAATGCGCCCGCTGCGGTTGCCACAAACAAGCAGAGCGCGGCGATTCCGAGGATTGCGAGATCGCCCCTCATGAACTGGCACTCTGCGCTGCTGTCCAACCCCCGCCCAGCGCACGGATGAGCTGCACGCTGGTGCGCAGCTCGCGGGTGTCGAGATCGAGCGAGGTGAGCTCGGTTTGAAGCGTGACCGTTTGCGAGGTGACTACGTCGAGATAGCTCGCTGCGCCCTCACGGTATTGGGTCAGCGAAAGATCCAGCGAGCGCTTGGCCGCGGTTATGGCCGAGTGCTCCTCGGTTGCCGCGATTCGATAGTGGTGAGTCAGCGCGAGACTATCCTCCACCTGCTGAAACGCTGTAAGCACGACACCGCGGTACAGGCTTGCGGATTCGTCCAGTGCCGCCAGTGCCTGACCGACCTGCGCCTTGCGCCTGCCGGCATCGAACAAAGTGAACAGCAGCGACGGTCCGATCGACCAGAACGCGTTCGGCGCCGTGAGCCAGTTTCCGCCCTGCGTGGATTGATATCCCAGCGTTGCGCTGAGCGTGATTGCGGGGAAGAACGCAGCGCGTGCGACCCCGACACTGGCATTGGCCGCGGCGACGCGCCGTTGAGCCGCAGCGATATCGGGCCGCCGCTGCACGAGGGTTGATGGCACACCCACCGGCACGTCCGGCAGCGCGATCGGCGCGAGTCGGGGCTCGATCGAGAATGCGGAAGCGGACTCACCTATCAGGGCGGCGATGGCGTGTTCGGACTCCGCGCGCAGTGCGAGCGTTTGTTCGACCAGCGAGCGGGATGTGTCGAGCTGAGTCTGGGCGCGCGCGACATCGAGACCCGCGGCAATTCCACCGTCGTGGCGCGCCTGTGTCAGGGCCAGCGCCTTCTGATACGCGGTCACCGTTTCATTCAGCAAGGCGATCTGGCGATCCAGGCCGCGCAGCACGATGTAGTCGTCCGTGAGCTCGGCTTGCAGGCTCAAGCGGGCAGACTCGAGGTCCGCTCCATACGCCTGCGCCTGGGCTCCGGCGGCTGCCACCTCGTTGCGGATGCGTCCCCACAGATCCAGCTCGTAATCCGCTTGCACGCCAGCCGTGAAGGAGTTGTAGCCGTTCGCCGAATTGGCGGGACGCTGCGGTCTCATATTCGACAGCCCATCGCGCTGCGCGTTGCCGCCGAGTACCAGCGATGGAAACAAGCCAGCGCGCTGCTGATCGCTGAACGCCTTCGCCTGGTTGTAACGCGCCAGGGCCGCGGCGAGATCAGGGCTGTGCTCGATCAGGCGCGCCTGCAGCGCGTTGAGATCCGCGTCGCCATACAGCTTCCACCAGTCGCCGCGTGGCAAGCCGTCCGCCGGCTGCGCCGGCGTCCAGGGCGCTGCCTCTTTGTATACCGGGGCGGTGGGGACGGCCGGTATGGTGAGCGGCGGCGCCGTCGCACAGCCGCTGAGCGTTACGGCTGCAGCAAGAACGGCTCCCGCCAGTGCGTTATTTGGTTTCATCGCCCTTCGCCTTTGCTGGCGCCTGGATTGAGGCCGCCGCGAGCATCGGGCCAGTCGGCGAACCGGGGGCGATTCGGACCTGGTCACCCTTGTTGATGCCGTCCGGCGGGCTGTCGATGACGCGATCGTTGGCCGCCAGGCCCGCGGAGATCTCGATGACATCGCCCAGATCGCGAGCGATGGTGACCGGATTCAAGGCGACGCGGTTGTCTGACCCGATCGTCGCCACGCGCGCGCCGTGGCTGTCGAAAATCAGAGCGCTGGCGGGGACGCTCAGGCTGGCCGCAGCGGGGGGCAGATCAAACCGCACATTGGCGAACGCGCCCGGCACGAGCTCTCCGCTCTCGTTGTCCACCGCGAGCTGTACCAGCGTGGAGCCTGAGGCGGGATCCACTGACTGGGCCGAAGCCTGCACCGTGGCGGTGAACGTCCGGCCCGGACGCTCCGGGACCGCCATCTGCGCCTGCGTACCCGGGGTGATCTGGGCCGCATAGGTTTGCGGGACATTCACGTACAGGCGCAGCTTGCGCGTATCGGAGATGACAAACAGCTCGAGCCCTTTACCGCTACCCGCGTTGATGAGCGCGCCCACATCCGTAGTCCGCGCAGTAACGATGCCGCCAAACGGCGCCGTGATTCTCTTGAATCCCTCCATGACTTCGAGGCGCTCGACATTCGCCTGAGTAGCCTTGACGATGGCCGTCTTGGCAGCCAGGTCGCCGTTCTTCATATCGACGTCTTGAAGGGAAACCGCATCGGTCTTGACCAGCTGTTGCCAGCGCTTGGCGGTCGTGCTCGCGAGCGCCGCGTTGGCCCGCGCGGTCAGCAGATCCGCCCGGGCCTGGGCCAATTGTTGATCGACATCCGGCGCCTCGATTTCGGCGAGCAGCTGTCCCGCCTCGACCGAGGCACCGATATCGACCTTCCAGCTCTTCACATAGCCGTTGACACGCGCATAGATCGGTGCACGCGAGTAGGCCTCCAGTCGGCCCGGTAGCGCCAGGACGGCCGAGCTGTTGCCGCGCTGCGGTTGCGTAACGGTCACGACGGGCTGCGCGTGCGCGGCGGTCCATTCGCGCAGGTGCTTGCTGTTCGCCGTCCGTGAAGCGACGCCCTCGCCCACCACGAGAACGGCGACGGCGACAGCCAGCAGGGCGGTTATGCGCAGTCCGCGGCGAGAGACCGGGTGAAGCAACGATTCAGGCGACATGAGGCTCTCCGATGACAGGGGACGGCGCGACATCGCGACCGTACTTACGGTGTACGAGACTGAAGACAACGGGAACGAAGACCAGCGTGGCCACGGTTGCGAACGCCAATCCGCCGATGACCGCGCGACCGAGCGGTGCGTTCTGCTCGCCGCCCTCCCCCAGGCCCAGCGCCATCGGCGCCATGCCGATGATCATGGCGAGCGCGGTCATCAGGACCGGACGAAAGCGCACGAAGCCCGCCTCGAGGGCAGCAGCGACCGGGTCGCCGAGCTCCTCAAGGCGCTCGCGCGCGAAGCTGATGACGAGCACGCTGTTGGCGGTTGCAACGCCCATGCACATGATTGCGCCGGTGAGCGCCGGCACCGACAGCGTGGTGCCGGTCGCAAACAACAGCCACACGATGCCCGCGAGCGCGGCCGGGAGCGCACAGATGATGACGAATGGATCGCTCCAGGACTGAAAATTGACCACGATCAGCAGGTAGATCAGCACGATGGCGCCGAGCAGGCCGAACAGCAGCCCGGCGAACGCGCTGTTCATGGTTTGCACCTGGCCGAGCAGCGCCACCGTGCTTCCCTTGGGCGCGTCGCGCGCGGTGTCCTGGAGGATCTTGCCGATGTCCGAGGCCACCGCTCCCAGGTCGCGACCCTGCGTGGTCGCGTAGATCTGAACCATCGGCTGAATGTTGTACTGCGAGACGACGGCGTTCGAGGCGTTGCGACTGATATTCGCCACACCTCCCAGGACCTGCGGCACAGTCGTCGTGGTCGCGGTGATCGGCAGGTTCCGCAGCTCACTGAGCGTGTCGACCCGGTACTGTGGCGTCTGCATGACGATCGGGTACTGCACGCCGTTGTTCGCGTCCAGCCAGAACGTGGGCGCCACCTGGCTGCTGCCCGCGAGCATCACCAGCAGGCTGTTGGTGACGTCGCGCTCCGTCAGGCCGAGGTACTGCGCTTGTGTCCGATCCACGTTGATGTTGAAGCCGGGATTGCTCGGTGACTCCTGGATACGCGCATCCGCAACACCCGCTACCAGCCGAATGCGTCGCAGAAGCTCGCCCGCGTATTTGAAGTTCGCCGCCAGATCCGGTCCGCGCACCTGCAGATCGATCGGGGCGGGAGTGCCGAAATTCAGGATCTGACTGACGATATCGGCGGGCAGAAACGAGAAAGTTACGCCCGGAAAGCGCGCCGGGAGCTGCTCGCGGAGCGTCTTCACATACTCGGCCGTCGGTCGGTGAACGGGCTGCAGCGAGATCTGGACGTCGCCGTCCTGCGTGCCGATGGTGCCGGTGTTGTTATAAGACAGGTTGATTCCGCTTACCGGCATACCGACGTTGTCGACCAGCGTGCCCAGCTCGACGGGCGGAATGACCTCGCGGATCGCGCTTTCGATCTTGGCGAATACCGTGGCGCTGTCCTCGACGCGCGTGCCCACCTGCAGGCGCACGTGCATCAGGATCTGCCCCGAATCAACTGCAGGAAAAAAATTGCGGCCGAGCATCGGCACCAGCGCGAACGAAGCCAGAACGACGCCGACAAAGCCGACTACGAACGCGCGCCGGTGACTGAGCGCGAGCTGCAGCAGGGCATGATATTGCCCACGGATGCGCTCGAAGTGCTGCTCGAAACCGCTCTGCAAGCGCGCCAGCGGGTTGCGAGCGGCGCGCGTGGCGACTTCTGCGCCTGCGTTTGCGCCGGTCGCGAGCCGTCGCAGCAGGTACTTCGCCATCGTCGGCACGAGTGTGCGCGACAGGATGAAGGAGCTGATCATTGCGAAGATGACGGCCTCCGCCATCGGTACGAACAGGAAGCGCGCGATGCCCTGGAGGAAGAACATGGGCACGAACGCGATGCAGATGCACAGCAACGACACGAACGCCGGCGTGACGATCTGCCTGGCGCCATCGAGGATCGCGGGCTCAACCTCCTTGCCCTGCTCCAGGTGCCAGTTGATGTTCTCGATCGTCACGGTCGCATCGTCGACGAGGATGCCGACTGCGAGGGCGAGCCCGCCCAGGGTCATGATATTGAGCGTCTCCCCAAGGACAGAGAGCGCGGTAATCGAACCCAGGATCGACAGCGGGATCGATATGGCGATGATCAGCGTCGAGCGCCAGCTGCCGAGGAACAGCAGGATCATCAGACTGGTGAGAGCTGCGGCTATCACGCCTTCGCGCACTACACTACTGATCGCCCCCGTCACGAAGACCGACTGGTCGCCGATCGGAGCGACCACCAGCGCCGCCGGCAAAATCGCCTTGAGCTGCGCCATCTTCGCCTTGACGCCCTGAATGATCGCCAGCGTCGAGGTGGCACCGCTCTTCTCCACGGTCAGCAGCACCGAGCGTCCGCCATCGACATGCACAATATTGGTCTGCGGCGGGTAGCCGTCGCGTACCTGCGCGACGTCACGCAAATAGATCGTCGCGCCGTTCACGGCCTTGATCGGCAGGTCGGCGAGCCCGCTGATGTCAGCAGGCGAGTTGTTGAGCTGCATCGTGTATTCGAACTTGCCGATCTTCTGGGTGCCCGCCGGCAGGATCAGGTTCTGCGTTGCGAGCGCCAGCGCCACATCCTGACCCGAGAGGCCCCGCGCCTGCAGAGCTGCGGGGTCCAGATCGATCTGCACCTCGCGCGTCTTGCCGCCGAACGGCAGCGGCAGTGACGCGCCCGGCACGGTGATGAGCTGAGTGCGGATCATGTTCGTGCCGAGATCCGAGAGGGTCTGCTCGGACATTCCTTTCCCCGAAAGCGCGAGCTGGATGATGGGAACGGTGGAGGCGCTGTAGTTGAGCACCAGTGGCGGCGTGATACCGGCAGGCATCAGCTTGAGCTGGGTCTGCGAGACGGCAGTGACCTGCGCGTTCGCCGTACGAATGTCGGCGGTCGGCTGGAAGAAAATCTTGACCACTCCAAAGCCCGCATACGAAACACCCTCGATGTGCTCGATATCGTTCACGGTCGTGGTGAGCGCGCGCTCGAACGGAGTCATGATGCGGCCGTTCATCTGGTCCGGGGGCAACCCGGTGTATTGCCACACAACGCTGATCACCGGAATCTGGATGTCTGGAAAGATGTCGGTGGGCGTCCGCAGCGCAGAGAGCGTGCCGAAGATGACAATCAGCAGCGCGAGCACCACGAACGTGTAAGGACGACGCAGGGCAATTCGGACCAGGGCCAACATGCTGTCACTTCTCCCTCAAGCGTGCCGTCGCAACGAAGCGGCGCCGCGGTGCACTTCGGTAATCGCTGGGTGGCAGAATGCACGGCAGGCCTTGCGCCCGAATTTCCGCGGGCCGCGCGGGCATTTCAATTGCAACGGCGGCCTGGGCGACGCAATACCGCCGGTATCAGCAGCAAGGGTAACGGGCGAAGGTGACGCGCTGCTTTGCGCAGCCCGGCGGTCTTTTCAACCGCAATGCCCTCGGCAATGCGGTGGTACGTTCAATACAGGACTTCGACCGCGCAGTTGAACGTATAGCCCACCCCGCGTTCCGTGACGATGAACCGGGGTTGCGACGGATCCGGTTCGATCTTAGGGCGCAGCCGCGCCACCTGAACGTCGATCGAGCGGTCATAGACTTCGTTGTCGTACACGCGACTCGCCTCGAGCAGCTGGTCCCGCGTAAGGACCCGCTGTGGGGCGCCCAGCAAGGCAGCGAGCAGGTTGAACTCGCCATTCGTCAAATCAATGGGTCGCCCGTCGCGCCGCTTGAGGCGCCGCGTTCGCAGGTTGAGCTCGAACTCGGCGAACCGGTAGGCGCGAACCTGCCGCTCGCGCGCCTGCGTCAGCGCGGCGCCTTTCGTGCGTCGCAGCACCGTGCGAATACGCGCCAGGAGCTCGCGGGGACTGAACGGCTTAGTCAGGTAGTCGTCCGCCCCTAGCTCAAGTCCCATGACGCGGTCGGCTTCGTCGCGCACGCCGGTGAGCATGACTATCGGGATCGCTGAACTTTCGCGCAGCGTCCGCGCGATCGCCATCCCGTCCTCCCCGGCAAGGCGCAAGTCGAGGATGACGAGATCAATCGCCTCATCCGCGAGAATCTGCGACATCTGCTTGCCGCTCGCCACCACGCTGACACGCAGCGCGTTCTGCGTCAGGTACTCCTCCAACAGCTCACGGATCTGCGGGTCATCGTCTACGACCAGGATGTGTGGCTGAATTGTTTCCGGCATACCTGCAACCTCCTCAGTGGGCCGATCCCAGCACTCGCGCAAGCGACTCGGCAAGGTCGCGGCCCTGAAGTGGCTTACGCAGCACCTCTTTTGCGCCCACGGCGGCCGCTCTCTGCGTGAGCTGCGCACCACCGTGGCCGCTCATCAGGATGATCGGTAAGGTGGGCTGGATCCGCCTGATTTCGTGCGCAAGCTCGGTGCCGACCAGATCCGGCATCGCTTCATCGGTGAGTATCAGATCGAAGCGCTGCGGCTCGGCCCGAACCGCCTGCAGCGCCGCGCTGCTCGATTCGAAGCCCACGGGCCTGTAGCCGAGCTGAGCAAGCATTTCCTTGGCAAGCGCAACCAGCGGGCGCTCGTCGTCGACGATCATCACCGTTTCGCCGTGTCCGCGTGGCAGCTCGCGGACCGCCTCAACCGCAGGTCTCCCGGATTCGCCCGCGACCGGCAGCCAGATCTCGAACCTCGTCCCTTCTCCCGCCCTGGTAGCCACATCAATGGCGCCTCCAAGCTCGGAAACGATGCCGTGCACGAGCGACAGGCCGAGGCCGGTGCCTTCACCGACACCCTTGGTGGTGAAGAAGGGATCGAACATCCGCTCCAACACTGCAGGCGGGATGCCGGTGCCCGTGTCGCTGACGACGAGCCGCACATACGCCCCGGGGGAGAGAGTACCCCGCGAAAGCGAGCGCTGCTCGCTACACTCGACGCGCTCGAGAAGCACGCTGAGTACACCACCGCGCTCCATTGCATGGAGTGCGTTGGTGCACAGGTTCATCGCCACTTGATGCAGATGCGTGGCGTCTCCGATCACTGCAGCGTCACCGGCTGCGAGTGTTTTCTCGAGGCTAACCCCCGCCGGCAGCGAGGCTGCGAGCAGCTCAAGCGTTTCCTCGATCACCGACTGAACGTTCACCGGCACGCGCTCACCGAGCCCGCTGCGGCTGAAGCCGAGAATGCGCTCGACGAGCGTCTTTGCACGCCCCGCCGCGTGCATGACATTGTCGAGGTAGCGCCGCAGGGCGCTGCCTGCAGCAGAATGCTGGTACGCAAGCTCGCCGTACCCCAGGATCGCGCCGAGGATGTTGTTGAAGTCATGGGCGATACCGCCGGCCAGTGTCCCGATCGCCTCCATCTTCTGCGACTGCCTCAGTTGCGCCTCCAGGTGTTCCTTGTCGACTTGCGCCTGCTTTCCAGGGGTGACGTCAATTGCCGAGCCGACGAACCGATACGGCTTGCCCGTCGCATCACGCAGGCAACGGCCACGTGCGAGCACCCAACGCCACTCGCCTTCAGGTTGACGGACGCGGTATTCGCACTCGTAATGCGGCGTACGTCCGTCAAAATGATCGCTTAGTGCGGCGTCGAAGCGCGGCATGTCGTCGGGGTGAATGACGATCTGCGCCAACCACGCGGTGCGGGTCGTGATCACACTGTCCGCGCTTTGACCTCCCAGCGTTTTCATCCTGGGCGAGAGGAACAGCCGATCGGTCGCGACGTCCCAGTCCCAATGCCCCTCATTAGCTCCCTCCATTGCAAGCGCATAGCGCTCCTCGCTTTCACGCAGCGCGCGCTCGCCGGCCTCGACTCGCCGTAATTGGCGCAACAGACCGGCAATGGTTAACATTCCCAGTAGTGTGATGATGAGCGTGCGCAGGCCGAGGCGGATGGTCTCGTCGCGCCACGGCCGCAGCGCGACGGCCTGTTCGCGAGTGACCGTGAGCTCCAGGGGAGTGTCCCTCACGCGTGCAACAGCGATGAAGTCCCGCTGGCCGTCGATGGGGTTCAAGAGTCGCTTAACCTGCGCAACCGGTGCAGCAACGAGCTGCGGGAATTTCTGCCCGACCGCGTTCGGCGTCGGCGGGTTACGTACCAGCAGCGTCCCGTCCTCGCGCAGGAGGTGGATCGCGCTGCCGCCGCCGAGGTTGACGGCTCCATAGAACTGCTTGAGATCTTCGAGGTCGACGATTGCCGTGACGACGCCTGCGAATCCCGTGTCATCGTCGAGCCGCCGCGAAAGCTCCACCCCTGCGCGGTTTTCGGAACGTGTCACGAGCGGTTCGCTCATGAAGAGCCCCGTCGCGGTGCCATCCCGCTGAGCAATGAAGTACGAGCGGTCAGAGACGTCAAGATGGGGTGGCGAGGATCCGCGCGAGCGGTAACGTTGTATGCCCTGCGCGTCGACGATCGTGAGCAAGCGAACCTGTCGCACCCCCGCCGCGCGGTTCGCAAGAACTTCGTCCATACGCCCCGGCGCGTTCTTGTGGCCGACGTGTTGATACCACGCCGCCGTATCGCGCAGCAAAAGATCGATACCCTGCCAGGTCCAGGCGGTTTGCTCGGCGAGCGCCTTGGCCACGTTGTCGAGCTCGCGATCCGTCGCGACCAGCGAATTGTGATACGCGCGCCAGGCGTCGTAAGCGGACGACCCCGCAAACGCAAGAATGACGAGAACGCCGAGCACGATGACCCCGAGCCGCAGACGCTTGAACCGGGTTGAGCGGCTGCGGGGTGAAGCAGAATCGTCTAATGAGGGCATGCGGTGCGTTCGCGCGGTGAACTCGGTACGCCAATGATAGCGCGCACCGCCGCAAGCAGATCGCCGCGGCTCAGTGGCTTTGCAAGGACCCGCTGGACACCGAGCATCTGCGCGGTCGTGCCCACGGCCGAGAGACCGGCGCAGAACTGCCCTGAGATCGCGATCAGCGGTGTACCTGGATGCGCGGCCTGCACTTCACGCAGCAGCTGCGCACCCGCATGTTTGGGCATGTAGACACTGGCGATCACGAGATCCTCCGTGCCTCCGCGCTGCACCCCGCGCGGCGCGACCTCACGCACACGATAGCCTGCTTCGCTCAGCCATTCCTTGAGCAGGGCGCGCATGAGGTCATTTTCCTCGTATATCGCAATGTCTGACATTGTTCCAATTCGCAAACGCCCTGGGGGCCTCATTGCTCGCGTCGCCCGATCGCTTTGCCTGTCCGGCGGCCTGCTCAGCGCCGCGGACACGAGCACTGTGCGGCAAGGAGTCTTCGGCCTGATTTCGCGCTGTTCACCGCTCGTTTCAATCGTAATGAGCGCAGGCGGTGAGTGCACGGTGGTCGATGCTCAACCTGTGGGTGCGCACCTTTGGTAAGCTGCGGCGATAACGCGAAGGAGATCTACTGTTGCGCTCTTTAACAGCGATTTCTCTCGCGTGCGCCGTGTTGAGTCTGTCCGCTATGTCCGCCGTGCTACCGGGTCGCCCGCCCGGCTCCACGCGGCCGGCATCGTTCGACATTGAAGCGCACCGCGGCGGCCGCGCGCTGCGCCCCGAAAACACGCTGCAATCCTTCGCCAACGCCCTGTCGATGGGTGTCGATACGCTTGAACTCGACATGGGGGTCACCAAGGATGGGGTGATCGTCGTGTCGCACGAGCGGGGTCTCAATCCGGACCTTGCGCGCGCTCCCGATGGGCTCTACGTGCCTCCACCTGGCATTCCCTACGTCAAGCTGACACTCGCGGAAGTCAAGAAGTACGATGTCGGACAAATTCGTCCCGGCAGTGACTACGCGGCTCGGTTTCCCGACCAACTCGCGGTTCCCGGGACCCGAATACCAACTCTCGCCGAAGTGTTCGAACTGGTGCGCCGGTCTGGCGATCGCCACGTACACCTGAACATCGAGACCAAGATCGATCCGAATCATCCTGACGAATCGCCGGACCCGGAGCACTTCGTCGCAGTTGTGCTCGATCTGCTGCACCGCGAGGACTTTGCGGACCGCGTCATGATTGAGTCTTTCGACTGGAGAACCTTGCTGCTGGTGCAACAGCAGGCACCCGCGATTCCGACCGTGTACTTGACGCAGCTGCAGGGGCGGGACGCTAATATCCACCTCGGCAAGCCTTCACCGTGGACCGCAGGATTCGATCCGCGCAAATACGGTCGCTCAGTCGCGCGCGCGATCAAGGCCGCGGGCGGCGCGATCTGGTCGCCGTTCTACGGTGACGTCGACCGAAGATCGATCGCGGAAGCGCACAAGCTCGCGCTCAAGGTCGTGGTCTGGACCGTGAACCGCCCTGAGGATATGACGCGTCTCATTAATCTGGGCGTCGATGGCATCATCTCGGATCGCCCCGACGTGCTTCGCGCCGTTGTAGCCAAGAAGGGCATGACTCCGCCGCCGCCCGCACCGGTATCGCCCTGAGCCGTTGCGCACTCGACAACATCCTCACGGCCGAAGCAGATCCGCAAAGAGCGCGTTTGAATAAGACGCGCGCGCCATCCGGAGCGCGGATCTGCCGAGCGCTACTGCGGTTTGGCAATCATCAGCCAGAACACCACGACCACTGATGCAAATGCCGGTACGCCGAGCCAAAACCACACTCGCGCGTAAGTCCGATAGAGGGCACCCATGGGCGCACCCTCTCGTTCCGAGATTCGAGCGAGATCGCGCATTCGAAGCTGCAACCACACTACGGGAATCCAACAGAGCCCGGCCAGGCAGAACAGCACGATCGTCCAGGCGAGCCACCCGCGAAACAGCGGATAGCCCAGGAGCCTGGCGAGTGCTACACCTGTCGCGGCCTGAACAAAGATCGCCGGTAAGGTAAACAGCCAGTCGGCCAGTACCACCTTTTCGGATACGACCCGAATGGCGCCCGTATTCCCGGTTCGGTCAGTAATCCACTTAAAGAATGCAATTCCAAGCCCCGTTCCGAGCAGAACGGTTGCGCTGATGACGTGCACAGCCTTGAGGAGGAGATAGCTGCTCATTCCACGATTTCCCGGATACTGAGGTCGCGAAGCGGCTCAAGGAATTCATCAACCGTCAACAGACCCATGCAAGGCATTGCACCGGTGGGGAGCTGACCGTCGGAGGCAATTTTTCGTGCCAGCGCGATCGCGGCACCACAGGGAATGTGCGGACCGTGGTTTTTCTGTGCAAGCAGATTCCAGGTAATCGTAACAGGACTTTGATCCCACCCTTGGCCCTCGAGCGTCACGAACATTCCGCCCTGGTCGCTGACGATCGGCTCGATCCACCGGCTGATGCGATTCAACGACGCCGCGAAATCATCCAGGCTGGGCAGAATCCCGGCTTTCACAAGCCCGGCAAGACTCCAGACTACCAGGTGCCCCAAATCACTCGCGAACCCCGCCTGGAAGGAAACCGTCTTGACCGTCGGATACCGCCGCGGGAACAGCTCGAGGTCGGGAACATCGCAGCTTGCCAACCATCTTCTTCCGAGCGATTGCGGAAATTGATGCCTGCGAAGATTCAACCAACCGTACTCACGGACCCAAGTCCCGTTCTGCCAGCACCGGAATGGTCTGCCACCGTAACTGAAAACCCCCTTCACCGTCGCCAGCCCCGGAGCGCGTGCCCCAGAACTGATGCCGATCTGAATCGAATCGAGCCGTTGGAACTTCGCCCTGTACCGGTCCACGACAGCTGAGGAAAGAGCCGGAACAGAACTCGCACCGCTGATGACCGTCACGCCATGCGCCCGAGCTGAGGCATCCAGAGAATCTATTCCGGCGACAAACTCGCGCCCGTCTGCCAGGTCGACGTAGTGGCAACCTGCTTCGATCGCGGCACGTGCGACCGCGTAACCCTGACCCTGAAACGGCCCTGCCGTATTGATCAGGATGTTGACCTGCAGTCGGCCAAGGGTGCGCGCCAGATTGACATCGCGCGTGTCAATTGCGACCCCATGTTCGGGTGGTAACTGCATTGCATCCGCCGCCGCGATGGCGCGGTCGAGATTCCGTCCGGCCAGAAGGACTCTGAGGGTCGGTGTCAATGCAAGCGCGGCACCGATGCGGTGGCCAAAGAATCCATAGCCGCCAAGGACCAGAACCGTATGCACTAGCGCCTGCCTTTCGCGGTGTAGGCTAATTCCCGTTGACTGCTTGTGGCTCACACGTGTAGAGCATAGCCTCTGACGCGTCGGGTTCGAGAAGGGGTTAAGGCCGCGAAGGCGCGCAGGAGTCAAGCGGGAAAAGGGACGGGATTTTTTGCGCGAGCACAACCAGGATTTCCGACCATAGGACCATGCGACCAATCAAGCGTTTGTGTCTGCTCTTTGTTCCAGCGTTGCTGCTTGCTGCCTGCGGCAACAGCGGCAACTCAGACTCTACCACCGTGGCCCCGCCTCGCGGCACGCTGCTGCAAAGCCCGCCTGAACTTCTCTCGACAGTCACAGCGCCCACTCTGCTGCTCGAGCTCAACACTGCAACCAATCAGCAGCTACTGTCTCTTAGCGGCGCCCCGGTTTGCGACATTCTTATCTATCACATCCAGTACACGACGGTCGGCGGCGCGAACGAAGCCACCACTGCATCCGCGGCGCTGATGGTGCCTACAGGTGTCGGTGCGAGCTGCACTGGTGCGCGTCCGATCGTCTTGTACGCGCATGGCACGACGACGGATCGCGGCTTCAATATCGCGGACATGCAAAATGCGGAGACGCTGTTACTCGCAGCGCTGTTCGCATCACAGGGCTACGTCGTGGTCGCGCCAAACTACGCCGGCTATGACACGTCCACGCTTCCTTACCATCCGTACCTGATTGCTGATCAGGAATCGAAGGACATGATCGATGCACTGAAAGCGGCGCGCACCGCGCTCCCGCTCGCATCTGCAACGCTTACGAAGGATAGCGGGCAGTTGTTCATTACCGGCTACTCACAGGGAGGTTACGTGGCAATGGCAACGCATCGCGCCATGCAGGCCGCCGGAATGAAAGTTACCGCGTCTGTGCCGATGTCAGGCCCGTATGCGCTTGCCGCGTTCGTCGATGCAGTATTTTACGGTGAGGTCAACGGCGGTGCGCCGGTATCATCGACGCTTCTCCTCACTGCCTATCAGGCCGCCTACGGGAACATCTACGCCAGCGCCGTTGACGTATTTGAGCCGCAATACGCCGGTGGCATCGACTCCCTGCTGCCCAGCACGATGCTCAGAAGTCAGCTGTATGCCGACGGAAAACTTCCCCAATACGCACTGTTCAGCCTGACAGCGCCCGCTCCGGAATTTGCCGGCATTACTCCACCGACGGCACCCGCAAACCTGGCTGCGGTTTTTGCCCTCGGCTTTGGCAACGGCAATCTGATCGAGGACAGCTATCGGCTCAGTTACCTGCGCGACGCGCAGGCCCACCCCGACGGGGGATTCCCGACGTTGACGACCGGGACGGCGGCGGCGGCCCCTGCGCTTCCCTGGCGGCAGGCGTTGCAACGGAACGATTTGCGCGACTGGATTCCCAGTGCACCGGTACTGCTCTGCGGCGGCGGTGTCGACCCGGTCGTCTTCTGGCTCAATGCACAGCTGATGCAGGACTACTGGGCCTCACATGCACCATCGACTGCCTCGATCAGTGTTCTCGATCTTGAGTCCCCGGTATCGGTGAATGACCCTCATGCCAGTCTGAAGCGGGGCTTTGCGCTGGCAAAAGCGATTGTGGCTGCCAATGCCGTCGCGCAAGGTGCTACCGACGGCGGAGCACGCGCAGTCGCCGAGGCCTACCACGTGACTTTAGTGGCTCCCTTCTGTTTTGCGGCTGCCAAGTCGCTTTTCGTGACTCAGTGAACCTCGATTGTCAAGCGAAGCAGGAGTACGATGCCGGCCCCCTTTTGGGAAGGACAACCACAATGAGATTCCTAACCATACGCCCTCTCGCCACGCTGCTCATCGCCCCGCTGACGCTCTGGCTTGTACCCGCACCCGCGGCGCTTGCGCAAGAAGAAGACACACGAACTCCCGTACAGATCGTGGCCTTGGACGAATGCGATCCGACAACCTTCAATGCCGCCACCGCCGTTGGACCCGACTTCTGCAAGAACGTCGCGCTTGCATTTGTCTTGCCCTTCGCCACGACGTTTGACCAGCTATTTGCGCAGGCGGCGGCTGGACATCCAGACCCGGGTTGGGACTTCGAGCCCGACAAAGTCACGATCAGGAAAGGAACCCCCCTTATCGTGGTGAACCAGGGTGGTGAGCCTCACACCTTCACCGAGGTGGCGAAATTCGGGGGCGGTTTCGTACCACCGCTCAATGGAGGCCAGGCGACGGCTCCCGAATGTGCCGGCGGCTTTAAGGACGTCGCGGTGGCCCGGACTCGTATCCTTCAAGGCAGTCAGTTGCAGGTCACGGGTCTGTCGAAGGGCGAGCATTTTTTCGAGTGCTGTATTCATCCCTGGATGCGTGTGACAGTCGACGTCAAATGACCGTGGCAGTGCCACCTGGGCTTGCCCCGAAGAGGGTTTAGGACCCAAGGCTCGCCCGACTCCTGCGGGCTCGATACCCGCTGCGCTTGAAACTAAGCGGCCCAGTCGAGTGACTGGGCCGCTGTATCTGTAGGCCTCCGAACAAGGCTGCTCGGCTTTGCACCAGCACGCCGCCGTAGCCGACAAATGCGATTCGTCTCCAGGCGCGAATCCCTCCGAGGAAACGCTCAGTGATCCCTCGTCAGTGCAGATAGATCCTATCTATAGAGGGAGTGTCCGCGCTGGAGTCGCCCTTCTAGCCTATGGCAACCATGGGTGTGAAGAGTTGCGAACGCAGCAGGATTGGCCTGCTGGCGTTACTTGTTTATGCGGCATTCGCGCCTCGGTTCGCAGCTGCGCAATCGCTGTGCGAAAGCTGTGAAGTGCAGGTCGGATTGGGCGGGACCTATCACTACTGGGGTACGACAGGCGGCGTGGTCCTGCCGGTGGCTGTGACCTGGGGCGAGAATCGCTACGAGCTCGGATTCGTTCGCGTGACTACCCAACAGACACTCCGCCAACCCGGATCGCGCAACGAGCGACTGATGGCTGAGCCCTACTGGGGTGCCTCGCTCTCACGCCGGTGGCAGTTATTCGAAAGCGGCCCGATTAAGGGATTCTTCGGATTCGGATTGGCGGGAAAAACCAGATCTGACCTCCTGAGTGCCACGCGGTGGGACTTTGCCTCCCAGCTGGGGCTGCGCTTTCGCGTGCCCGGCAACCGCGTGACGGGTGAGCTCACCCTCCGTCATTGGTCGAACGGCGGCATCCGGCTACCGAACCACGGCCAGGACTTTGCGACTCTGACGTTCCGGCTCAATTCGGGACTATTCGGCATCAGTAAAGCGGACCAATACCCGCTCGACCCGACGTTCAATCTCGATCGGTCGCTGGCCGCCAATATCTCAGGTCCGGAAAGGCAGCTTTTTCCATGAGCGCTGCCGGTAACCAGACGGATTGCACCGTTGCCTGCGGCCGGTAGTTGGACCATATTTCCTCGGCACGATGCGTTCCACCCGTACAGCCTACGAAAGGAGACCCCGATGATCCGGAAGGCGCAGGCGATTTGGCGCGGCAGCGGTCGCGATGGAAGCGGCAATCTTTCCACCGACTCTGGTGTGCTTGCCAAAACGCCCTATTCCTACAAGACCCGCTTCGAGACCGAGAAGGGCACGAACCCCGAGGAGCTCATCGCCGCCGCCCACGCGGGCTGCTTCACCATGGCCTTGGCCTTTGGGTTGCAGACTGCTGGATATACGCCCACCGAGCTCAGCACTGAGGCAGCCGTTACCCTCATCTCCGAGGGTCAAGGGTTCCGCATCAGCCGCTCAGCTCTGTCGTTGCGCGCTAGTGTGCCAAACATCGATGCTCCTACCTTCACCCGCCTGGCGAACGACGCCGAAAAGAACTGTCCGGTTTCGAAGGTCCTTGACGCGGAGATCACATTGGACGCAAAGCTGATTTGAACGTCAAAATGCCATCTGGACGTGGCAGAACTACCATTGGTCAAGAGGAGAAATGGGCGTGAAACGCATTTTTAGATTCCTGCTGATTACTCTGTCGATCCTTTCGGGTTCCGCCGCGGTGGCGGACGCCTACAGCGACACCGTTGCTCTTTTCAAGGGTGCCGGCGAGAGCGCGTCATTCTTCAATGACTGCTACGGGTATGCCGTCTTTCCGACAATCGGTAAGGGAGGGTTGGTAGTCGGGGGTGCACACGGCAAGGGTCGTGTCTATGAACACGGCAAGTACGTCGGTGACACTTCGATGACGCAACTGAGCGTCGGTCTCCAGGCGGGTGGTCAAGCTTACAGCATGATCATTTTCTTTCAGGATCAGAGAGCGTTCGAAGAATTCACTCGGGAAAACTTCGAGTTCGGCGCCGACGTGAGTGCGGTCGCGATTACTGCTGCCGCGTCAGGGCAGCTCGGCACGACCGGAGCGAGCGCGGGGGCCAGCGAGGGCAAGAAGGACGCAACCACCGCGGGCAAGTACTACAAAGGGCTGGCCGTCTTTACGATTGCCAAGGGCGGTGCGATGGTTCAGGCGGCGGTTGCGGGTCAGAAGTTCACCTACAAGCCCAAGTCTGCCAGCTAGGTCATGACTTGGGCTGTCGCACTCGCGACAGCCAGCGGCAGGTGCGACCGCCGTTGTGGAAATGCCGGCTGGCAGCGCTGCTGCGACTGCGTCCGCCTGTATCAGCCGGCTTCAATCGGCGTCAGTGATTGCCGCTGGGTCTTCCCGCGAGTGCGCGCTGGCCTTCCATAGCCTGCCAGATCAGTAATATCGGCACTCCGACCGCGATATCGCGCGCCCTTTTTAACAGGGACACGGCAAGCCCGAATTCCGCTCCGACACCGAACAGCGGCGCGAGGACCGCGTAGGCGGCTTCCTGCACGCCGAGCGCATTGGGGATGAGAAAGGCGGCGCTGCGTGCCGCGTAGACGAGACTTTCGATCGCCATCACCGCGGCGAGGTCGGCGCGCGCCCCGATCAGGCGAAAGGCGATCCACGTCCCGATCGCGCTGGTCATCCATCCGGCAAAATGAATCGCCAGGGAAAGTCCGACGCGCACACGGGACCGATAGATCGCATCGAGTCCGGCGGCCACTGTCGCCGTCGCCGCGACAGCGCCAGGGAAGAGACGCGCGGCGAGTTTTCTGGTCACCCAATGGCCATAGCGCTGCAAAGCGAGAAACAGTCCACCGGCCACCGCGGCAAGCACCAGGCCGATCACGAAGACTGTCATCAGCGACAGCTGGAAGGATGTTCGAGGGGCACGCGCGCTCAAGATCAGGACGCCGAGCGCGATATAGGCGATCTGCGCGAGCATCTCGGTGGTCACATCGACGATCGTAGAAGCCAGGGCGACGGGCGACGCAACGCCCTGCAGGATCGCCGCACGCGCGCCGAGCACGATTCCGCCAAGCTGCGAAAACGGCAGCACTTCCGCGGCCGAATCCCGAACCATCCGCGCCCGAACGAAAACCCACAATCCCCCTCGGGACGAGTCGGGCAGCAAAACGTGCCAAGCGGCTCCAAGGACAACGAACAGCCCCAGAGCATAGAGGCAAAGGATCGCAAAACCGCTCCATCCGACCGCGATGGCAGCCGCGAATACGGCGCCCAGGCCGACATACATGACGAGGTAGAGGCCGAGAGCCAGCCCCAGAGCTGCGATGATGACGATGCGCAATCTCATGCAATCGACGCGATCCTATGCGCCGCGCTTTGACTTGGGATCCATGAAACGGCGTGCCAATCCCGCCAGGGCCGGAACGGCGAAGGGTCGCAGCAAACGCCGATCGTAACGGCTCATGCGCCGCCTGTTTTCGGCCAGGCAGATATCGATCAACTCGGCCACGTTGATATCGTCGCCGACTGACTTCGCCCCGGTCATGGTGAAATTGTTGTCCTGTACGCCGTTCCCGACGTCGCGGGCGATGCCAATACGCTCCCAGATGAGAAACAGCCAGACGGCCAGCACCTTCAGCTCGAAGAAGGGCCGCCGCCACAGCGGTATGGTGCGGCGATGCCATGCAGCCCAATTGACAAAGAAGAGAATGTGTCGGGCTTCTTCCTGCATGACCGGCTCAAACGTGTCGACGAGCGCCCTGGGAAAGAATCCGGAACGCTTGGCCGACTCGAACAGACCGAAGGCAAAGAAGCTGTCGATGCACTCGCTGTAGCCGGTCACCATGAAGGCCCATTCCGGGTCGCCGCGCAAAACGTATTCCGGCTCCGGCGCAAGGGCGATGCCATAGGCTGCGACGAGATTGGAAAGCACGTGTTTGTGGCGGCCCTCCTCGAAGGCGTTGAGCTCGATCGCTTTGCGCAACAGGGGATCGGAAGTGGTCGCGGCATAGGAGGCGACATTGAGTCGGGCTCGCCCCTCGGTCTGCACGGCGATGTCCCAGATGGGCAGGCTCACCAGCTGATCGCGCGTCTGCGGATCGAGCTTGGGCCAATCGATCACCGCCGGCTTGTAGGGATTGAAGGTGTCGAGCAACGTGCGGCAGAAGAGGGTCTTGTGCGCGTCGCTGCCGAGGCGAATGGGTCCCTCGACAGGACTCACGGCATCAAATTCCTGTTGGGCACGCTTCCGTAAGATGCGGCCGGGTGTACGGTCGTCTCGGGATCCAAAAAATCGCTGAATCCGCCAAGTCGCAGCGAAGAATCGCGGGACGCCGCGACGACCTCAGCAGCCATGAGCGCATCGAACTCTTCGCGATAGTGATAACCCGGTGCGTCTCCCGGGAAAGGGCCGGTGGCGGGATGAAGATAGATCTCGCTGAGGCCGTTCGGCAGGTTGCGGATCAGACCGCACAGACGGTCCCGGGTCATTTGTCCGGACCATTGAAGTCCGAAGATGCGATCAGGTGCCAGGAGGCCGGCGGCGCGAAAGCGCCGGCGCAGCAGAATCGCAAAAGGTGCCGTGAGCAGCGCCGGCGCCCATGGCGTCTGCCGCTCGATCTTGCGCAGCACCTGCACAGGCTCGAGCGGTATGCGAGCCGCGCGCAGGCCGAAGCGACTGCCGATCGCAGCCATCAAACCCCCGACCACCGGGTGGAGATGGAAGTGCTTGTGCGCGTTGCAATGATCGAGGGTGAGGCCCGTGGCGCGAAAGGCCTCGAACTGTGCTGTGATTTCGGCGGCGAGTTGGCGGCGCGCTTGCCTGCTGAAGGATATGACGGTCCCGAGAGCCCCCAGATCGGAGCGAAAGACGCCATTTCCATCCACGAGATGAGTCACGGCCGAGGCGGGAAGCACCGGCCGGCCTTCCACCAGCACCACATGCAGGCCGACACGCAGGGAGGGCATGCGCCGCGCGCGGCCAATAGCGTCGGCCGTCGCCGGCGCCGAAACCATCAGGCTCGCGGCAGTGAGAATGCCGCCGCGATGGGCCGCTTCGACGGCGTCGTTGACTTCGCGAGCGGCGCCGAAATCATCCGCCGTGACGATCAACCGCTTCAAACAACGTCCCGCCGCGACCGCAAGAAGTGGAAGAATTCCACACCCTCGCGCAAACGGCGCTTCATCATTTCCGGGCTTGCGATCATCTCGGCCACGATGGCCGCGATCTTGGACGGACGGAAATAGAATTTCTTGTAGAAATCCTCAACGGATTTGAAGATCTCGCCGTGGCTGAGATGCGGATAGTTCAGCGCCGCAATCTGTGTGCCTTCCTGGGTCAGCAGGTCGATTTCCTCGTTGTACAGCCAACCGTTTTCCTTTGCCTGCCGGTAGAGGAAGGTGCCCGGATAGGGGGCCGCTAGCGAAACCTGAATCGTGTGGGGATTGATCTCCCTGGCGAAATCGAGCGTCTCCTGGATCGTCTCCCGGGTCTCGCCGGGCAGGCCCAGAATGAACGTGCCGTGGATGACGATGCCGAGCTGGTGGCAGTCCCTGGTGAAGCGGCGGGCGAACTCCACCCGCATGCCCTTCTTGATGTTGAACAAGATCTGCTGATTGCCGGACTCATAGCCGACCAGCAGCAGGCGCAGGCCATTGTCCTTCATGACTTCCAGGGTCTTGCGGGGCACATTGGCCTTGGCGTTGCACGACCAGATGACTCCGAGCTTGCCCAACTCCCTCGCCAGCGCTTCGACACGCGGCAGGTTGTCGGTCAGCGTGTCATCGTCGAAGAAGAACTCCTTCACCTGCGGGAAGGCGTTTTTTGCCCATTTCATTTCCGCAACGACATCTTCGACCGAGCGCACGCGATAACGATGCCCGCCCACCGTCTGGGGCCACAGGCAGAAGGTGCAGCGCGATTTGCAACCGCGTCCCGTATAGAACGAGATGTAGGGATGCTTCAGATAGCCGCCGAAATAATTCTCGATCGTGAGATCGCGCTTGTAGACCGGAGTCACCCAGGGAAGCTTGTCCATGTTCTCGAGAACTTCGCGGTTCTCGTTGTGAACGATGACGCCCGCCTCGTTGCGGTACGAAAGCCCTTTGATGTCGCTCCAGCGCATGCCGTCGGCGACTTCCTTGATGGTGAAATCGAATTCGTTGCGGGCGACGAAATCGACAGCGCGCGCGGCGATCAGGCTCTTCTCGGGCTCGACCGCCACCTTGGCGCCGATGAAGCCGATGCGGATGTCCGGCTTGGCCGCTTTGATCATGTCCGCCGTCTTCACGTCCGAGTTGAAGGACGGGGTGGAGGTGTGCATCACCACCAGGTCGCGGTTTTTGAGCTCCGGCGCGATGTCCTCGAATCTCAGGCGGTGCGGCGGCGCATCGATCAGCTTCGAGCCCTCGACGAGAGCCGCCGGCTGCGCGAGCCAGGTTGGATACCAGAACGAGCGGACCTCGCGTTTCATTTGATAGCGGGCACCGGCGCCTCCGTCGAAACCGTCGAAGGAGGGAGGATGTAGAAACAGCGTTCTCATCAGCTAAGTCCTCGCAAGCAAAGCCGCCACTTCAGCTCAGGGGATCGGGTGAGCAGAGCCGTCGCGAGCCACGCGGTAGCGGGCGTGGCGCCATTGTACGCGGCGCGTAACGAAGCCCCAGCACCACAGCGCAAAGACGAGCAGGTCATTGAGCGGCAGCACCCAGAGCTGCTTCAGAGCCGAACGGGCTTTGCGAGCGCTGCAATGTAGCATGAGGCGCGCTATGGCCGTGATGGCGAGCATGACGAGCGCCGCCCTCGCGCCGGCCGCCAGCAGGCTGCCGAGGACGGCCGGCCCCAGGCCGAGGCTCACGAAGGAGAAGGTGTAACCCACCGGGCGTACGGTCCGAATCGTGCGCAGCCATCGCAGCTCGTGCCGTATGAGCTCGCCCATACTGCTTTCCTCGACGCAGGTCTCGACCACCACTTCCGACAGCACGGTGCGCAGGCCCCCCCGGCGGGTCAGCTCTCCGAGCCGATAGTCATCAGGCAGTTGATCCGCCAGGGCGGCGAAACCGCCGATGCCGGCCAGCGCCTCCCGCCGTATCGCAATGGTTGCGCCAAAGGCGAACGAGCGCGAGCCGAACAGGGCTGCGACGTACACCGAAGGCATGAACCAGTCGTTGATGAACAGGGATGCGAGCAGCGACCACAGCCCTGGCCGCGGGTGGCCGCGGTAGGGACAAGTGACGATGCCGACACCGGGATCGAGGAGCGGCGCCACCACCTTGGCGAGATAGTCGGGAGCGACGCGAACGTCGCTATCCGCGATGATCAGATAATCGTAGCGGGCGAGCGGCATCATGTTGATCAGATTGCCGACCTTGCGGCTGCTGCCATGCTGCGTCGGATCTATCGCGATTCGCAGGTCGAGCTCGGGAAAGTCGCGCTGCAATCTGTGCACGACCGCCACGGCAGGATCGCCCGCATCGCGCACGCCAAAGACAATCTGAAATCGCGGATAGCGCTGGTCGCAGAAGGTGCGCAGGGACTCATAGAGCGCGTGCTCCGCACCACACAGGGGCTTCAACACAGTGACCGGAGGCTGAACGGAAGGCCAGGATTGCCCCGGACGGCGCCGGAATCGCACCGTCAGCCATGCGATGATACTGTAGGCCATGGCGAGCGCGACGAGCGCGAGCCCGCAGCGGCTTATGAACCACAGTTCAGCCGCGGCGCTCACCCAACTAGCCGCGGCGTCGGCGCAGGGGTTGCCGGGCGGGCACCGACTGCCGGTCTATTCCCGAGGTTGTTAGTCATGCGCAAGCCAAATCCCAAAAACCGCAGTTTACGGCACCCGAGCGACGATAGGACCGCGACCGGCAATGGGCCCTCCCCCTTCCTGGTACTTGACTAAGCCCGGGTGCAGGCAGGACTCTCTGCGCAATGGATGACGATCGTGGCAGCGAGCATCGGGGCGCAGACGTTGCGGCGGATTCCGAGCCGTTGATCCTGGTGGATGAGACCGACCGGGAAGTTGGCCACCTGAGCAAGGAGCGGTGCCACCAGGGCCGCGGCGTCCTGCATCGGGCTTTCTCCCTGCTGATCTTCAACGGCGCCGGCGAATGGTTGCTGCAGCAGCGCGCACCGTCCAAACGGCTTTGGCCGCTGTACTGGTCCAATAGCTGCTGCAGTCATCCCCGGCGCGCCGAGACCCTGGAGGCCGCGATCCACCGTCGGCTGTACGAGGAACTGGGCCTGCGCTGTCCGTTGCATTTTCTGTTCAAGTTCCAGTACCAGGCGCAATTCGATGCCGCCGCCGCCGAGCACGAGCTCTGCTCGGTCTTCATCGGGCGCTGCACGGGCCCGGTCAGCATCAACCGAAACGAGATCGTCGCCTGGCGCTGGAGCACCCCGGAAGCTCTCCACGCCGAGATGACCGGGCCCGGGGCCGAGAGCTTCACTCCCTGGTTCGTGCTGGAGTGGGAGCGCATCTGGCGGGATCATCGCGAGGTGATCCTCGCGTTGCAGTCCGAGCCCTAGGGAGCCACGTACTTGGGCATTCCGCTGATCCAGATGTACCGCGTAGCCCGTTATGTCGCGGGCCGCAAGCTGCGGGGCGAGAAGCGTTATCCGCTCGTGCTCATGCTGGAGCCGCTGTTTCAGTGCAATCTCGCCTGCGCCGGCTGCGGAAAGATCGACTATCCGAAGGAGATTCTGCAAAAAAGAGTGAGCGTCGAGGACGCGCTGCGCGCCGTCGATGAATGCGGGGCGCCCATTGTGTCCATTCCCGGCGGCGAGCCCCTCATTCACAAGGACATGCCACAGATGGTGGCCGCGATCGTCGCGCGCAGGAAATTCGTCTATCTCTGCACCAACGCTATCCTGTTGTCCAAGCATATTGATGAGTACCGGCCTTCGCCCTATCTCACGTTCTCCATCCATCTGGACGGCAATCAGCGCCGGCACGACGAGTCTGTGTGTCAGCAAGGGGTCTTCGACAAGGCGGTCGCCGCCATCCAGCTCGCGCGTGGCAAGGGTTTTCGAGTGACCGTCAATTGCACGCTGTTCAGCGGCGAGAACCCGGACGAAGTCGCTGAATTCTTCGATGCGGCCATGGCGCTCGGCATCGAAGGCATCACCGTCTCTCCCGGATACAGCTATCAGCACGCCCCGCGACAGGACGTTTTCCTCGGGCGTAGTGCCAGCAAGCGGCTGTTCCGAGAGATCTTCAAGCGCGCGCGCGGCGCGCGCGCCCGGTGGTCGTTCAATCATTCGGCCTTGTTTCTGGATTTTCTCGCGGGCAACCAGGCCTATCAGTGCACTCCCTGGAGCAATCCCACCTACAACATCTTCGGTTGGCAGCGGCCCTGTTATCTGCTCTCCGATGAAGGTTACGCGCCCAGCTACCGGTCTCTGATCGAAGACACGGCTTGGGACCAGTACGGCGTGGGGCGCAACCCGCGCTGCGACAACTGCATGGCTCACTGCGGGTTCGAGGGGACCGCGGTGAATGACGCCTTCGCTCACCCACTCAAGGCACTGAAGACGGCTCTGCGGGGCCCGCGGATCACGGGACCAATGGCCCCCGATTTGCCTGTCGTGCATGGCGGGCGCCCACGGCATGCCGCGGTCACGATCCCGGTTGCTGAGGTGAAACGAGCGAGCGCGAGGTAAATGGCCATGGAGCGCGCAGCGAATAGTCGACTGACCGTTCGAGATGATTCGGCGGCCAGGCGCGATGCATTCGATGCGCAGCTCAAGTCCTGGCGCGCGCGCATGGAGCTGGCGTTAGAGGCACGGCTTCCAGACTCCAATACCGTGCCGGCGCGTTTGCATCAGGCGATGCGATACAGCGTTCTGGGCGGCGGCAAGCGGGTGCGACCGATGCTGCTGTTCGCCACGGCGGGCACCCTGGGGCTCGCGGAACACGAGGTCGAGGCGGCAGCTTGCGCCGTCGAGTTGGTGCATGCCTACTCGCTGGTTCACGATGATCTGCCGGCGATGGACGATGACGACCTGCGTCGCGGACGGCCTACCTGCCACAAGGCTTATGACGAGGCGACAGCCGTCCTGGTGGGCGACGCTCTGCAACCGCTCGCCTTCCAATTGCTCGCCCGGGATCCGGCACTGCCCGCCGCGCCGGGGATCCGCCTGCGACTGATCGGGTTACTGGCCGAGGCGAGCGGCACTTTTGGAATGGCCGGAGGACAGGCGATCGATCTGGCCGCGCAAGGCCGGCGGCTCGACATTCTCGATGTGGAGGAGATGCACGCTCGCAAGACCGGCGCACTGATTCGCGCGAGCGTGTTACTGGCCGCGGCCTGCGTGCCCTCGCTCGACCCTCGTTTGTACGAGGCGCTGGACGGTTTTGCGACTCAGATCGGTCTCGCATTCCAGATTCAGGACGACCTGCTGGATGTGACCGGAGATGCGGCGACGCTGGGCAAACCAACCCATGCCGATCGCGAGCATGCAAAAGCGACCCATCCGGCAATCATTGGAATCGAGGCATCGCAGGAGCGGGTCAGCCGGCTGTACGCTCAGGCTCTCGGGGCCCTGGCCCCTTTCGGCCATCGCGCGCAGCCGCTGCGCTCGCTGGCCGACTGGTTGCTCTCGCGCGGCTACTGATTCTTTAGCCGCTCGCCGAACGCAGGCATTCCCGGAATTGCGGTGTCCACCAGCGCTCGATGCTCGCGCTCAAGCCTGCGGTATCGAGGCCGGCGGCCACGAGGCAGCTGTCTCGCGAACCGTGCTCGATGAAGCGGTCGGGAATCCCGAGTTGCAGCAGCGGCACCTGCAAGCCCTCGGATGCAAGGAGCTCGCCGATCGCGGAGCCAGCGCCGCCGAGTATCGCGTTTTCCTCGATGGTCACGATGGCGCGGTGGCGTGCGGCGAGCGCAATCACGAGATTCTCGTCGAGGGGTTTCACGAAGCGCATGTTGACGAGCGTGGCGTCGAGGCGCGCGGCGATTTTTTGCGCCGGATCGACCAGGGCGCCGAATGCCAGGAGCGCGAGTCCGCTGCGCCCTTCAAGGCGCACCTGCCCGCGGCCGATCGGCACAGCCGTCATCTCATCGATCACCGCCACTCCGGGGCCGGTGCCGCGCGGGTAGCGCACCGCCGAGGGTCCGGGAAGCATGCTCGCCGTGTACAACATCTGCCGGCACTCGTTCTCGTCCGCCGGCGCCATGATCACCGTGTTGGGAATGCAGCGCAGGTAGGACAGATCGTAGCTGCCCTGATGAGTCGCACCATC
>Ga0209626_1000034_pt1 | contig 40363 bp, 33 predicted proteins | sample JacPinW_OM1H0_M2_FD_187962 | JGI IMG/M metagenome (GOLD analysis project Ga0209626, IMG submission 187962) | Forest soil microbial communities from Algoma, Ontario, Canada - Jack Pine, Ontario site 1_JW_OM1H0_M2 (SPAdes) (version 2) | ecosystem: Environmental > Terrestrial > Soil > Boreal... | reverse complement strand
TCGACTGCGAGATGCCGTCCGCGTTGTCGTCGACGAAGGTTCGGGTTTGAACGTTCGTCTGCCACTGGGTGTTCGCGATGTCACCGATATTGCAGAAATGCTGCGACGAACCCGAGCCCGGGCAGAATTGGCTTGCGTTGCCCAGCCGCACCGGCGTCGAGAGGCCATCGACCAGGGCATCGTTCCACTGGTCGAAGGTGGTGATTCTCCAGTCGCCGTCCGGAAGTCCCGTCAGGGTGAACGTCCCATCGGCGTTGCACTTGGCGAACGCGAAATCCTCGCCGTCGGGGTCGCCGACGCTGACGTAGCACTGCGTCCAGGCAAAGGCGTCGTGCGAGGTGCTGCTGTACAGGCGCTCGTCGGGCGTGCGGCTCAGGCGCTCGCCGGTGACCTTGCCGGTCAGGGTATTGCCCGGGCTGCAGTTGCCGGTGATGTTGATGTCGGTACCGGCGCAGACTCCCGCGAGGCGCGAATTGATGATCGCCGGGTTGGCAAAGCCGATGCTGACGTGGAACGAGGCCGGTCCGAACTCCTGGAAGTAGCTCGGCTCGCCGATGCGGGTGAAGGCATCGTGCGCCTTCTGGCCGTCCAGCGTGTTGGTCTGGAGCCACTCTTCGCCGCGGGCAATGCGGTCGGCCCCTGGCGTCGCGATGACGCCCCACCGTCCCGGCATGAGGTTGGCGATGACCGCCTGACCCGCCAATGGAGACAGCGTCGTAAAGTCCGATTCGTATGTCGGGCAGGTCACGATCATGCCGGTCATACCCCCGGCCAGCTGGGTAATCGGGCAGGCATTGAGACCGGTGGACGGATCGATCGTCCCATCCAGGCTGTTGGTCAGCGGCATGTTGAACATGTCGTAGGTCATCTGACCGGTAAAATCACCGTTGCCGCCGAACGCGTCCCACATGTGGAGCTGGAAGCTGCCCAGTCCGGGCTCGTTGGGCGCCAGGGTGTCATTGCCCGCCGCCGTGGTCGCAGAACCGCTGGAGTCGTGCTCGCCGTTCAGGGGGAAGTCGTCCTGGAACACGAACACCGACAGCTTCGCGGTCGGGTACGGCGAGGGCTGCGTCAGGGCCGTGACGGTCATCGCGGGCGCACAGCTCGTCGCGGGGGCCGCCGGTGTGCAGGTCGTTGCCGCGGTTGTTCCCACGGGCGCAAAGGTGCAGACCGTCGTTCCAGCAGCGTTTGGCCCGCAGGCGACCGCCGGGATCGGCGTGCCACCCATCCCGTGGCCGCAGTGTCCGGTCGTCGTGCAGTCAGGCGTACCGGCGTACCCGGCCCCAAACGGATTGGCCGCGTCGCCCGGCAGCACCGAGATGTAGTAGCGCTTGGTCGGATCGAGCACGACCTGGCTCGGGTCGACGGCGGTAAATCCGGTCCCGGCCGAATCGGGTCTGCAGGCGCCGTTGCCGACGTCGCACACAACCGTCGGATGCGTTCCGTCGACCGGATTGATGGCAGTCTGGCCGCCTTCGCAGGACAGCGTTCCCGTGCAGCCCTGCGCCACGAACGGCATGTGGCTGGTGTGGAAGTTGACACCGAAAGTCGGGACGACCGTCGTGCTGGTCGTGCCGCCGGTATTGGTGCTCTTGTTCGGGTCGACGAAGAACGTCTCGTCTTCCTCGAGCACCCAGCGATAGTCGGTGATCGCCGTCTTATGGTCATAGCCGTCGAGAACCTTCACCACCAGCCCGCTGCCCTTCGGGAAGATCAGCGTGGCGGTCGAGTTACCGGTCTGGACGGTTCCGCGCGCGCTCTTCGCCTGGAAGGTGAAGGTGAAGCACTTCGCTCCGACCGCAGTGCCGCTCGGACACGCGGCACCCGCTGCCGTGCTGGAGGCGGTCGCGGTAAAGCCGCCATTCGCATCCGTAGCAACCAGCGTCAGGCCGGCAGTCACGGTCGGGGTAAACAAGGGGTTCAGGGTCAGCGGATAGCCCGCCGCGTCGGTGGCACCCGTCAGCAGGCCGGGATTGCGGATGCTGATGTAAGTCGCCGTGCTGGCCGTGAACGTCTGGTTGGGAACGGTGATCGTTCCGTCGGCCGCGGCCGCGGTCAGACTTACGGTCGTGGATATCCCGGAGGAGCAAGCCACGGTCGCGCTGACGGACCCGTTGGCGCAATAGGAAAAGCCGCCCGAAGTGGCCCCGGCGGTCGGGGTAAACGTGAAGGTGCCGTTGTGATTCAGAACGACGGTGCCGCCGGTCGCGGCCGGCGTCGTCATCAGCGTCACGCCATACACCCCGGTGTCATTGGCGATCACGCCCTTGCCCGGATCGGACACGACCACGGGGGCGCAGGGGGCCGCCGTGCAGGGGATCAGGGAGGCGTACGAGTCCGGCGCGGCAACCACGGCAGTGGGCGCGATGATCGAAACGGCGGCCGGCTCGGCGGCGCCATTGACGCCGATATAGGCCAGCATGCCGGCGTCGCGTTCGGTCGCGTTGCCCGACAGGCTCAATTCCCGGTCGTAGACCGGAAGCGCGCTCAATCCGGCGGCCGGCACATTGATCATCACGTCGTAGGTCTTGCCCGCGGCCATGAACACGTCGCTCTGCACGTGGGGGACGCCCGGCAGCCGGTTGCCGTCCTCGGCGATCAGCGAGAATCCGGGAACCGCCGTCGACGTCGCCGTCGGCGTTGTCGTCAACACCGTCTGGGTCGTCTGCGAGCCAACGATCGAAGGCACGTGCATGTGCAATCCGGCATTGACCATGCGCACCAGCACGCTGCCGGTCGCGGCCACCGTGCCGGTGGCCGTTCCCTGTGTCACCGGGAACAACGAATTGGTCGCGTGAGTGCGATCGAACCCGACGCCATTGACCGTGTAATACAGCGGCGTGTAATTCACCGCCGGCGGGTAGCAGGTGTTGTAGGTCGTCGTATTCTGTGACCCGTTGGCGTTCAACGGGTTGCCGCACATCCCGGGCTGGCCGGACCAGACATTCAGCTCATTGAAGCCTGCGGTGGAGACCGCGGCGTTGACCGAGCTGTTCTGCACCGGGTCGATCTCACCGAACAGCACCGGAACTTCGGCGTTATACGTGACGGCCGGCACCGCAACGCCCGCGACCGTGCCTGCAGTGGGGGTGGTATAGGCCGGGTAGGCGATGCCCGCCGCGGTCGCCGTCGGCGCCGTGGTCACCACCAGGATTCCGTACAAGCCCATCGGGCCCTGGATCGAGGGGTGCGTGCCCGACTCGATCAGATACGTGCCGGGGTTCAACCCCGGCTGCGTGGCCGTGCAATTGCCAAAGCACAACGGCGTCGTCGTGGTCGCGGTGCTGGCGGTCGCCGCCACTTCGGTGCCGAACGACTGCACGCGCGGCCCCTGAGAGGGAGGAGTAAATGCCGGCGCGCTGCCGACGGTCGACCACGTCACGACCTGCGAGGCGTGAGTCGGGCTGGTCGTGCAGGTCGCGCCGCCGGTGCAACCCGTGCCGGGCGTTCCCAGGCCGCCGCCCAACTGACCGACGATCGTCAGCGAAGTGGGTATGCTGTTGGCAGCCGCGCCGGCCGGGGTCATCGGCGTAAAGGTCAGGTGATTGGCGAGGTTGATGGTCAGCGTGGTCGTGCTGCCGGCCACGCCGTTCACGGTCCCCGTGGTGTACGGGATCGTGATCACCACGGGGGACCAGGACGCGGCCAGCGCGGATCCCGCTGCCGCCCCGGCCACCGCCGGATTCAACGCCTTGCAGGTGGCCGTGGACAAGGCCACCGCCGTGCCGCAGCTGTAGCCCCACATCGGGACCACCGAGCCGTCTGGCAGGGTGTCGGTGGTCGGCGCGGCAGTCAGGTTGATCTGCTGCGCCGCCGTCTGCGCGAAGGAAGCTCCGCTGGCCAGGAGTAGCACCGACGCAGCGAGCGTCGAGCGGACCAGGGGCGACTTGAAGCTGTTGGATCGCATTGTAGTTGTCCTCGTTCTCACTGCGACTCGTCGATCAGGAATTCACGCGAATCGACGAGCATCATCATCAGCATTCCGCCGGGGAACACGTTGTTGGTCGTGATCTCGCGCTCGTTGTGGGAGTGCCACATGAAGGCGATACCACGCTCGTTGGGCGGGTTGGCCTGGGTGTTGGAGGGCTGCAAATTCGAGCAGGTCACCGACGTGGCGCTCACACCGTTCGCGATACAACCCGAGGAGAGGCCGCCGTTGCCGTTGGCGGCGGGCAAGGTCGAATCTGCACGCACGGTGGCATCCGGGCCCAGGTAGGGACTGCCGCCGTACCAGGCGCCATTGGCGAAGATGTTGGGATTGGGCAGCGTCATCGGCCCGCCGCCGGGCACGTCGCCCAACGGATTGGCCTCCAGCGGCTTGTTATGGTCCTGGCACCACTCGTAGTAGTTGATCGCTGCCTCGGCGGCTGCCGTACCGGTGTTGTAGCCGTTGGCGTCCGCATTGCAGGCAAGCAGCGCATTGGGGTCGGTCGAATTCGGGTTGTGCGCGTACAGATCCCAGTTCAGGCCCCTGCCGGTGAAGTAGAAGATGCCGTCGAACGACTGCCCCGGGAAGGTGTCGGTCGTGAACATCAGGAGACCAGCCAGCGCCTGCCCGGCGACCGTTGTCGCCCCAGTGCTGGCACCGTAGGTCAGGGGGGTGGTCGAGCTGCTGATGATCGGGTTGCCGTCGCGCGCCAGGATGCGCACGTGGTTGGCGTGCTCATGGAACGGATGCTCCCACCGCCCCTGGCCGATCACGCGCAACAGCGTGAGCTCGCCCGGATGCATGTGGGGATTGCCGTTGTACGGCTGATGCGGGTACACGCCGTCGTAGTTCGGGTCCATGTCATCCGGCATCGAGCGTCCGTTGATCAGGTAATACCCCGGGTGGTAGGGCTCGGTCGGTACCTCCAGACTGCATCCCACGGCACCGGCCGCGCAGGCGCCCTTCGCCGTCACCTGCGCCAGCGCGGCGCGGTGGATGTTCAAATCCATCTCGGAGAACTGGAACAGGTATTCGCGGTCGTAGCAGGTGTCGGGGTGGTCGTAGGCGGCCTGCGACAGCCGGAAATCGGATTCGCCGTGGGCCACTTCCACCCGCCGGTTGGCCGCGGCCAGCCCGGTCGTGCAGGTGGCCGGCACCGTCTTCGGCAGAACGATGATGGCTCCGTACAGGCCCATCTCGACCTGCAGGTCGCCCTGCGTGCCGCTGTAATAGGCGCGCGTACCGGGCGTCGAGGCCGTGAAGGTGTAGGTCACCGTGCCGCCGGGCGCCGCCTCGTGCGTCAGCAGCCCGACCGCACCAGTGGTCGAGGTCACGTTGAACCCGGGAAACAGGATCGACGTGTTGCCGGCGGAAGTGGGCAGGTTGTTGGTCAGGTTGACAACAACCGTCGTCCCTTCGGTGACGATCAGCGTGGGACCGGGAATCTGCATCGTGCTGCAGTTCGCATTGGCAATCGGCGAGGGCACAAACGTCGCCGCTGCGGCCGTGGCAACGGTACAGCCATACCCCCATGAATAGACCTGATTGCCATCGGGCTGGTTGATGTTAGCCGGGCTCGCAACCAGGTTGAATGTGCCGGTGGCGCCAGTGCCCGTGATGCCGGGTGCCGCGGCCTGGGCCGCGACCGAGAACATCAGCGCCGCCGCCGTCGCGATGGGGAGCAGTCGTTTCATCGGAGTCGCCTTTTGCGTGTTCGTTGTGCTCATTGCCGCATCCCCTAGTTGACGTGGACCTCGGCCATCAGGCCGCCGAAGTTCTCGGCGTCGTTGGACAGGTGATCGAGTTGGGGGGTGTAGAGGAAGTAGACGCTGCCTGCCGGCAACGGGGCGCTGCAGGCCGAGGACGGGTCCGCGGGGTTGGAGCGAACCAGACAGGTATCCAGGATCACGTCCAGCGACTCCCCGCCCCCCAGAGTGATCGAGTTGGTGAAGTAGCCCGTGTTGTTGCCCGCCTGGTCGCGCAGCAGCTTGGCGTTGTAGCCGACCACCTGCATGCGGATGCCGAGTGAGGCCAGCGTCTGGTATTCCGATACATCGAGGTCGGCGATGCGCAGCAGCGCCCTCTGACCTGCCGGGATGTTGATGACGGAGGCGAGCGGCTGCGAGTAATGAACCTGGGTGTCGGACGACTGGGTCACCATCGGCCCGTTATTTACGGTGTCGGGGTAGCTGCGTCCGTTCAACAGGAAGTACTTGTCCTTCATGTCCGCGAACGCCTCGGGGTTGAAGGTCATGCCGACGAAGTGGAAGTTCGGATCGAAGCCGTGGATCTGCAGCGGGTACTCGACGTCGTAGTAGGTCGAGCCGTCGCCGTCGTTGTAGACGTAGTTGCCGGTCGCGGCGCGCGCGACCCCGTTGCCGGTCGCGCTGACGACCCCATTGGTGAGCGGCAGGTTGTGGCTGCACAGGATGTCGCTGGTCGATTTGCAGGCGGTGCGCAGGTCGTTGTCTTGCGATACGCGCGCGCTATACAGGTTGGTTCCCGAGGGGACCCGGTTCTGGCGCGCCCGCACGTACAGCTGCCCGACCATGCCCATCTGCAGGTGCTCGGGCGGGGTGATGTGGCAGTGCCAGAAGTAGGTGCCGGCATCCGGCGCCAGGTAGTAGTAGGTGAAGCTGCCGCCGATGTTGATCGCGACCGATGCATCCGGCACGCCGTCGTAGAACGCGGAGGCGTTCGGGTAGCCGTGGAAATGGACTGTGTGCTGCTCGAACAGGTCCGGCCGCATGATCATGCCGACGTTGGTCAGGGTCAGGAAGAACTCATCGTCCTCGTCCATGGTGATCAGCGGCGCCGGGATGTTGCCGTTCATGACGCCCACATCCATGATCTGGCGCGGATCCACGTGACCATCGAGGCCCAGATAGGGGCCCGAGGTCGGGGTGTTGGGACAAGGCAGCGTGGGCGAACCCGCGGTGATGGCGGCGTTGTTGGCGGCGACGCAATCCGCGTCGATGGCCAGCCCCACCGCGCCGTTGTAAGTGAAGCCGCCCAGGGTGCCTGCGCTGTAGGTGCTGCCGTTGTCGAGCGCACCGTTGGTGGTGGCGGGATCTCCCGGTACGGGGTTGCCGGGGAAGACGGTGTTGAAGACGTTCGGCGGCACCGCTCCGGTGCCGGCGTCAAACGCGCCATTCGGATTGCCGGCGGCGATGTTCGCCAGCCCGGACAATGGGCCGAACGAGAACAGGAACGTCTGGTGGCCGTCGGCCATCGTGGCGTAACCGTCGCCGCCCGAGATCTGCTGGCACTTGATGGCGCCGTTCACGTTTGCAGACGGCACCTGGTACGAACCGGTGGTGCTGGTCGTGAAAGTCGTCGGGCCGAGGTACGCCGGCTCCGCGTTGTTCACGCCCGTGCCGTTGGCGTCCGGGTGGGTGATCGTGCTGCTCGGACACTGCACGCGAAATGACTGGGCCATCGCCGGTACGGCGAATGCACTCAGTAACGCCAACGCGAGCCAACCACGTGTATTAAACATAACGCCTCCAAATCTGCCGGCACGCCGAGCGCGTTGAACACCAATTGAGAGCGGGGTGATGAGGGCCCGCGGTTTTTTCTGTGTGCACGTTTTACAAATTCGTTCTTGTGTCAGTCGTCGTGCGGCACCGTGTGACGAGGCTGGCGGGCGGCGTCCCGCGCGTACCTCGTCTCTCCCTACCGCTATAGCCCTTAAGGGGCTCCCCTTATCTACGGGCGCTACAGTGCGGCATTCGGGCCGACGCGACTATCGGGCTGACGCCGCATGCAGCCACTGGGTGAGTGGGTAGTAGACGCAGTGGGGTTAGTTAGTAGACGTTATGCCCGTGTAGTGGACGGGCACTCGTGATAAGAGCGTGCGGCGTCAGCACCCTGCCCGCCTACCGCCTTCGGGGAGCTCGCGGGCTCAGGGTGTCGGAGTCGTGGGAGTAGCGGGATTTACCGGCGTCGGTGCCGTCGGCGAGCCGGGCAGGATGATAGTAGAAGGCGCGGGCACGATGCCGCGGCTGAAGCGATTGGGGCGATAAATGAATTGCCACGCGCAATAACAGTCGGCGTCCTTGAACGACTCGTCGATGAGTTCGAATCCGCCGCGTTTGATCGGACTACGCTGGGAACTGCTGGCAACTCCCATGATGCCGGTGCCGCTCGGAGTCGATATCAAAGCCCAGTCGGGTGCGCCGGTGATCGGGTCGGGATAGAGACGTCGCAGATGGTGCGTGGGCACCGGAAAGCGATCATCCAGCAGCAGAACCTGCAAAGTGGCCGGGAACTGGTGGCCGTGCGCATAGTACGAAGCGATCGCCATCCGGTAGGCGTGTCCTGCAAACAGCAGTTGCGTCTCGCGCTCGCGCTGCTCCGTCGTGCTCCACACGCGGCTCGCGACGGTCAACATGAGCCCCATGACCACCACGGCGAGGAGCAGCCCGACGTAGGTAAATCCAGCCTGTCGCCCGCGACCGGCACGCATGCGGTTCACCAGGACGCAACCGGGGTGCCGTCGGAAGCGACGTCCGCGGCGCCACTATGGATATCGCGGATCCCCGCGTGGTCGGGGTCGTCCGATGGCACCAGCGTCCAGGTGTCGATGACTTTGGTGAACGGGTCGACCGGCATCGCACGGATGTAGCGCTTTTCCACCAGCGCCGGCAGCGTCTCCGGGTAAAGATTGAGGTCGGCGTAGTACTTGTCGATCGCTTCGCGAAGAATTGCCAGATCCTGTTTCAGGACCGTCTCGCGCGCGTGCTGCAGGGAGCGAAAATACCGCGGTACCGCGATGCTGAGCAGCGTGCCGATGATCGCCATGACCACCAACAGCTCGATCAGGGTGAAACCGCGCGTTGCAGCGCCGACTGCCTTGCGACTCATGGCCTCACCAGTCCCGATAATGCACGCCGTTCAGTCCCGTGCCCGTCGCGAGCGAGTAGACGTCAAAGACGTCCTCCCCTGGCTGCGGGTCCTCCGGCGGGCTCTTGTAGCTGCGCAGCCCCCAGGTCTCGTCCGCGGGCACTGATCCGTCCGGAAAGAACGGATCACGCGGGATCCGGCGCAGGAAATAGAGATTGATATTCTGGGGGCTGGCCTGATCCTCAACTCCCGCATACAGCGACTTGAGGTCCGGCGGATAACCGCTGCTTCCAAGCTCCTGCTTGATGTGCCCCATTTGTGCCGCCGTCCGATAGGCATCGAGCGCGGTGCGGATATCGCGCAGCGCCGTACGCAATTCGGCTTCCTTTTCGCGCTTCGCCACCAACTGCGCGAGCGGCATTGCCGCGCTCGTCAGCAGCCCGATTATCGCCAGCGTGATCACGAGTTCGATGAGGGTGAAGCCGCGCGCGCGCATGCGAGCACTTAGCGAGCGGCCGAGATGGCCAGCTTGAGCGGCGGCGACGTGCTGTTACCGACGGCCGCGCCGGCTCCGCCCAGAACGTTCAGCATCGCCACGATATTGCTCGCCGCGCGTGGCTGCAGGGCCTTGAATTGCAGCACCATGAGGCTGCCGCTGCCTTGCACGGGCTCATCGCTGGTCGTGTTGACGTCCAGCTGCGCACCGGCGCCGCGAGTTTCCACCTTCGGACTGCCGGCGGCGGCGGGCACCAGATCGCCGGGAGTGGCGCTCATCAGTTGCAGCGCGCTTGAGTCAAAGCGCAACTGCGCGCGCAGTCGCGTGATCGACTGGTCCGTCGCCAGGCGCACCGTCACCTGGAATTCCTGGCCCACCTGCGCATCGCTCGGGCCGTCCAGCGTGAGCGCCGAATTGCCGCCGCTCGCACCCGCGGCTGCCGGCGCGTTCGACGCCACGGCAGCCGGTGGGGCGTTGATCGGCAGAGTCCCTTGCGCGGCACTCGCGACCTTGAGCGCCGCGTCCGCCTGCGCCGCGCCGCTTGTGGTCGCGCCGCTTGTGGTCGCGCCGCTCTGTTCGGCTCCTGGATAGGTGGTCGACGATGCAGGCGGCGGTGCCGTTACGGCAGTACCGGAATTGGGCGCAGCCGGCTGCGTGTTCGATGTCGGCTGCTCCGCTCCACTGGATCCCGCAGTCGCGCTATAGGGCGCCGAGCGCGTGCGCGTCTCGGTACCGTACCAGAACTCGGTCGCATCGCTCGAGGGGCGCGGTTGCATGCGGATGATGCGCGGGGTGATCGACAGCACGATCTCGTCCTTCTCGTGGTCGCTGTGATGCGTGCCGAACAGATGCGAGAGAATCGGGATGTCGCCCAGGCCCGGGATGGTATTGGCGGTGCGGGTGTCCGACTCCTGTATCAGCCCGGCGAGGATCTGGGTTTCGCCGTCCTTCAGGCGCAGCAGCGTCGTGGCATTGCGCGTGCCAATCTCGTAGGCAATGGTTCCCGAGGCGGTCGCGACCTGCTTCAGGATCGAACTCACCTCCAGGCTGATCTTGATGGCGACGTCGCTGTCCAGGTAAACGGTGGGCTGGACCTCCAGCGTCAGACCGACGTCGAGGTACTGCACGCTGCCCGTCACGACCGGGGCGCCGGCCGCCGTGGGTGTCACGCTGTTGGTAATGACCGGCTCCTTACTGCCGATCAGCACCTTGGCCTTTTCCTTGTTGCGCGCCCTGATGCGGGGACTCGCCAGAGTATTGACGAGACCGGCCTGCTTCATCGCGTTCACCGTGAGACTGAGCGCGCTCAGGCCGATGGTGTTGGAGTTCTGGTGCGACAGATCCGAGAGCACCAGCCCGGAGGCGCCGCCCGTGGCGGCCGCGGCAATGTGCGACGGGGTAAATGTCGCACTGGTGGGGTACTGGATGCCCAGATCCTGCAGGCGGCTGCGCGAGATCTCCAGAACCTCCACTTCCAGCATCACTTCCGGCTCGGCCACATCGAGCGATGAGACCAGCTTCTCCGCCATGCGCACCGCATCGGGCGTGTCGCGCATCACCAGAACGTTGGTGCGCTCGTCCACGAACAGCGTCTTGGCGGCCAGCACGGTCTTCAACATCGACTCCACTTCCTTGGGGACGGCGTTGGTGAGATAGAAAGTACGGACGATCTGCTGCTCGTAGTCCTTCTGCTTGGCGGCGATGTTGGGGTAGATCAGCACCATGTTGTCGGCCAGGATCTGCCGCGCCAGCGCGTTCTGGTCCAGCACCAGGTCGATCGCCTGCTCGACCGGAACGTCCTGCACGAAGATGGTGGTTTTGCCGTCGCTCTTCACGTCCTTGTCGAGAATGAAGTTGATGCCGGTCTCGCGCGACAGCACTTCGAACACCATCTTGGTGGGCGCGTCGCGCAGCTGCAGGGTGACCTTGTGGTTATCGCGGGTCTTGAGCCGCGGCGCCACCGTGATGGGCCCGCGCGCGGCGGTGATCTCGGCGGCCAGATCCTGCGCCGGACCGTAACCGGGGCTCTCATTCAGCACCGCGCGCAGCTTCGCTTCAGCGGCGTCGTAATCCTTGCGCTCGAAGTCCTTGCGGGCCTGCACGATGGTTTCACCGTGACGGGCGTCGCCTGCCAGACCCGCAAGGCCGCGCTTGGCGCGGTCGTTATTGGGATCGATGTTGAGGACGCGCTTGTAGTCCTGCGCCGCGACCTCGAGCTGGTGCGCCGAGCGCGCGGTGTCGGCCAGCGAAATCAGCTGCTGGATCGCCGCCTCGCGGCGCGCCTCCAGATCGAGCCGATAGGTCATATTGTGCGGGTCGCTGTGCGCCGCCTGGCTCAGCAGCGCCACCCCGCTCTCGTATTGCCCGCTCTCGATGGCCGCCAGTCCGTCGCGATGCAGCCGTTCGGCCGCGCAGCCGGCCACCAGAACCAGGATCAGAATCAGCCCCGCAATGCGGCGCCATGAGTTCCTCACGGAGCGCCTCCTATGGTGAGTTGTTGTTGTTGGTTAAGAGGCTTATACGTGAAGATCAGCGCCCCGTTGTTGAACGCGTCCACACTATACGTACCATCAAGCGTGTCCCCGATGTGCACGTCGTAGACGCGATCACCCTGGGTCAGGAAAAACACCGGCTTGGCGCCGTTGGGGGCATAGCTGCCCATGTAGGTGAAGGGCAGCGGCGGCGCCACCGGCTTCGGCGGCACTACCGGCTCCGAGGACATGGCAACCGGCGGCGGCGGCGGCGGCGCCACGTACCAGGAGTGCGTCGCGAACAGCGCACCGGCCGCCGTCGGGTCCACCACGCGGTGCGCGAGCGCCAGCAGCGAGCGCGCCACGGGCGCCGACAGCGTCGTCGCGACGTGCGGCGCGTGCGCCGGCGCCGCCGCAGTGGCCCGGGCCGGCTCGACGGAATCGGAATCCTTCGGGCCAAACGCCACGTACGCGGCGATCAATGCCGCGATGCCGGTCAGCCACTTGCCGCGCTTGCTGAGGTTCATGGTTGTTGTTCGCTGCGCACGAAAACCACAAAAGCGATATCGGCGTTCACGACCTGGTCGCCCACGGTCTTGCGCTCGACGTGCAGTTTGGCCAGCGCGGCCGATGGCACCGCGGTCAGGGTGTGATTGATGAAGTTGCGGATGTCCGGATAGCCGGCCTTGACCGGAAAGTCCACGTCATAGCGGGCGAGCGCGCCCGCCTTCGGGGGACTGTACACATAGTGTCCGGTGTCAAGCTGCACGCCGGCCTCCTTCGCCTTGGCATAGATCAGCCCGATCACCGCCGGTATCTGGGTGCGGGTCGGGAGCGATTCCACCAGCCGCGGCGCCGCCTGGTCAGCGCTCAACGCTGCAGTTGGGTGCTGCGTCTGCGCGATGTTCGCACTCAGCGCATCCAGCGCGTGACGCGCCGGCAGCAGCGCGCTCGCGGCGAACACCAGCGCGGCGACCAGCCCCGCCAGGCCCACCTGGCCGGCGGGACCGAGGCGCGCGATCTGGTAGTGCAGCTGCGGTCCGAGTTGCGTGGCACCCGCCTGCGCCCGGGCCAGGGCCGAGATGCGCTCCGGGAGAGTCGCCACGGCGCTGCGCGGCGCGCTCGCGCCTGCGAGCACCGGCGCGGCCGGCGGCGCCTCCACCACGGCTGCGGGCGCGGCGGCGCGGGCTGCTGCCTCGGGCTGGCGCTCCTCGAGGCTCATGGCGCTTCCCTCCATTCCGCGCTCATCGCAAAACGCACCGGCCGTTGCGCGTCGTCGGTTTTCACGTCATGACTGTCGAGCATCGGATAGCGCAGCAGGCTGCTCGCCTGCAGGCGCTGCACGTAGGCGAGTGCCTGCGGCAAGTCTTTCGACTCGCCGGTGATGTGCACGTTGCGCTTGACGGGATCCGGTTCGATCGAGAGAACGGCGATCTGCCCGGTCGAATCACGGCTCGCAGCCTCGAGCTCCGCCAGCAGCTTGGTCCAGGGCGTGCCGAGCTGCTCGGCCATGCGTCCGGCGGCTTCGGCGAATCCGGCATTGCGTGCATCGAGTCCCGGCTCGTGACGATTGCGGCGCGCCGCCGCCTCCAGTTTCAGTTCCAGGCCGGCGCGGCGCGCCTGCATGAACCGGTATTCGGCGTAGGTGCCCGCCGCCGCGCTCGCGCCCAGCAGCAGCAACAGCGCGCCGGCGAGCGTCACGCGTGAACGCCGGGCGACGAAATCGACATTGACCACCGGTGCGCTCATGCGGCCAACCGCCGGGTCCTGCCCAGACGCTGCAGAGTCGTCATCGGCCCGCTCGGCTCCTCGAGCCATTGCAAGCCGCTGCCCTCGCCTGCGTTCGCCGTCCCCGCTGCGACCTGACGCCATGCGTGGGGAGCGTCGACGTATACCTGGCCCTCTGCCGGGCTGTTGCTGGCGAGCCGGCCGAAGGTCTGCAGGCGCTTGAGCTCGCGCATCCAGTCCGAACCGATGCGCACGCCGTGAACACGCTCCCAGCCGTAGCGCCCGAGACGGGCCGCGGCGAGCGAGCCCTGTTCGACGCTCACGAACCAGGCGTTGGTCTGCGGCAGACAATGCCGCCAGGCTTCGTAGGCGGCCACCAGCTGCGGTTGCAGCGACAGCAGCGCACCGCCATGCGCGGCGCAAGCCGCGCGCACGCCTTCAATCAGTTCGCCCGGCACGGCGCAGATGACCCGCGTCGCCAGCGGCGGCGCATCCGAGATGCGCAGGTCCCAGCCGGCCACTCCCTCCCCGTAGAGGCTCGTCAGGAGCTGGCGCCCGTGCGCAAGCCGCTCCGTCTCGGAGCTGAGCGCCGCCACCCACGGCACGATCGCGTAGCGCGCCCAGTGGTCGGCAATCACGACGCGCGTGCGCGTGCCAGCCCAGGGTGGCTGCGCAAGCATCGCCGCGAATGCCTCGAGCGCGGCAGCCCAGGAATCGGTCTTGATGCCCTCGAAGCGCAGCTCATGCTCGGCGACGTGGGTCGGCTTGGCACCGCGCTTCATGCGCACCAGGCACAGCCGGTGCGGCGAGAGGTACGCTCCGACCTCGTCACGCCATAATGGTGACACGATTTACCTCCTCGACGGTGGTGAGTCCACGCCGCACCAGATCAAGCGCCGCGGTCCGGATCAGCCGCACGCCGGCCTGTCGCGCCAGTTCCTTCAGTTGCCGGACCGGCACGCGGCTGACGATCGCCTCGCGTATCTCGTCGTTCAGTATCATCAACTCCCCGACCGCCTTGCGGCCGTGATAGCCGGTGCCGCGACAGTGCCCGCAACCGCGCCCCTTGCGGAACTTGTACGAGGCGCTGGTAACGATCGGAACATGAGATTCCTCGAGCAGCTCGCGTGAGGGCATGTAGGCCTCGGAGCATTGCTCGCATACGATGCGCACCAGGCGCTGCGCCATCACCGCCGACAGCGCCGACACGAAGCCGTGCGAATCCACGCCCATGTGAACGAAGCGGCTGACCACGTCGAAGACGTTATTGGCATGGACCGTGGTGAACACCAGGTGACCGGTGAGTGCTGACTGGATGGCGATCTGCGCGGTCTCCGGATCGCGGATTTCGCCCACCATGATCTTGTCCGGGTCGTGCCGCAGGATCGAGCGCAGCCCGCGCGCGAAGGTCAGCCCCTTTTTCTCGTTCACCGGTATCTGCAGCACGCCCGGCAGCTGGTACTCGACCGGGTCTTCGATGGTGATGATCTTGTCGCGTCCGGTCTGAGTCTCGGAGATGGCCGCATACAGCGTGGTGGTCTTGCCACTGCCGGTGGGGCCGGTGACCAGCAGCATGCCGTAGGGCAGCGCGCTCACGCGGCGCAGCTGCTCGATGATGTTCCACTCGAATCCGAGGACATCGAGCCGCAGACCGCTCATCTTGGTGAGCGCCTGCTTATCGAGGATACGCAGCACCGCGTCCTCGCCGAAAATACTCGGGATGATCGACACGCGGAAGTCGATCGGACGGCCGTTGATGGCGATCTTGAATCGGCCGTCCTGCGGGACGCGCCGCTCGGCAATGTCGAGCTCCGACATGACCTTGATGCGCGAAATGATCTGCTCGGCGGTCTCGACGCCCCGCACGGTGGCAATGCTCGCGAGCACGCCATCCAGGCGATAGCGCACCACCAGCCCGCTGCCGATCGACTCGAGGTGAATGTCGCTGGCGCCGGCGCGCAGGGCGTCGTACACGGTGGAGTGCACCAGGCGCACCACCGGGCTGGTGTCCTCGCTGATTCTGACGTAGGAGAGATTGTCGACCCCCTCCTCGCCCTTGGCGCCCTCCTCGGTATCCGGCAGCACCGTGTCGATGGCGCGCAGCCCCTCGGCGCGGCGCGCGATCAGGTTGGCGAGCTCCTCGCGCGCCGCCAGCGCCCATTCGATCGGAGCACTGAGTCGCAGCTCCAGCCAGCCGCGCAACGCCTCATCGAACGGATCGGTAAAGACCGCCAGCATCCGCTCGCCTTCGTGCACCACGACGCAGTGGCGCCGGGTCGCATCCCCGGGTGGCAGCACGGAGAAGTCCGGCTCGAGCTGCGCGAGCTCGCCGCTGGACACAAAGCGGTAGTCGAACGCGCTGGCGAGTGCCTGCGCATACCGATCGCCGGCCAGACCGCAGGTTTCCGCCAGCACTTCGAGGACCGGGCGGTTCGCCTGCTGTGCCTCCTTCATGGCGCGCGCGATCGAGGGTTCATCGATCAGCGCGGCCGGCGCAGCGGCGGCGGCGCTCGCCGCGGCTGCCGCCAGGCTCGCAGCCGATACCGCGCTCACAGCCGGCGCGGGCTTATCCAGCAGCTGCTCGAGCGCCGCGTTCAACGGATACTCCCGGCGAGCTGGAAGATCGGGAAGTACATGAGCACGACGATCACCCCGATGATTAATCCAATTACGATCATGAGAACCGGCTCGATCAGGCGCGTCATCACCGCCACCCAGCGCGCCAGCTCTTCATCGAAAAAATCCGCGATGCGTTCCATCATTTCGCCCATGTTGCCGCTGCGCTCACCGACGCGCAGCATGCGCGCCGCCACCGGGGTCGTGAGTCCATTGCGTTCCATGGCCTCGGCGAGCGATTGTCCCTCGACCACCGCGCGGGTCGCGGCGGCATAGGCGGCGCGTGAACCTGCGAACACGACCCCGCCCGACATGCGCAGCGCCTGCACCGCCGGGATTCCGCCGCGCACCAGCATGCCGACCGTGCGGTACAGGCGCGCGAGCTGATAGACGTGTAGTTGGCGGCCGATGGCCGGAATGCGCGCCAGCCATTTGCCGGCCGCGACCCGCACCGCGGGTCGTCCCACCCCGTAACCGGCACCGACCAGCGCCGCGATCGCGGCGCCGACAACCAGTCCGGCATGCGCATCGATGAGCTGGCCCCATTGCAGCAGCACTCGCGAGGCGAACGGCAGGTCGGTGCCTACATCCTCGTAAATTGAGCTGAAGCGCGGAACCACATAGCCCATCAGGAACAGCGTCACCAGCAACCCCGCCACCAACAGTACCGCCGGATAGATGCAGGCATTGACCAGGGTCTTGCGCAGCCCATCCGCCTGCTGCTGGTAAGCGATGTAGCGCGTCAGCGCCTCGCGCAAGGCGCCGGTTCTCTCGCTGGCACGCACCGAGGCGACGTACAGATCCGGAAAAGTGGCTGGATGTTCCGCCACCGCCGCGGCGAGAGTCTGACCCTCGTAGAGGCGCGCGAGGATGCGGTCGAGCGTGCGCTTGGTCGTGGCGCTGGATTCTTTCTGCGCCAGCGCTTCGAGCGCCTCGACCAGCGACAGACCCGCATCGAGCAGCGACACCAGCTGCTGGCTGAATACCGCGAGCTGCAGTTGCGGCGGCTGGAACAGGCGCCGCAAGCGGCGCAGTGGTTCCAGCGAAATGACTTTGAGATCCTGGAGGGCGATCTGGCGGCGCGCGTCGGTCTCGTCCACCGCGTCCACTACACAGGAGATGACGCTGGAGGAGCGGTCGAGTGCCTTGATGCGAAATTCCACGGCGGCTCACCAGTTCGTCAGATCCGCGTCTTCGCCGCTGCCGCCGGGCTGACCGTCGCGGCCGTACGAGACGAGATCGAAATCATTCTGGTGCGCACCGGGCTGCGCATACACGTAGGGGTGGCCCCAGGGATCGAGTGGCACGTCCTTCTTCAGGTACGGCCCTTCCCAGTTCGTGACTCCCTGCGGCGCGCTGTTGAGCGCCGCGAGTCCTTCTTCGGTGGTCGGCAGGCGCCCGACATCGAGACGGTATTGCTCCAGCGCCTTGTCGAGCGCATCGATCTGCGCCCGCGCCGCCTTGACGCGCGACTTGCCCACCTGGGCGAAGTATCGCGGTGCAACGAAGCCCGCCAGCAGGCCGATGATCACCATCACGACCAGCAGCTCGAGCAGCGTGAAGCCGCGGCTGCGGGCTCTGTTCAGATAATGGGCAGGGTCGTACATCTTGTACATCGTAGGGGCCACCGTCCGCGCCAGAAGGCGCTTTAGCTGTGTGGTCTTGTTTCCCCCATGGTGATGAAAGACGACCGCGCCCGACAGTGGGCCGGTACTCTAGCCAACCGAGGGGAAGCCCTTAACCGAGGGTAGGAGATTACGGTAGCTTAGCTGCTGCGCTGCTGCGCGAGCAGCTTGCGATACACGCGCATCACGTTGGGGACGTAGTGGCGGGTTTCGGAGAACGGCGGAATGCTGCGCCCGTAGCGCTCGACCGCATCCTCGCCCGCGTTATACGCCGCCAGCGCCAACTCGAGATCGTTGCCGAACCGTGCCATCAGGTCGCGCAGGTAGTGCGCGCCCGCCGTTATGTTCTGTTCGGGATCGAATGCGTCGGACACGCCGTAGCGCCGCGCCGTCGAGGGCCGAAGTTGCATCAGCCCCTGCGCCCCACGCTTCGACAGCGCGCGTGGGTTGAAGGCCGACTCCACCACGATTACCGCCCGCACCAGTTCAGGGCGCACCGCCGCCGAGCGGGCCGCCCGCTCGATCATCGGGTCGTAGAGGGCGGATTTCGCCAGCCATTTTCCCGGGTGCCCGGTCGGCGCCTCAACCGGGGCGGCGAGCAGCAGCCGATAGCGCGCGTCCACCGGCACATTGCTGAAATGGGTGACGCCGGTCGCGTCCACGAAGCTATAAATGTCCGCGTGCGCGACCCCGCCCGCGGCCGCCGCGAGCAGTGTCATGGTCAACCGAACGGCCCACGGCGCATGCATTGGGCCTTTTTACTCTCTGCCCGCAGGACATAACAGGTAGGGTAACCGTGTATCTTGTTGTAACTGTGAACTATGCACAGGTGCCGGTGGTGGACCGCCGTTGACTTTCGCGGCATGATCGACGCAACGAAAATGAACTCTCCCTGATAATGCCTACAAGAATACGGGGAGCAACGCCACAAGGCGTTTACCGGTGGTTTACATGACGCACACGTCAGCGCGTATAGTTCTTGTCGAGGATCACGCGATCCTCCGGGAGGGCCTGCGCGCTCTGATTGAGCTCGAGTCCGACCTCAAGGTGGTCGGCGAAGCCAGCACCGGAGCGGAAGGCGTTCGGGTGGTCCAGAGCGCGAACCCGACGCTGGTGATTACCGACCTCGCGATGCCGGGCGGCTCCGGGCTGCGAACCATCGACGAGCTGCGCGCGGCGTGCCCGAATCTGCGGGTGCTGGTGCTCACGGCCTACTGTACGGACGAGTACATCGGGGCCGCGCTGAGCGCCGGCGCCGATGGCTACGTGCTGAAGGACGCCAGCCGCGCGGAACTGCTGCAGGCGATCCGCTCCGTCATCGCCGGCCAGAAGTACTTCTCCGAGCCGGTGTCCGCGCGGCTCGTGTCCGGCTATCTGCGCCGCAACGACCCGGCCACCGATGCCTGTCCCAGGATCACGGAACGGGAACGCGAGGTCCTCACGCGCATCGCGCTCGGGGAGTCCAACAAGCGCGTCGCCGTGGGGCTGCGTTTGAGCGTCAAGACGGTGGAAAAGCACCGCGCGAATCTCATGCGCAAACTCGAACTGCACAACACCGCGGCGGTCACGCTGTTCGCGGTGCGTAACGGACTGTTGCCGACCGACGAGACCTTCGAGGGACGCAATACCGCCCCCTGAGCTGCCGTCAGGCGGCGTCGGGCTTGCGGGCCTCGCCCGGACCCAGCTGCCATTCGATGCGCGCCTGCGTACCGACGCCGGCCGCGCCGGGCTGCAGCCGCATCTGTCCCCCGGTCATCTCGGCGCGTTCGCGCAGATTGCGCATCCCCCGCCCCGAACGCATCGAGGCGCTGGATACGGACGCTTCCAGCCCCACGCCATCGTCGGTGACTTCCAGCACCAGCTGGTCGCCGGAGCGCGCCAGCGACACCACCACCTGGCGCGCCTGCGCATGTTTCGCCACGTTGTTGAGCAACTCCTGCAGGCTGCGGAACACCGAGGTGCTGAGGCGTTCCGGAATGTCCGCATCGACCACCGCCACTGCCTCGCGCAGCGTGAGACCCGGATAGCTCTGCGCGAACTCGCGGCAGAACCAGGAAACCGCCGACGCCGCTCCCAGATCGTCCAGCACCGCGGGCCGCAGGTTCATGGCGATGCCGCGGATCTCCTCCATGGCGTCCTGGAGGGATGCGATGGCGCGCTGCAGGATCGGTTGTGAGTCGTGCGGACGCGCCTGCTGCATCAGTTCCGCGCCGCGTTCCAGACTGTACTTGATCGCACTCAGCTGCTGCCCGACCGAGTCGTGCAACTCGCGCGCGATGCGCTTGCGCTCCATCTCCTGTGCGGTGATCAGCTGCCGCGACAGCGTGGCCAGTTCGTTGCGCGAGCGGCGCAATGCCTGCTCGGCGGCTTCACGGCGCACGATTTCATTCTGCAGGTCACGATTGACCTCAGCCAGCGCATCGGTACGTACGCGTACGCGGGATTCGAGCTCCAGATTGATGGTGCTCAATGCTTCGCGCGCCAGATGCAGCGCCGTCACGTCCGCGACCACCGCCACGGCCAACGGCTCAGTGGCAGTACTGGCCGGGCCGGGCGTCATGCGCCGCAGGGTCACATGCAGCGCCCGCTCCAGGATGGCGTCGCGGAGCTCAAACTCCGCAGGACCCCCTCCCTGCAGGCTCAGCCACCCGGTCCGCAGGGACTCCTTGAGCTGGCAGGCGGCCGCGCCGCAGTTTGCGTGCAATACATCGTGCAGCCCGCGCCCGAGTACGTCGGCGATCGAGCCCAGATTCCAACGCTCGCACACGCGGTTGACGCGCAGCACCTGCCCGCTGCGATCCAGCAGGCAGATGAGGTCCGGAAGCGCATCGACCGTGCATTCCCACTCGAGCTTGGCGCGCGCAATGGCCGCGTGCACGCCCGGCGTATGCACCGACGCCACGGCGATGTCCTCGACGGCCTCCCCCGCACGTTCACCGCTCATGTGTCTAGCTTCACATCCGGCGCCGGGCGCTTGCAAACTGTCGCCGAATTGCAAACAGGCGTCAGCCAATGGCGGGCGTCGTCAGCGATCAGGAGGACGACGATCCCGAGGTGGGCGCGTTGGATCTGCCCAGCGACTTGCCGAACCGATAGACAAACCACAGGAGGGCGGCAAGCGCCATCAGGTAAGCCAACAATACCTTCCACCACATGCAGCCCCCCGCGCGTGCCAAGAGCACGATCGTTGCACGAGCGCCGTACCATACCGCCGGCTCCTCACTCCGTATACCGGGCGGTGCAGAGGGGCCACCTTGGGGGACACTACGAAGCTCGCGGGTAGGGATCTCCCGTAGAGAATTCGCCCCCTCCTTAGCCTAACCTCCCTGCTGTGCCTTATCCACATAGCGTCGCCGAAGAGGGAGCGTCGACCATGTCTGCGGCTCCCGCGGGGGCTTCCGCGCAGAGCGCGCCAGAGCGCCGCAAGACCCGGGTACTCGTCGTCGATGAAGCCGGCATCATGCGCGATGGACTGTGCGCCCTGCTGCAGAGCGATGACGCGCTCGAGGTCGTCGCAGCGACGGCGAGTCGTCGTGAGGCGGTACAGAACCTTACGACCGCACAACCCGATGTTATCATTATAGATTTTGCGGCCGACCTGAAGGCCGGTCCGGAGACGATTGTCCATCTGAGGGGCCGGTGGGCGGACGTGCGGATCCTGGTCCTCACGGTGCGCCGCGACGAAACATTCATCGAGGCGGCGCTGCGCGCAGGCGCCGACGGTTACGTTCTGAAGACCGACAGCCGCGCGGAACTGTTCAACGCCGTTCACCGGATCGCTTCCGGCAAGAGCTACATCAGCCCCTCGGCCCTCGACCGGATGGTGACCGCCTACGCCAAGACCTCGGATCGGCTGCCCGGGCGCACGCGTGGGTCGGGTGCCTTGACCAGCCGCGAGCAGGAAGTCATCACGCTGATCGCCAAGGGCTATCGCACGCGCGAGATGGCGGAGCTGATGTCCCTGAGTCATAAGACGGTGGAAAAGCACCGCACGAATCTCATGCGCAAGCTCGGCCTGCGATCCGCAGCAGCGGTCGCGGCGTACGCCATCACGCACGGGTTCGCCTGACAGTCGCGTTACCGGCTGCCTCAGCGCGGCCAGAGCACCGGGAACAGCGCGTGTTCCATCGGCGCAGCGGCGGGCAGGGTTTCGGTCAGTCCCGGAAAATCGGGTGAAGTCTTCCAGCGCCGGGGAGCGTGGCGGATGTCGTCGCCGATGAGCCGCACCGAGTAGACGCGGCGGCGATTGCCGGGGCCCACCCCGCCGGAGGCATGGAGGGTGAGCATGTGAAAGCAAACTGCATCACCGGGTTCCAGTGCCCATCCCAGGACCTTGTAGCGGCTTCGATCGGCATCGATATCCGGCAGATCGGCGAGACTGCCTGGCGGAAACCATCTGGCCTGCGCGTCCATGAATGAGCGCGGCATCAGCCACGGGCCGCGATGCGAGCCCGCGACAAACTCCAGCGTGGACTCGCGGCCGACAGGATCCACCGGAATCCAGAAGCTGCAGTTCTGGTCGCCGCTGATGTTGTAATAAGGTTGATCCTGGTGCCAGGGTGTGCGCTGGCGCGTGCAGGGTTCCTTGGTCAGCATGTGATCGTGGTACAGACGCACGGCAGCGCTGCGCATCAGCCCGGCACCGGTCTCTGCGAGCGCCGACCCGAATATCAATTGGCGATAGTGGCGGTTTTCCTGCCAGCAGCAGAAATCCTCGATAAACCACCCCGGATCGTCGCGGCCGCTCGCAACCAGCGCGCGCGGGCTGGGATGCGCCAGATTCTCATCGATGCCGCTTGTGAGGAGCTCGACCTCCCGAGGCTGGAGCAGCTGGCGCAGCACCACAGCGCCCTCGGTCTGGAAGGCATCGATGTGCGTCTGTGACAGGCGAAACTGCATGCAGCCGGGCCATTGTGGCCGGGCGGGCACCACCCGCACAATGCCGCCGGACCCGAACCTGACACTCGGTGGCATCTTGAACTCGCTCACCCCCCAGTCGATTGCAAACTCCCCGTTCATGGTCGGGGTCTCGGGGCACAGGGACCTGGATCCCGACGACCTGCCGCGCCTGCGGGAGGCCGTGACGGGCTTCGTGCAGCAGCTCAGGGAGCAGCTGCCGGACACGGAGTTGCGCATGATCGTCGGCATGGCGCAGGGCGCAGATCTGCTGGTCGCACAGACCGCCCTCGCACTCGGCGTGGGCGTCGAAGCCGTGCTGCCCATGCCGCTGGATCAATACGCCGCCGATTTCGACGCCGAGACGCTGGTGTCGCTCAAGAGGCTGCTGCGGCACCCGGAGATCCGCTGTGTCGAGCTCTCATCCGGAGCGCCGGCCGACGAGGCGTGTCTCCAGCACTCCGCGGTGCAGCGTGACGCGATGTACGCGAACCTTACAGATACCCTCATTCGCCGCAGCAGCCTGCTGCTTGCACTGTGGGACGGACGGGCGTCACAACTGTCCGGTGGCACTGCGGACACGGTGCTGCGTTACCTCGGTGTCCGCACGGACGAGAATGTCGGTGTCGAACCGGTCGAGTTCGTCGATGCTCGCGAGGAAGCCGATGCCGGCGCCCGGCTCGTCTACTGGACACCGGCCGCGCGCAACGGCGTCGCCTCTGCGTCGGACTCCCGCTCGCCCTGCTTTCTGCTCGGTGTCGGCGAGAATGTCCTGCAGGTGCAGCAGACGATGCCGTCGTGGCTGAAGCACCAGCTCGCCGAGCTTAACAGCTACAACCTGGAGTTTCGGCGCCTGAGCGACGCCGGCCGTCTCGCGAGCGCGGATTCCCTGATGGCGGCACTGCCGGCATCTGTGCCGTTGTCCGGGCGGCGCCCGCTCGAGGACATCGATGCCCAGTACCGCAAGGCAGATGCGCTCGCCGTTTATTATCAGCGGCGCTCGGACCGTCTGTTCGATCTGTTTGCGATCACGGCGTTTGCGATGGGCGTGGCGTACCTGGTTTACGACAAGCTCGTCGAGTCGAGGATCCTGTTGATCGCCTACCTGCTTACGCTCCTGGGCAGCCTGGGTGTGTACCACGTGCTGCAGGGCAAGCGCTGGTTCGGCAAGCACCTGACGTATCGCGCACTCGCCGAGACTCTGCGGGCGAGATTCTACCTGAGACTCGCAGGAACGGATCACCGGGTGGACGCGGCCGAAGTGCTCGCGCTATCGGGAATCGACAGGTTCCGCGGCTTCGGCTGGATCGGGTTCGTCCTCAAGGGCAGCGAACCCCCGGATGTTCGGGCGCTTACCAGCTGTGAGCTGGACGTACGCGAGATACGCGGGGTGGAGCAGGCGTGGATCGAGAGTCAATATGAGTACTTTACGGTGAGAGTAGCGCGCCTGGAGAAGAGCAGCCGCCGCGTGAAACACCTGAGATACACCCTGTTCATCGCCATTCTCCTCGTGATATCCGCCCTGTTCGCCTTCGGCGACGTTCTGCATCGCGTCGACATGGGCCTCGGCGTACCCCTGAAGAACACTCTGACCTTCGTCATGGGCCTGCTGGCCGTGCTGCTGGGGGTCTGGGAATTGCACCAGAACAAGATGGCGACCCGCGAACTGCTGTGGCAATACCGCAATCAGCTGAGTCATTTTTCCCGGGCCAGGGCGCAGCTGGCGCGTGTGACCACGCCGCGCCGGCGCAACGATGTGCTGGTGGAGCTGGGCAAGGACTCTTTGATGGAGAGCTATCTGTGGGCCATCCACCGGTATCATCGCGAGCACGAACCACCCGGTGCCGGCGGCGGGCACTGAGCGACGCATCGGTGCATTGCGCAGCCGCTGCGGGAGTAAGATCAAAGCCACCGCTACCGAGACGGGTGCTTCGATGATCTACTTCCTGGCGCTGCTGCCGGCTACCGCACTCACCATCGCCGGTTATTTTGTTCTCTATCTTTCAGGGCGCTCGGAAGGCGCACTGCGGACTTTTGGAAAATACCTCGGATTCTGGGCTTTCACGCTGGCCGGTCTGCTCATACTGGGTGCCGTATTCGCCGCAGCTCACGGCGGTCATCACTGCCCGGTCTTCGGGATGCATGGCATGCACGAGCGCATGCAAGATCCAACAGCTGCTCCCACCCCGCCACCCCCTGCCCCGCGTTAGCGGTCTATGAAACTACGGTACAAAATCCTGGGCGTTGCCTTGATGCTGGTGGCAGTCGTGGTGGTGTCCCTGGCGCTCGCTCTGAGCCACGACTCGGCTTGCGGCCCGGCGCCTTTACTCCCCGACAAGACGCAACTGATGAAAGCGATTGTTTATCGTTGCTATGGTTCTCCCGATGTTCTCAGGTTTGAGGACATTGCAAAGCCGACCGCAGCGGACGATCAGGTCCTGGTAAAGGTTCACGCGGCCTCCGTCAATCCGCTTGACTGGCATTACATGAGAGGCACGCCGTACCTCGTGCGCACGGACTCCGGGTTGGGGAAACCGACAGACCCGCGACTGGGCGTTGACTTTGCCGGCACAGTCGAAGCAGTCGGCCGCAACGTCAAGCGGTTTAAGCCCGGTGATGAAGTATTCGGCGGGAGAGATGGGGCCTTCGCCGAGTATGTCACTGTTCGCGAGGAGCGAGCAGTGGTGCTGAAACCGGCCAGCGTGACGTTTGAGCAGGCCGCTTCTGTGCCCATCGCGGGCATCACCGCCTTGCAGGCTCTGCGCGACAAGGGGCGGATTCAGCCGGGGCAGAAGGTCCTGATCAACGGCGCATCGGGAGGTGTGGGTACGTTCGCCGTGCAGATCGCCAAGTCGTTTGGCGCACACGTGACCGGCGTATGCAGTACCCGGAATGTGGCTTTGGTCCGATCACTCGGCGCGGATCAGGTCATTGATTACAGCCAGGAGGATTTTACCAAAGGCGTGCAACGTTACGACCTGATTGTAGACACCGTTGGGAATCACCCGCTGCTGGAATACAGGCGCGTCCTAACTCCCAAGGGTACGTTCATTTTGATCGGAGCACCTAACGAGGGGCGCTGGCTCGGAGGCGTGTCCGTGATGCTCAAGGCAATGATGTTGTCACCGTTCGTAAGCCAGCAGTTCCTCCCGTTTCTGGCGGAGCTGAATCAAAAGGACCTGACCATTCTGGGCGATCTCATGCAGGCCGGGAAGGTGACACCGGTCATCGACAGGCGTTACAAGTTGAGTGAAGTCCCGGCGGCTCTCCGGTATCTGGAAGCAGGACACGCTCGAGGAAAAGTAGTCATCACTCTGGAATAGGACAACCAAACCTGTCCCGCATTGGCTCCGCTACCTCATGATCTATGCTTGATGATGGTCGGCTACAGCTTGGTCGCATTCCCGCTTCTTCATCCGACGTGGGTGATGGTGCGGTAAGGGCACTGTAGAAGGGTGAAACTCGCGCTAAAGCTACTCCACAGTCGTTGTGATCTGAACACCCTGCTTTAGCGTCAGTGTAACGGGTGTGCGCTCGGCGACGTCTGCCAGTCGCGCGCGCTGCGCCTGGTCTAGATCGCCCTCGAGGCGCAACTTGCGGATGATCGCGCGGTCCTGGCCGTGCACCTCCAGCTGAACGTCGACGTGCACCGAGCGCAGCGGCCAATCCTTGCGCTGCGCGTACATACGCAGTGTGATGCCCGTGCAGGCGCCGAGCGCTGCGCACAACAGCTCGTGCGGCGCGGGACCGAGGTCTTTGCCGCCCGCCTCAACGCCTTCGTCGGCCTTGAGCGGATGATGACCTGCAACGAGGGAGACTTCGTAGTTACTGGTGCCGATATCCGCCGTCGCGTGTGCCACGTTGGTCCCTTCCGCTGTCTCAGGCTCGGTCGACAAGCCCCTCGGGCGCTCCCCGCTTAAGTATGTCCGGAAGTGCCTGTCCCTGCTCAGTGAAGGACAGTGACACCGAGTTCAGGCAATGGCGTTCGCCGGTCGGCGGGGGCCCATCCGGAAACACGTGACCCAGATGGCTCCCGCAGCGCGCGCAAACTTCCTCAACACGGATCATTCCATAGCTCGTATCACGAACACGCCGGATATGGGATTCGTCATAGGGCTTAAAGAAACTCGGCCACCCCGTCCCCGAATCAAACTTCGCGCTCGACCTGAAGAGCGGCAAGCCGCAAAAGCGGCAGCTGTAAATGCCGTCCTTGTGATTGTCGAGAAACACACCACAGAAAGCCGCCTCCGTGCCGTGCTGGAGCAGCACGCGTTGCTCGTCCTGATCAAGGCCCGCGCTGATCTGCGCACGTTGCGCCTCAGTTGGGGGCCGCAAGTCAAAGTGACTCATCGCGATTCTTCCGGCGGTAGAAGCCGTTGCTGCTCAATCCGAAGTCCGGTCAGCTGCCCTTCGCCGCCCGCCAACTCTCGAACGGCGTGATGAATATCGACGCTATGCGCCAACCGGACTTTGTCTTCACGAAAACGCCGCTCCACCTTATGGGGATCGTGGACGCATTCTTACCCGGTTCGCCCACCGTGGAAAGCAGTGGCGTAATCAGCACTGCGACGCCGGGCGACTCGCTTGCGATGCGTAGTTCCTGCATTTGCGGATCCAATTTCCAGGTACCCTTCCACGCCTCCTCGAACGCCTCCATGGCCTCCTTGTATCCCCATATCGAATTTCCGGCGTACTGGGCCCACACAAAGTCTTTTGAATCCAGCAGCACCTCGGAAACGACTGCACGATCGTGAGCATTCTGGCCGGCGATGAAGCGCGTATACACCGCCATGACCTCCGTCTGCGCGGACCCACCGGCTGACACGGCGGGAGCGGCGGGAGCGGCGGGAGCGGCGGGAGCGGCGGCTGCCGAGGGCTTTTGCACGGGCGAAGCCGCAGTCATCTTGCTGCTCACGCTACCGCTCAGAACGTATCCGGTGGTGACCAGAATTCCTTTCTGCTCTGCGTCGGCACAGCTCAAGGGAGCGACGGCAGGTCCCTTGATGCCAGTCATCTTGTCTGCTCGCACGAATAACTGGCCTGCCACACCATTTATCTCGCGCTTGCCCGTCTTGGTGTTGACCAGGCAATAGAAACGATGCGCGTCCGGCGGTGAACCCACGTCGAAATGTCCACGCACCACTTCCTGATCGAAGTCCTCTGAAAAGGCTTGCTTCAGGGACGAAAGAAAACTTCCCTTGGGACTCTGTGCATCGCTCGGGGAGGGACTCGCCGCGGCGCCGGTTTCAGTGCCGGGCGGCGGCTCGGCCAGGACGCCGCTGTGGCCGCCGCAGAACAGCAGCAGGCCCACTGCAAAGCCTCGCGAGTGACGCGCAATGCGCAATGAAGTGTTCACGTATCCCCCATGCTGTTTTATTTCTTGTCCGCCGAGATTCTGGCGGCCAACCTCGTCAGTGGATGATGGCTGAGACGGCGTTAGACGGCCATGAACATGTGTATTCTTATATTTCAGTTAGTTATGTGTGTTCCGGGACACGGTCAGACGCGGAGGGACAACCCATTACATTCCGGGAAAGGCTAGGGTCGGAATCGAACCGGCGTAGACGGCTTTGCAGGCCGCTGCATGACCACTCTGCCACCTAGCCACAGGCAAAACCAAACGCGCTGCGAAGCTCCTCATCAGGCGGGCTATTCGCTGCATTGCGCGCTGGCCTTTAGCGTAACAAAAAGGCAAGCATGCGTCCCCGCGGACAAGGCCCGGCTGCCTTGTAGCCCCTTCCCGGAGGGGTATAGACTCGGCCGGTCTGCAGGCATGCAAGGGGAGTGACATGGCTGACGTGACGCGGCGCGAGTTCCTGAAGGTAACCAGCGCCACCCTCGCCGGGTCGAGCCTCGCGCTGCTCGGCTTCTCTCCCACCGCTGCGATTGCAGAAGTGCGCGAGTTCAAGCTCGCCCGCGCCACCGAGACCCGCAACACGTGCCCGTATTGTGCGGTCGCCTGTGGCGTTCTCATGTACGGACTCGGCGACCGCTCGAAGAATGCCCGATCGAGCATCTTCCACATCGAGGGCGATCCGGATCACCCGGTCAATCGCGGCACCTTGTGTCCGAAGGGTGCCGGACTGATCGACTTCATCCACAGCCCGAGCCGCCTGACGCATCCGCAGCACCGCGCGCCCGGCTCAGATACCTGGCAACCGATCTCCTGGGACGACGCGCTCGATCGCATCGCCAAGCTCATGAAGGAGGATCGGGACGCGAATTTCGTGGCGAAGACGCCCGAAGGCCTGACCGTCAACCGCTGGCTGACGACCGGCATGCTGGCGGCGTCGGCCAGCAGCAATGAAGTCGGCTATCTCACGCACAAGGTCATCCGCAGCCTCGGCATCCTTTCATTCGACAACCAAGCCCGTGTGTGACACGGCCCGACGGTGGCAGGTCTTGCCCCGACGTTTGGCCGTGGAGCGATGACGAATCACTGGGTCGACATCAAGAATGCCGACGTCGTTCTCATCATGGGCGGCAACGCCGCCGAGGCGCATCCCTGCGGCTTCAAGTGGGTTACCGAGGCTAAAGCGCACAACAAGGCGCGGTTAATCGTCGTCGATCCGCGCTTCACGCGCTCGGCGTCGGTGGCCGATGTCTACGTGCCGATCCGCACCGGCACGGATATCGCCTTCCTCGGCGGTGTGATCAATTACCTGCTGAACGAGGACAAGATCCAGCACGAGTACGTCAGGAGCTACACCGACCTGAGTTTCATCGTGCGCGAGGACTTCGCCTTCGCCGACGGACTGTATTCCGGCTACAACCCCGCGAAGCGCAGCTACGACAAATCGACGTGGGATTACGAATTCGGGCCCGATGGCTACGTGAAGGCCGACGCCGAACTCGCGCATCCACGCTGCGTGTACCAGCTCATGAAGCGCCACTATGCGCGCTACACCCCCGAGATGGTGGAGCGCGTCTGCGGCACACCGAAAGAGAAGTTTCTGCAGGTGTGCGAGATGGTCGGCTCGACCTCCACGCCGACGCGCGCCATGACCATCATGTACGCCCTCGGGTGGACGCAGCACTCGGTCGGTGCGCAGATGATTCGCTGCGGCGCGATGATGCAGCTGCTGCTGGGCAACATCGGTGTGGCCGGCGGCGGCATGAACGCGCTGCGCGGACATTCCAACATCCAGGGGCTCACGGACCTGGGGCTGATGTCGAACCTCCTGCCCGGGTACATAACGCTCCCGGGCGAGAAGGAGCAGGACTACGAGAAGTACGTGGCCGCGCGCGCCTTCAAACCCCTGCGGCCGAATCAGCTGAGCTACTGGCAGAACTTCAACAAGTTCTTCGTCAGCCTGATGAAGGCGTGGTGGGGGGATGCGGCCACCGTTGACAACCACTGGGGCTACGACTATCTGCCCAAGCTCGACAAGTCGTACGACATGCTGCAGACGTTCGAGCTCATGAACCATGGCAAGATGAACGGCTTCATCTGCCAGGGTTTCAATCCCCTGGCCGCGGCGCCCAACAAGGCCAAGATGAACGCGAGCCTCGCGAAGCTCAAGTTCCTCGTCGTGATGGACCCGCTGGCGACCGAAACCAGCGAGTTCTGGCGCAACTTCGGCGAGCACAACGACGTCGATCCGAGCAAGGTACCCACGGAAGTCTTCCGCCTGCCGACTTCGTGCTTCGCCGAGGAAGACGGTGCGCTGGTGAACTCCTCACGCTGGCTGCAATGGCACTGGAAGGGAGCCGAGCCGCCCGGCGAGGCGCGCCCGGATCTGCAGATCATGGGCGAGATCTACACGCGCCTGCGCACGCTCTACAAGAGCGAGGGCGGAACCTTCCCCGATCCGATCGTGAACCTGTCCTGGCCCTACGCCGTTCCGAACAGCCCGACACCCGAAGAGCTGGCGAAGGAATATACCGGCCGGGCGCTCAAGGATCTCACCGACCCCAAGACGCCAACCCAGGTCACGCGCAAAGCCGGAGAGCAGCTGGCGGGATTTGCCGAGCTGCGCGACGACGGCAGCACGCTCAGCGGATGCTGGATCTACTGCGGTGGCTGGGGCCCCGCCGGCAATCTGATGGCGCGGCGGGACAACTCGGACCCGACCGGCATTGGCCAGACCCTGAACTGGGGCTGGTCATGGCCCGCGAACCGGCGAGTGATGTACAACCGCGCCTCCTGCGATCCGAGCGGCAAACCATTCAATCCGCAGCGCAAGCTCATCGCGTGGAACGGTGCGACTTGGAGCGGCGTGGACGTGCCGGACTACAAGGCCGACGAGGACCCCGCACTCGGCATGGGCCCGTTCATCATGAACGCCGAAGGCGTGGCCCGCTTCTTCGCGCGCGGCAATCTGGTCGAAGGCCCCTTCCCGGAGCACTACGAGCCGTTCGAGACCCCCCTCGCCCACAACCCGCTGAGCCCCGGCCAGGCGCAGACACTCAGCAACCCGGCTGCGCGTGTGTTCCCGGACGACCTCGCGGCCTTCGGCAAGGTCGATCAGTTCCCGCACGTTGCCACCACCTACCGCCTCACGGAGCACTTCCACTACTGGACCAAGCACGTGCGGTTGAACGCGATTCTGCAGCCCGAGCAGTTCGTCGAGATCGGCGAAGGGCTCGCGAAAGAGCTGGGCATTGCAGCCGGCGACCGCGTGAAGGTGTCCTCGAACCGCGGCTTCATCAAGGCGGTGGCGGTGGTGACGAAACGCCTGCGCACGCTGCCGGCGGACGGCAAGCCGGTGCACACGGTCGGCATTCCGATTCACTGGGGCTTTACCGGTCTCGCCAAGCCCGGCTTTCTCGCCAACACGCTGACGCCGGTGGTCGGCGACGGCAATTCGCAGACGCCTGAGTTCAAGTCGTTCCTCGTCAAGGTGGAAAAGCTGTGAATCAGGTGGAGACGCTCTGACATGGCACTGCAATCACTCGACATAGTGCGGCGCTCGGCAACCACCACGGCCCCGCCGGGCGTGCGCGAAGCCTACACCGGCACGGTCGCCAAGCTCATCGACACGACCAAGTGCATCGGCTGCAAGGCATGTCAGGTCGCGTGCATGGAATGGAACGACCTGCGCGACGACATCGGCAGCAACGTCGGCGTGTACGACAACCCGGGCGATCTCAGCGGCGAGTCCTGGACATTGATGCGCTTTACCGAATACGAGAACCCCAAGGGCGATCTCGAATGGCTGATCCGCAAGGACGGCTGCATGCACTGCGCGGATCCCGGGTGCCTGAAAGCGTGCCCGGCGCCGGGCGCGATCGTGCAGTACTCGAACGGAATCGTGGACTTTCACGAAGAGAACTGCATTGGCTGCGGGTACTGCATCACCGGCTGCCCGTTCAATATCCCGCGCATCTCGAAGCGCGATCACAAAGCCTACAAATGCACCCTGTGCTCCGACCGCGTTGCGGTGGGGCTCGAGCCGGCCTGCATCAAGGCCTGCCCCACGGGTGCGCTGGTGTTCGGTACCAAGGAAGACATGCAGCAGCATGCCGCCGAACGGGTGGAGGACCTGAAATCACGCGGTTTCGAGCAGGCCGGCCTGTACGATCCGCCCGGCGTGGGAGGCACGCACGTGATGTATGTGCTCCATCATGCCGATCAGCCGCAGCTGTACGCGGGACTCGCGGCGGACCCGCACATCAGCTCGCTCGTCGGACTCTGGAAGGGTGCCTCCAAGCCGCTCGCGCTCGCCGCCATGGCGTTCGCTGCGCTGGCCGGCTTCTTTCACTTCGTGCGCGTCGGGCGCAATGAAATCGATGAGCGCGACGAGGCGGCCGCGCGACAGGCTCTTGAGGCCGCGCCGCAGCGCGACACGGACAAGCGCCCATGAGCGACAACGAACGCCGCGCGACTCTGGAGCGCTACAGCGCCGGCGAGCGCACCAATCACTGGCTGGTCGCTCTCGCGTTCCTGCTCGCGGCGCTGTCGGGGCTCGCGTTGTTTCATCCGGCCCTGTTCTGGCTCGGCAATCTGTTCGGCGGCGGCCCCTGGACGAGGATCCTGCACCCGTTCATCGGACTGTTCATGATGATCGTGTTCGTGCTGCTCGCTGCGACCGTTTGGGACGACAACCGCATGCAGTCCGCCGATTGGCAATGGCTGCGGCAACTGAAGGACGTGGTGAACAATCGCGAAGAGCATCTCCCGGAGGTCGGCCGCTACAACGCAGGACAGAAGCTGCTGTTCTTCGTGATCGGCGCCTGCCTGCTCGGCCTGCTGCTGACCGGCCTCGTCATCTGGCGCGCCTATTTCTCGTTCTATTTCTCAATCGGCGTGATTCGCCTCGCCTCCCTGGTGCACGCCGTGTGCGCGTTCGTGTTGATCTGCGCGATCCTGATGCACATCTACGCCGCGATCTGGGTGAAGGGCTCGCTGCATGCCATGCTCCGGGGCACCGTGACGCCGGGCTGGGCGTGGAAGCATCACCGGGCCTGGTTCCGTCAGATCACTCATGCGGCGCATCCTCGAACCCGGCCAGATTGAAGCCTTCGCCGAGGGGGCGATTCCCCGGCTGCGGTTGCCCGACCGGACCAGGCTGTTCGCGGCACGCGCCCAGCGTCTGCGCCAGCTGGGCGGGGCCGGCGCGCCGGGCCACGCCATCGGCGACTACCTGCGATTGATGGCGGCGGTTGCCGACGCTCAACAGGTCGCGCTCATGACTTTCGCGGCACCGCTCCCGACGGCGACCCAAATCGCCCGGTCGCACACCCATGGCATGCCGCTCATCCATGCCGGCGGCTGGCCACGCGAGCGCGAATGGCGCGATCTCGTGGCGCAGCTGTGCAACTCGGTAGCCGCAGCTCGCGATGCTCCGCCAGGCGCCCGCGAGGCGTGCGAACGCCTGCGCGCTCTGCCGCCGCAGCAGCTGGAGGCGCAGGCCGATGCGCTGCTCGCGGCGCGCGCTGACGCCATCGAGGTGGCGGCCGCGCCGTTCCTGATGGCGGCGCTGCAGGTTTACTGGGTGGCCCTCGCGAGCCGCCTCACGCCCGGCGACGTCGCCGAGCTCGAAGTGCCGGGGCTGTGTCCGATGTGCGGTACGCTGCCGGTCGCCAGCGTCGTCCGTGCGGATGAGCACTCGCAGGGCTACCGGTATCTTCACTGCGCCCTGTGCGCCACCGAATGGCACCTGGTGCGCATCACCTGCAGCCAGTGCCAGGGCACCGCAAACATCGCCTACCACTCGATCGAGGGCGGTTCGGAGGCCATCCGCGCCGAGTCCTGCGATGAGTGTCACACCTACCGCAAGATTCTCTATCAGGAGAAAGACCCGAACGTCGAGCCGGTGGCCGATGATCTGGGAAGCCTCGCGCTCGATCTGCTGATGTCCGAAGCCGGTTACCACCGCGGCAGCGGCAACCCGCTGCTGTGGCAGACTCCCGGAGAGCGGCGTGCGGAAAGTGTCGCTTCGACTTGACACCCGCAAACGGCCACGTGAATGTGCTCCGCACCAACGGCGCGAGAGCCATGCCCGCAGGCAAAATACGCAATCTGGTGGAGCCCGGTCACGCGGCCGAAATTCCTTCGGTCGATCGCCTGCTCAACGCGCGCGCGTTCCAACCGCTGTTGGCGCAGCACGGACGCACGCAGGTCATCGCGGAGCTGCGCACCCACCTCGATAGTCTGCGCCCCGCCGCGCTCGCCGGTGGACTGGGCCGCACCAGCCTCGCCGGGGAGGTGATCGCGGCTGCCGTGGCGGCGAAGCTGGCGCAGACGGCGCGCCTCACGCTGCGGCCGGTATTCAATCTCACCGGCACGGTGCTGCACACCAATCTCGGCCGCGCGCTGCTGCCCGAGGAGGCCGTGCGTGCCGTTGCACAGGCGCTCACCGCGCCGGTGAATCTGGAGTTCGATCTGCAGTCCGGCCGGCGCGGCGAGCGTGACGGGGTAATCGAAAAGCTGTTGTGCGAGCTCACCGGCGCCGAAGCGGCCATGGTCGTGAACAACAATGCTGCCGCCGTGCTGCTGATGCTGAGCGTGCTCGCGAGCCGCCGTGAGGTGCTCGTTTCGCGCGGCGAGCTCATCGAGATTGGCGGCTCGTTCCGGCTTCCCGACATCATGCGGCGCGCGGGCGCGAAGCTCGTCGAAGTGGGCACAACCAATCGCACCCACCTTTCGGACTACGCGCAGGCCGTGAGCGCGCGCTCCGCCCTGCTGATGAAGGTTCATACCAGCAACTACGCGATCGCCGGGTTCACCAAGAGTGTCACGCTGGCGGAGTTGGTGGAGCTCGGCCGCGCGCACGGCGTGCCGGTGGCAGTCGATCTCGGCAGCGGTTCGCTGCTGGACTTGACGCGCTGGCAACTGCCCCGGGAACCGACCGTGCGCGAAACCGTGGCAGCGGGCGCCGATCTGGTCACGTTCAGCGGCGACAAGCTGCTCGGCGGACCGCAGGCGGGGCTGCTGGTGGGCCGCGGCGAGCTGATTCGCAAGCTGCGCAAGGATCCGCTCAAGCGCGCCTTGCGAGTGAGCAAGCTGACGCTCGCCGCCCTGGAGGCGGTACTGGCGCTGTATCGCGCCCCGGAGTTCCTCGCTGATCGACTGACGACGTTGCGGCTGCTGGTGCGATCGCCTGCACAGATGCAGGCGCAAGCCGCGCGACTGCGGCCGCGGCTGCAGCGCTCCCTCGGCGAGGCTTACCAGGTTGCGGACGCGCCGATGTTCAGTCAGATCGGCAGTGGCGCGCTTCCCATCGACCAGTTGCCGAGCTACGGGCTCGCCGTCCGCGCCGTCAAAGGCAAGCGCGGTAGTCTCGAGCGCCTCGATGCGGCGCTGCGCGCCCTGCCGCGGCCGGTCATCAGCCGCATGGCCGAGAAGACCTTGTGGCTCGATCTGCGCTGCCTCGAGGCCGGCGACGAGGCGGCGTTTGACACGCAGCTCGGTGCGCTGCGTCCGTGATCACGCGGCAGCCTTCATGATCATCGGCACCGCCGGCCATATCGATCACGGCAAGACCACCCTGGTGCGTGCGCTCACCGGTGTGGACACCGACCGGCTCAAGGAGGAGAAAGCGCGCGGCATCTCGATCGAGCTCGGTTACGCCTACACGCCGCTTGCCAACGGCGATGTGCTCGGATTCATCGACGTGCCCGGCCATGAACGTCTGGTGCATACCATGGTGGCGGGCGCGTGTGGGATCGATTTCGCGCTGCTGGTGGTTGCCGCCGACGACGGCGTAATGCCGCAGACACGTGAGCATGTTGCGATCCTCGAGCTGCTCGGGGTGTCGCAGGGTGCCGTGGCCCTGACCAAGATCGATCGCGTCGACCGCAAACGCCTCGGCGAAGTGGACGTGCAGGTGAAGGCGGTGCTCGGCTCCACGGCGCTGAACGCGGCGCCGCTCTTTGCGCTCGACGCAACGGCCGCCGCGCATCCCGGCACCACCGCACTTCGTCACCACCTTCACCAGATGGCGGCGCACACGGGTGCGCGCCCGGATCAGGGCCTGTTTCGCCTCGCCGTGGATCGCGTCTTTACGCTCGCAGGTCGCGGCACGGTCGTGACGGGAACGGTCTTCTCGGGGCAGGTTCGCACGGGGGATACGGTAGTCGTGATGCCGGCGGGCCAATCGGTGCGGGTGCGGAGCATCCACGCTCAGAATCGTGCGGCCGATGCCGGACGCGCCGGTGAGCGCTGCGCACTCAACCTGGCCGGTGTGGAAAAGAGCGCGGTCGCGCGCGGCGACTGGCTCGCCGATCCGCGCGCACTTGCACCGAGCACGCGCATCGATGTGCGCGTGAAGCTGCTGGCAGACAGCGGCGCGCACCTGAAGTCGTGGTCGCCGCTGCACGTACATCTGGGCACGACGCACCGGGTTGCTCGCGTAGTGCCGCTGGAGTCGGCTGGCCCATCGGCCGGCGAGACCGGTTGCGTGCAGCTGGTATTCGACACGCCGATCTGCGCCCTGCCCGGCGACCGTCTCATCGTCCGCGATGCGCAAGGCCGGCACACGATCGGCGGCGGCGGCGTACTTGACCCCTTTGCACCGGCACGCCAGCGACGTTCGCTCGAGCGCCTGGGGTTTCTCGCGGCGCTGGAGCGCATGCTCGCCGGGGAAGGCGTCACGCCTTTGCTGCAACAGGCACGCTTCGGCGTGAAGATCTCCGACCTGGTGCGCCTGAGCGGGTGCCCTCCCGAGCGCCTGCCATTGCCGTCCGAAGCGATCACGATAACGGCCGGCGGCGAGCACTTTGTACTGCTTGCGGCGCAATGGCATGCCCTGCGCGAGGGCGCACTGAGCGCCTTGCGGCGCTTTCATGCGGACGTCCCCGACGAACCCGGGCCGGATGTCGCAAGGCTGCGCCGCATCGCCCTCCCCGATATGCCGGCCGCACTCTGGCGGGCCCTGGTCGATGAGCTCGCGCGCGAGCGCCTGGTGCTTGTTGGCGGAGCCTGGCTGCATCTGCCGGAGCACTCAGTGACCCTCTCGGAGAGCGACCAGACACTGGCGCGAAAGCTGCAGCCGCTGATCGCCGCCGGACGTTTTGATCCTCCGTGGGTGCGCGACCTCGCAGCCCGCGTGCACGAGCCGGAAGATCGGGTACGCGAGGTGCTGCGCAAGCAGGTCACGCAGGGCGGCGTCTACCAGGTGGTGCGCGATCTGTTCTACGATCGCGAGCGTATCGCGGAGCTCGCCGAGATTGTCGGCGCGGCCACGCGCGAGCAGGGCGGCGTCGACGCGGCGCGCTTTCGGGATACCCTCGGCACGGGGCGCAAGCGCGCCATCCAGATCCTGGAGTTTTTCGATCGTGTCGGTTACACCCGGCGCGTGCGCGATACGCACGTCCTGCGTCCCGACAGCGCGTGGCGATCGTCGAGCCGCCCCGCCGAAGCCTCCCAGGGGGCCGCGGCGGCGCCGTCCCGGGCGAACAGCGTCACGAGCGCCCGAAGATGAGGTGCGGAAGGCACACGTACCCGGTGGTGCGGCTGGGCTTCAAACCCAGGAGGGGGCGCCAGGCGCTTCCTGGTAGGTTCGACTCCTGCTGCCTTCCGCCATTTTCCGTCCGCGGCATACCAGCGGCGCGCGCCTGATGTCCTCCGCTCCCACCCCTCGCCTCACCTCCCTGTCCCACGGCGGTGGCTGTGGCTGCAAGATCGCACCGGGCATGCTCGCTGATCTGCTGAAAGGTTCGGCTGCCGCGGCGCCGTTCGCGCGACTCCTGGTCGGCACGGAGACCGCCGACGATGCCGCGGTCTATCAGCTCAACGAGCACCAGGCCCTGGTGGCGACCACGGATTTTTTCATGCCGATCGTCGATGACCCGTTCGATTTCGGGCGCATCGCGGCCGCCAATGCGCTGTCCGACGTGTACGCGATGGGTGGCACGCCGATCCTGGCGCTGGCGCTGCTCGCCGTGCCGATCAAGGTGCTGTCGCCGCACGTCATCCGCGAGATCCTGCGTGGCGGTGAGGCGATCTGTGCGGAAGCCGGCATCCCCATCGCAGGGGGTCACAGCATCGACGCCGTGGAGCCCATCTACGGGCTCGCGGCCATCGGGCTCGTTCACCCGCGGCACCTGAAGCGCAACTCGCAGGCGCAGGCTGGGGATGCGCTGATCCTCGGCAAGCCGCTCGGCGTCGGCATCCTGTCGGCGGCCCTCAAGAAGGGACAGCTCCCCGCCGCCGACTATCGGGCGATGATCGATACGACGACCCGTCTCAATCGTGCCGGCCCGGAGCTCGCCGAGCTGCCCGGGGTGCACGCGATGACCGACGTCACCGGGTTTGGTCTGCTCGGGCATCTGCTCGAGATGTGCCGTGGCGCACGGCTCGGCGCCCGAGTGTACATGACGCACGTGCCGCTACTGGATCACGCGCTGGCAATGGCCGAAGCCGGCTGTGTCACCGGTGCTTCGGCACGTAACTGGGGCGCGTATCGGGGCGAAGTACGGCTAGCGCCGCAGCTCGAGGGCGCGCGTCAGGCGCTGCTGTGCGATCCGCAGACCTCCGGCGGACTACTGATCGCGTGCGCCCACGATGCGGTTGCCGATGTCATGCGAATTCTTCAGCGTCACGGCTGCGCGCACGCGGCGGCCATCGGCGCGATGACCGGCGATGCGCCGCTCGTGCGTGTCGAACCGTGAAGATGGAGCGGCGCTAATGGCCGACAGCGACGGCGTATGGGAGGCTCCCCGCCGCGAAGGGCGAGCCGCTAACAGCCGTCAATGCGCCGCTGCTGGCGTCGATGGCGTAGACAGATAGATTGCTCGAGCTCGCGTTTGCCACATAGGCGAACTTGCCCGAGGGATCGGTCAGCGACCATGGGGCGCTGCCCGCCGGAAAAGGTGAGCCGTTGACGGCCGTCAACGCTCCGCTGGCGGCATTGATCGTATAGGCAGAGATGCTGTTCGAAACTTGATTCGCGACATAGACAAACTTGCCGAGGGGATCAACGGCCACCGAGTAGGGGACGTTTCCCGCCATAAATGGTGAGCCGCTTACAGCCGTGAGCGCTCCGCTGGTGGCATCGATCATGTAGGCCGAGATGCTGTTCGAATTGGCATTCGCGACATACGCAAACTTGCCGGTGGGATCAACGGTCACCGAACGGGGCCCGTTCCCGGCCCCGAACGGTGAGCCGCTAACGGGCGTCAACGCGCCGCTGCTGGCATTTACCGTATAGGCGGAAACGTCGTTCGAGCCGCCGTTGGCGACGTAGACAAACTTGCCGGTCGGATCAACGCTCACCGAGTACGGGGCCGTCCCCGCCGCGAACGGTGACCCGCTGACGGTCGTCAACGCACCGCTGCCTGGGTTGATGGTGTAAGCCGAGACGTCGCCGGAGTTGCCATTCGTCACATAGACAAACTTGCCGGTCGGATCAACGGCCACGGAAAACGGAACCGGCCCTGTCGCGAACGGCGAGCCGCTGACGGTCGTCAACGCGCCGCTGGTGCCGTTGATAGCGAATGCGGAAACGTCACCATTCCCCTGGTTCGCCACGTAAGCGAACTTGCCAGAGGGGTCAATGGTTATCGAATAGGGAACGCTCCCCGCGGGAAACGGTGAGCCACTGATGGCCGTCACCGCGCCGCTGGCGGCATTGATGGCGTAGGCCGAAATGTTGTTCGAACCACCATTCGCAACATAGACGAAACGGTCGGCGTTGGTCGTGCACGTCACCGCGATATTCGTGATATTTGCGCCTCCAATCGTCCCCATCCCGTTCGTCACAACACAGGTCTGGGACGGATTCGTCGGCTGAGTCTTGACCGTGACGTCGTAGGCCGTCCCATTGGCAAGGCTGTCGCCGGTCAAATTGGGGTAGGTTCCATTGGCCGCACGTGCGATTGTCGATCCGGTGGCGACGCCGTTGTTCTGCAGCACAAGCCCAGATCCGGCGAGGCCGCTCACCGTACCGCCGAGCGTATAAGTCGGAGGGGGCGAGAGTAAGCCGCCATAGCCGCCGCCGCTGCAGCCGCTGCCAGTCAGTGTCAGTGCCGCTAATAGTGCAGCGAGCAGACCCTGCGCTTTGTTCATACTGTTCTATCATCAGACCGGTAGCCGCTTCATCAGGGCAGAGGCCTGAGCGGGACTACCAAGCTCTGACACGCGGTTCTGCAACTTCTTGAATTTGGAGCGGGAAACGAGACTCGAACTCGCGACCCCGACCTTGGCAAGACCAGAAGATACGAAGTAAATCAAATAGATAAGTCCACACGTCCGGCCAGATCGTGCCAATGCGATCAAGTGGTTGCCACTGGCAACTTGCCACGTACTTGCCAAGGTAAGTTCCTCCAACTTCCGGGCGGTTCATCTCACCGACCTAGGGGCAGTCCATACCCC
>Ga0209626_1000033_pt1 | contig 44185 bp, 34 predicted proteins | sample JacPinW_OM1H0_M2_FD_187962 | JGI IMG/M metagenome (GOLD analysis project Ga0209626, IMG submission 187962) | Forest soil microbial communities from Algoma, Ontario, Canada - Jack Pine, Ontario site 1_JW_OM1H0_M2 (SPAdes) (version 2) | ecosystem: Environmental > Terrestrial > Soil > Boreal... | reverse complement strand
CCGGTGCCGAGGGCGGTGCGGGCCTGTCCGATGGGGAGATCGAAGCGCGCATCGCCGCGCGCGCCGCGGCGCGCCGCGCCAAGAACTGGGCGGAATCGGATCGTATCCGCGACGAGCTTGCCACGGCCGGCGTACTGCTCGAGGATAAGCCCGGGGGCAAGACCGCCTGGCGCCGCGCCTAGCGATGCGAGGGGTGTTTGACGCTGCGGCGAGCGCTTCCGTATGATTTTTGGCCCGGTCGGGGCATGGCGCAGTCTGGTAGCGCATCTGCTTTGGGAGCAGAGGGTCGCAGGTTCAAATCCTGCTGCCCCGACCAATCTCAGTGGGTCTATTCCGGTCGGGGTCCGTGGCGGACCGTGCGCCGCGCGGGGCCGCGCACAGCGCGGCCCCGGGATTGACTAACGTGCCGCCTGCCGTCTGGGCTACAGCTGGCGCAGCACTCTCTTGGCCTTTGAGCTGGCGGCCGGATTCGTCGTGGCCGCAGCCGGTGCCACAGCCGCGCCCGAAACAGTCGCCGCGGCCTGAGCGGCGCTGGACGAGACACTCGCCGCCGACCGCATCGCATCGGCGCCTTCCCCGCTCTGCTGCAGCGGGCCCTTGATATGGTCGAAAGGCACCGTCGCGGCGAAGGTCGGCAGGTTGTGCGCGCGTGAGTGCGTGGACGCTTCGTAACCGGACGCGAGCTTGATCAGCGTCGGCTCGCTGAAGGCGGTCCCGAAGAAGCTGATCCCGAGCGGCACGCCGAACACCGCGCCCGCCGGCACCTGCACGATCGGATAGCCACCGGACGCCGCGATGCTCGAGGTGCCGAAGATGAAGTGGTCGCCGAAGAGGAGGTCGGTGGCCCAGGCCGGGTTGTCGGTCGCGGAGACGATCGCGTCGAGATGCTGCGCGCTGATCGCCGCGTCGACGTTGTTCACCGTGAAGTCCTGGTCCGCCTTGAGCGCCTGGTTGTACGTCATCCCGCCGAACGCGGGCTGCGGGTCGTCCGGGCCGGGCGCCATTGAGTTGCAGAGGTCGAAGATGTCCTGGTTGAAGTAGGGCATCTCGACGTCCGCGTGAGCGCTATTGAAAGCGATGGCGTCCGCCAGCGTCCCGCCTGCGACCGGCACGCCGGAGCGCGTGGCGAAGTATGCCCGCACGTCGTTGCGAAAGTCGTAACAGAGGACCTCGAACTCGCCGGGGCCTCCCGAGAAGTTGTAGCCGAGCGCGTCGAGGTCCACGAGGGTCGCGCCGGCGGCGGTCAGGGCGGTGAAGGCAGCCTCCACGGCCGCAGTCACCGGTGCGGGCGTCGTGACGTTGGTGAATCCATTGAGCCCCTGCCGGGTGATGCCGAGGACGGCGCCCTTGAGGCCGTTCGGGTCGAGGAATTTCGTGTAATCCGTGGGGATATTCGTCGGCCGGCTCTTCCCAGTCCCCTGCCAGCCGAGCGGCACTCCGCCGGTCGCCGGGTCGCGCCCATCAGAACTCACGCTCTGGACCACGCCCAGGGCTATTGCGGCATCCGCCACGGTGCGCGCATGCGGGCCGAAGGTATCCTGGGTGTGGGAAATCGGGACGATCCCTGCCCGGCTGGTCAGTCCCACGGTCGGCTTGATCGCCACGACACCGTTCGCGTTTCCCGGGCACACGATGCTGCCGTCAGTTTCCGTCCCGAACGATACGGTCGCAAAGTTTGCGGAGGCGGCCGCGCCCGAGCCGGCACTGGAGCCGCAGGGATTGCGATCGATGCCGTAGGGATTGTGCGTCTGACCGCCGATACCCGACCACCCGCTGATGGACTCGAACGAACGGAAGTTGGCCCATTCGGACAGATTGGTCTTGCCGAGAATCACTGCGTCACTCGCGCGCAGGTTCGCGGCTACGGTCGAGTCCCGCATCGGCGGCATGCCGTGCAGCGCAAAGGAGCCGGCAGTTGTCTGCATCCGATCGCCGGTATCGACGTTCGCTTTGAGGAGCACCGGGATCCCGTGCAGTGGTCCGAGCACCTTGCCGTGACGGCGGTCATCGTCGGCCTTGTGCGCCATCGCCAGCGCATCCGGATTGAGCTCGATGATGGAATTGACCCCATTAGCACTCGAGTCCAGCTTATGGATGCGCTCGATGTAGGCGCGCGTCAGCTGCACCGAGGTCAGCTCGCCGGAGGCCATCCGGGCCTGCAATTGCGCCACCGTGGCTTCGAGAAAGGGGAAGTCGTCGTCCGTTTCGGCTCGCGCCGCAAGCGGCGAGAGCAGCAACGCCGTGATGAGAATCCGTCCTACCATGCGGGATGTCATGTCGTTTCTCCTCTTGGGAGCGTGAGCCGGGCAGGAGCGCAATCCCTCGAGAGTCTCCCTGCGCCGGATATTTTTGTGGCTGCGGAAGGTTTGTTGGTCTGCCGTCCGAGGGCGGATCCTACGCGCGCAAAAATCCAACCGCAATCAAGAGGACGTTCCCGCCGCGCCGCTTGGCTGTCGTTTGCGTTCCCAGCACGCGGTAGGGTTAACCCTAACAAGTCACCGCGCGCTCACCGCGCAGCGGCGAGGTGGCCTGCCCCCGCTCACGATGAGCTCGCGCGACAACACGACGCGCAGCTGCTCGACGTCGTGAATGCGCTGCACGGCCTTACGCAGCGCCCGCACGTCCAGCGCCTGACAGGCACGGGTAGAGCGCATTACCGGAGGGTGTCGACAGTGCCCGCCGCCGACCTGCCCGAGCAGTTAAAGCCTTGACAACTACAGCCTAGGCAAGTATTATCGCGCGCAATCCCCGGGAGGAGACCTCCGTCCCCCCAACGGGAGATGTTCAGGAGTAAGACCGTGGGCGACATTTACGACAGCACGACCTACCAGCCGCGCAAGAGCGTGGGTTACCTGTTGAGCCGTGTGCGGATAGAGATGCTGACGGCGCTCGACCGGGAGCTCGAAGCCGACCGGCGTCTGGCAGCGCTGGAGCTGAGCGCGGCGCAGTTCATCATCATTTCAAATCTGGCGGGCGCGGAGGGGCCCGTGTCGGCGTCGGATCTGTGCAAGGGTATCTCGTATGACGCAGGCGCCATGACGCGCATGCTCGATCGCCTCGAGAACAAGGGTCTGATCCGCCGCCACCGCAGCGCCCACGACCGTCGGCTGATGCATCTGGAGCTGACGGAGGAGGGCCGGGCGGGGTATCCGCGCATGCGCGAGATATCGCTGACGGTGGCCAACCGCTTCCTGCGCGGCTTCACCAAGAGGGACGCGCGGCAGCTGGAGGGACTTCTCGCCCGCATGCTCGAGAACGCGCAGGAATTGCCGGCGCGCGCCACCGCCTGAAGGGCGCCAACGGTTTTTTTTGGAGTGATGTTTGCCTAGGCATTATTAGCCACGGCAACGACGACGGACAGTTAAAGGATCATCATGAACGCGCAGAACGGCAAACTACCTTCCAACACCACCCGGCGCTGGCGCTGGCTGGCCGGCGCCCTCGGCGGCTTCCTGCTCATCGCGCTCGTCTACGGCACGTATTGGGCCCAGGTTCTGCGGTATCACCAGACCACCGACGATGCGTACGTCGGCGGCAACGTGGTGCAGATCACCCCGCAGATCTCCGGCACGGTGATTGGACTCGGCGCCGATGACACCCAGTTCGTCAAGGCCGGCCAGGCGCTGGTGCGCCTCGATCAGGCCGATGCCAGGGTGGCGCTTGACCAGGCGGAGGCGCAGCTCGCGCGCACGGTGCGCGACGTGCGCAATCTGTTCTCCACCAGCGCGCAGCTCGAGGCCGCCGCGCAGCAGCGCGAGACGGACCTCACCGCCGCGCAAAGCGATCTCGCGCGCCGCCAGCGCCTCGGCGCCTCCGGGGCGGTCTCGGGCGAGGAATTGCAGCACGCGATCGATGCGGTCAAGGCGGCGCAGGCGGGCTTGCTCGCCGCCCAGCAGCAGCTCGCCGCCAACCGCGCACGGGTGGACGGCACGACCCTCGAGGACCACCCGCAGGTGCGCGACGCCGCCGCGGCCGTGCGCAATGCCTACCTCACCCTGGCGCGCACCGAGTTGCCCGCTCCGGTGGCCGGTTTCGTGGCGCGCCGCAATGTGCAGCTCGGGCAGCGCGTGAGCCCCGGGACGCCGTTGATGGCGGTGGTACCGCTCGATCAGGTGTGGGTCGACGCCAACTTCAAGGAGCCGCAGCTGCAGCGCATGCGGGTCGGTCAGCCGGTGAGACTCACCGCCGACCTCTACGGCACCCGCTTGGTGTTTCACGGCGCGGTCGCAGGCTTTGGCGCCGGCACCGGTGCGGCCTTTTCGCTCCTGCCGGCCCAGAATGCGACCGGCAACTGGATCAAGATCGTGCAGCGCGTGCCGGTGCGCATCGCACTCAATGCGCGCGAGCTGGCCGCGCACCCGCTGGAGATCGGGCTTTCCATGAAGGCCGACGTGGACGTAAGCCACGGTGGCGACGGGGCGCGCCTGCCGCAACTCGCCAATACCTCGGCGGCCTGGTCGACGGACGTGTTCGGCTCGAGCAATGCGCTGGCGGACGCACGCGTGCAGGCCATCATTGCCGCCAACCAGTCCGCGCCGGTGCATGCGCTGGCCGCGCCCGCCGCGCCCGATCACTCCCTGCTCGCGAGCGCGCAGCTCACGGGTGCGGCGCGGCATCTGCAGCACTAAGGCGCGGCGCGACGCGCAAGCCTTAGGGGAGCTGAAGGCAGTGTCCGCCGAGAATGCTGACAGACCGGTGACCGGCGGCGCCCCAGGCGGGGCGCCGGCCGGGCTGCCGCCGCTTACCGGCTCGGCGCTCGCGATCGGCACCATCGCGCTGTCGCTCGCGACCTTCATGAACGTGCTCGACACTTCGATCGCCAACGTGTCGATCCCGGCCATCGCCGGGGACCTCGGCGTCTCGCCCGATCAGGGCACCTGGGTGATCACCTCTTTTGGGGTGGCTAACGCCATTTCGCTGCCGCTCACCGGTTGGCTGACGCGCCGCTTCGGGCAGGTGAAGCTGTTCACCGCCTCGGTCGTGCTGTTCGTCATCGCCTCCTTCCTGTGCGCCCTCGCGCCGAGCCTGTCGCTCCTCATCCTGTTCCGGGTGCTACAGGGCGCGGTCGCCGGCCCGATGATTCCCCTGTCGCAGTCGCTGCTGCTCGCGAGCTATCCCAAGACGCGCGCCGGCACGGCGCTCGCCATGTGGGCGATGACCACACTCGTGGCGCCGGTGGTGGGGCCGCTGCTGGGCGGCTGGATCACTGACAACATCTCCTGGCCGTGGATCTTTTATATCAACGTGCCGGTGGGCATCGGCGCGGCGCTTGTGACCTGGGGGATCTATCACAAGCGCGAGACCCCGACCGCGAAAGTGCCGGTGGACACGGTGGGCCTGGCGCTGCTCGTGATCTGGGTCGGCGCGCTGCAGGTGCTGCTCGACCAGGGCAGGGATCTCGACTGGTTCAACTCCGCAACGATTGTCGCGCTCGCGTGCGTGGCGGTGGTGGCGTTCGCGATCTTCCTGATCTGGGAGCTCACCGAGGAGCATCCGATCGTCGACCTGGCGCTGTTCCGGCTGCGCAATTTCTGGGTGAGTACCGTGGCGCTGCTGTGCGCCTATGGGCTGTACTTCGGCAATGTGGTGCTACTGCCGCTGTGGCTGCAGCAGTACATGGGCTATACGGCGACGCTCGCCGGGCTGGTGCTCGCGCCGGTCGGCTTGCTCGCCCTGGTGTTCACGCCCCTCGTGGGGCGCTTCTCCGACCGCATCGATCCGCGCATCCTCGTGACCATCTCGTTCGCGGTGTTTGCGCTGGTGCTGTTCATGCGCGCGCACTTCAACACCGACGCTACCCTCGCGACGCTCCTGGTGCCGACCGTGATCCAGGGCGCGGGGATGGCGGTGTTCTTCATTCCGCTCATGTCGATCACCCTCTCCGGGCTGCCGCCCGAGCGCATCCCGGCCGCTTCCGGGCTGTCGAACTTCGCGCGCATCACGGCCGGATCATTCGGCACGTCGATCACCACCACACTGTGGGACCGGCGCGCCACGCTGCACCATGCCCAGCTGGTCGAGCACCTCACGCCCAACGATCCGGTGACGGCGCAGGCGCTCGGCAATCTGCACGCCGGTGGCATGGGCCCGGATCAGAGCTACGCGCTGCTCAATCGCATGGTCGACTCCCAGGCGTTCATGCTCTCCGCGAACGACATCTTCTATGTGTCGGGTCTGCTGTTCCTCGGCCTGATCGCGCTCGTGTGGCTGGCGCGGCCGTTGCGCGGCGGCCTGAGCGCCGCGTCCTCCTCCGCCGCGCACTGACCAACGCCTTAGCTAACCGGCTGCGCGCAGGATTCTCGGCGGCAGCAGCCAGACGAGCTGACCGCGCCCGGCGCGCGCCGCCCCCTGGAAGCACAGCAGCGCAACACCCATTTTCCTGAATTCGAACGCCGCAGCGCCCACTCCGCCCGGCAGGCACGCCGCGAGCAGCCGGCCAAGACCGGGCTGGTGCCCGACCACGGCGATGCGGCTGTCGTGACTGCGTGCCAGCAGCTCCAGCAGGCCTTCGGGGGATGTCCCGGGCAGCAGCTGCACGCACTCTCCCGCATCGGGCCAGCCGGCGAACTGAGTGAGGATCGCCGCGGTCTGCCGTGCGCGGCGCAGGGGGCTCACGAGCACCAGCGCCGGGTGTTCCGTGACGCGCTTCAGTCCCAGCGCCGCCTTGCGGGCGCGCGCCACGCCCTGTGGCGACAGCGGACGCTGAGCATCGTCCGGCCAGCGCCTGGCGCTGCGTTCGAAGGCGATGGCGTGTCGGACGACCAGCAGCTCCATGCGCGCGTCCGCTCACCCTCAATGCTTGATCGGGCGCGGTTCCGGCTCCGGCACATGCTCCAGGCTGGCGGCGGCAATGGCGTCGTGCGCGCGGGTTGGCTGCGCGGGCGCACTGTTGTTCGCCTCGCGGGCGGTATCGCTCAGTTCCCCGAGCTTGGTGCGCAACGCCCTCCAGCGCTTGCCTCGGACCTTGCGCCAGGAGCCGGTGAGGGTCTTGCGCGCCTCCGCGGTCGTGCTGGCGTGGTGCTCGGCAAGGCGCCCCATCAGGAACAGCGTTGCGGGCGGAAGCCCGTTCGCGGGGTCGGCGGCGAGGGCGGCCAGGCGATTTCTGGACATGTAAGCGTCCTGGTGTGCGCCGAGTTTGTCCTGCAGGCGGCGCAACGCTCTGAGCGTCTCGTCCGCGGGCTTGCCGAACATGCCGGCACCGGATTCGATCGCGTAGCGCAACTGCTTTGCGCGGCGGCGAACGGCGTGGTAGTCCTCCATCGACGACTTGGTATGCAACCTGCGGACGGACTTTCTGAGCTTGCGAAAGCGGCAGCGTACGCGTTCCGGCATGACCACCATCGCACGGTCGGCGAACGCCCCGTTGCCGGCCAGGGCTTGCGCGCTCGCGAGGCTAAGCGTTTCAAGCCAGCGCCGCGTAGGCTCGGAGTCGAGCGCCCTGACCATGCGCGCGCGCGCGCGCGCGCGCTCCGCCTCGAGGCGCGCCTTCAGAGGTTCCGCCGCGGTACGCTCGTGTTCGGGCAACCCGGCGCAGTAGCGGGCGAGCTCCGCGAGCTGTACGTCGAGGTCGCGTGCCGCGCCCAGGGCGCGCAGCACGGTCTTGGCGGTCTTGCGCGCGTGCAAGAGCGCCATCGGCAGCTGCTGTTTGAACAGACCGAGCGTCGCGTCGATACGGCGCGCGGTGATACGCAGCTGGTGCAGCGCTTCCGGGTCGTGCCCCAGGCGCGCGCCCGGTTCGTGCGCGTGCCACGCGGCCAGCAACCGTCGCAACTCCACGAGCGCCACTTCACTCGCCGTGGTGGCGATGTCGAAAGCGGACAGCATGCCGGCGCGCGCAACCGCGACGCCAGCGGCAGCCGGCTCGCCCTGGCGGGCGCTGAGTGGACCCTTCATCGATGACCTAACGAAAGCGAAGCGTTTTCGCGAGTGTAACAAAGGCGGGGGCCGGGCAGGCTGAGTCCGGGGCTGCGCCGCAGCCATCCGCACCGCAAATTGACGCTTCCTGAGTCACTTACGTATGATTCGCGCCCCCCGTGCGGCGGGCCGGCTAGGGGCGCCTGGAAGTCGTGCCCGTAGCTCAGGCGGATAGAGCATCGGCCTTCTAAGCCGAGGGTCGCAGGTTCAAGTCCTGCCGGGCACGCCAGTCGCACGATTAAGGGGCCGGATGGTGGACGTAGCTCAGTTGGTAGAGCCCCGGGTTGTGATCCCGGCCGTCGTGGGTTCGAGTCCCATCGTCCACCCCAATCAGCGGGCAAAGGCCGCGCTTTTTGCCGGCGGGCAGAAAGCGCTGCAGGCGACTTTCTGCAGTTGAACAAGGGCCGTTAGCTCAGCTGGTAGAGCAGGAGACTCTTAATCTCTTGGTCGTAGGTTCGATCCCTACACGGCCCACCATTTCAATCACTGATTTAAACCGCCGGCGCTCAAGGGGAAGCGCTTGCGCATCGTCTATTCCGGGGGGCATAGTGAATTTAAGGCCGGGCGGATTTGCGGGGGGCATACCGTGCGATTGGCTCTTATGATCATGGCGGTGACAGTGGCCGGGTGTGCTGCGCGACCGCCTGCACCACCGATAACTCCCGAGAGACACGCGGCCAACGTCGCCGCAGCAGAACAAGCCGGCTACAAAGTCGTCAGCAGCGGGGATCGGACGTTGTTCTGTCCCACAGCCTCACCGACGGGCTCCCATATGGCGCCCAGCTGCATGACAGAAACCCAATGGGAGGCGCAACTGGGCGCGCGGCATGAGAGGAGTTCGGCTGCGCGTTTGTCAGGTCAACCACCGGGCCCGGGACCTAACGCCGGGCACTAGAAGCAAGCCGTTCGCCGAGATTCTGCTAGCGGTGGAAGGGCACTCGTTCCGGTTGCTGCTGCTAGCGGCGGTGCTTGAAGAACTGCACGGCACGCTCATGCTTTTCGGCTGCCGCGCGAGTCTCGAAGGTGCCGAGGTTTCGCCGCCGCCTGGTGTGCGGATCGGGCTTGCGCGAGTACAGCCGATACTGGCCGGATTTCAGCCTGCGGATCATGCGCTGTCTCGTGTAGCTATAATAATCAATCAGTTACAAGCCAACCGCGGCGTGGGTCGCGAGCCGCGGCCGTGCGCGGGCCGCCGGACGGCATCGGCTATAATGCACCTCACCCCGACGCACGGCCGACAGGTGTGGCCGCATCCGGCTCGTGCGGTGCGCACGGCACGGGCGAAAGTGGCGGAACTGGCAGACGCGCTGGACTTAGAATCCAGTGGGGAAACCCGTGAGAGTTCGAGTCTCTCCTTTCGCACCAGTTCTCCTTAGGCTTCACTTTGGTACGGTCGCTGGCAGCGGGGCTCGAGGTCCCGGAGCCGAGGATTGAATTGATGGAAATCTCTCTGTCTGACACGGGTGGTCTTTCACGGCGCCTCGAAGTGGCTGTGCCCGCCACGGAAGTGGCCAGCGAGGTGCAGCAGCGCCTGAAGCGCCTGTCGCGCACCGCGCGCCTGAAGGGCTTTCGCCCTGGCAAGGCGCCGCTTGCGGTCATCACCAAGCAGTTTGGCGAGCAGGTGCGCGCCGAGGTGCTGAACGACCTGGTGCGCAGCTCCTTTGCACAGGCCGTGAGCCAGGAAAAGCTCCGGCCGGCCGGCGGGCCGCGCATCGAGCCGATTGCGATGGGGCCGGAGACGGGCCTGAAATATGCCGCCCATTTCGAGGTGCTGCCCGAGATCCGGGTGAACCCGCCCGAGGGCCTCGCCATCGAGCGGCCGGCGGCCGCGGTGTCCGAGACGGACGTGGACGCCATGATCGAGAACATGCGCCGGCAGCGGCCGGTGTTCACGCCCGTCGAACGGGCGGCGCGGGAGTCCGATCGCGTGGTGCTCGACTACCAGGCGCGCATCGGCGGCAAGCCGTTCGAAGGCAGCGATCTCACCGATGTGAGGATCGTGCTGGGCACGCACCAGGCGATGCCCGAACTCGAGGAGGCCCTGAAGGGCGTGCGCGCCGGCGAGCAGCGCACCGTGAGTGCGGTGTTCCCCGCCCGTCACCCGAACAAGAAGCTCGCCGGCCAGTCCGCCGAGCTGCATCTGTCCATTAAGGCAGTCGAGGAACACTCCCTTCCGGCGGTCGACGATGAATTCTTTCGTGCGTACGGTGTCGAACAGGGTGGGCTGGCGGAAATGCGCGCCGAGGTTCGCAAGAGCATGGAGCGGGAGCTGGCTGATGTGATTCGCGGCCGGGTGCGCGTGCAGGCGCTCGATGCCCTCTACAAGGACAACCCAGTCGATGTGCCGCGCGCCCTGATCGACGAGCAGGTGCAGCAGCTGCAGATCGATACCGCGCGGCGCTTAGGCATTCGCGAGGCGAGCCAGCTGCCCGCGCGTGAGGTGTTCGAGGAGCCGGCGCGCCGGCGTGTGGCGCTTGGCCTGCTGGTCGCGCAGATCGTGCAGGCGCAGGCCATGAAGGTGGACCGCGAGCGCGTGCAGGCGCGGGTCACCGAGCTCGCGGAGGGTTACCCCAATCCTGACGAGGCGCGGCGCGCGTACCAGCACAACAAGGACGCGATGCGCACGATCGAGTCCGCGGTCCTCGAGGACCAGGTCGTGGACTGGGTGCTGGAGCGCGCGCGCGTCACGGAGCGGGCCATGAGCTTCAGCGAACTCACCGGCTTTGGCCAGCCCGAGGATCATGAACATCAGCATCAGCACGAACCCCGGCACGACCCTCAGTACGAACACCAGCACGAACAGGCGAGCGAAACATGAACGAACGCGGCTTGAATCTGGTCCCCATCGTGGTCGAGCAGACCGCGCGGGGTGAACGGGCTTATGACATCTACTCGCGCCTGCTCAAGGAGCGCGTGGTGTTCATCGTGGGTGCGATCGATGACTACGTGGCGAACATCGTGGTCGCGCAGATGCTGTTCCTGGAGTCCGAGAATCCGGAGAAGGACGTCGCGCTGTACATCAATTCTCCGGGCGGCATGGTGAGCTCGGGACTGGCGATCTACGACACCATGCAGTTCATCAAGCCCGACGTGAGCACCATCTGCATCGGCCAGGCGGCCAGCATGGGCGCCGTGCTTCTCGCCGGCGGCACGCGCGGCAAGCGCTACTGCCTGCCGCACGCGCGCGTGATGATTCACCAGCCCCTGGGCGGTTTTCAGGGGCAGGCGGCGGACATGGAGATCCACGCCCGCGAGATGCTCGAGACGCGCGACCGGCTCAACAAAATCCTGGCCAAGCACACCGGCCAGAGCGTCGAGCGCATCAAGCAGGATACCGACCGCGACCGGTTCATGGACTGGAACGAGGCGGTACGCTACGGGCTGATCGACAAGGTGCTGGAACAGCGCGGCGAGCTGCCGGCCCCGACCCCGGGAAAGCCGGCGTGATTTGCCCTATTGCGGGAGGCGACCCCAGCAAATGTCAAAGAGGTGAACTACGTCATATAACTCCCGTGCACAGAAGGAGTTAGCTGTGCAGTCGCTCTTTGCTTCATGGCCTGACACCGTGCTATAAGAAACTGGCGTTCGACCTGCCATGAGAAGTAGCGCGACGTGACTATTATGAGAAACCTCGATGAGTGAAGATGCCCGCAGCCGCCATGATGACGGCAAGCTCCTTTACTGCTCCTTCTGCGGGAAGAGTCAGCACGAGGTCCGCAAGCTGATCGCCGGCCCGTCCGTGTTCGTCTGCGACGAATGCGTCGAGCTGTGCAACGACATCATCCGTGAGGAGCTCGAGGACCGCGCCGAACGCGCGCGCGACAAGCTCCCCAAGCCCCACGAAATCAAGAAGGTCCTCGACGAGTACGTCATCGGCCAGGAGCGTGCCAAGAAGGTGCTCTCGGTCGCGGTCTACAACCACTACAAGCGCCTGCAGACCCGCACCGGCTCGCGCTCCAAGGACGAGGTCGAGATCGCCAAGAGCAACATTCTGCTGATCGGCCCGACCGGTTGCGGCAAGACCCTGCTCGCGGAGACCCTGGCGCGACTGCTGAACGTACCGTTCACCATTGCGGACGCGACCACGCTCACCGAGGCCGGCTACGTCGGCGAGGACGTCGAGAACATCATCCAGAAGCTGCTGCAGAAGTGCGATTACGACGTCGAGAAGGCTCAGACCGGCATCGTCTACATCGATGAGATCGACAAGATCTCGCGCAAGTCGGACAACCCGTCGATCACCCGCGACGTGTCGGGCGAGGGCGTGCAGCAGGCGCTGCTGAAGCTCATCGAGGGCACGATTGCCTCGGTGCCGCCGCAGGGCGGCCGCAAGCACCCGCAGCAGGAGTTCCTGCAGGTCGACACCAGCAATATCCTGTTCATTTGCGGTGGCGCCTTCGCGGGACTTGAAAAGATCATCGTGAACCGCACCCAGAAGAGCGGCATCGGCTTCACCTCCGAGGTGCGCGACATCAACCACCGCCCGCACGGCAGCGACCTGTTCCACGACGTCGAGCCCGAGGACCTGATCAAGTACGGCCTGATCCCGGAATTCGTCGGGCGTCTGCCGGTGGTGGCGACGCTCGATGAGCTCGATGAACCGGCCCTGGTCTCGATCCTCACCGAGCCCAAGAACGCGCTGACCAAGCAGTACCGGCGCCTGTTCGAGATGGAGGGTGCGGACCTCGAGTTCCGTGACGAGGCGCTGCGCGCGGTTGCGCACCGCGCCATGCAGCGCAAGACCGGGGCGCGGGGCCTGCGCACCATCCTCGAGACCGTGCTGCTCGACACCATGTACGAGCTGCCCTCGATGCGTAACGTCTCCAAGATCGTGATCGACGAGACGGTCATCGACGGGCAGACCAAGCCCTACGTGGTGTACGGCACCGATGACGGCCGGCTCGCGAGTGTCGACGAGCCGCGCCGTGCCTCCGGCTCGAATCACTGACCTGTCCTAAGCCCGCGTCCCCCAAACGCGCTGCCTGTGAGGCGCGTCACCCTTGAAACGCGGTGCCGCAGCCTCATTTCCCGCTACACTAGGGCTATAAACGCCGTCGGCCGGGGTTCTGACAGACGCCCGGCCGTGTCCCACTCGTCACCGAGGGCTTGAGCGTGTCCGAACCGACTACTCCCGCGACCCCGATTCCCGCGACTGCGCTTCCCGCCGTGCTCGAAAACGTGCCGGTGCTGCCGCTGCGTGACGTGGTGGTTTACCCCCATATGGTGATTCCGCTGTTCGTCGGGCGCGAGAAGTCCATCCAGGCGCTGGACGTCGCCATGCGCACCGATAAGCGCATCATGCTGGTGGCGCAGAAACAGGCCGATGTCGACGATCCCAAGGCGGACGACCTGTACCGCATCGCCACCGTCGCGACCATTCTGCAGCTGCTGAAGCTTCCAGACGGCACGGTGAAGGTGCTGGTCGAGGGCGTCGACCGCGCCCGCATCGAGAAACTGCACGCCGGCGAGTACTACTCCGCGGATGCCACGCTGCTGCCGGACGCGGAGAGCTACGACGAGAAGGAGCTGGACGTGCTGGGGCGCTCGGTGATCTCCCAGTTCGAGCAGTACGTGAAGCTCAACAAGAAAGTGCCGCCCGAGGTGCTGACGGCGCTCGCCGGCATCGAACAGGCGGGGCGCCTGGCCGACACGGTGGCGGCGCACATGTCGCTGAAGCTCGCCGAGAAGCAGAAGGTGCTGGAGATCCTCGACGTCAAGAAGCGCCTCGAGCACATCCTGGTCGCCATCGAGAGCGAGATGGACGTGCTGCAGATCGAGAAGCGCATCCGCGGCCGCGTCAAGGCGCAGATGGAGAAGAGCCAGCGCGAGTACTACCTGAATGAGCAGATGAAGGCCATTCAGAAAGAGCTCGGCGAGATGGACGAGGGCGGCAACGAGATCAGCGAGCTCGAGCAGAAGATCGCCAAGGCGGGCATGCCCAAGGAGGCGCGCGACAAGGCCGGCGGCGAACTGAACAAGCTGAAGATGATGTCACCGATGTCCGCCGAAGCCACGGTGGTGCGCAACTACATCGACTGGCTGTTGAAGGTGCCGTGGAAGAAGCGCACCAAGATCATCAAGGACATCGCCCGCGCCCAGAAGGTGCTGGACGAGGATCACTATGGGCTCGACAAGGTGAAGGAGCGCATCGTCGAGTATCTCGCCGTGCAGCAGCGCGTCGACAAGCTGCGGGGCCCGATCCTGTGCCTCGTAGGTCCCCCGGGCGTCGGCAAGACCTCCCTCGGTCAGAGCATCGCGCGCTCCACCAACCGCAAGTTCGTGCGCATGTCCCTCGGTGGCGTGCGCGATGAGGCCGAGATCCGCGGTCACCGCCGCACCTACATCGGTTCCATGCCCGGCAAGATCGTGCAGAACATGTCGAAGGCGGCCGTGCACAACCCGCTGTTCCTGCTCGATGAAGTCGACAAGATGTCCATGGATTTCCGCGGTGATCCGTCCTCGGCGCTGCTGGAAGTGCTGGACCCCGAGCAGAACTCCACCTTCAACGATCATTACCTCGAGGTCGATCTGGACCTCTCGGAGGTGATGTTCGTGTGCACCGCGAACACCCTCAACATCCCGCCGCCGCTGCTCGACCGCATGGAAGTCATCCGTCTGCCCGGGTACACCGAAGACGAGAAGATGAACATCGCGCGCCGTTACCTGGTGCCGAAGCAGAAGAAGAGTAACGGGCTGAAGCCTGAGGAGCTGAAAGTGTCCGATACCGCGCTGCTCGACATCGTGCGTTACTACACGCGCGAAGCGGGCGTGCGCAACCTCGAGCGCGAGATCGCCAAGATCTGCCGCAAGGCCGTGAAGCAGATGCTGCTGCACAAGAAGGCACAGAAGTCGGTCGCGGTCACGCCGCGCAATCTCGACAAGTTCCTGGGCGTGCGCCGCTTCCGCTACGGCAAGGCCGAGGACATGAACCGCGTCGGCCAGGTCACGGGGCTCGCGTGGACCGAGGTGGGCGGGGAACTGCTCACCATCGAGGCCGCGGTCGTGCCCGGCAAGGGCAAGCTGCAGCACACCGGGCAGCTCGGTGAGGTGATGCAGGAGTCGATCCAGGCCGCCATGACCGTGGTGCGCAGCCGCGCGCAGGGGCTGGGGCTCGAGCCGGAGTTCTACCAGAAGCAGGACGTGCACCTGCACATCCCGGAAGGGGCCACGCCGAAGGACGGCCCGAGCGCCGGCATCGGCATGTGCACCGCACTGGTCTCGACGCTCACCAAGATTCCGGTGCGCTCGGATGTGGCGATGACAGGCGAGATCACGCTGCGCGGGGAAGTGCTGCCGATCGGGGGCCTGAAGGAGAAGCTGCTGGCCGCGCATCGTGGCGGCATCAAGACCGTGCTCATTCCGGACGAGAACGTGAAGGACCTGGTGGAAATCCCGGACAACATCAAGGGCGGTCTCGAGATCAAGCCGGTCAAGTGGATCGACGAGGTCCTCGCATACGCACTGACTGAGCAGCCGATGCCGTATCAGCAGCCGCCGGTGGCCACTGCCGCGGTTGCCGCCGTGGCGGCGGTGGACGACAAGCGCTCGCGGCGTAACGGCCGGCGGTCGAAGCAGGTCGTACCGCCGGCGCACTGATCGGCACTCACGACCCCTTTGGCCTAAGCAGGCACGATCGCAGCCGAATTCGCTTCGGCTCCTGTTAGAATTTCGCGCCTGCCAAGGACCGTGGGTGCTTAGCTCAGCTGGTAGAGCGTCGCCCTTACAAGGCGAATGTCGGCGGTTCGATCCCGTCAGCACCCACCAACCCTTCCAGCACCTTCCTCGAACGCACCTGAAGTGCGCGAGGGAGTGTCCCAGAACCTCGACCTCGTTGGGATCGTCTTCGCACCAGTCTCTGTCCGTTCACGTGCCGCCAAAGGCGAAATCGTCAAACGCGGTCACGCTGTCGGCCTTCGTCCAGACCCCGACCGCACCGGCGCCCGTGATATGGCCATCCTCAAGCTCGATGTACGGTTTGCCGTCCAACAGCACTTTGATGTGCTTGGCAGAGAACTCCACTCGTAATCGGTGCCATTGGTTGCCGGTCACTGGCGCATCGACGTACCTGATCGTCATTCGATGGCCGCCCTCGGTGTGATAGAGCGAGACGTTGCCCTCCAGCGCGTTGGCTCGTGCGATGTAGTAGTTGTCGCCGTCCTTCCAGCGCCACACGAGTCCGCCGGCCTGATCTTCGCGCCCGGCTAGCGGCTTGAACTTCACTTCGACAAATCCATCGGCGATCGAGACGGCCCTCTTGACGCACCACGGAAACGTGCCGCTGCCGGTTTGTTTGAGCACGTTGGGTTTGCTCGGCGCGGAGGTGTCGATTTCGATCGCCCAGTGGGGTGACCCGCGACCGGTCACGCCACACTCCCACCCGGGCGGCAGCGCCCCCGGGCGGGCCTGATCGAACGATTCCGTATCGGCGAAGGCTAGCGCCGCGGCCGTGCCGATCACGATGACCGAAAGTATTCGACAAATTGTTCGGTTCATTCCGGGGCTCCGACACGGCTTGGAGGTCTGACTTATCCGGAAACGTGACGGTGACAAGAGCCTGCTTACGCGTGAACGTCGGGATCACCCTCAACAGGGCGCGACTTGCGTCGAGTAGCGCCAGAATCACGTTCGTCCACGTCCCTTGAGACCCTCACGCTCTCAAGAAAGACCGAGCGCGTTGTTCCGGAAAGCGCTGCAGTTAGAGCTTTTCGTCGACGTTCTTATACGAGGAACCCTTGAGCAGGCCCACGTCCGCGTTCGCCGCGCCACCTTCGATTTCCGCCGCGACGCTCACCGCTCGGTAGCCGTTGTTGGCCTTCACGGCTTTGGCGACTGCGTCTGCCAGCGTGGACTTTGCTCTGGCCATCGCGCTGGCTTGCTTCTTGGCATCTTTGAGATCGTCCGCCTCCGTGATGGGCTCCACCTTCGTGACCTTGCCCGTCCTGTGATCAACGATGACCTCGAAAAATTGGCCACCCTTGGCGGTGTAAACCGACAATTGCAATTTTCCGTCCTCAATCTCGAACTTGCCGGAAATCGGCTTGCCCTCGACTTCACTTGCTCGCAAGCCGGCTTGCAGTGAAACCGTGGCGTCCTTCAGAGCTACGGCGAGCGCGGGTGCATTCTTCGCCGCTTCTGCTGCTTCGGCTTTCTCGGAGCCTTTGGTCTCCTGAGCTTGCGCCGAGGGAATTCCGAGCGCTAATCCGAATACCATCATCGTGATCCATAGGTTTTTCATGACACTCTCCAGCTTGTGTTTGTACGGTGGCAGGTCTCTATCCCGTAGCGCCTCGCGCCCCGCCGCCTAGGCGACTTTCGCGCCGTAAGCACCTATCGCTGTGGGGTTCCAGGTGTGGGTCTCACCACGCGTGTGCCGACACCAGGCGTACAGCGCGTCGTAGACCACCAGACCGTGTTTCAGCATCTCGTGGTCGTCGCGAAAGTTGTAGGAAAGCCCCAGAGAAATCGCGAGCAATCCCGCCGCTTGTGGGGCGAGCTCCGGGCGCGCGGTGTCTGCGCCGCGCACAATGACCGCGAGTTCGGCGAGTGCCGGGTCGTCGAGCCCGTACTTATGCAGAAAGGCGTCGAAACTGCACTGCTCGCCGACGTGGGTGAGTTCAACGTCGGGCACGTCGTACGGGATGGCGTTGCGATCGCGCGCGGTTGCGAGCACATCGCCCGGAGGTACAAACAGGAACTCCGGCTCGCGATCGATAAAGCGCGCAATCAGCCACGGACAGGCGATGCGATCGATCTTCGGGCGTTCTCGGGTCACCCACTTCATGGCAGTCCTCCGGTGCTGGCAGACCTCGTGAGAAATTATCTGTATCAGCAGTGTGGAGAATACTACGATAGTGTAGGATTGACTACATGCCAGAGTCCCAGGTGTGGCTGATGCTGGTCAACAGCGTGTCCGGCGAGAACAAGACGGCGCGAATGCGCATCTGGCGCGCGCTCAAGGCAAGTGGGGCCGCGGCGCTGCGTGACGGCGTGTATCTGTTGCCGAAATCGGAGAGCGCCCGAGCGGTTTTTGCCGAACAAGCCGCAGAAGTCGTCGCAGCCGGCGGTATGGCGCACATCGTCGCATTCGGCGCCGAAGACGATGCGCAGCAACGCGAGTTCGTCCGGCTATTCGATCGTAGTACGGACTATGCAGAGCTCTTCGGCAAGCTCGATTCCTTCAAGACCGAAATCGCAAAACTCGACGAAGTCGAAGCCCGTCGCCGGGCGGCGGCACTGCGTCGCGACATTGCAGCCCTCGGCGCCATCGATTTTTTCCCCGGCGCTTCGCGGCATCAGGTCGAGAGCGCTCTGGCCGACGCCGAGGCGGCCCTCAACGCACGCTTTTCGCCCGATGAGCCGCATGCGGCAAAGGGAATCATTCCAAAGCGCGAGAAAGCTCAGTACCGCGGACGCACCTGGGCGACGCGCGAGCGGCCCTGGATCGACCGGGTTGCCTCCGCGTGGCTGATTCGCCGTTTCATCGACCCGAAAGCGAAATTCCGCTGGCTGAAAAAGCCCAAGGACTGCCCGAAGACCGCGCTGGGCTTCGATTTTGACGGCGCGGAGTTCACGCACATTGGCGCGCGGGTGACATTCGAAGTGCTGGCCGCAAGTTTTGGTTTGGGTAACGACCGTGCAATTGCGCGGCTTGGCGCGCTGGTCCACTACCTCGACGTTGGCGGCATCCCGGTGCCAGAGGCCGCCGGCTTCGCAGCTATCATGGCCGGCGCACGCGCGCAGCAAGCCAACGACGACAAGCTTCTGCACAGCATGAGTGCCGTGCTCGATGCGCTGTATGCGAGTTACACCGAAACGCCTGGAGGCGAGTCATGAACGAGGGTCGATATGCACGCTTCGTACCTATGCGGATCACTTCGATAAGGACCGCCGCGTGTCTCGCTGCAAGTGCGCTGATCTCCGCCCAGAGCATCGCCGCGCCGCCGGCGTCACTGGATGCCAAAGCAATTGGTGAAGCGAGCGGGGCGGCGGCGACCACGACGCCCGACGGCGTGGTGAGGATCGGCTGGCCGCGCACCGATGTGACCGTCACGGTGGATGGCATGACGCTACCGCCGGCGGCGGGCCTGGGCTCGTGGGCCGCGTTCGCGCCGATGGCACCGGGCGCGATGGTGATGGGCGACACCGTCGTGTTCGAAGACGAAGTCGATGCGGCGATGGACGCCGCGTTTACACATGGATTAGCCGTGACCGCTCTGCACAATCACTTTTTCCACGACACCCCCAAGGTGTACTTCATGCACATCGGGGGTGAAGGCCAAGCCGAAACCCTGGCCGCGGGCGTCAAGGCGGTTTGGGGCTCGATTCGCGCCGTACGCAGCACACACCCGCAACCGGCGACGGGCTTTGGTGGCGCAACGCCAACGCCCGGCCATGTCGACGCGGACGCTGTGAGCAAGATCGTGGGCAAAGCGGCGACAGACAGCGCAGGCGTGGCCAAGATCACGATCGGGCGAAACGGCACGATGCAAGGCATGGCCGTGGGTGGTTCGATGGGCCTGACGACCTGGGCAGCGTTCAGTGGCAGCAATGCACTCGCGGCAATGGACGGCGACTTCATCATGAGCGCCGAGGAAGTGCAGCCGGTGCTCCATGTGTTGCGCAAGGCTGGTGTTCACATCGTCGCGTTGCACAGCCACATGATCGGCGAACATCCGAGCTTCTATTTCGCCCACTTCTGGAGCACCGGCAAAGCGGAGGATCTGGCGCACGCTTTCCGTGCGGCGCTGGATGCACAGGCCGCCGTCAAGAAACCCTGACCTTCCCGCACTGGCGCATCCATGATCGGCATTCCGCGAAGGTGGACCAAAGCCGCTTCCGCAAAGACACCCGACGACCCGGTCAGTCTGGCCGAAGCCACGCGCGTGTGGGCGAAGATCGGCTGGCTCGGATTCGGGGGCCCAGCCGGCCAGATCGCCTTGATGCACCGTGAACTCGTCGGGCAACGCCGCTGGATCAGCGACGCGCGCTTCCTGCATGCGCTCAGCTACTGCATGCTGCTACCGGGTCCTGAAGCGCAACAGCTCGCGATTTACATCGGCTGGCTGATGCACCGCACCGTCGGCGGCGTGATTGCCGGCACTCTGTTTGTGCTGCCCGGTGTCATCGTAATAGGGGTGCTCAGCTGGTTGTACACCACGTACCAGCAGCTGCCCGCAGTGACCGCGATCTTCTTCGGCCTGAAAGCCGCCGTATTGGCGGTCGTTGTCGAGGCGGTCCTGCGCGTCGGGCGGCGGGCGTTGAAGAATCGCGTGATGATCGCGATTGCAGCCGCTGCGTTCGTGGCACTGTACTTCTTCAAAGTACCTTTCCCGTTGGTCATCCTGGGCGCGGCATTGCTCGGCATCGCCGGACGGCACTGGCTGCCGACAAGTTTCCCAGCACCAGCGTCAACGGCGACGCTTGCCCAAAGCGACTATTTGATCGATCGACGGATTGCCCGGGGCGAGTTAACCCATACGGCGCGCTCCCTGCGTCGGTCTGTCGTCGTGCTCGTGGTCTGTCTTGTACTGTGGTTCGGGCCAGTGGTTGGCGCGATGCTGCTTTTCGGCCGAGACAGCGTGTTCGCCCAGCAAGGCGCGTTCTTTGGGGTAGCCGCGCTGGTAACGTTCGGCGGCGCTTATGCGGTGCTCGCCTATGTCGCGCAAGGCGCCGTCGAGACATATCGCTGGCTCAGTCCGGGCGAGATGCTCGACGGTCTGGCGCTCGCTGAAACCACGCCTGGCCCGCTGATCATGGTGGTGCAGTACGTGGCCTTCATCGCGGCATTCCGGCATCCGGGCGGTCTGTCGCCATATGCGGCCGGTGTGCTCGGCTCGCTGCTGACGACTTGGGTCACATTCCTGCCGTGCTTCCTGTGGATCTTCCTCGGCGCTCCCTACATCGAGGCCCTGCGCAGGAATCGCACACTCAGTGCGGCGCTCTCCGCGATTACGGCGGCCGTGGTGGGTGTGATACTCAACCTGTCGGTCTGGTTCGCGGTGCACACGGTATTCCACAAGGTGCACATGCAAACCATCAGCCTCATGCGCGTCGATGTACCGCAGTGGCGCAGTGTCGATCTCGCCGCGCTGACGCTTAGCGCCTGCGCGCTAATAGCCATGCTGCGCTTCAAGCTGGGGATGGGTTGGACGCTATTCGGCAGCGCTGTGCTCGGCGCTGGCATTTGGACGTTTGTCCACGTTGGATGATCGTTACGCCGAAGCCCCGTTTGAGACTCTGCGGGGGCGCGCCCGCGCGCTTCCGCTTGCGAGGCGAAGGTGCATAAGGCCTTTCCTCTGACGGGAGGGGGTTGAAAGTGCGCGCATATCGGTCGAGCACCGCCGCGCATCCGATCAATCGCTCGCCGCCGACCTCCCGAACCGCCAGTTCACGGCAAGCCCCAGCGTGCGGGGCCTGAACGTGGTTGCATAGAAGAGCGTGTCGCCGGGAATGCGGTTGCGACGCTGAAGTACGGGTCGTGAATCGAGCGCATTGTTTACGAACAAGGAGAGATCGAGGGGTGACCAGCTGACGCCCGCAGTGAGATTGAGTTGATTGGTAGAGGGGTCGGGTCGCCGTTCCGGGGCATAGACGACGGCGTTGGGGTTGTCGGTGGTGAATGGCCCGGGATTGCGGCTGTGGAATGCGTCCTGCGCCCGCACTCTCGCGGTCACTGCGTTCGCGAACCTGATCTCGTAGTCGACCGAGGCGACCGCAGTCAGCGGCGCGGGCACCAGCGGTAGCGCTCCCACCGTGTCTCCGCTGGTCGCCACGACCTGGTTGCCGAGATACACGGTCTGCGTGTAGCGTGCCCGCGCGTACGCGGCGGTGAGGTTCAGCCTCACCCGATCCGTGAGAGTAGCCTGCGCGCCGAAGTCGAAGCCGCTGCTCGTGGCTCCTCCAGCATTGGCCGTGTACCCGAACCCGCAGCCCGGGTCCGGGATCTGCGTTTGAACGTTGCGCCAGAAAATACGGAACACACTGGTGTTGAGTTGCAGTCGTGCATCCTGCAGCTGGTTCTTTGCGCCGATTTCGATACTCCACAGGGAATCAGGGCCGAATGAGACTGGCGTCGGCGTGCAGAAGACGCCGACGCTCGGATTGGGTCCTCCCGTGCGATATGCCTTGGCGATGGTGGCGTAATAGAGGTCGCGGTCGTCCGCCTGGAATGAGAGACCGAAGTGCAGCGCGAGGGGTGTGGCGCTGCCATTGATGATGAAGTGCTGCACCCGATCCGGCGTGCCGATGCCGCCAACGCCCGCGTTGGAGTCATATGACATATGCTCGACCCGGGTGCCAACGCTTGCCGTAAGGCGTGGTCGCAAATGCAGATCGAGCTGTCCGTAAACTGACGTCTGCCTGGTGTGGCGGTCGAGGACCGTCGCTCCGTCGATGAAGCCGCTGTCGGAGAGTGCAGAGGTGACGATATCCTGACTCTCCGTATACGCCGCCCGCACATACCCGGCGCCCGCGACCCACGCGACACGTCCGGCCGGTTCTGAGCTGGTCAGTCGCAGCTGCTGTGATAGGACGGTCTGGTTCAGACCCAGGGGATCGAGCTGCGCGTCTGCGTATGAAACGGGATACTCCGGACCCAACGGATTGGGCCAACCGAAGAAGGAATTGTTGGTGCCGTCAAAAATGGCCGCGGCGTGGCGGAGCAGGTACGCGGTCACGACATTGAAGTCCATGCCGTTGACCTGAACGACGGTCCTGAGGGAGTACAGCGTGTAGCGGTCGGTGTATGGCTGATCGAGCAGCTTGCCGTTCTTCAGGACTCCGCTGCCCGGGTCGGACAGGTAGGTATAAAACGCCGACGTATCGCGTATTTCAATGGATTGATCGTTGAACGCAGGCGTGATGCGCACCGACTCGCTGGGAGCGAGAGTCACGGCCGCGGACACGCTGTGGCGTTGCGACCAGTTGGCATCGCGATCCACCGCTGCGCCGCTGAAAGGATCGACGCGATCGACGTATCCCCCCTCGTGTCGCCACGACGCGCTCAGGCGAAAGCCCGACGCATTCGGCACCAGGGGTCCGCCAGCGGCCGCCCCAGCTTCGTAACTTGATGTGCCGCGAGCTGTCGTGGAGTACTCGCCGCGTGTGAAGCCACTGAATTCCGTGATACTGGGTTGAGCGCTGATGAATCGTACCGCTCCCCCTTCTGCACCCTCACCCAACAGCACGCCTTGCGGCCCGCGCAGCACCTCGACGCGATCAAGATCGAACGTCAGCGGAAATGCGCGACCGAAGGCGCTGAGGCGGTCGTTGGGAAGCGGTATGTCGTCAAGGTAGATGGCGGTCGTCGAGCCATCCCGGGCGTTCACGCCGCGAATGGCAATGTTGGTCTCGAGGCCGGCACCGTAGTCCGGGTACGTATCGAACTCGACTCCGGGCGTGAGGCTGGCAAGATTCGCGACGTCTTTGATCCCGGCAACGGCCAGGTCGTCACGCGTCCAGACAGCCAGGCTGATGGGTACCCGGTTCGCAGGTCTGCGGAGAGCCTCGGCCGTCACCACCACCTCCGGTTCCGTTTGCGGAGACGCCGCGCCGCGACGCTCGCGCCGCGCCGCGACAGGACCATTTGCTGGTGGCGGTGGCAGGGCGGCGGCAGCAAGAATGTGTACGGTGCGCGCATTCAGGAACTCAAAGCGCAATCCTGTCCCCTCGAGCAAGCGGGTCAGCGCGGCGGCAGGGGCGAGGCCAGCCGGAGCACCGTTCGAGTGTTGGCCCCGGGCGATTCCGGACAGGTAGACGATCTGCAGTCCGGTTTGCCGGGCGCAGGAGGTCAGCGCCTCTGCCAGGGACTGGGGTGGAATGTCCGTAGTCAGCGCGACCGGTGCCTGCGCGCGTGCTGCGGATCCCGCGAATGTTAGGATCGCACTGGCCCATACGGGGAGCATGAGGCGCAACTTGACCCCAGGTGATCGGCGTCCTGTCCCCTCTGACCCCACGGATGTGCCCCGCGCAGCGTTGTTGTCTGCCCGGCCTTTCCGCGTACCAGTGCGCGTGCGCGGTGCGTTCGGGCGCGGCTGCTGCCAGGCATCAGTATGTCCATACATTCCGCCGCGCGCCACATTTTCGACACGCGGCTGCGGGCTGTGACCTCGACCGTGACCCAACCGGGGCTCCGCAGGAACGGCGATCGTCATTCGATGCGAAGTGCGTTGCTGAGGCGAGCGTGCGCTAGGGATTCGGGATGCTCTCGCGGCCGGCGGGTGAGCGCTTCAGGACATAGATCCGCGTCGGCGTTTTTACTACCGTGACTCCGTCGATCGTTTGAAGGAATGCAACAAACGAGGCCGTGTCGTGCGTGTCAAACACGCCGCTCACGACGAGCGCGCGCAGCGAAGCATCGCGAATCTCAATAGGAATCGGCGCGTAGCGGTTGAACTCGTCTGCGATCTCACCGAGCGCACGCTGTTCGAAGACGATCTGATCGCGCAGCCACGCCTCCACCTGATGCAGGTCGACCACGACCGGTTGGGCGGAGACTACGCCGGATTCCAGACGGACTTGCTCCATTGCGCGGATGGTGAGCCCCCCGATGGCCGCGGCAGCGCCTGAGCGGGGAGCGGGTGCATGGCCGCTGAACACGACGACCTGACCCTCAACGACGGTCACGACCATAGTCTTACCGCGCACCTCGACGTCAAACTGGGTACCGAGCGCGATGAGATCGGCACCCCCAGCCGACACCCGAAAGCGCCGGCGCGCATCGTGCGCGACCTGGAAGAACGCCTGTCCCCGGGTAACCTCGACCAGGCGCTCTGTGCTGCCAAAGCGGACCCGGATTCCGGACTCCGTGTTGAGCTGAACCGACGAACCGTCTGCGAGCCGCAGCGAGCGGTGCTCGCCATGGGCGGTCGCGTACGCTCTGCTCAGACCGAGCAGGTCTCGACCGCCCGCCGACAACACCACAAAGCCGACGACTACGGCCGCGAGCGCCGCGGCACTGACCCCAACAACCGGGATCCACGCAGACTGCCACAGCCGCCGACGCAACGGACTGGTTGAATCAGGCGACGCCGCCCTATCCGACCCCTCGAGGCGCGCCTGCGCAAGCAGAGCTTCCAGTGAAACCTGTGGATCAGGGCCCGCAGCGCGTAGGTCGCGCGCAATCGTGGCTATGCCGAGGTATTCCTCAACATGGACCGGCGAGGTTCTCAGCCAGGTCATGAACGCCAGGCGAGTCGTCTCGCTTAGCGCGTTCGCCTGATTCGCGACGAACCAATCTGCCGCCTGCTCGGCGATCGCGCTGCGAATCTGTGCGTCAGTTGGTGTCATGGGATCATGCCAGGCGCGCCATGCGCCGGCGGCAATGCACGAGCGCTTGCGCCAGATACTTCTTTACCATGTGCGGCGACACGCCCAGGCGAACTGCAATTTCCTGGTAACTCAGGCCGTGGTTGTATTGCATGACGACCGCCGCACGGCACTTGGGTGAGAGCTCGGCGAGTACGATCCGCAATCGCGACACACGCGTGCCGAGGTCGAACTCATTGTCGAACGCCGGCAGCTCGCTCAGCTGCGGTTCCAAGGTCGCGTCCCGTACGTCAATCGCGCTCACCTGGCGACGGTCCAGCACCGCGTGTTCCTTCACCAGATTGCTCGCGACGGTATAGAGATACCCTTCGGGGTTGCGAATGGCATCGGCGTCGGCGACCCGCAGCATGCGCAGATAGACCTCCTGCGCCAGGTCGGCAGCATCCGATTTCGTTCTGACGCGTCGATAGAAGAACGCCAGCAGCGCCGCATAGTGCTCGGTGAATAGCCTTTCCACGAGACTCTTGGTCGGTTCTGGCATGCACGGCACTGTAAGACATGAACGGCGCGGTCCCTAATACATACGAGTGCCTCTTACCGTCCTCGGGTACCCAAACATTGCATCGTTGGCCGTCGTACGGACCGGCGGGCAAATTGTCGCGAAGATGAGGTACCCGATTCGTCAGCGGAAGACTCCTATACACGACGGAGCCAGAAGATAACTCGCGAGGCGCCGCATCGTGACCCCTGTCTGCCGAATCACCGATGAAGCCACGGCGCCGGGCACACTGAATGGAGAGCCAGACTCGGCGGCTCGCACGGCGGCCCGATATCAGGAGGTGCTGCGCCAATCGGCGCGGGACCTTGCGAACCCGCATTGTCTCGATCGTCACCTCGCGTCGCCCGTCGTTGAACCGCAGGGCGGCCAAAGGATCAGATGGCTCGCGCGCCGAGTAGTAGTCATGTGCCGGCGCGCCTATGACCGCGTGGCTCTGTAGTAGTAGCCCTCGCGCGGTACAGCACAGGCGCGATTCAGGGGGACCTATGTCGCATTCCGTTCGTGTACGAATCTTCCTGGGGATGAGCGCCGTCGTTCTGGCGGCCGGTTGCGGGGGCGGGGGTGGGTCGAGCGGCCCAGCAGCGCCGGTGATAGCCGGGTCTCCGCCCGCCGGCGCGACCGGCGTCGCCTACCCGGGGTTCACGTTTACGGTCGCGAGCGGCGGCGTCGCCCCATTTACCTGGTCCGAAACTGGCGCCGTGCCTCCGGGAATGTCATGGAGCCCGGCAGCGCCGCAGCTGACCGGTACTCCGATGACCGCCGGGACCTTTCCCGTCACGATCATGGTCGCCGACTCCTCAACACCGCCCCTCACCGGGACGCGATCCGTCAACGTGCAGATCGCCGACTCGCCGATCGTGGTCGCGACCACTCCGGTTCCCCCCGCGGGCACGGTGAGCTACGTCTATCCCGCATTCGCGTTCAGCGTGGCGAGTGGCGGCTCGCCACCGTTCAACTGGAGCGTCACGGCGGGCGCTCTGCCACCCGGCCTCAGTCTAGCGGCCAACGGAACGCTCGACGGCAACCCGACAACAGTCGGGTCATCCACTCTCACCGTGACCGCGACCGACGGTGCCTCGCCTGCGGGGAGCGGCTCACATCAGTTCACGATCACCGTCAGCAACCCACTGCCGCCGACGATTAACAACACGCCGCCACCGACCGCGACGGTCGGCGTGCCGTATAGCTTTCAATTCACGGCGAACGGCGGGCTGACTCCATTTATCTGGAGTGCGACGGGAACGATGGGAGGCCTTGGCATCGATTCCGGCGGCGTCTTGTCAGGCACGCCCGCGAGCGCCGGCCACTTTCCGATCATGGTCAACCTGCGCGACTCGCTGATGCAAAGTGCGCCCAGCGCACCGTTCACGGTGCGGATCTCGCTCGCACGGCCCCCGGCCGCGTTCACCTCGACCGGCAGCATGCTATTCGCGCGCAGCTACCACACCGCGACGCTGCTGACGACCGGCAAGGTACTGGTGGCGGGCGGCGTGGTGGGGAGCGCGGTTGCAACCGCCGAGCTGTACGACACGGCGACCGGTATGTTCACCAGAACGATAAGCGATATGACGGTGAGTCGCTCCGGCCACACTGCGACCTTGCTCAACGATCCGGCCCTGCCGAACTACGGCAAGGTGCTGCTCGTGGGCGGCAGCGCAAACCTCGCCGCCGCCCCGGAGTTGTACGACCCGGCGACCGAGACCTTCACTGCGACCGGTCCTCTGGCGGCGCCACGCCAAAATCCGACTTCGACGTTGCTGCTGAGCGGGAAAGTCCTCATCGTGGGCGGCAACACCAACCCCGGCGATCTCAGCGCCGAGTTGTACGACCCCGCGACCGGGCGTTTCACCTCCACCGGCAGCACGCGCATTCTGCGCATTGGTCACACCGCTACGCTGCTGCTCGACGGCCGGGTGCTGGTGGCGGGTGGTGAGGTGGGGATCGCGGATGCAAGCGCCGAGCTGTACGACCCCGCGACCGGGAGGTTCACCGCAACGGGCAGCATGACGGTCGCCCGCACTGGCCACACGGCGACGCGCCTGAACGACGGCACGGTGCTGGCGGTGGGCACCGACGTGTCCCAGACCCCTACGCAGGCGACGGCTGACCTGTACGACCCGGGCACCGGGAACTTCACGGCTGTTGGCGATGTGTCCGCTGATGTATTCGCTCAGCAATTCACTGCGAGTCTGCGCAACGACGGCACCGTTCTTGTCGTCGGCTCGGCGGGTTCGCAGCAATCACGACAGAGAGACCGCAGAGGCCTCTGCGTCGGCTTTCAGGCTCCCGTATCGGGCGCGAACGCCGAGGTGTTCGCACCGGAGAGTGAAGGCTTCACCGCCAGCGGATCCCTCATCACGCCGCGCAATCGCCACACCGCGACGGTTCTGGCGGACGGCACGGTGTTGATCGCCGGTGGCCTGCGGTACGAACTCACCGGGTCCTCATTCCTCTGTACAGGACACGCCTCCCAGGTCGCGCTGTCGTCTGCCGAGCTCGTCAGGTAAGGGGCGCGCGCCGCTATGCGAGCAAGCGCAGCCCCTGCGGATCGTAGAGAGGTTCGAGCCCGACGGCCGCGGCCGAAGATGACATCGGCGGCGAAGCAAAGGTTGGCAGCGGGGGCACGCTTCCGTTGTCCTTCACGGCGACGTGGTACACCGCTAGCGACGCGGTCGTGCACGCGCAGCCGTACATGAGCCTCTTTCAGCTCGGCAATGACGAGGCGCACAGCCGCATCTGGGGTGGCATTCACTACAGATTCGACATCGATGCGAGCCAGGTGAGCTGCCCGCAGCTGGCCGACTATGTTTTCGACAACTACATGCGGCCCACTCGTCAAACGGAGGACTGATACTGCGCCACTGGCTTCGGTGCCCACGGAAGCCTGGGGGTTCCGTGAGTGCCGAGCTTCGAACCTGCCCCGTCGACCGGTCGCAGCGCCTGTGGTACAGAATGTACCGATCCAATGCTCAGATCCCATGTCCCATGGTTCCCCGCTCTTTCCACTTCGCGATATTCACACCCTTCACAAGAAGCCACAGACAAAATGACGACTCGCCAATCAATGGCGGAACCAGAATGGCGGGAATTATCAAATCTGCGAATGTGGGGGCAAACAGCGCCGCAAAACACGCGATCAAATAGCTCAAACCGGCGACTTGCATCAATACGCCTATGAGTTTGGGAAAATAGCCCGATTTAAAAATCAGATAACCATTCACAAGGCACGTGCAGCCAAAAAATATGAGGGCAATATTGAAGGCAATGTCGTGCGACTTCAGAGCGAGGTTCGCCAGAATCTGCAGCTGCTGTGGTTCAAATGCCTTCAGATAATCGGCATTCCCCAAGGTAGGCATTACTACCAGAAGAAACAACTTGCTGATGGCCTCGACCGCAAGGGACACCAGATTAAACAACACAGCAAGCAGAACCAGGTGTTTGTTTACCGGCCTGAGCAGCAGATATTCAATCCACAACAATGGGACAGCACATAACGCGACGATCAAGTCGCCAGCGACGCTGAGGCGCCACAGCGCCGATGAGACCAAGATGTTGTGAGCCGTAGCCGCAGGGTCACTCGGTACAACAAGTTTATTTGTGACGAATCCCTCAGCAAAAGCACCGAGAACTATGATGGCCAGGTATAGCGCGCCACCTATTCGCGCATACCGCTGCGGGGAAGTTTCAACGGTTTGATTTGCCATTACAGACCCTCTCGCAACAATGAAGGCCACAGGGCTTCGGCGGAATTTGCTTTTCGCAGTGCCAAAACACGGCAGCGAGCGAAAGCCAGTGGCATCCTACAGGGCCAGGCATCAAGTAAAAACGAATCTGCCCGCTGGCTAAGGCCTTTCGGAGGCCGGTAATCATCTAACCGTCTGCCGCGCCGGCCGGTCACCCGCCGACAATCGCGCCTGCATGCAGGGCAGGGTGCCGAAAAAATCCTCGTGCTCCCGGGCGGGCGGGCGCTACAGTTCGCGGCGGCGTTATCCCTGGGAGGCGCTGCCATGTCCCGATTCTGCTGTTCCCTGATGGTGCTTGTCGTTGCGCTCTGGGGTGCCGCGGCGGCGAGTTCTGCCGACGGCACTCTCACGGCCATCGTCGGCGCCACGGTCGTGCATCCGGAGCTCGATGGTGCGGCCGCGAGCTCATCCGACAGCACCGTGATCATCGCGGGTAGCCGCATCAAGGCCGTGGGGCCTGCGGCCACGACCAAGGTGCCGCGCGGCGCCCGGGTGATCGACGGCCACGGCAAGTGGGTCATTCCCGGTCTGATCGATTCCCACGTGCACTTCTTCCAGTCGGGCAATCTGTATACGCGGCCGGACGCCGCGGACTTCGGCGCGTGGCGGCCGTATGCATCCGAGGTGCAGCGCAACCAGACCCGATTGCCGCAGACTTTTCGGGTCTGGCTGGCGAGCGGCGTCACCAGCGTCGCGGACGTCGGCGGACCATTCTGGAATTTCCAGGTGCGCGACGCCGCCCGCAACAGCGGCACGGCGCCCCGCGTCGCGGTGACCGGGCCGCTCATCTCCATGGTGGATGACCCGAAGTTGGACCTGGGCGATCCACCGATCGTGCGGATCCGCTCCGGGGAGGAGGCGCGGCAGCTGGTGGCACGCGAACTGGAACGCAAGCCCGATTACATCAAGGTGTGGTTCATTCATCGCACCGAAGACGATCTCGCCGCGCAGGAAGCGATCGTACGCGCTAGCGCGGAGGCGGCGCACGCGGCGGGCCTGCGACTGGCGGTACACGCCACTGAACTGCTGGTGGCGAAGTCCGCACTGCACGCCGGCGCGGACTACCTCGTGCACTCCGTCGAGGACGAACCGGTGGATGAGGAATTCCTTGCGCTGGCCCGCGAGCGTCACATCCTCTACTGCCCGACACTTTTCGTCCGCATGGGCTATCTCTATGCGCTCTCGGGCACCTGGCAGGCCACCGAGGCGGAGCGGCGCCTCGCCGACCCGCAGGTTCTGGCGGGCCTGCGGCTCGATGAGGTACCCGCCGACAAGCTCCCTGAACGGGTCGCGAAGCTCGTGAGCGAGCACCGCGAGGTGGCGCCGCCGACGGTGGCCATGCAGAACCTGCTTAAGGTGTGGAATGCCGGCATCACCGTGGTCATGGGCACGGATGCCGGCAACATCGGCACGCTGCACGGGCCGGGTGTGTTTCGCGAGATGGAGCTGATGCAACGCGCCGGGCTCACGCCGCTGCAGGTGTTGAGATCCGCCACCGTCAACGGCGCGGCGACCATGGCGCTCAGCGATCTGGGCAGCGTCGCCGCCGGGAAACTCGCCGATCTGGTGGTGCTCAACGCAGATCCGTTGGCCGACGTCGCGAACCTGAGCCACGCCAGCCTCGTGTTCAGGGACGGGCACGCGTTCACACCCGCGGAGCTCATGAGCGCTGTGCACTGAAGCGCCCCAAGCCGCAAGGGGCTCAGCGGCCGGGCCTTGCAGCGTCAGCCGAACCGCACGGCCAGCATCGAGACCGAGCCGCCATCCATCCCTTCCACCGGGAACGTGACCGGCTCGCCCGGGAAGCTCGCGCCGAGGACGTACAGCAGCGGCAGGTAGTGCTCGGGTGTCGGGACCGACAGCAGGGCATCTTTCCCCAACGCGCCGTAGTCCACCAGCGGCGCGTGCTCGCCCGCTTCGAGCCGTGCGCGTACCGCCGCCTCGAAGCGCAGCGCCCAGTCGTAGGGCTCCTGCGGGTGTCCGCCCCATGCGTAGGCGTGCAGGTTGTGCACGACATCGCCGCTGCCCATGAGGAGAATCCCCTCATCGCGCAGCGGGCGCAGGCGCACGCCGAGCTCATGGTGGAACGCCGCGGGCCGTGTCTCATCGATGCTCAGCTGCACGACCGGAACCCTGGCGTCCGGAAACACATGGCGCAGCACCGACCAGGTGCCGTGGTCGAGCCCCCAGGATTGATCGGCGAGGACGTTGAGCGGCGCGAGCAGTTGCTGCACGCGCGCGGCCAGGGCTGCATCTCCGGGCGCGGGATAGCGCACCTCGAACAACTCGCGTGGGAAGCCGCCGAAATCATGGATAGTGCGCGGCGCCGCCATCGCCGTCACGGCGGTGGCCGGCACATACCAGTGGGCCGAGATCGAGAGCACCACGCGCGGGCGTGGCACGGCCGCGCCGATGGCACTCCAGGCGCGGGTCCAGGGGTTCGCCTGCAGCGCGTTCAACGGGTTGCCGTGTCCGAGGAACAGCGCTGGCAGGCGCGGGCTCATGCGCCATGCGGATGCTGCGACAGCAGCTGCACCGCCGTCTGGTAGAGTCGCGCCCGCAGCGCGAGCCGTTCGCTGGCGCGGGTTACGTAGCGCACCGTGATCTCCACGCCGCCGCCGGCGGGCCGCACGGCAATTACGGGCTGCGCCGAGAACGCCGCCCCCGCCTGGCTGCGCGGGGCGCGCCGCCATTCCTGCTCCGCCTGGCTGGTGCTTTGCGCAGTCGCTGCCGTCACTTCCTTCTGGATCGCGTCGGCGACCGCGTGCGGGTCACGGTCATACGGCACCATCACCGAGAGCTCGTCCCACAGCCACTGCCCGGCGGTCGAGAAGTTGAAGTAGTGACCTGCGGTGGCGAAGCTGTTGGTGAAGGTCACGCGGCGGCCGGTGGGGTGGCCGGCGTCGGTCCAGTTACCGGTTTCCAGCAGTACGGTGCGAAACATACCGAGCTCGACCACTTCCCCGCTCACGCCGTTGATCTCGACCCAGTCGCCAACCCGCATGCCGTTCCTGCCCATCAGCACGAACCAGCCGATGAAGGCGACGATGAAGTCCTTGAGCGCCACCGTGAGACCTGCGCCGGCGAGGCCGAGCATGGTGCCCAGCTGCCCCGGTACTCCTATCAGTACCAGCAGGATGACCACCACGCCGACGATCTGCAGTCCGACGCCTGCGACGCTGCGCAGGGTGCCGAGCTGGCGGCGGTCGACGGGCGCGCGAGCCAGCAGCCGCTCCAGCCAGCGGTCCGCGAACAGCAGCAGCAGTATGGCCGCCAGCACGATCGTCACGCTGATCAGGCTGGCGTGCAGGACAGCGCGTTCCTGACCCGCCACGATCGCATCCCATTGGCCGTAGACGTCGGCGAGCCGCCGGCGCGCCGTGATGCGCTGGTCACGAAGCGTCAGACGGTGCTGCTCGGCAGCGATCTGCCGTGTGATGCTCAGGAGCGTCGGGGCGGGGCTGTTGGGCGCACCGCCGGCGGCGGCACCGGGCGCCGGCGGCGCGGCGGGCGCCGGTTTCGCTGCGACGGCCTTGGCCGGTGTCGCAGTGCCCGCGGCGCTGCCCGCGCCCCTGGCGTGCGTGGTGGCCCGGTCGGCGAGCTCGGGGACGTTTTGTTTGCTCGCCGCGAGCTCGGTGGCGATCTGCGTGCGCTCCGCCGCCAGCTGGGCGGCACTGTCGGCGGCGTGCTGCTGCGCTTCCCCGAGCGCATGCCGCTTGTCACGCACGGCGTACCACTCGCGCACCTGACCCACCAGGCCTCGCAGACGGCCGAGCGGGCTCGCCGCCGCCGCAGCGGGGGTCGCTGCGGCATTGCGCTCGGTGGCGTCGTGCTCCTGCTGCATCATCTGGATGCGCTGATGCACGTTGCCGCCGGCCTGCAACAGATCGCTGTTCGCTTCCTGGACTTCGTCCTGCGCGAGTTCCAGTTGCGACTGGGCCAGTTCGAGCCGGTCCTGGATGGCAGGCTTGTAGGCATCCGCAGCCTGGGCGAGCGCGGCGGTGAGACGCTTGACCTCCTGCGCGTCGCTGTCCTGCTCTTTCTGGGCGCTCAGCAGACGCTCCTGGATCTGAGCGGCCTCGGGGCTGAGCACCGGCGGGTGCGCCTCGATGTGGCGGATCGCGCCGCTGAAGGCCAGGTCCAGCTCGTGATCGGCGAGTTGTACCGCCGACTGCGCCAGCGACTGTTCCTCGGTCGTGGTGGCGAGGCGCGCAAGGCGCTTCGCAGTCAGGTACGTGTTCTGGTCGATGACCGGCATCGCACTGGCGGCGGACGCCTTGGCCGCCGCCCGCTGCGCGCGCACCGAGCTCGCAGCGGGACTGGTGGTCCACAGCCCGTAGGCGACCGCGGCCAGGAGCATCACCAGCACCGCCGCGGCCATCTTCTGGAGCGCGCTCACCAGCCTATGATGCCACGCGCGCGCCGCGCGCGCGGCCGACGTACCCTGGCCGCAGTGAGTTACCCGCTCGCGGCCGCGCTGCCGGCCTCGCCATGCTCGATGGCGAATCCCTCATCGAGCCATCCGGTCATACCGCCGATCAGGACTTTCACCGGCATTCCGAGCCGGGCGAGCCGGATTGCGCCGCGGTGTGCACTACCGCCGGCGCTTCCGGCGTGCGGCGGGTCAGTAGGCGAAATAAGGCCCGATGCCGCCCGGTGTGTTGGCGTTCTCGATGGCGGTAAACACGTTGTGACCATAGAAGAACGGCAGCCCCAGGTCGAAGCCAGCCGTATCGGAGTTCGTGCCGCCGAGATTGCTGAACGCGGTGTAGCTCGTGACTGAGAACAGCGTGTCCGCATTGGCTACACTGAAGTTCGCCGCCAGCGTGGCGGCGCTCGTGCCCTTGAGCGTTGCCGTCTCGCTCATGGTCGAGGCCGGGCAATAGAACTTTGGATTCGATGTGCACGGCGTCAAGGAGCTGTCGGTGAAGAAATTGCCGTTCGAGCCGCTGTCCAGATAGCCGTCGGTATAGGCAGTACCCTTATAGGTTCCGGTGATCCATCCGGTACTCGGGTCTTCGGGCAGCACCGTGGCCGTCCCCAGTCCGTTGTTGGTGCGCGTGCCGATGCCAAACACCAGCGATCCGGATATGGGCGTGGAGCCGGCGGCGCCGACCGCCGGCAGCTCGATGATCACGCCGTTGCTGTCGGTGCCGAACAGGGTTGCCGGATTCTGGACCTGCAAGGTGAGACCCTCGTTCGCGGCGGCGCAGGTGCTCGGCGAGGGACAGCTGTAGTACACCGTCAGCGGTGTGACCGCAGCGACGCAGGCGCTGCCGCAGTCCTGGATGAACGGCCCGACGCCCAGAATCCCGTTGGCGCCGAACATGGCTACGGTGTTCTCCGGGGTGCCGGTGCAATTGGTCGGGACAGTGGGGTAGGCCGGGTCCCCGATGACCTGAACGTGGATGTTCGCGGCTGTTTCCCCGGACACCGGCAGCTGCATATCCGCCGTGGCGAGCGAGCCCCAGCTGGTGCCGTCGGCGAACTGCAGGCATTCGGCCAGCGGGTTCGTGCCGTCTGTTTCCGCAGGCAGCGTGATGGCGGGAGCGGCGGTGAGCACGGACGACATGATCCGCAGCCCGATTGAGCCGGTGTCGACTTCGATGTGATCGATGGTCTTGCAGGTGCTGGTACCGGGCACGCAGACCTTGACGCTGACATAGAGTGTGTTGACCGCGTTCACGCCTGCGGGACCTGAGTCCACGGTCATGGTTTCGACGTTGGGCGGACCCGGGGTGGCGATCATCTGCATGGGCGGCGGCGGGGGAGGAGTACCGCCGCCACCCCCATAGCCGCCGCCACCGCCGCAGGCGGCCAGGAACCCCAGTTGGATCAGAGCCAGAGCAACGAATTTGCGCACGGGTTTTCCTCGCGGCCGGTGGCGGGTATCAATTGATGTCGTTGACGGGGAAATTCTGCGGCAGCAGGTCCGGCGCCCACGCGCGCCCGGAGAATGCCCGCATGCGTCCGCTCGACTGCACTACGAGCCCGGGTTGCTCGATGGCGAAGTGCCGGTGGCCACCGACGTGCGGCGTGCTTGCGGCCTGCTCGTATTGCCCGTAGTAGGTTCCGAGCATCTGGCGCAGGTCCGGGATCACCGGGCCGCGCCAGCTGACGGCGAACACCTTGTCGCCGGGCGTGAGGTATTCGCGCACCACCGTGCCGTAGGAGGTGGTGATTTCGTGCACGGTGAATGCCGCGCTCGAGGTGGTCCGCAGCGCCCCCTTCATTCTGACGAGATCCGCCTGCACGGACGTGGCGTCCCCGCCCAGTGCCGCGAAGGCGGGTGCGGCGACAGTCACGGCCACAACGATTGAACAGACAACGGGGCGGGTCAGCTTCATTAGCGTCTTCCTCAAATAACCTTGAGCGTCATTGTGCCTCAGGCACCGCCGAGCGCGACGTGTCTTAGGTTGGCGACGACCTAACCTATGCCCGCGCCGCGGGGGCATGGAGTGCACAGCGCTCAAAACCCGCATCGGTTGACCGTTCAGGGTCGGTTCAGCATGCAGCGCGTGGCCGCCAGCCTGCCGCTCAGGGTTCCCGCCGGCAAACCGCCGGAACGAAACTGCTTGTGGCCTTATTCATCAATCCGTTAGGATTCGCCCCCCAAATTTCGGAGCGGTAGTTCAGCTGGTTAGAATACCGGCCTGTCACGCCGGGGGTCGCGGGTTCGAGTCCCGTCCGCTCCGCCAGATTCGCCAGCCAGCCAGCCTCAAACATGCTTCAGAGGATCGGAGACAGCCTGAAGGGCCAGAAATGGCTCGCGTACCTGGTGCTGGGCGCACTGGCGCTGGTGTTTGCCGCCTGGGGCGCCTACGGCGTCGTGAATCTGAGTTTCGGCGGGTCCAATTACGCCGCCGAGGCGGACGGCAGCAAGATCTCCCTCGAGGAGGCGCGCAACGCATGGCTGCGCCAGCAGACGCAGTGGCAGCAGCGCCTGGGCGCCGCGGACATTCCCCCGGAACTGCGCAACAAGCTGCAGGACCAGGTGCTGGAGGCCCTGATCAGCAAGGCGCTGCTCACGCAGCGCACGCTCAATCTGGGCTACCGCGTGAGTCAGGACGCGCTGCGCGAGGCGGTGCACAGCGAGCAGGCGTTCCAGGTCGGCGGCCAGTATTCTCCCGAGGCCGCCAAGGCGGCCCTGGCCCAGGCGGGTGTCTCCCTGCAAGCCTACGAGGACGACCTGCGCACGTCGGTGCAGCGCGTGCAGCTCGAAGGCGGCATCCGTGCGTCGGATTTTCTCACCCCGCTTGAGGTGACGCGCCTCACCGAGCTCGAGGACCAGGAGCGCGAGGTGCGTTACCTCGTGCTGCCCGCAGATCGGTTCAAGTCTGCCGCCAGCGTCGACGCCGCCGCCGTGCAGGCGTACTACCAGGCTCACCAGGCGCAATACATGACGCCCGAATCGGCGCACCTGCAGTACGCGGAGTTGCGCCTGGAGGCGCTGGCGGCGCAGCAGTCGGTGAGCGATGCGGATCTGCACGCGGCCTATGAGAAGAACAAGAGCCGGCTGGAAGTGCCCGAGAAACGGCACGCGCGGCACATTCTCATTACCGGCAAGGACGACGCCGCAGCTCTCGCCCAGGCGCAGCAGGTCCTGGCACAGGCGAAGGCGGGCAAGGACTTTGGCGAGCTGGCGAAGCAGTATTCCCAGGACCCCGGGTCGGCGCATAACGGCGGGGATCTCGGCTGGGCGGAGCGCAGCAGCTTTGTCGCGCCGTTTGCGGACGCGCTGTACGGCATGTCGGTGGGCGAGATCAAGGGACCTGTGAAGACGCAGTTCGGCTATCACATCATCCGCCTCGATGAGATCCAGGCCGGCAAGAGCAAATCCTTCGACGAGGCGCGTAGCGAGCTCGAGTCGCAACTGCGCCGCGACCGTGCAACCGATCGCTTCGGCGAAGTTCAGGAGCAGCTGCAGGCGAAAGCCGCAGAGCCGGGCGCCGATCTCAACTCACTCGCGCAGCAATACAACCTGCAGGCGGGCGACGTGGCGAGCTTTCTCAAGGGCGCGGGCGCGCCACCGCTGGGAGCCGCGCCGGCGCTGCAGGAACTGGTGTTCGCCGATCCGCCGCTCGCCCTCGGTCGCCTCGGCGGACCGGTCCTGGTCGGGGATGACCGTCTGGTCATCGTGAAAGTGCTGGAGCGCCGCAAGCCGCAGCCCAGGCCGCTTGCAGAGGTGCGCGAGGGTATCGTCGCCACGATGATCCGGGAACGCGGCACGCAGGCAGCTCTCAAGGCCGCCGAGGCTGCACGCGACAAGCTCGAGGGCGGTACGTCCTTCGAGGCCGTGGCGCAGGAACTCAAGGTGGCCGCTGACCCCGCGCACTTCGTCGGCCGTCGCGATCCCTCGATCCCGGCGCCGGTGCGCGAGGCCGTGTTTGCAGCGCCCCGGCCCGCCGGCAAGCCGGTGTTGCGCGCGCTCGCCCTGGGCGAGGGCGGGGCGGCGGTCGTGGCGGTGACCCGCGTGCGCACCGCGGCCGAGCACGATCAGCGGATGCAGGCGGACCGCGCCGTGCAGGAATCCGAGCGTCAGGGAACCGATGAGGCCATGGCCTACGTCGAGGAAGTGCGGCGCACCGCGGAGGTGCGCAAGAACCCCAAGGCCTTCGAGTAGGCGCCCCCGAAGGAAGCGAGCCTGTCTCAGCCCTCGGCCTCCTGCGGGAAGCTCATGCCGACCGTTCTGAAGCCGCTGTCGACGTAGAGGATCTCCCCGGTGATGCCCGCGGCCAGGTCCGAGCACAGGAAGGCGGCGGCATTACCCACATCCTCGAGTGTCACGTTGCGGCGCAGGGGCGCAATTTCCGCAACGCGGCTCAGCATTTTACGAAACCCGGGAATGCCCGCCGCGGCGAGGGTCTTGATCGGTCCCGCCGAGATGGCATTGACGCGGACGCCCTGCGGACCCAGATCGGCGGCCAGAAAACGCACGTTCGCCTCCAGGCTCGCCTTGGCGAGACCCATGACGTTGTAGCCTGGAATCGAGCGTGCGGCGCCGAGATAGGTCAGCGTGAGCAGTGCTCCGCGGCGGCCCGCCATCAAGGGTTGCGCCCGCTGCGCCAGTGCGGTCAGGCTGTAACTCGACACCTCATGCGCGACGCGGAAGCCCTCGCGGGTGGTGGCCTGCAGGAACGTTCCGGTGAGAGCCTCGCGCGGCGCGTACGCTACCGCGTGCACGACGATATCGAGCTGACCCCATTCGCGCCTGAGCAGCTCGAAGGCGGCATCGCTCTGGGCGTCGATGGTGACGTCGAGCGGCATGGTGAGGCGCGAGCCGAGCGAATGCGCGAGCGGCTCGACGCGCTCTTTCATCTTGTCGTTGACGTAGGAGAAGGCGAGCTCGGCTCCCTCGCGGTGCATCGCCTGCGCGATGCCCCACGCTATGGAGCGATCGGTCGCAACGCCCACGATGAAGGCGCGTTTGCCGGCGAGAAATCCCATGTTGAGGCCTCCCGGCGCGGATTATGCCGGAAGTAGCGCCGTCTTAGGTCCGAGCCGCGCTTTAGCTGTGACGCGTGTGCAAATGGATGCGCAGCTTCTGCCCGGCGTGCAGCCGGGAGCCCGAGCCCAGGCCATTCCAGGCGAGCAACTGCGGAACGCTGCACTGGAAGAGTCGCGCGATCTGCGTCACGGTGTCGCCCTCGCGCACCGTGTAGAACATGCGCCGGTGTGCGCCGCCCCGGCCCGATCCCCCGGACGAGCCCGAGGTCAGCCGGATCCGCTGCCCGGCGCGCAGGGCGTCGCCCGGGTGCATCCCGTTCAGGCTCGCCAGCGTGTTCACGTTCATGCCGTTGCGGCGGGCGATGGTCCACAGCGAATCCCCGCGCCGCACCACCTGCACGTGCGCACGGCGCAGCGAGCGGCCGCGCCCATCGACACGCGCGGCGGCTAGCATGACCTTGGCGGGCAACTCCGGCACCGCGCTCGGCACGCGCAGATCGTCCCCCACGGTAAGCCCGCCGGTCAGCAGGTTGTTCAGCTCGCGGATGACGTTCACGCTGGTGTGGAAATTCCGGGCGACGGAGGCCACTGAGTCGCCGCGCCTGACGCTGTAGTGAGTGACCCCGAGACGCTGATCGGCGGACAGCTGGTCGACGTTCTCGGCGAACACGTCCGCCGCGTCGACCGGCAGCAACAGATAATGCGGACCCGCGGGGTCGGTCGCCCAGCGGTGGAAGGCCGGGTTGAGTTCGTAGAGCTCTTCAGGGCTGACACCGGCGATTTCCGCGGCGATCTTGAGATTGATCTGGCCGTGCGTCGCGACCCGCGAGAAGTAGGGCGAATTCGGAATGGGGCTGAACTCGAGCCCATAGGTCTCCGGATCGCGCACCAGGCGCTTCATCGCCAGCAGCTTCGGCACGTAGGCGCGCGTCTCGCCGGGCAGCCACACGTCCCAGAAGTCCACCGGGCGGCCGGCGGCGCGGTTCATGTTAACGGCACGCTCCACCATCGCCTCGCCGCAGTTGTAAGCGGCGATGGCCAGCAGCCAGTCGCCGTTGAATTCATCGTGCAGGTACTGCAGGTAGTCGAGCGCTGCACGCGTCGACTCCACGATGTCGCGCCGGCCGTCGTACCACCAGTCCTGCTTCAGGCCAAAGCGCGAGCCGGTACCGGGAATGAACTGCCACAGTCCCGAAGCGCGGGCGCGCGAGTAGGCGTACGGCTCGAACGCGCTTTCCACCACCGGCAGCAGCGCGAGCTCGAGCGGCATGCCGCGACGCTCCAGCTCAGTGACGATTTGATAGAGGTACAGGTCGGCGCGCCCGAAGGCACGCTGCAGATAATCCGGGTTCGAGGCGTACCAGCGCAGCTGCTGATCGACCGCGCGCTGATCGGCCCCGTCCTCGAGCTTGAAGCCCGCGCGCATCCGGTCGAACAGGTCTCCGTATTGCGCCGGCGTCAGACCCGCAACCTGGGTTGGCCCTTCGGCCGCCGTCACCGCGGGAGCCGGCTCGGGCATCGCGGGCTGCGGGGCCAGCGCGTCTGTTGAGGCGACGGGCGCAGGGGTTGAGCTGTCCGTCGCGGCTGTCGAGGCGGCGGGCGCAGGCGTTGAGCTGTCGGTCGCGGCTGGCGAGGCGACGGGCGCAGGCGTTGGGCTGTCCGTCGCGGCTATCGAGGCGACCGGCGCAGGGGTTGAGGCGTCCGGCGCGGCTATCGAGGCGACGGGCGCAGGGGTTGAGCTGTCCGTCGCGGCTGTTGATGCGTCCGGTGCGGCGGGCACTGTCAACACGGCCGGCGCAGCGACGGCCACCGGTGTCTCTCGTGGCGACGACTCGCGCGGGCGCGCAGGGGAATGGGCGCATGCCGCGAGGGCGAGAAGAGACAGGGCCAGAAGCCCAAGAGGCGTGCGTCTTAAGAATTCAGTCGTCAAGTTCCGTACCCTCTGTCGGCGTGCTACTTTTCCCGCGCCAGGGCACGGGTCCGTTGAGGACTCTACTGGCTCAGCAGGAATTTAACCGGTAAGTTCATAGTATTTCCAGCCCTTCAATCGTGCCAGTTCGTACTTCCCACATCCCGGACCGTGACGCGGCTCTCAGCGCCTGGTGGGAATCGCCACTGGGCCGCGCGCTGCTGGCGGCGGAATCGGAGCTGCTCGCGGCGGCGCTGGAGGACGTTTTTGGCTGGGAATTGCTGCAGGTCGGCGCCTGGGGCGGGGCGCGCGAGCTGCTCGCGGGCAGCCGCACGCGCCGGCAGAGCCTGATCGCGGCGCCCGGGCTCGCCGCGGGAGCGGACATAATTGCCAGACCGTCGCAGTTGCCGGTAATTGGCGACAACATTGATGCGGCGCTCCTGCCCCATACCCTCGAGTTCGCCCCCGATCCGTACGCCATTCTGCGTGAGGTGGATCGGGTGCTGGGGGGCGAGGGGCAATTGCTGGTGCTGGGATTCCAGCCGTGGAGCCCGTGGGGCATGCGCGCCCGCTGGAGCCGCACGGGTTTCCCGCCTGGCATGCGGCGCGTGCTGTCCGAGCGGCTGCTGCGCGAGTGGCTCGTGCTGCTCGGCTTTGAGGTCATCGCCACCCAGCGCTACCTGTACTTGAGCCCCTGGAGCCGCGGCCTGGCGAGCGGCGAGGGGACCGGAAGAATGCTGCGCCGCGGGCTCACCTACCCGCTGCCGGCGGGCGCGTACCTGCTCAAGGCGCGCAAGCGCATGTACACCCTCACGCCGATTCGTCCGCGAATCCGCGAGAAGCCCGCCGTGATTGGCGGGCTGGTCAAGCCCACGACCCGTTCCCAGGCGTGATCGAGATCTATACCGACGGCGCCTGCCGCGGCAATCCCGGGCCGGGTGGCTGGGCGGCGCTCCTGCAGACCGGCAAGCGCGAGAAGGAACTGAACGGCGCCGAGCCCTTAACCACCAACAACCGCATGGAACTGACCGCGGTGATTCGCGCGCTCGAAGCGCTCAAGCGCCCGGCGCGCGCGCGCGTGTACACCGATTCGGAATACGTTCGCCGCGGTATCACTGAGTGGCTTACCGCATGGAAGTCGCGTGGCTGGCGCACCGCCGCTCGCAAGCCGGTGAAGAACCAGGACCTGTGGCAGCGGCTCGATGAACTCGCCGCCGACCACGAGATCGAGTGGCACTGGGTGCCAGGCCACGCCGGCGTGCCCGGCAACGAGCGCGTCGACCGGCTCGCGAACCAGGCGATCGACGCCTTGCAACGGCGATCCTTACGGTAGACTCGCGCCGCCATGGTGCGACAGATCGTCCTAGACACCGAGACCACGGGACTGGAGCCCGAACTCAACCACCGTGTCATCGAGATCGGCTGCGTGGAGCTGGTGAACCGGCGGCCGAGCGGCCGCACCTTCCACCGCTACCTGAATCCCGAGCGGGACATCGACGACGGCGCGCTCGCCGTGCATGGCATTTCGCGCACCGATCTGGATGGGCAACCGCGCTTTGCGGACATCGTCGAAGAACTGCTGGCGTTCCTCGGCGGCGCGGAGCTCGTGATCCACAACGCCGCATTTGACATCGCGTTCCTCGATGCGGAGCTGGCGCGCCTGCCCGGAGCCCCGCGGCAGGTCGCATCGGTCTGCCAGGTGCTGGATACGCTCGCCCTGGCGCGTGAGTTGCACCCCGGACAGCGCAACAGCCTGGATGCGCTGTGCAAGCGCTATGACGTCGACAACTCGGCGCGTGAGCTGCATGGGGCACTGCTCGATGCGCGCATCCTCGCGGACGTGTACCTCGCGATGACGGGGGGGCAGGGCGCGCTGGCACTCGCCGACCACGACGCCGCGCCACGCACTGCCGACGGCACACGGCCGGCGCGCGTGCCGGTGCGCACCGCGCTGCCCCTGCCGGTGCTGGCAGCCAGCGCCGAGGAGTTGCAGGCCCACGAGGCCATGCTGGCGCTCATTACCAAGGTGAGCGGCGGGCGGTGTCTGTGGGCCGCGACCGAGGCGCGTGAGGCACCCGGGGCACGGCTGCCGCAGGCGCCCGAACCGCAGCGCTCGAGCGCCTGAACCGGGATGACGGCGAAGAGGCGCAAATCGCGCATCGGGGTGGTGGGGCTGGGGTATGTCGGCTTGCCGCTGGCGGTGGAGTTTGGCAAGCAATACGAGACCATCGGCTTTGACGTTAACCCCAAGCGCGTGGCGCAGTTGCGCCGGGGGCGCGACCTGACGCTCGAGGTCACGGCCGCGGAGCTCAAGGCGGCTCGGCGCTTAAGCTTCACCACCGAACCGGACAGGCTCAGGCGCTGCCAGGTGTTCATCGTCACGGTGCCGACCCCGATCGATGAGTACAAGCAGCCCGATCTCGGGCCGCTGGTGCGGGCGAGCGAGAGCGTGGGTGCGGTGCTGCGCCGCGGCGCGGTGGTGATCTACGAGTCGACGGTCTACCCGGGTTGCACCGAAGAGGTGTGCGTGCCGATTCTGGAGCGCGTGTCGGGACTGAAATTCAACCGCGACTTCTTTGCCGGTTACAGTCCGGAACGCATCAACCCCGGAGACCGCCAGCACCGCCTCACCACCATCTGCAAGGTGACTTCCGGCTCCACGGCGCAGGTGGCGGATTTTGTCGATGAGCTGTATGGCTCGATCGTGACCGCTGGCACACACAAGACTTCCAGCATCCGGGTGGCAGAAGCTGCCAAGGTCATTGAAAACACGCAGCGCGACGTGAACATCGCCCTGATCAATGAGCTCGCTCTCATCTTCAAGCGCCTGCAGATCGATACCGAGGAAGTGCTGAACGCGGCCGCCAGCAAGTGGAACTTCCTGCCGTTCAGGCCCGGACTGGTGGGCGGCCACTGTATCGGGGTGGATCCCTACTACCTGACGCACAAGGCGCAGCAGATCGGCTATCACCCCGAGATGATCCTGGCGGGTCGGCGGCTCAACGACAACATGGCATTGCAGGTGGCGGCACAGATCACCCAGCTCATGGCCGCCAGGCGCATTCACGTCAACGGCGCGCGGGCGCTGGTGCTCGGCATCACTTTCAAGGAGAACTGTCCCGATATCAGGAACTCCAAGGTCGTGGACGTGGTGCGCGAATTGCAGAAGCAGGGGGCGCAGGTGGACATCTACGATCCGTGGGCGAACGCTTCCGAGTGTCGCCACGAGTACGGCTTGCAGCCGGTGCGCGCGCTGAAGCGCGGGCGCTACGATGTGGCGGTCGTGGCCGTGGCGCACCGGCAGTTCCGCGAACTCGGCGCGCGCGCCGTGCGCAGGCTGTGCAAGAC
>Ga0209626_1000032_pt1 | contig 44423 bp, 32 predicted proteins | sample JacPinW_OM1H0_M2_FD_187962 | JGI IMG/M metagenome (GOLD analysis project Ga0209626, IMG submission 187962) | Forest soil microbial communities from Algoma, Ontario, Canada - Jack Pine, Ontario site 1_JW_OM1H0_M2 (SPAdes) (version 2) | ecosystem: Environmental > Terrestrial > Soil > Boreal... | reverse complement strand
TTCAGAGTACGCGACGGCGAGCTTGCGGGTGACGTCCGGCTGCAGCTGATGCTGCGGGAACTGGCGGCGAAAATCCTCGAGCACGCCGATGGCGCGGTCCCACTGCTTGAGGTTCAGCAGCTCGGCAGCGGCGTCGTACTGCGCGTTGGCGCGGATCTTCGATTGCGGCGCCACGCGCCCGACGCGCAGGAAATCCTCCACCGCCCCGCCGGCATCCCCGGCCTTCTGCTTCGCCTCGCCCTCCTTGTATACGCTGGCCGCCAGGCGCTCGGTGAGATCGGTGCGCATCTTTTCATCCTTGCCGGCGAGCTCGCGCGCCTGCAGGAACGCGGGCTCCGCCTTGGCATAATCGCCCTGGTCGAAGCGCGCTTGCGCGATGATCGTCCACGCGATGCGCTGCTTCGCGACATCCACCGGCGGCTGGCGCGCGAGAATTGACTCCGACACGCTGACGGCGCGCGGCCGGTCCCCGGCGGCGAAGATCTCCTCGGCCGCGCGGGTCAGGACGCCGGCACTGTCCGGGTGTTCGGGAAAGGTCTGCGCGAACCTGACTCCGGCGTCCATGGAGCGCTTGTGCCAGGCGTCCTTGTCGGCGCCGCTCAAGCCCTCCTCGCCCTTCTGATAGGAGACCAGCCCCGCGTAGGCGGCGGTCGCGGACTTGTCGTTCCTCGCGTGGCCGTAGGCGGTGTGCTCGTACTCGGCGGCCGCATCGGCATACTGATGGCTTTCGAACAGCGCCTCCGCCAGCAGGTAGTCGGTCGCCGCGGAGTCGGCATCTTCCGGGAACGACTTCAGGTAGTCCCGGTACCAGCGCGCCGCCTCCTGGTAGTCGGCGACACGCTTGGACTTCTGTGCGCTCGCATGGAAGTAGGTCGCCACGTCCTTCAGGTTGGTCTTGAGCTCCTGCACGACGCGTGGATTGGCGGCGCGTGTGCGGGTTTTCCAGTAGGGGGAGTCGAAGTTGTAGCGCTCGACGAACTCGTGCTTGCCGTCGACCACCAGCTGGCTGAAGCCGCCCTTACCGTAGGCCTCGATCGCCGCCATGTCGAGGTCCGGCGCCTGGTCGCTGTAGGGATCGCGCGCCACGTACGCGCGGTAGACGCTGGCCGCATCCTGGTAGCGCTGCTTGTCGACGTACAGGTCGCCGAGACGGGAATACAGCAGCCAGGCGTACGGGCGATCGCCGTGCTGGTGCATGTATTGCTCGAGCGAGGCGGCGCCGTCGTTGTAGGAGAACGTGATGCTCATCACCCGCAGGGTGTCCTCGACCAGCTCGCGATCGGCGCGTTTGAGCGTCTCCAGCCGCACGGACTTGCCGCCCCCGCCGGTACCGAGCTCCTGGTCGAGCACGCCGCCGAAGGACGGCAGACTCTCGAGTGCCATCGACTGCTTGAACAGCGACCAGCCGCGCTTGTAGAGGCTCTGCTGGAAGAACGCCGAACCCGCGCCGCGCCCGATGACGGCGGCGTAGGCGCGCTCGGCATCCGCGTAGCGCTTGTCGGAGAACAACAGCTCGCCGCGCCGGAACTGCACCTCATCGAGCTGCGGGCTGTGCGGGTAGTGCTGCACGATCCGATCCAGTGTGCCGAGCGCCTGCCCGGACTGGCCGGTGGTCTCATAGGCGCGCGCCAGCTGATAGAGCACCTGGTCGTTGCGCGTGTAGTCGGGGTATGCCTTGAGCAGCGTCGTGTAGAGCTTGATCGCCTCGCCCCCCTGCAGGTCCACCGCGGTGACTTCCTGTTCCAGCCGCTGCATCTCACCGGCGTCGAGGTTGAGGTCCCCGAGTCGGCGCAGCGCCTCGGCGCGCAGCCTCGGATCGGTATTCTGCAGCTCCAGAAAGTGGCGATAGTTCTCCATCGCCCGGGAGGCGTTGGCGCTCGCCACGGTGTCGCGGTGCACCTCGACCTTGCGCGAGGTGAGATCCCCGATGGTGGGCTGCGTCTGCGCCGGAGCCCGCGGCGCTGTCGCCAGCAACGCGAGCGCGAGCGCCGGCGCGAGGGACGCGGCTGCAGGCATGCGCCGGCTCATCGCGGCGGCTCCGCTGCCTTGGGCACCGGAGCCTGCTCGGGCGGTGGCGGAGCCTGCTCGGGTGGCGCCGGAGCCTGCTCGGGTGGCGCCGGGGCCTGCTCGGGTGGCGCCGGAGCCTCCCCGGCTGGCGGGGCGGGCGCGGCCTGATTGTCGCCTGCGGCTCCCTTCTGCGTGGTGTCCGCGTTGGCGGCGCGGTCGTACATGCTGGCGAGGGCAAAGCGCGCCTGCACCTGGTAGGCGGCGAGTCGATCCTTCTGCCCCTCGAGCTCATGAGCGGCAAGCCGCGCGAGAAACACACTCTGCTTGTGCTCGGTGCCGGCGAGGCGCGTCTCCAGGGTGTCGATGCGCTGCTCGAGGGCCGCGACGCGGGCCGCGAACTCCCCGGTGTTGGTCGGCACGCTCTTGCGGTCGCGCTCCACGCGGATCCAGCGGCTCTGTGCCTCATGCAGTGCGAGACTGAGATCCTTCAGCCCGCGATGCTCCTGCCACAGACGCGCGTTGAAGGCGTCGTGCAGGCGAAACTCCAGTACGCCCCTCACCAGCGCCAGCCGCACGCGCAGGTCCGCGTTCTCGGGTGTGTCGGGCGCGGCGGCGAGCGCGGCTTCCACACGCCGCACGCGCGCCCACTGCTCGCGCTCGGCCGTGGTGCCGAGCGCGGCCATGTCGCGCTGCGTCTCGATGGTGCGCAGCTCACTCGCCAGCGTGACGTTGCGCTGCTGCAGCTTCTCGACCGCGCCTGAGGCGAGCAGCGCATCCGCCCGCGGCAGCCGCTCGGCGTAGGCGCGTTCGCGCGTCTCGATCATGTCCTGGAAGGCGCCCATGCTGTCGCCCCAGCGCTCCAGCGTACCGTTCAGGTACACGAGGTCGCGGTAGTTCTTGAGCCCCTCCTGGAAATCGTGTCCGGCCAGCACCGCGTACAGGTAGCGCGACTCGGGCGCCTCGGGCAGGCTCTTCAGCTGCCAGAACCAGCCGTAGCGCGCGCCCAGATCCTTGGCCAGCACCCGTTCGAGCATGTCGCCCTTCTCGATGCGTGCGATGGCCTCATCCAGCCGCCCGGTTTCGGTATCGAAGGATTTGACCGCGCTCTCGTAGTAGTCGGCGGACTGCGCGTTGGCGTTGAGCTTGCTGAAAGCGTACGGCACGGCGAGGTAGGACTCCTGCACCGCCGCGTCCAGTACGTCACGGCTGCGCAGCTCCAGCCACGGCGTGAGCGCCCCCTGGTAATCCCCGAGCGCCGCATCCGCCCAGCCGATGCCAAGCAGCGCCTTGTTCGAGTACGGACCGGTCAGGCGCACCCGTGCGAGCGCCGGGCGCGCCCGCGCCGGCTGGTTGGCCTGCAGGCACGCAAAGCCAAGGGCGAGATTGGCGCGGTCCTTGAGCGCCGCCAGCTCAGGAGTCGCGGCGAACATGGTGCCGACTCCGGTGAGGAACGGGTCGGCATCGGCGAGCCGACCGTTACGCACCAGCGCCACGCCCAGGTTGAAGCGCGCGTAGGCGGACCAGATCTGCGGGCCCCGCCAGCTCGACAGCAGGCGGATCGCCTCATCGTAGCGACCCTCGTGCATCAGCACGTTGCCGAACAGCAGCTCCTTCTGCGCCTCCAGCTCCGGGGACATCCGCCCATTCACCTTGCGCAGCGCCGCGTCCGCCTTGTCGAGATAGCCGCGCGCGTACCACACCTGCGCGACATAGAACCAGGCGCGATTGCGCACTCCGGTGGGCACATCGTTGGTCAGCAGCCTCTCGAAGCGTTCGCCCGCTTCGTTGTGCATGCCGAGCGACAGGTACAACCCGCCCTCGAGCAGCTGCGCTTCCTCCGCATGGTGCGGCACGCGGCCCCAGTGCTCGTAAGCGAGCAGGCGGGTCAGCGCCGCGAAGTCCTCGTCCTGATAAAAGTAGAACAGCGCGTCGCCGTAGTGCAGATCGCGGATACGCGTGACCGGGAGCTTCTCCGCGTCGTGGCGCCGCGCGCTCGGCGCGCAGGCCGGCAGCGCCAGCACGGCGGCGACAAGCAGCACACGCATGCAGGAAGCTCGCCTCAAGGGTTATTCCCAGTCCTTGATCTCGAACTCCGGCTGCAGTTTCCTCTGCCGGTCATCGATCTTGAGCTCCAGGTACTTGGCGCCGACGCCCTTCTCGAACCTGAGCGAGGCGCCGCGCTTGTAGGCACGCTGGTTCGGGCCCTTGCCGTTGAAGAACGCCACCAGCTCGTGCCCGCCGACCTTGAGGTTGCCGAGATACAGCCGCTGCACGCCGCCCTTGAGCAGCGCCTCGACTTCGCGCGGCGTGTACAGGTAGTTGATGACCTCCTTCTGGTCGATCTTCAGCTGCACCGAATCGAGCCCGAAGAACTGCCCGACGTCCACCGACAGGAACACCGCCACCTGGGTGTTGGCCGGGAACAGCAGCTCCTCTTCCAGGATGAACAGGTCCTTGTTGAGATCGACCACGTCCTTCTTCAGATCCTGGATCTCCTGGTCGAGGCCGCGGGTCTCGGGGGAGTCCGGTGAAGTCGCGGCGGCAGTCTCCCCGGGCGGCGTCGGGGCGCTGGCGGCCGCCGCAGGGGTCGCGGCGTCCGGCGCGGCCGGAGGCGCACCCAGCGCCGCGGGCGGCAGGGCCGCGAGCAGCAGCACCGCAAGCAGCGGGGCGAGGAGCGCGGCGGGCGTGGCGCGCCGCGGCGCCTCATTGGCTTCGGATATCGCGCGTGTCATCTGCAGCATGGTGATTCCGATCATTCGTTCAGCAGCGCCCGCAGCTGTTGCAGGTAGAGCTGTTCGCTTTCGGGGCTGTAGTCGCGCAGCACGGTGCGTACCGTGCCGCTGCGGTCGATCAGCACGGTCATCGGCAGGTTGTCGACCTGGTAGCTGCGGCTGACCCCCTTGGCGGGATCGAGCAGCAGCGCAAAGCTCACGGATGCCGAGCGCGCAAATTCGCGCGCCTGAGCCGGATCGTCATCGACACCGATCCCGAACATCGCCAGTCCCGCCGAGTGGTAGGTCGTGAGGCTGCGGTTCAGGGCCGCCAGCTGCGTGCGGCAGGGCGTGCAGCGGCTGCTCCAGAAGCTCAGTACCACGACCTCGCCGCGGTGCTCCGACAGGCGCGCGTTGCCGCCGACGGCGGCGTGCAGCGCGAAATCGGGCGCGCTTTGCCCGATGAGGGCGTAGGGCGCGTCGGCCTGCGCCGCGAGGCTCCAACCGAGTGCCATCACGGCCACGCACAGCCAACGCTGTGCCAGCTCACGCCACTCCGGGTGGTTCGGCCGTTGCCAGCTCAATAATGATCCTTCGCGAAGGGATGCGCGGTCAGCGCCAAGCGCGCAAAATTGCACAGCGCGCTTAACACGTCAACGAAAGACCCCCGCGCAAAGAGCGGCTGCTGGCGTCGTCAGCCTGCGACACTTAGCCTGGGGCGCCGCGGCGCTTACCGCCACGCCCGCCGCGTCACACGATGCGTGTGAAGGCGGTCAGCCCCGCCAGGGCGCTGCCCGCCCCCAGGCCCTGCATGGGGAACAGTGTCGGGAACTGGCTGTCCGTGCCCAGGAGCCCCATGTAGTTGAGAATCACGACCTGCACCAGCTGGTTGACGGCGTTGGCCGCCGGGCTGGAGGTGCTCACCACCGAGCCATCGGAGCTGAAATAGCCGATCTGCTGGCCCGCGACGCCATTGCGCAGCTGCGGCCGGCCCGTGGGGCTGTAGACCAGGAAGAACGTCGACGCCACGGAGGCACTGTCGCCCTGCCAGCCGAGCTTGCCACGGCCGCCGGCGCTGTTGTCGATCATGGAGTTGGCGCTGAGTGAACCGTCGCTGAACACGTAGATCATCACCGGCTTGCCGACCCGGTGGGCGTACTCCAGCACCGCGCCGATCATCTGGCCGGCCTTGAAGTTGCGGTCCTCGCCGGTGGCGCGGGTGTCGTCGTGGTAGTCGTAACCGCCGAGGGTGATGGTGCCGGCGCCGGCGTAGCCGTCCAGCACCAGCTTCATGACGGTGGCGGTCTTCTGGACGTCCGAGTCGGAGAAGTCGGCGGCGGTGAAAATCGGCGCTGCGCCGCCGACGATGTTCAGATCCTTGGTGGCATCGAGCGCTGCCGGGTTGCCGAACGCATCGGCGGTGTTGGCGGACTTCACGTACGCGCAGCGCACCTGGTTCTTGAGCGCCGTGTCCGTGACCGGGTCGGAATACAGCTGCACGCCCGGGGTGCCGGCGTTCGGTGCACTGAGCGCGCCGGTGAAGGAGCCGGTGTTGCCCGACTGGTAGGGGCTGCTGCCGCCGCTGATGCGCGCCTGCGACTCGAGCACCGCGACCGCCACCGGATCGGCGGTCGCGCCGCCGGTATCGACCAGTGCGGTCGCATCCGAGGGCTGGCTGATGGTGGTGGGCTGGAGCGAGGGATTGATCAGCGCCATGGGCGCCTGCGAGTTGCCGCCGGACACGCTCGATTCGGTGCCGACGAGGTTCAGCAGCAGGCCCTGCGCGCCCGCCATGGCGATGCCGTACATGGGGTTGTGGGGATTGTTCTGCGTGTCGTTCTGCGACATGGCGCACAGCACCGCGCCATTGGTGCCGGCGGCGGTAGCGGGGGTGGTCGCCTTGCTCAGGATTCCGCGCTTGATGGCGCCGTCGGCGTGCCACAGGAGCCCCAGCGAGGCGTCGATGTTGGCGCTCGAACTCGGCACCATGTTGCCCGGCACGCCGAGCTTGCCGTAGCCGGCCGTGGACAGAAAGTTCCTCTGGCCCCCCTGCACTCCCACCAGCACCTCGGAGCCCACCAGGTTCGCGCCTCCCGCGAGATCGAAACAGATGAACGGCAGACCGCCGGCGGCGGTCGGTACATTGCACTGGCCGGAGCCGAGCAGCGCCTGCATGTCGGGGGAGAGCGCGGCGTTCGCGCGGCTCGCCTGCAGCAGCCCACCCAGCCACGCCGGCCCGATCACCATGGCAGGCCCGGTGAGGAACCCGGCGGCGATGAAGTCGCGGCGCGTCACCGGCAGCGGATGGTTCTGGTGCAGCAGCGGCTCGCCGAGCGCGTGCGGTCGCGGGGGTTTCTTGCGGATCAGCATCTGCCTTTCTCCAGGTCCTTCAGTTCACTGCAGGCTCACCACGGCGCTGCCGAGCACCGCGGCGCAGGCCGCGGTGCTGGCCGTGGCGACGGTGGCAGCGGGTTTGAGCGCGGGAATGCGCGTGAGCAGCGCATCGACCTCACTGTGCACGGCGCCGGCGGCGGCGGGGGTTACGTTCGTACCCACCGCGTTGCTGACCAGCGCATTGATGACGATGTTGCGGTTGGCGCTGCCGCTCGCGCCGAAGAACGCCGCGGCGCCGCTGTTGATGCTGCCATCCAGGCCGGCGCCGAAGAAGGCATCGCGATACTGCTGAGTGCCGAGCAGCTGGCCGCAGTAGGCATTCGCCAGCTGCGCGATCGCCGTCTGGTGCGAAGGCAGGAACGCCGCGATCAGCGACCCGGCGGGGAGCGACTGCTGCTCGCTGTGGTAGAGAGTCGACACGACGGCATTGGTGATCGGCACGCCGGTGATGCGCGCCATCGAGTTGTTGATGCGCTCGAAGGTCGCCACGCCGAAGTCGGGCTGCGGCGTCGGGTCGGGCGCGGGCGGCGCCACCGTGACCGTCGGTTCCACGTAAGCATGCACGTGCGAGCCGAGCTGATCGAACGACAGGAAGAACAGGTCGTTGGTGGGCCCGAGGGTCACCGGGACCACGGTCCCGAGACCCGACAGCAGCTGACCGTTGGCGGGAGTGTAGTTCGCGCCGCCGACGCTCGCGCTCATGGTGGCGTACGCCTGGCCGGCCGGGGTCAGCACGCCGTTCACGCCGAGGCGCATGCCGCTGATCTGCAGATTCGCCGGCGCCGTCGCCTTGGGATCGAGGCTGATGAACTTCGGCTGGTAGAACAGGTAGCTGAAGTTGTCGTACTGGCTCGCCTGGAACAGGATGTACGACTGCGACACGCCCGACAGCGCGCTGACGCCGAACAGCAGGTAGTACTTCTCGCCAACGCCGACGGCGAAGTTCTGCTGGATCTGCGCCGCGGTGAGCGCGCGGTTGTGAATGGCGACGAACTTGATGACGCCCTGCCACTGGCGCTGACCGGTGGTCTCGTTGCCGAGCACCAGCGCGAAGGTGCTGTCCCAGTTGGCGAGCGAGCCGCCCTTGGCCGGATCCGCGTCGCCGGTGGCGATGCCGTTGACGTAGATCTGCTGCCCGTTGACCGGATCGTAGGTGAGCACCACGTGCTGCAGGGCCGCCTGCGCCGCGCCGCTCGCCGTGGTGGTCATGAGGGGCGGTGCGCCGTCGGTATCGGTGGTGCTGCTGCGCGCGCGTCCCTCGTATTGCATGGCGTCCTGGCCGAGCGTGGCGTCGCGCGTGGTGTTGCTGCCGGAGTAGCTGACGATGTACGCGTTGGTCTGCGCGACGTTCGCCGGTGCCGCCCACACTTCGAGCGAATACTCGCCCGAGGACTGGATCATGGCGGCGAGCTTCTGGCTGGTGCTGGTGGAGGCCTGCGCCTTGCCACCGGCGCCGATGCTGATGCCCCAGCCCCCCACCCAGCTGACGTTCCCGGACAACGACAGATCCGCCGCCGGCGTGACACCGCTGGTGTCGTAGGCGGTGCTGCCGCTGCCGGTCTGGAACATGTACTTGGCGACCAGGTTCGTCTCGTAGCGGTTGCCGCCGGCGGCCACCGTGCCCTGCTTGAGCGTGAGTGCATTCGAGACCACCAGGTTGGGATCGAGCGGCGTCACCGCGATGCCGTTGGCGAAGGCGGTGATCGCGGCCAGCATCGCCGCCGAACTGCCGGGGCAGTCCGGGGCGCCGCCGGATGAGGGCGTGACCCAGCAATGATGGAACTCCTCGGCCAGCCGCACGTAGAAGCGCGACTGGTTGGGAGTGACCAGATTGATCTTCTGCTGCGCTGCGGCGTAAGCCTCGTTGATGTTGGAGCTGGCGAAGTACGGCTGCTGCGCGGTCGCGGAGCTCGAGGTGTGGCAGCCGGAGCAGAACCGGGTCAGCAGCGGATAGACCGTGGTCTGGAAACTCGGGTTACCGGCGGTGGGATCGGCCGGGAACTGCTTGCCGCCACCGGCCGCCTGCACCGGCGGCGCGGTCAGCTGCACACTGGTGGTGGACGCGGAGCCGGCGCCGATCCATGCCTGGATCCACACCAGCATGGTGGCCGCGCACGCGGACGGGTCCGCGACCCAGCAGTTGTGGCCGCTGCCCACTTTCAGGACCAGCGTCGACTGGTCCGGTCGCGTGAGGTTCACCAGCGGGCCGGCAGCCTGGTAGGCGAGGTTCACGTCGTCCGAGCGCGCGAACATCGGGGACTGGCCGCCCTGGTGGTGACAGCCGCCACAGCGGTTGGCGGTGCGGATGTTTTCCCACAGATTGATCTTGAACGCCTGCACGTCGGCATTCGCCGGCGCAGGCCCGGTATACGCGTTCGCCGTGCTGCTGGGAGGGGTCGACTGCTGGTTCACGGTGGTCGAGGCGCCCCCGCCGCTGCAGGCAGCCAGGGTGGCGAGCACCAGGAGGGCGCAGGGGCGGAGCGCGCGCGCGACAGTCAGGGTGGCAACAAGGCGGTTCATGGCGGCGCTCCCTTACTGGCCCGGACAGGCGGCAGCGGACAGCTGGAACACCTGCTTGAGTCGGTAGCCGCCGGACTTGAAGCTGGCCTTGATGGTTGCGACGGTCGCCTGATCCGCGGCGCTGTTGGGCGCCCGAAAGCACACCGCCTGGAACACCTTGGTCACCTGGCAGTGCGCGAAGGCATCGCTCGAGGCGAGTTCCTGGCCCAGTGACTTGGCGCCCGCGCCGCTTCCCGGCAGGGTCGCGTCCCAACCGAGGGAGGCGTTGGCGCCCGCGCGCCAGCGGTTCGACCAGCTGTCGTCGGGTGTCACGAAGCCGAACGGGAAGTTGGTCGCATTGATGAGGTATTTCGGCTGCACCTGGCCGGGCGTGTACTGGAGCGAGCCGGTATTGGTGCCGTCGCCGACGACGGTGCCCACGAAGTTGTAGTGCGCGAACGCCTGCGCCATGGGATCCATGCCACTGTGGCAACCGACGCAGTTGTTGAGGAATACGCGGCTGTCCCCGCCCGGCGAGCGCGCCACATCCTGGCGGATCCGATCCGCGGGCCGCGTGGTGTCCATCACCGTCTCCATGTCGTGGCAGAGGTGATTGATCATGGTGAAGCGGAACATCGCGCGGTTGGTGCCGTTGATGAAGAACGCGGAAGCCGCGCCGCGCGTGGTAATGAGGCCGGCGGTCGCCTGCGCCGCTATGCCGTAGGTGGCCGACTGCGTGGTGCGCTGGAGCGTGGTGCTCAAATCAACGCCGTTGCTCTCCGCGCTGGCGTAGTGATTGTTGTTCAGGGGCGAAGGCGCCGGCAATCCCGACGCGTTCACGATGTAGAGAATGTCGTCGGACAGCGCGGTGTTGAACGCCACGTCGTCGCGGGTCATGCCGATGACGGTCGCGGCGTAGTCATTGAACGGCGCGAACACGCTCTGGTCGCGATTGGTCCACGGGATCACCAGGTTCTTCAGCGTCACGTTGTAGAACGACGGGGCGCTGGTGGCGATGCTGGCGGCAGCCAGCAGGCCCGCCTGCCCGGGAGTGGCGCTGATCGCGCCCGCCATCTGGCTGAGCACACCCGGCGCCGGCGGCTCGCCGGCGATGCGCTCGTAGATGCGCTTGGCCTGCTCGTTCGGTCCGGCGTGGGCGGAAACGCCCAACTGCGCCAGCAGCAGCACGGCCGCCGCCAGCGTGCTTCGCGCGCCGGCCGCCATGACCTGTGCCTTGTTCAGTCTGACATTCATAGCGCCCGTCAACTCCCTAAACTGTCCGAAGCGCGCTGCGGACTATACGTTGCCCGACCCCCGCACCGAATGTCTCAAGCGGCTGACGTCGCCGATCGACGACACTCGCCTTCACTGTTGGTTCGCGTGGATCATTGCGCCGGGAACTGCGAGCCCGGTCACGGCGTGCCGGCGATCGTACGCTTACCTAGGAGCGCGATCGGCCCCGCGTACTGCGGGCCCTATGAGAACCGCGAAGCGCAGCGGCGCGCAGTGATGGGATCGGCGTTTATGGCGACACTTATGGCGATTAGTACTCAGAACGACCTCGAATTACGTTACATTCACGGGCGGCGGAGAGTCCGCGTAGCTGGGGAGGCGCACATGCACGCGCAGCGCGGCCGGCAGAACCTGATGCGATGCACGCGGCGTGCGATCGCGCTGCTGACAGCGGCGCTTGCGACGGGACTCGCCGCCTGCAGCGGCGGCGGCAGCGTCAATATCGCCAACAGCCAGGTCGCCGATCCGGCCACGGTCGACTTTCCCATCTTCTACGTGAAGCGCCGGGTGCCGCTGAGCAGCACCGGCACCGTGCTGCAGGACGACCTGCGTGTGCTGCGCGATGCGGTGCCGCCCGCGGATCTGTACGAGCGCGCCAGCGCCTCGCCGAGCGCAACGGAGACCAACATCACCGCGCGCCTCACCGCCGGCGCCAGCTGGGATGTGAAGGACGTCGACGCTTCCGCCGACGGCACCCGGGTGGTGTTCGCCATGCGCGGCCCGCTGGCCATGAACCAGGATCCCAAGAAGCCGCCGTCGTGGCGCATCTATGAGTACCTGCTCGCGAGCAACACCCTGCGCGCAGTCATCAACCCCGCCAGCGACCCCGATCCGCTCACCGTCAACGACGTCTCACCCCACTACCTGCCGGACGGGCGCATCGTGTTCTCCTCCACGCGCCAGACGCAGTCGCAGGGCATCCTGCTCGATGAGGGCAAGCCGCAGTTCTCGGCGCAGGATGAGGATCGCACCGAGCCGGCCTTCGTGCTGCAGGTCATGAACGCGGACGGCACCGGTGTGCACCAGATCTCCTTCAACCAGAGCCACGACCGCGATGCGACCGTGCTGGCAAGCGGCCGGGTGCTGTGGAGCCGCTGGGATCACGCGCCCGGCAAGGACGGCATGCATCTGTATTCGGCCAATCCCGACGGCACGGATCTCGAGCTCTACTACGGCGCCAACAGCCACATGACCGGTACCAACAACACCGTCATCGAGTTCGTGCAGCCGCGCCAGATGCAGGATGGCCGCATCATGGCGCTCATGCGCGAGTACACCGGCGTCGACTTCGGCGGCAACCTCGTCATCATCGACGGCGCTCACTTCGTCGAGAACACCCAGCCGCTGCTCGCCAACGCCACTCTCGCCGGCCCGGCGCAGACGCCGGCCACCACCAACCAGGTGCTGACCATCCCGGGTCCGTCACCGGGCGGGCGTTTCAATTCCGCCTACCCGCTGCAGGACGGCACCGGCCGCATCCTCGTCAGCTGGACACAGTGCCGGCTGCTCGACAACACGCAGACCCCGCCGGCGATCGTGCCGTGCAACTCCCCGGCGGGCGCCGCGCCGAACCCGCAGACCGCGCCACCGCTGTACAGCGTGTGGATGTTCGATCCGAAGCAGAACACCATCCTGCCGATCATGCCGCCGGTCGAGGGCGTGATGGTCACGGACGTGACGGTGGCACAGCCGCGCGCGCTTCCCAACATCATCCTCGACAAGGTGCCGGGGGTCGACCTCGACCAGCGCCTGGTGGACGCCGGGGTGGGCGTGATCGATATAAGAAGTGTCTACGACATCGACGGCCTCGACACCGCCAACCCGAACATCGCCACGGTCGCCGATCCCGCCAGGACCGCCGCGAGCGCACGTCCGGCGCGCTTCATGCGTCTGGAGAAGGCGGTCTCGATTCCTGACCGCAGCATCGTCAATCTGTCCGCCGCGGCCTTCGGCGCCAGCGGCTCCATGCTCGAGATCCTCGGCTACGCGCCCATCGAGCCCGACGGCTCGGTGCGCATCGAGGTGCCGGCGAACGTCGCCTTCCGCATGAGCGTGCTGGATGCCAACGCGCGCCGCATCACGCCGGCGCAGGGCGTCTGGCTGCAGGTGAAGCCGGGCGAGGTGGTGACCTGCAACGGCTGCCACCTGCCGGCGACCGCCCAGCGCCCCATCTCGCACGGCCGGGCGGGGCTGTTTGCCTCGGTGTGGGCGGGGGGCACGGCCGGGGTCCCCTTCCCCCACACCCTTGCCGGCGCCGGCGCCTTCATTCCGCAGCAGGGCGAGACCATGGCGCAGGCGCGCATGCGCGTCAGCTGCGCCAGCGACACCCCGCCCTGCAAGCAGATGGTGCCGGGCGTGAACGTGATCTACAGCGACGTGTGGACCGACCCGGCGCAGGCGACGCCGGGCGCGCCCATCAACTACCGCTACGACGATGCGACCCAGTTCATGACGCCATTTCCGACCAGCGCCGCGTGCGTGACCGCGTGGGCGGCCAACTGCCGCATCGTGATCAACTACCCGAAGCACCTCCAGGCGTTGTGGGATCTGCCGCGAACCGGCATGGTTGGCGGAGTCGCCTTTGATCACAGCTGCTCGCAGGCCGGTTGCCACAACCCGAAAAATGCTGCGGGAGCGGCGCAGACCCCGGCGGCCAATCTCGACCTGACCAGTTCCGCCTCCAACGACGTGCCGCAGGAGTTGACCTCCTATCGCCAGCTGCTGTTCCCGCATAACATAGTTAATATGGGCGTCACGACCGCGGTGGGCCCGTTCACGGATGCGGGTAGTGCGAATGGTGGGTTGTCGGCCGCTTTCTTCCTCTGCTTCGAAACAGGCTCCACATGTCCCAACACCCCGCATGTGGGCTGGCTGAGCCCGGCGGAGCTTCGCCTGGTGTCGGAGTGGCTGGATATTGGCGCGCAGTACTTCAACAATCCGTTCGATCCCGCGGTCCCGGTCAATTGAGCGAAGGACGGAATTGATCGCGCGGCTGCGCCAGGTCGCGCTCGCGGGCCTTGTGTTGCTGGGATTGCTGCTGACGCCCGCGGTGGGCGGCGCGCGCGAGTACCTGCAGCTGTTCGTGAACCAGCCGTACCTGGAGCTGCACACCGGGCCCGGCCGCGGCTATCCGGTGTTTCACGTCGTGCCGCGCGATGCCAGCGTCGATGTGCTGTTCCGGCGCACCGACTGGTTCAAGGTGCGCACCGAGCACGGCGTGGAAGGCTGGGCCTCGCAGCAGGACATGCAGAAGACGGTGCTGGCAGACGGCTCGCCGTTCAAGTTCAGTCTCGGCGATCGCGCCGGCTTCACTTCGCACCGCCAGGAGATGGGCCTGTTCGCCGGAGCATACGGCGGCGCCTCCCTGGTGTCCGGCTACGCCTCGGTGTCGTTCAATTCGCAGCTGGCGCTCGAGGGCGCGGTCGGGCAATTCCTCGGCAAGTTCTCCAACGGCGTCACCGGCGATGTGGGGCTGACGCACGTGATCGCCCCCGAGGCACGCTGGTCGCCGTTGCTGATGCTGGGCGTCGGGCTGGTGCACGTCGAGCCCAAGGCGACTCTGGTGCAGGCCGCCAACCGCACCGAGTCGACGGCCTATGTCGGCGGCGGTGTACGCTACTACCTCACGCGGCGCTTTTTCCTGCGCGGCGAATACAAGGCCCACTACATCTTCACCAAGCGCAACCAGAACCAGGAAGCAGACGAATGGAAACTGGGATTCGCGTTCTTCTTCTGACGGCGCTGCTGGCGGCGCTGCCCGGCTGCGCTTCGGTGCGCGACTGGTATCACCAGCGCGCCGAGCGCCGCGCCGCCAGAGCGGCGCAGAGCGCGCCGCCGCCGGCGAGCGAGTCGTCGCAGGATGAGAACGCGCCGCCGCGCGTGATCGAGCCGGAGGTGGCGCGGCGCAAGATCAAGGTGCCGCGCATCAGGAGTTCCAACGTCGAGGTGGGCCTCGATTACGGTGCGTTGTCGATCGAGGATTTCGGCACCCATCCGGTCTACGGGATCACCGCCGCCTACCACATCACCGAGGACTTCTTCTTCCAGGGCGAGGCCGGCCGCTCGCGCGGCGGGCGCACCAGTTTCGAGACCCTCGGCGGTAATGTTCAGCTGCTTACCGAGTCTGAGAGGCGCTTCACGTACTACGACCTGTCACTGGGCTACAACTTCCTGCCAGGCGAAGCCTTCATCGGTCGTGGCATCGCCATGACGAGCGCTTTCTATCTCCTCGGCGGCATCGGCGGCACCGATTTCGCCGGGGATACGAAGTTCACGGTGAATTTTGGCGCCGGCTACCGTGTCGTGCCGGCAGACTGGCTGGCGGTGCACGTCACGGTGCAGGACCGGGTGTTCCAGTCGAGCCTGCTGGGCACCACCAAGCTCACCAACAACCTCGAGGCGCGTATTGGCACGACCGTCTTCTTCTAGAGGGACGCCAGGATGAAGAACCGTATCGCAGCCATTGCCGCCCTCGCCATCGCCATACCGGCGCTGGCGGGCTCTGCCAGCGGGCCGGCACCGCAGTTCACGCTCGCCGCCCGCGGCGGCCGGGACGTGAGCCTGGCGCAGTACCACGGCCAGGTGGTGATGATCAATTTCTGGGCGAGCTGGTGCGGCCCCTGCCGCCAGGAGATGCCCTTGCTCGAGAGCATCTATAAGAAGTACAACAAGCTCGGATTCACGCTGCTCGGCGTGAACGTGGAGCCGGACTCGCAGGCGGCCGACGACTGGCTGAAAGCCACGCCGGTGAGCTTTCCGATCCTCTACGATAAGGAGAGCAAGGTCAGTAAGCTGTACGACGTCGCCGGCATGCCCAGTACCGTGATCATCGACCGCCGCGGTAAACTGCGTATGCTGCACCGGGGCTACAAGCCCGGCGACGAGAACGAGTATCTCGACAGTATCCGCAGCCTGATCCGGGAGTAGCGCGATGCGCGTAGCGCCTGTGAAGCTGATGCGGGCCGTGACGGCGGCGCTGCTGCTGGCGGCGCTCGCCGGGTGCGCGGCGCCCACTCCGTGGGTCAAGCCCTACGAACGCGAGCACTTCGCCGATCCCATCATGTCCTTCAACCGCGATCCGGTCTCCAGCACGTACCTGCAACACGTGTTCGAGACCCGCGAGGGCGCCCACGGGGCAACGGGATCGGTGGGCGGCGGCTGCGGATGCAATTGACCCGGGAGGCGCGCTGCGCGCACACGCGCGGCGCAGCGGGGTTGAGCCCGTTCACGCGCACGCTGCTCACGCTGTGCCTGATCGCAGCCCCCGCGCTCGCCGGCGTGCTGCCCGAGGATCGCGCCGATGTGCTGTGGCACTCCTATAACGGCGGCGACATCACCATCCAGGGTCCCTCGGTGCTGGTGCGCAAGAAGGTGGGCGACAACCTGTCGCTGTCGGCGAACTACTACGAGGACATGATCTCCAGCGCCTCGATCGACGTGAAGCTCTCGGCGAGCCCGTACCACGAGAAGCGCGAGCAGTGGAGCGGAGGCGCGGACTACACACACGGTAAGTCCACCTACAGCGCCGGCTTCATCACCAGCAAGGAGCCCGACTACAAGGCGAACACCAGCTATTTCGCGGTCAGCCAGGACATGTTCGGCGACCTGACCACCCTCACGCTGGGTTACCGGCGCGGCTGGGATCGCGTGTTCAAGGACGGCAAGGACATCGCGACGGGTCAGATCGTACACGTACCGTTCGACAACGGCCTTAGCCAGGCCATCGCCGACCACCGCGGCTATTCGCTGTCGTTGAGCCAGATCCTGACGCGCAACGCCATTCTCGGCTTCAACTACGAGCTGCTCACCGATCAGGGGTATCTCGCCAATCCCTACCGCGAGATCCGCTTCCTGTCGCCGGGCGTTGGACTAGGCTTTTCCAAAGCCCCACAGGTGTATCCCAACACGCGTACCAGCAACGCCGCCTTAGTGCAGCTGAAGTACTACCTGCCCTACCGGGCGGCGCTCACCGGCCAGTACCGCTTCTTCCACGACACCTGGGGCGTCCTCGCGCACACCGTCGAGCTCGATTACACCCATCCGGCGGGCAAGCACTGGATTTTCGAGAGCAGCCTGCGCTACTACACGCAGAAGCACGCCGACTTCTACAGCGACCTGTTCCCGCGCGCCAACTACCAGAACTTCATGGCGCGCGATCGCGAGCTCGCCGCCTTCCACAGTTACACGCTCGGCGCGGGCGCGTCGTATCAGTTCATGGTGCCGGGCGTGCACTGGATCAACAAGAGCAGCGCCAACGTGCGCGTCGATCACCTGCTGGTCGATTACAGCGACTTTCGCAACGCGCTGCTGGCCGGCACCTACGGCGCCGGCAACGAGCCCCTCTACAGACTCAACGCGAACATCTTCCAGGTGTTCGTCTCGATCTGGTTCTAGCCACATCCGCCTCTCCCGCGGCGCTGAATCCGCGCTGAATGCTCGCACCGCGCGCGGATTCGCGCGCACCGCTGCGCAGCGGTGCGTGACTGAGTTAAGCTCCGCATCCGGTCGCTACTGTCATTCGCGCCTGTCGTCAAGCAGCGACAACTGCGAATGAAAAGGATTCCTCACCATGCATATCCGCTCTTCTCTCCTCATGCTGTTCGCCGCTGCCGTCCTGGCCGGGGCCTGCCCCGGCGCTCACGCGCAGGCGCGCGAGCAGGGGCGCCTCCTGACCGCGAGTCAGGTTCTGGAGGAGCTGCGCGGAACGCGCGACGAGGCGATTCCCGAACGCCTGCTCGAGCGCGCTTACGGCATCGCGGTCATTCCCGACCTGACCAAGGTCGCGTTCTTCGCCGGCGGGCGCCGTGGCCACGGCGTGCTGGTGGTGCGCGACAAACAGGGGCGCTTCACCAGCCCGGTGTTCATCACCATGACGGGCGGCAGCTTCGGCTGGCAGTGGGGCGTGCAGTCCACCGACATCGTGCTGGTGTTCACCACGCCCAAGGGCGTGGAAGGCATCAATGGCGGCAAGGTCACGCTCGGCGCCGATGCCTCGGTCGCTGCGGGACCGGTCGGACGTCAGGCGGAGGCCGGCACGGATGCGAGCTTCAAGTCGGAGGTCTATTCCTACTCGCGCAGCCGTGGCGTGTTCGCGGGGCTGGCGCTCGACGGCACGGCGATCACCATCGATGACGGGGCGAACGCGGCCTTCTACCGCAAGCCCGGTGTCGCGGCCGGCGATATCATTTCCGGGGCCGTGACGAGCGAGGATGAATCCGCGCGCCGCTTCCTCGCGGCCGTGGCCGCGGGTACCCGTACGGAGCGTCCGGGTACGCAGCGCTCCGCCTCGGCGAGCGGCGCGACGACCCCGCCGCCGGCTGCACCGGCGGCGAGCGGCACGAAGTCGTTCCCGCTCGCCGATCAAACGCCGGGACAGGATCCGAAGTAGGCGCGGGCGTCTTCAGAGGTCCGGCGCTGAAGCGACCGGCACGGCTTCCCCGGGTGCGCCGCCGCTCGCGGGAGCCGCGAGCTTGCGGCGAAACTCCCGCCGCAGCAGACCTAGGCTGGTCAGCGCCTGCAGCGTCACCGTCGCGACCGACAGGTACCACACCTGCGTGAGTGTGAAATCCGGCCGTTGCGACAGCCACACCGCCGGCAGCACGAAGGTGAGCAGCCGGGAAGCCGAACTCAGCAGTGACGGCCAGGTGTTGCCGAGTGCCTGGAACAGGCCCGAGCAGGTGAAAATGAGCCCGGTGGCGACGAAGTTCCAGGAGATGACGCGCAGGTAGGTCGCGCCGACCGCCACCGCGTCTGCCTGGCGCGTGAAGCATTCGATGAACCACTCCGCGCGCCATTGGCACAGCAGCGTGATCGCCAGCATCAGCACGCTGCCGAGCAGCGCCGCCGTGCGGAAGGTTTCCCGAACCCGCGCGTAGTGGCGCGCACCGAAATTCTGGCCGGCAACCGGCGATGCGGCGAACGCGATCGCCATCACCGGCAGGAACAGCGCCTGCATCACGCGCGCGCCGACGCCGAATCCCGCCTGGGCCGCGGGGCCGAAGCCGCGGATCACCCAGTAAATGACGCCCAGGATCACGAAGATCATGAAAAACTCGCCTCCGGCGGGCAGTCCGACGTTGAGAATGCGCCGGATAACCGCCAGGCGCGGCCTCCACAGGTCGGTACGCAGCCCGACGTAGTGCTCGAGCCGAAGAAAGTAAATCCACAGGAACACCACCCCGAAAGCGACTGCGATGCTGCTGGCCAGTCCGGCGCCCGCCGTGCCGAGCGGGTGATGCGTGCCCCAGCCGGCGATCAGCACCGGCGCCAGCACCGTGTTCAGAATCACCGTGAGCATCTGCACGATCATGGTGGGCTGCACGATGCCCGTGCCGCGTAACGCCGAGCCCATCGCCACCAGCGCGAACTGCAGCGCGAGTCCCGGCGTGTACCAGTAGAGGTAAGCCGCGCCTGCGGCGGCGGCGGCCGGGTCGGCCGCCACCAATCGCTCGAACGCGCCGCTCAGCAGGAAGCCGGCGGCGAGCGTCAGCACACCGCAGATCGCCGACAGCACCACGGACTGATTGAACACCAGGTTGGCTTCGACCTGGTCCTTGCGGCCGGCCGCGTGCGAGACCAGGGCCACGGTGCCGACGCCCAGCATTTGTGTCAGCGCCATGATCACGAAGCCCGCGGTGCCGGCGGAGCTGACGCCGGCGATCGCGGCGTCGCCGAGCCGCGCCACGAAGTACAGATCCACGATGAAGTACAGGGTCTGAAACAGCATGCCGATGGCAATCGGCACCGCCATGGCCACCAGCAGCCGCGTGATGGGCCCTTGCGTCAGATCCTTCATTTACGCCACTGGCGCCAGTCGCGCGTGACGGCTTCTCCCATCTGCTCGGCGGCTTTGCTGAGCCACGTGCTCTTTCTGCGCCCGAGATCGCCGAGGATGCTGCGGCGCTGCTTTGGGCTGCCGAGGTGCATGTTGGCAGTTTCCCAACCCATCATCCACAGCAGCCGACTCTCGTCCCGGCCGCGCGGCAGGCTCGCGAGCTCGATGCGGCTGCAGTCGGGAGCGAGTCGGCGCACGAGCCACTTGCCGTGTACGGCGAGGAACGGATCCGGAACGCGGACTGCGCGCCCGATGAGCTCGGCGTAGCGTGGGCCCGCGAGACGCCCGTTGCGCGCCCACAGCCACGCCGAGGCCGTCAGTGGCTTCGCTTCGCGCGCAATCATGCCGCCACGCCAGTTCGCGAGGGCCACGACGCGCAACCTGCCGAGACTGCCGGCCCCGGCCTGGCGGTGCACCAGGCGCACATCCAGTGCGCGCGCCGGCAGCGCCGCTTCGAGCAGGCGCCGCACCCGCTCATCCACCCGCCCCGCAACGGTGCGCAGCGAGCGCAGGTGGTCCCAGAAGGGGCGCTGGTCCTTGAGGCGCGCCACCGCCAGATCGCGCAGCCAGCGATATCGTTCCGCCAGCACCGCCGCACCGCCCCCGGTGCGCAATGACTCGGTGTACCCCTCGAGAATCGACTCGCAGCCGCGGCGGCCCGAGAGCGTGAGACGCGAGGCTTCGACGGCGAGCAGTGCGCTGGTACCCAGGCGCACCAGATCCTGGGTGTAGGGCAACGTCACGACCTCGTCGAAGTCGTTGACGCCCCAGATCAGACGGCCTTCGGCATCGCGCCAGGTGCCGAAATTCTCTACGTGCAGGTCAGCCACCGCCAGCACCGCAGGCGCGTCTGCGAGCCCGTCGCACACGTCCGGCCAGAGCTGCGCCCAGCGGTAGAAGGTGGCCCGCAGGAAGGAAAAGACATCCTGCGACATCAGGCGGTGTTTGAGATCGAGATCCCGCCGCAGCACCGGCACGCGTTCGGCGAGCCAGTGCTCATAGCTTCGGGTTGCCTCGCGGATGTCCACGGGGACGCCACATTAGAGTTGTTGCGTATCCCAGACAAGGCTTCTGGCGCGTCCCGGGCTCCGTGTCCCCCTTGGAGTGGCGGCCCCGCGCGCCCTCGCCGCCGGCGCGTCCCCGGAGTTCGATGCGTCGTGGTAGATTTGTCACATGAATGCGGGGAGCGGCGCAGCGGAGCCGCGGGGGTCGCTTGAGGTCGCCCTCGCCCACGCCGTGCGCCTGCTGGAACGCGATCCGGCGCTGGCGGTCAGGCAGGCCGGCGAGATCCTGAGTACCGTCCCCGGCAATCCGGGCGCGCTGCTGATTCTCGGCATGGCCCACCGCAACGGGGGCGATGCGCAGGCGTCGCTCGCGGTGCTCGCCCCGCTGGCGGTGGCGCAGCCGCAGTGGGCCGCGGCGCAGCTGGAACTGGCTCTCACACTCGGCGCGCTCGCGCGCGGCGAGGAGGCGGTGGTGCCGCTGCGCCGGGCTCTGGCGCTGAACCCGGATCTTCCGGACGCGTGGCGTGCGCTCGCCGATCACCTCACGGCGATGGGGGATGAGGCGGGGGCGGAGACCGCCCGAGCGCGCTTTCTCAAGGCGTCCACGCGTGACCCGCGCCTGATGGCCGCGGCGGCGGCGCTGTGCGACAACCGCATCCCCGAAGCCGAAGCGCTGCTGCGCCCTCATCTGCGCGAGCATCCGACCGATATCGCCGCGATCCGCATGTTCGCCGAGGTCGCCGCGCGCCTCGGGCGCTACCACGACGCCGAGAGTCTGCTGGCGCGCTGCCTCGAGCTCGCGCCCGGCTTCGCCGGTGCTCGTCACAACTACGCCGTGGCGCTGTACCGCCAGGGCAAGCACGCCGCTGCCCTGCCCCACATCGAGCAGCTGCTCGGCGCCGAACCGGGCAACCCCAACTACCGCAGTCTCGAGGCCGCGATCCTCGCGGGTATCGGGGAATATGCGCGCGCCATCGATATCTACACCGGCGTGCTCAAGCAGTACCCGAGCCAGGCGAAGCTGTGGTTGAGCTACGGGCATGCGCTCAAGACCGCCGGCCGGACGACCGAGGGGATCCGCGCCTACCGGCGCACACTCGAGCTGGATCCCGGTCTCGGGGAAGCGTGGTGGAGCCTCGCCAACCTCAAGACCTTCCGCTTCAGCGCCCAGGAGCTGGCTCAGATGCAGGCGCAACTGGAGCGCAGCGATCTGAAGACCGAAGACCGGTATCACTTTCATTTCGCACTGGGTAAGAGTCTCGAGGATCAGGAGAACTACGGCCCCTCCTTCGAGCACTACCGGCAAGGTAACTGCCTGCGGCGCGCCCAGGTCCATTACGACGCGTCCCAGGGCCGTGAGCATCTCGCGCGTGCGCGCCTGCTTTTCACGCGCGAATTCTTCGCCGCGCGTGCAGACCAGGGCGCTCCCGACCCGGATCCGATCTTCATCGTCGGCCTGCCACGCGCGGGCTCAACGCTGATCGAGCAGATCCTGGCGAGTCACTCGCAGGTCGAAGGCACCATGGAGCTGCCCGACATTCCCGCCATGGCCCATGCGGTGGGCGCGCGCGCGACCGGCGGGCTGCGCTACCCGCAAGCTCTGGCGACCCTGCAGCCGGCCGAGCTGCGCGCGCTCGGTGAGGACTATCTCGCGCGCACCCGAATCCAGCGCAAGCACGGCCGCGCCTTTTTCATCGACAAGTTGCCAAACAATTTCCTGCACCTGGGACTCATACACCTGATGCTGCCCAACGCGCGCATCATCGACGCGCGCCGCCATCCGCTGGGCTGCTGTTTCTCCGGCTTCAAGCAACACTTCGCCCGCGGCCAGAATTTCACCTACGAGCTCACCGAGCTCGGCAGTTACTATCGCGACTACGTCGAGCTCATGGCGCATTTCGACTCAGTGCTGCCGGGACGCGTGCACCGCGTGTTCTACGAACGGATGATCGAGGACACCGAGGGCGAGGTGCGCCGCCTGCTCGAGTACTGCCGTCTGCCGTTCGAGCCGGCCTGCCTGCGCTTTTACGAGAACGAACGTGCAGTGCGGACCGCGAGCTCCGAGCAGGTGCGCACGCCCATCTACCGCGAGGGACTGGAGCAGTGGCGCCACTACGAGTCGTGGCTCGAGCCGCTGAAGGCGGCATTGGGCCCGGTACTCGGGGCGTATCCCGACACACCCGATTTCCACGATAATCGCCACCACGGCTGATCAGCACAACGACGCCGTAAGTCCAAGGGGGATCTCATGCAGCGCAGCCGATCACGCAAGCTGAAGAAAATGGGCGCATCCGGGCACGCAACGGGCATCAGCAGGATGCCGGTGCTCCTGCGGCGGGCGCCGATTGTCGCTGCCATCATGGCGGCGGTGCCGCGGCTGTGCGCCGCCGACACGGCCGATACCGGCGGACTGGCGGAAGTGGTGGTCACCGCACAAAAGCGCGCCGAGAACCTGCAGGACGTGCCGCTCAGTATCACCGCGATCGGCACCGAGAAGCTCGAGCAGCTCGGTGTGCAGAATTTCGATGACTACGTGAAGTACCTGCCGAGCGTCGCCTACCAGTCGGGCGGCCCGGGATTTGCCCGCGTGTTTATGCGCGGCGTATCGAGCGGCGACAACGGCAACCACTCCGGTCCGCTGCCGAGCGTCGGCGTGTACCTCGATGAGCAGCCGATCACCACCATCCAGGGCGCGCTCGATATGCACGTGTACGACGTCGCGCGGGTCGAAGCGCTCGCCGGTCCGCAAGGCACGCTGTACGGCGCCAGTTCCGAGGCCGGCACGGTGCGCATCATCACCAACAAGCCCGACGTCACCGGCTTCAAGGCCGGCTACGATCTGCAGGGCGATACCGTGCGCGGCCAGGGCGGCTATGTCGCCGAGGGCTTCGTCAATCAGCCCTTGTCCGCCAATGCCGCCATCCGCCTGGTCGGCTGGGCCGAGCACGACGGCGGTTATATCGACAATATTCCCAGAAGTTTCACCTACCCGACCTCGGGAATCTGCCTGGCCAACACCAGCCCGGCACCCGCCGGCTGCGTGAGCACCCCGACACTGGCCAAGCGGCGCTTCAACGATGTGGATACTTACGGCGCGCGCGCGGCACTCAAGGTCAACCTCAACGACAACTGGACCATCACGCCGACGCTCATGGGACAGCACACCAAGGCGAATGGCAATTTCGCGGTCGATCCGGCCATCGCCGGTGGCCTGTCGACCGCGCGCTACTACCCCGACGGGATCACTGACGAGTGGTGGCAGGCGGCGCTGACGCTGGAAGGCAAGATCAGCAACTTCGACATCACCTTCGCCAGCGGCTACCTCAAGCGCGACGATCACACGCCGGCGGACTACACCGACTACTCGTTCCTGTACGACAAGCAGACCACCTACATCTCCTATTTCACCAACGACGCCGGCGCGTTGATCGATCCGTCGCAGCACATCGAGGGCCGCGACCACTACCGCAAATTCAGCAACGAGCTGCGCGTCACCACGCCCAAGGACAGTCCGCTGCGCTTCGTCGGTGGCCTGTTCACCGAGCGCCAGCAGCACTACATCCTGCAGAACTACCTGGTGGACCAGCTGCCGACCGACAAGTCGGTCACCGGCTGGCCGCAGACCCTGTGGCTCACGGACCAGATTCGCGTCGACCGCGACTACGCGGTGTTCGGCGAGCTGAGCTACGACATCGCACCCAAGCTCACCGGCACCGTCGGCTACCGCTTCTTCCGCTACGACAACTCCCTGGACGGCTTCTTCGGCTTCGGCTTCAACAACGTCTACGGTTCGCATTCTGGCGAGCTAGCGACCACCTTCCAGCCCGATGGCACCCGTAACGCCAATGGTACCGGGTGCCTGAAGCCCGGCATCCTCGGCGGCCCGTGTATCGACCTGGCCAACGAGGTCAAGAAGAACGGCTCGACGCCCAAATTCAACCTGACCTACAAGTTCGATGCGGACCACATGCTGTACGCGACCGTGTCGAAGGGCTTCCGGCCGGGCGGCATCAATCGTCGCACGCAGGCTCCACCGGATCCGCCGTTGGCCACGTACGACCCGGACTTCCTCAAGAACTACGAGCTCGGGTTCAAGACCACCTGGCTCAACAACCACCTGCGTGTGAACGGCGCGTTCTTCTGGGAGGATTGGAAGAACTTCCAGTTCGGCTTCCTCGGTCAGAACTCCTTTACCATCGTCCGCAACGCGGGCGCCGCGCGCATCAAGGGAGCCGAGCAGGAGATCGAATGGGCGGTCACCCCGGGCTTCACCCTCAGCGTCGCGGCCACCGAGCTCGATCCGAAAATGAGCCAGGACTTCTGTCTCGACTCCAACCCGACGACCGGCGCGCCTTTCCCGCTCTCGACCTGCCCGGCGTGGGACTCGGTGCCCTCGGGCACGCAGCTGCCGACGGTGGCCAAGTTCAAGGGAAATGCGACTGCGCGCTACACTTTCCCGCTCGGCAGCAGCGAGATGCACCTGCAGGGTGCCTACGTCTACCAGGGCTCGAGCAATTCCGATCTCTCGCCGGCCGCCACCGCGCTGATCGGCAGGCAGCCGGCCTACGGGATACTCGATGTCACCGCGGGACTGACACGCGGCAGGTTCAGCGCCGAGCTGTTCGTCGACAACCTGTTCGACAAGCGTGTCGAGCTGTTCCGCTTCGCCGAGTGCACTATCTTCGGGTCGTCCACCGGGTTCTTCCCGGGAACCCCGATCTGCGGGCTGAAACCCCTGGCCAACATCAACACACCGCGGATGATAGGATTGCGCTTCGGAGAGCGGTTCTAGACCCTCCGGCGACCGCGAGCCTCATAGGCGCGGTGCACCTAAGGCGGTGCACCGCGCTTTTTTGTGGCAGGCGAGGCCCACCCCCTTTTGGAGAGAATCGCAGTCACTGATCACGCCGGAGTTCCCGTTTGAACGAATCCGCCCGAGTCTCCGTCGCGAGCGCCGCCGGGCGCACGGCCTTCAGCATCCTCGCGGCCATCAGCTTCTGCCACCTGCTGAACGACATGATGCAGTCGCTGCTGCCGGCGCTGTATCCGATGCTGCGCAGCTCGTATCGGCTGAGCTTCACGCAGATCGGGCTTCTCACCTTCACCTTTCAGTTCACCGCATCGCTCCTGCAGCCGCTGGTGGGGGCCTTCGCCGACAAGAGTCCCCGCCCCTATTCACTCGCCGCCGGCATGGGTTTCACGCTGGTGGGGCTGGTGCTGCTCGCCTTTGCCGACAGCTATGCGCTGCTGCTGTTCGCGGCCGCGCTCATCGGCACCGGCTCTTCGGTGTTCCACCCCGAATCCTCGCGCGTGGCGCGCATGGCCTCCGGCGGCAAGCATGGCCTGGCGCAATCGGTGTTCCAGGTCGGTGGTAACTTTGGTACCGCGGCGGGCCCGCTGCTCGCGGCCTTCATCGTGCTGCCCCGCGGCCAGTCGAGCGTGGCGTGGTTCTCGGGTGCGGCGCTGCTCGGCATCGTGGTGCTCATCAATGTCGGGCACTGGTACAAGACGCACGGCATCACGCGCCTGGCGCAGGCGGCGGGATCGCGGGCATCGAGCGCGCCACGCCGGCACGTGGTCCTCGCCCTCACGGTGCTGCTGGCGCTGGTGTTCTCGAAGTACATCTACCTCGCGAGCCTCACGAGCTACTACACCTTCTATCTCATCGACCACTTTCACGTCTCGGTGCGCAGTTCGCAGCTGCTGCTGTTCGTGTTCCTGGCCGCCGCCGCCGTGGGCGGCATGGCCGGCGGACCCCTGGGGGATCGGCTCGGGAGCAAGTACATCATCTGGGCCTCGATCCTGGGTGTCCTGCCGTTCACGCTGCTGCTGCCGCACGCGAACCTTTTCTGGACGTGTGTGCTCACCGTGCCGATCGGCCTGATCATCTCCTCGGCGTTTCCGGCGATCGTGGTGTACGCGCAGGACCTGCTGCCCGGCCGCACCGGCACGGTGGCGGGACTGTTCTTCGGACTGGCGTTCGGCATGGGCAGCGTCGGCGCGGCGGTGCTCGGCAAGCTCGCGGACCACAGCGGCATCGATTTCGTCTACCAGCTGTGCGCTTACCTGCCGCTGATCGGGCTGCTGGCGGCTTTTCTGCCCGATGTTCACGGGCAGCACGCCCCGCAAGCGGCCTGATGCGCGGCGCCTTATGCGCCGTCGCGTGCCAGGGCCTGCTGCCGCAGGTACTTGTTCAGCTCGTCTCCCTTGATGAGGGTCTCGACGTAGCTGAAGGTCCCGGCTTCCTTCGCTTCCCGCGCCGCCGCAAACACTGCGGTGACCGCGGCGCGATACAGCGAGGTGGAAAGGCTCACTCGCTTGACCCCGGCGGCCGCGAGATCGGCGAGCGCGAACGACTTGCCGCGCATCCCGACCATGAAGTTGAACGGCTTCGTGAGTGCGCTGCACACGATGCGCACCGCGGCGAGATCGGGCAACCCCGGTGCAAACAGCACATCGGCACCGGCGCGCTCGAAGGCCTGCAGGCGGCGCACGGTGTCGTCCAGGTCAGGCTTGTCGTGCAGGAAGTTCTCGGCGCGTGCGGTGAGCATGAACGGGAACGGCAGGCGGTGGGCCGCTTCCGCCGCGGCCGCCACGCGCTGCACCGCCTGTCCCATCGCATAGATCGGCGCGCGCGGATTGCCGCTGGCATCCTCGATCGAACCGCCCACGAGGCCGGCGGCGGCGGCCAGGCGGATGGTTTCCGCCGCCGTCTCGGGTGAGTCGCCAAAGCCGTTCTCCAGATCCGCGGCCACCGGATGCGGGCTTACGGCCACGATCAGACGCGCGTGCGCCAGCGCCTCCTCGCGCGTGATCCCGCCGTCGAGCTTGCCCAGCGTCGCCGCGCACGCGGCGCTCGAGGTCGCGAGCGCCTCAAATCCCAGTCCCGCCATGACGCTCGCCGAGCCGCCATCCCAGACGTTGGGAATCATGAAGATGCCGGGGTTCTCGTGCAGCGCGCGAAAGCGCAGCGCCTTGTCGTGTTGGCTCGGCATGACCTAAGACTCCTTGAAGAAATGAGCGCCTGTCGCCGCGCCGGCGGCGTCGTAGACTGGCACAACCGGCCACACGGGAGCCAGCCCACGGTGATCCGCTTCATCGCCCTCGCCCTCGCCACCCTCGGTGCGACGACGGACTGCGGACTGAGTGCGGCCGCGCAGGTGGTCTGCAATCACGGCGCCGCCGCGGCACCGGTCCTGGCGCGTTTGCGCGAGGCGCTGGCGCACGGGCGCTTCGTGGCCTATCAACCGACGTCTCTGCAGGTGACAAACGGGCGCGTCACGCCGGCTGATGCTGCGAGTATCCGCGCCGATCTGGCGATCCTGAGGCCGCGGTTCGATTCGCTCGTCACCTACGATGCGGTGCACGGTGCCGAGAACATCCCGTCCATCGCGGCGTCGCTGAAGTTCCGCGCTCTCATCATCGGGGTGTGGAACCCGCTCGATGAGGCGGAACTCAACGCAGCGAGTGACGCCGCGCGCCGCTACCCGCAGCTGGTCGTGGGAGTGTCCCTCGGCAATGAGCTGCTCTTCAGTCGGCGCAGCGACCCGCAAGCGCTGGGCGCGGCCATCGCCCGAATGCGCGCCCGGCTGCCTCACACGCCACTGTCCACCACCGAGCCGTTCCACATGTACTACCCGGAGTCGGCCGCGGCGCTGCTCGCGGAACTGGATTTCCTCCTGATCAACGTGCATCCCATCTTCCAGCCGTGGTTCCGCGACGCGCCCGACAGCACCGCCGCGCAGTTCGTGCTGAACGTCGCGATGAAGCTCGCGCAGAGCTACTGCGGACCCATCCTGGTGAGGGAAACGGGCGTGCCGACGGCACCCGCGAGCGCCGGCTTCAGCGAGGCGCGCCAGGCATCCTTCTACCGGCAGCTGCGCCGGCACTTCCCCGCCAACCGCGACCGCGCGTTCGCGTACTTCGCCGCCTTCGATGCCCCGTGGCGCAGCGAGGATGCCAGCCCGGTGCCGGGGCCGCACCCGGAAGAATCACACTGGGGGCTGTACGATGCCGCGCGGCAGGCGAAGCCGGCGGCCCGCCAGCTCCCGCCGCTCACTTCACCGCCAACTCCACCTTGATCTTGTCGCCGCTGTCGGGCTTCGGCGGCGCGTTGACGATGAACACGCGCGTCGCATCGACCTGGCCATCCGACAGCAGCGCATCCTGAATCGCCTGCGCGCGCTGCTTGCCGAGTGCCTCGAGGTCGGCATCCGTCACCTCGATGTGATGGATCAGTGCGGCGTTGAGATCCGCGATGGCCGCCTCGTACGCCGCCGCCTCCTTCGCCTTGGCCGCCTGCAGCGCCGCGGCCGACGGCGGCAGGGGCTCCTTGCCCAGGTCCGCCTGGTACTGATCGAGCAGCAGGTGAAAATGCCTGTCGGGATCGGCGAGCGCCAGCTCCCCCGCGGTATCCGGGTGTTTCTTGCCCTGGCGGGTGTTTTGCGCCCGCGCCAGCAATTCCTGGCGCAGCCGCGCAGCGGCCATCTGCGGACGATCGACACCGGGGGAGAACACGATCGGCACATCGAGCTTCAGCTGCGGCCGCTCCTTGAGGGCCTTCACGAGCGAGGCCAGCTGCTCCCGGGCGGGCGGATCGAGCTCGGCGCTGCCGGCGGCAAACTCGACGATGTTCAGGTGCTCGCCGCCGCCAAACAGATGGCCCAGCAGCGCAAACGGTGCGGTGGCAGCCTTGACGATCAGGTTGATGAATGCCTTCCAGATGATCGGTCCGATGCTGAAAGTCGGATCATCCAGCGAGCCGTTCATCGGCAGGTTGATATCGATCACGCCGTTGCGGTCCTTGAGCAGCGCCACGGCGATCTTCAGCGGCAGGTGCACGGCATCCGGGCTCTCGACCCGGTCACCGAGCTGCAGCTCATCGACGACGAAGTGCTGCTGTGCCGCGAGCTGGCGCTGCTCGACCTTGTAGGAGACGTCGACCGACAGCTTGCCCTTGTCGATCCTGTAGCCGGCGAAATGACCGGAATACGGATTCACGATGGTGAGATCGAGGTCCTTCATGCTCATCGTGACGTCGGTGTAGAGCTGCGCCGAAAGCACGTTGATCTGCCCGCCGATATGCACCGGGGAGTAACGATCGACCTTGCCGTTGAGTTCCACCTTGGCGCGTGACTTCGGGTCGGAGGACAGCCCGCTCACCGTGCCCTCGAGCGTCTGGATCCCCACGGCAAAGCTCGGCTTGATCCACAGGTCCGAGTAGTCGGCCGAGCCGTTGATGAACCTGACAGTGCCGATCGACACGGGGAAAGGCGTGGCCGCGCCGGCGGCAGTGGCCACCGTTTGAACCGGCGCCGCGGCGCGCCGGCCGGATGCGGCCGGCGGGCTATCCGTGGCGGGTGGCGTCCCGGATGCAACGCCCGGCGCGGTGAGTACGTTCTTGATATTCACGGTGCGATCGGGCGCGATGATCATGCGCACGTAGGGTTCGAGCGCGGTCACAGACCCGATGCGCAGACCCGCGGGCTTGGAGCGGTAGCTCAGATCTGCGATGAGCAGCTCCTTCCACTTGACGAAGTCCTGCTTCAGCGCGTTGTCCACGGTGTTCAATCCCGCGACTCGCGTCTTGCCCTTGACGGCGAGCGAGCCATCCGCGCCGCGCTCGATGTCGAGCTTGGCGCCGAGCGTCCCCTTGAGCAGGGTCATCGAGGTGTACTGCGCGATGTAGGGCTGCAACGCCGGCAGACCGAGGTCCGCAGCCTCGACGTGCGCGCTCACGGCGCCGGACTTCGCGGTGACCCGGGCGCTGGCGTTGATCCTGCCCGAGCTGTTGACGCCCGCATCGAGCGTGAGGTCGAGCGTGTCGTCCGGTGAGGTATTGAAGCCGGCAACGTGGACGTTCAACGGATCGAGCACCAGGGCGGCGGCCGGTTTGATCTGGCGATCCTCGGCGGACACCTTGACACCCTCGATGGCGATGTCGGGCACCGACACCGTCCAGGTCGCCACCGCCGGCGCAGCCGCTGCCGTGGGAGCGCCCGCTTGCGCAGGCGCCGTGCCCGGCGCAGCGGGCGCAGCAGGGGCAGCCACCAGATCGAGCAGATTCAGCCGTCCCTGCTCGCTCATCCAGGCCTTAACGTCACCGCCGGAGACCTGCACCTTCGCAATGTCGACCGAGTGCCGGCTCAGGTCGAGCCGCGTGTCGGCGATCTCGATGCGCCCCAGGTCGATGCAGTTCTCGGCAGCGCCGTTGGGCTTGAGACCGAGCTTGGTCACCAGGATGTTGTGCACGTTGAGCTTGAGGCCCAGCGGGCCAGCCTCGCTCGCCAGGTCGTAATCGCCCTTGATGCCGATGACGCCCGAAGCCATCTCGAATGACAGGCTCTCGCGCAGGTACCTCCACAGCGTGCGCGCCTGCAGGTCGGCGACCTCGAACACGCCGTGCGAGGAGACCGGCTCGAGGTGCAGCGTGCCGCTCCAGATGAGCCGCTCGCCCTCGGGCGAGGCCGCGTTCAGCGTGTAACCGTTGCCGGTCCTGGCGGTGGTACTGAAGTCGCGCAGCTCGAAGGCGATGGGCTTGAACTCCGCGTGAAACGGCCGCGTCCGATCCTGATCCTCGAACGCCACGGTCCCCGATATCACGGCCAGGCGCCGGATGAACAGCCGCATGGGTTCCGATTTCGGTGGCGGCTGTGCGGGCGCGCTGGGAAAGCCCTTGCCGAGGTCGGCAAGATTCAGCGCGCCGTCAGCCCGTACCGCGGCACGCACGTAGGGTTGCTCGAGGATGATCTCGCCAAAGCTCGGAGCGAGGCGCCACAGGCTCGCCAGCTGCAGACCGACGTGCAGCCGGCTAAACGACACCAGCGGCTGCCCGTCGGCATCCGGCAAAGAGAACCCGCGGACGTCCAGCGCCAGCGTGAACGGGTTGAAGCGGATTTCGCCGATGACGACAGCGCGGCCGTAATGCTGGCGTACAAAGTCCTGCAGGCCCCGGCGCGCGTAATACGGCACGGCGAGAAAGCCGGCGGCGGCGTACGCGCCGAGGAGCACCACGGCGATGCCGAGTCCGATGAAATGGCGTCGATAACGACCCATGGATCCCGGCTCTCCCGCAAGGCTCATGGCTGTGGTCGATAGAACCCTACAGCAATTCTTGTCTGCGTGGAATCGGCGTGTGTCGAGCCGTAGCGGACTTCAGCCCGCCGAGCGAATCGTGCTCATTACTTCGGTTCGCAAGATGAATTCGAATACTTGATCCATGGGTCGTCGGACACGGAAGACTTCCCCGACTCCGGTTCCAACACCCTCTTCGTGGCAACTGAATTTTCCGGGTACGCTTTCAGCTAAGACTAAGAATTCCGGCCGAGCCTTGTTTGCTTCGCCTCTCCCGATGCAGATGCCCGCCAGCGTGTAATGCGCACGCTCCTCTCCCAGCTGGATCGCCTTCTCGAGGTAGGGAATACCCTTAGCGAAGAGCGTCGCAGGTAGTGAATACCCTTAGCGAAGAGCGTCGCCCAAATCGCTATGTACGCTGGCGTACTGACTGCCCGTTGCATTGTGCCGAGTCTCAACGCGTTCAGAAAACACGAGGTATCACCCATGAAGAGACTCGGCTCATTGCTTCTTGTTGCGGCATTCGCTGTTGGCCCGATGGCCATGGCCCAGCAACAGAGCACGGTATTCCTCGGATCGGCCGGAAGCTTCGCAGTTCTGTCCGGGACCACGGTTACCAACACCGGCCCTAGCGTTATTAACGGGAATCTTGGGGTTTGGCCAGGAACTGCGGTCACCGGGTTTGGGCCCGGAGTAGTGAACGGAACGGAAGACGCAGGCGATGTTGTCGCACAGCACGCGCAAGCCTCCCTGAACGTCGCCTATAACGACGCTGCTGCACGGACGTCGGTAGCCACACACTCTTTGGCAGGGGATATGAGCGGGCTAACGCTCGTCCCTGGCCTGTATAAGTCCACCTCCACTCTATCGTTATCGGGGACTCTCACTTTAGAGGGCAGCGGAGTCTACATCTTCCAGATCGCGTCCGGACTGACGGTAGGCTCTGGCGGCACGGTTGTCCTGAGTGGTGGCGCGACTTCTGCCAACGTCTTTTGGCAAGTTGGCAGTTCAGCCACGCTCGGAACCACGGCTAATTTCAAGGGAACCATATTAGCGCTTACTTCCATCTCGCTTGCCACGGGCGCAAAGCTGGAAGGCAGCGCGCTGGCTCAACATGGCGCGGTTACATTAGATACCAATGACGTGACAATTCCTCTCGGCAACACGGTGGTGGTAATACTGCCCCCACCACCACCACGACATCGGGGCGACTAACCACGAATCTCGGGGTTTGTCGGCGCTCGACGGACCGTTCGAGCTCCGCAAAATGAATGGCTTGGGAGGTAATGGCTTGGGAGGCATCCTCCCAAGCCATTTTTCTTACGATCAGCCTCAGGCGCTGCGGGCGCAGCGCGCGGACGGCTTATTCAGCCATGAGGTCAGTCGTCGTGGTGCCCGTGGTCACGGTCGCGATCGCCGCGATCCTCGTCCCCATGTCCGTGATTGCCATGGTCGTGGTGACCGTGATCGCGCTCCTCATGGCCGGGACGATAGCCGGGCTCGTACTCCGCGGATCTCACGAAATACACCGGTCGGTTGCAGGCGTTGTACTCGTGGCAATGCTTGCGCCAGTTCTTGGCATGACCCGGCGGCACGTGCAGATAGAGCGGCTCCATCGGCACCGGCTGAGCCACCACCACCGGCACGGCGACGACCGGCTGCGCGTACACGAGCGGCGGTGGCGGCCGGTTACCCAGCACCACGTGGCCATACACACCGGGAACGATCTCGCCGGTGATGGTCGCATTGACACTCACATTCTGCGCGTGGGCCAGGGGCACGACCGCCGCCAGGGCCAGTGCCGACTGCAACACGAAACGAATCGCTCTCATAAGCTTTCTCCTCAGGACGTCATCGTTCGCACACACGGCGCGCACTATGCCAACCCGTACCGTGAATGACACACCCCCGGCCCTGAACGGACCGTGAACTGTGACGCGCCTCCCACTCTAGAGGCGCTCGATCAGGCTCGCGTCGTTCGGCAGCTTGGGGTTGTTGACCCGGCGACTCACCTTCCAGGCCGCCATGAGTTCCTCCGGGTAGCTCTTGAGCGTCACCTGTGCGTCCTGCATCGCACCCGAGAGCCAGACCTCGTGCTCACTTTCAGCGAGGATCGCCGGCATGCGTGGCTTCTCGTTGTGAACCTCGGCCAGCAGGCGGTTGGCAGGCACCGTGATCAGCGTGCAGGAGAAAACGTACGATCCGTCCTGCCGCCGCGAGCGATCCCACAGGCCGGCGACGCCGAACACCTCGCGGTCGGCGAGCTGCACAAAAAACGGATCGCGCGTACCGTCCGCGTTCACGTGCGGCTCATAGAAGCCGCCCATGACCAGAATGCATCGCTGACCGCGCTGCCACGGATCCCGGTAACTCGGAGCGCTCGCGATGCGCTCGACCGTGGCATTGATGGTGGACGCCTTGAGCGGCACTCCGTATGCCCAGTAGGGAACCAGGCCCCAGCGCATCATGGCCGCTTCGCGCTCGCCGGATTCTGCCACGACGACCGGAACCTGCTCGGTCGGCAGCACCCGGTAGCTCAGGGGATATTCCCAGCGCCCGCGCCGGATCCCCATTGCGCGCTCGGCCTTCGCGGCTTGCGCAAGGATGTACTTGCCGCACATGGAATAGCCCCAAACAGTATCGTCACCACTCTAGCACTGTGTGGACGGGCGCCGGCGGCGTTGCCCACACTCGCGCCATGCTCCCATGGAATTCGGTCGAGAGGCTGCGCGATCACTTCGGCGATTACCTCATCGTCGTCACCTGCCGCAGCTGCCGGCACTCACGCGAAATGACCCCCGCGTTCCTCGCGCGTCATTGCCGCGGCGGCTGGGATGAGCCGATCGCCAACATCATCGCGAGATTCAGATGCCGCTGCGGCAAGAAGCTCGTCGACGTGCAGGTCGGGTTCAACCGCAAGCCGCGCGGCTGGGTGAAGAACCCGTCCTGATCCTAAGGTGACCTCTACCTCGCGCCCGGCGCCCAGAAATCGCGCTGGATGATCCGGTACAACACCGCGGTGAAACGCTCGGCTTCGGCACGTGTCATGTGCGACCACTCCGGCAGGTTGTAGCCCTGCATCTCGGGGTAGTCCTCGAAGTGAATGCCCGCCGCCCCGGTGGCGGCAAGCAGCGCGTCCCAGGTTCGCGCACGCGGGAAATTCCGCTTCTCGTATTCGAGATAGGGCCCGGCGCTGGGCATCCGCACGAACAGGACTTTCACACTGCGGGCGCGAAGCTGCGCGACCGCTTTCGCCATCCGCGCGATCTGCTCCTTCTCGATCTTCAGAGCCTCCGCGGGCGAAGGATCGTCGTCGGCCGGCTCGAAATTCTGCAGCCAGATGCGGCGTGCCAGCGCGCGATACTCCGGATCGGTGTCGACCTTGCTCCACAGGTGGGTGTTACGGTCGGCCTCGGTCTCGGAAAGCTTGCGCACCCTGATGAAGGAATGCAGGCCCGGGCGGGCCGGCCAGGGCTGGCGCGCGAGCACGGTCTGCAGCGCGTAGTCGGGATCGTCAAATGCGAAGTACGGCTCGATCAGGTGCATCGACAGCCATTGACCGATCCGCTGGGACGGTGACTCCTTGAGCGCGTAGCGGATCGCACCGGCGCGATACTCATAGCCCGAAAAGAACAGATCAGGCTCCACTGCGATCAGCACGCGGCCGGTAAATTCTGGATCCGCCGCGAGGTCCTCCACGGCCTTGAGGGGCGACGTGCCTTCGAAGGAAAGCTGGATCGGACGCCTGCCATCGAGGCGCTCCCACACGGGCAGCTGAATATCGAAATACAGGCGCGAGGCGCCCAGGAGCACGGTCGCATCTCCTTCGCCGGCATCGATGCGCCGGCGCTGGATCGCCCACAGGCCGTAGTTATTGGCGATGCTCGGCCGCACGCCGTACGCCCGCCAGTACTCCTCCCAGCCGGCAACCAACAGCACCACAAGCAGCACCGCGCCGATCAGGATCCTGCCCCAGGGCTGCGCCGGCACCGGCCGCAGCGGTACCGGCTGCGCCACGCCCGGCCGATCGGCGGCGGTCTGGCGCGCGTAGCGGTCCGGCACCGCGCCCCGGTCAAAACTGGAAGTAGATGAATGCATTTCCAGCTCCCTGGGCGATGACAATTGCAAAGGCCAGCAACGCCCAGATCATGCACAACGCCACCGCCGGGGCGCGTGCCACCACCGACTCCAGCGTGCGCGCGCGCATCAGCCAGTGCGTGAGCACGATGCCGCCGACGATCGCGGCCACCGAAATGAGGCTGAAGGTCGTTAAGATCGGCTTGGCCGCTGCGTTCTGGCCGAACATGCCGCGCAGCACGATCCAGGCCTTGCTGAAGGTCTTGGCGCGAAAGAACACCCAGGTCACGTTGACCAGCGTGTAGGTGAGCAGGCCGAGCGCCACGAAGGCAAGCGGTCCGGGCCGGTAGTTGGCGAAGCGCGCGCGCAGCGCGCGCTCGGCCGCGAGATACACACCGTGCAGCCCGCCCCAGGCGACGAAGGTCCAGTTCGCGCCGTGCCACAGGCCACCCAGCAACATGGTCATCATCAGCGCCGCATAGGTGCGGCGCGCACCGTGACGATTACCGCCGAGCGGAATGTACAGATAGTCGCGCAGCCACGAGGACAGCGTGATGTGCCAGCGGCGCCAGAAATCCGTGAACCCCACCGCCGCGTACGGGAAGCGGAAGTTGTCCGGCATGGCGAATCCGAGGCACAGGGCCGCGCCGATCGCGGTGGTCGAATAGCCGGCGAAGTCGCAGAATATCTGGCCGCTGAATGCCAGGGTCGCCGCCCAGGCATCGAGCGCCCCGGGAATCTTGTCGCTGTCGTAGACACGCTCCGCGGCTCTCGCCAGGAAGCTGTCGGCGAGCACGATCTTGTTGAAGAGTCCGAGAGTCATGAGCGCGAGCCCGAAGCGCAGCTGCTCCCCGCTGGCGCGGCGAGCTTGTGCAAACTGCGGCACCAGCTCCGTCGGGCGCATGATGGGACCGGCCACCAGGTGCGGGAAGAACGTCACAAACAGGGCGTAGTCGAGCAGGTTCTGCGCGGGCGCGGCGCGGCGCAGATACACGTCCAGCGTGTACGACATGGTCGCGAACGTATAGAAGGAGATGCCGACGGGCAGGACGATGTCGTAGTGGGCGGGGTGATAGGCGATTCCGACCGCCGACATCAGGGAAGTGAAGTTGTCGAGCAGGAACTGTCCGTATTTGAAATATCCCAACAGGCCCAGGTTCGCGATCACTGACAACAGCATCCAGGCATGGCGCGTCCGGGCGCGCTGCGCCTTCACCAGTCCCTGCGCCGCGTACCAGTCGACCACGGTCGACACCCACAGCAGGATCACGAACGGCGGGTTCCACGCCGCGTAGAACAGGTAACTCGCGATCAGCAGGTTGATTTTCTTTACGGTCCACGGCAGCGGCAGCGAATGCAATGCCAGCACACACGCGAAGAACACGACGAACGTGAGCGAGTTAAAGACCATAGTGGTCCGCCACCCACCGGCAGGCGGGTCGGCGAGTTATCCCCCCGTAATGCCCGTTCAGGGCTTTTCGTCATCATGAATCAGCAGGGCCGCGCCTGGCAACGTCGCCATCTGGAGGTCGGCCCGCGCCCGGGGGATAACCCGTAACGCGGGCCGCGTGGCCGCGTCAATTACCTCGACGGTGCGCTCAGGATGAGCCGCTCGGCGCCGACTTCATCGCAGCCTCGGCGCGCCGCTTCATCTCCTCGGGAGCGACATCTTCCACGTGCGTGGCGACCGTCCACACGTGACCGAAGGGATCTTCCAGGGTGCCCGAGCGGTCACCGTAGAATTGATCCGCCACCGGCCGCTGCGCCTTCGCCCCGGCCTTGAGGGCGCGTTCGAACACCGCGTCCACATCCTCCAGGTACAGCAGGATGCTGACGCTCGATCCACCGAGCGAGCGTGGGCCGCGGTAGCCCATGGCGGGATGCTCATCGGCCAGCATGATCACGGAGTCGCCGATCTTGATCTCGGCGTGACCCACTCTGCCCTGCGGATCGGCCATGCGCAGCAGCTCCGTGGCACCGAAGGCGCGCTTGTAGAACGCGATCGCGTCCGCCGCGCCCTTGATGATCAGGTACGGGGTCGCCGTGCGGTACCCTTCCGGAATCGGTTTTGTGGCCATGCTCGAACTCCTTCCATTTTCTCCCTGGCCGAGCTTACTCCCGCGAAGGTGGCAAGTTAATGACGAGTGCGAGGCATTCGCACTCGTCCAGTGCTCACACAGCGCCGCCACTGGATAGAGCGGCGCGCGCATTGTGTCGCCGCCAGACCCAGTACGTCACGCTCAGACAAATAAGAAATGGCAAGCCGAACACCAGCGTCATGCGGAACGCGTCCGTGAATGCCGTCGTCAGCAGAACCGCTGCCATGAGCGCGGCACCCAGCAGCGTCGTGACGGGAAAGCCGACCATGCGGAAGCGCAACGGCGCAGCTCCGGTGAGCGCACGCGCGCGGCGAAAGCGATAGTGGGTAATGAAGATCATCATCCAGGTGAACATGGCGCCAAAGGCGGAGATCGACACCATGAGAATGAACGCCGACTTCGGTGCCACGATGCTCAGCACGGTGGCCAGCGCGATGCCGATGCTCGAGAGCAGCAGGGCCTGCACCGGCACGCTGCGCCGATTGAGGAGGCCAAAGCGCCGCGGGGCATGCCCGGCCCGCGACAGGCTGAACATCATGCGCGTGGTGATGTAGAGCTGACTGTTCATCGCCGACAGCGCGGCGACCAGGATGACGAAGTTGAAAATGCCGGCGGCAGCCGGCACCCGCAGCGCGCGCATGACCTTCACGAACGGGCTCTCCTCGATGCCTGCGGCGGTCCACGGCACGATTGCCAGCACCAGGGCGAGTGTCAGCAGATAGAAAAGGATCAGCCGAAACACCGTCGAACGAAATGCGCGCGTGATGGCAATCTCGGGCTGCGCAGCCTCCCCCGCCGCGACCGCGATCATCTCGATGCTCAGGTAGCTGAATATGGCGACGATCACCGCGACCCACGCTCCCCACACGCCCCTGGGCAGGAAGCCGCCGTGGGCGGTGTAGTTCCGAAAGCCGACCGCGGCGGCGCCGCTGCCTGAGCCGCTGGCCGCGGCCGGTGCGCGCAGCACGATATAAGCCGCGAGCAGGATGAATATCACGATGGCCGTGACCTTGATCGCCGAGAACCAGTACTCGACCGCGCCGAAGACGTTCACGCTGCGGGCATTCACCCCGATCAGGAGCCCTGAGAAGGCCACGATCCACAGCCAGCCCGGGAGAGCAGGGAACCAGAAGCGCATGTAGAGCGCGACCGCCGTGACTTCGGTCCCCACCGCCAGCACGATGCAGGTCCAGTACGCGTAACGCACCAGAAAACCTGCCAGCGGACCGAGGTAATACTCCGCGTAGGCGCCAAAGGACCCGGAAGTGGGGTGCGCGACGGTCATTTCCGCCAGGCACCCCATGAGCAGCAGTGCGATCACCGCGCCGATGGCGTAACTCACGAGCACCCCGGGTCCCGCCAGACTGATCGCAAAACCGCTGCCGAGAAACAGCCCGGTGCCGATCGCGCCGCCGATGGCGATCATGGTCAGGCGGCGTGCACTCAGGCTGCGCCGCAAGCCGCGCTCACGCTCGATGATGTCCTCGAAGCTCCTCCCGCCGTTGCTCATTCGTGTCCTGATGGGTTTTGCCGGCTGCGCAGTCTACACTGCACCTCAAGGTCAGATGACCGCCGGCACCCTTCAGAAGCTGACATGGCTCGGACAGCCCTCCGACATCGCGTACCGCTGCTCACCGCGCTCGCATTCTCGTCGCTCGGCAGCGCGCTCGCAGCCTCTGCCGCGCTCGATGCGCTGAGTTCCAGGGACGCCGCCGGCGGATTGCGCGCCGCCCTGTCGAAGGGTATCGACGTGGCGGTGGCGCAGCTCGGCACCAACAATGGCTTTCTCAACGACCCCAAGGTGGCGATCCCGCTGCCGTCGGCGCTGGAGAAGGTGGACCGCGCGCTCAGTCGGGTCGGCATGGGCGGGCAGGCGGATGAGCTCAAGGCCACCATGAATCACGCGGCCGAGAAGGCGGTGGCGCAGGCGCGACCGGTATTCAAGCAGGCGCTGCAGCACATGACGGTGTCGGATGCCAAGGGCATCCTCAGCGGCGCTGATGACGCCGGCACGCAGTACTTCCGCCGCGCCACGAGTGCACAACTGACCGGGAAGTTCAAACCGATCGTGGCGGCTGAAACCGCGAAGCTCGGCCTGACCGCAAAATACAACGAGTACGCCGGCAAGGCGGCGCAACTCGGGCTGCTGTCATCCCAGGACGCGAATCTCGACGATTACGTGACCGCGAAGGCCCTCGACGGCCTGTTCAGCCGCATCGCAGACGAGGAGCACGCGATCCGCAAGGATCCGCTCGGGCAGGCGAGTTCGCTCATCAAGAAGGTGTTCGGCAGCCTGTAGGGCCAGGCCTGGCCATTAGCCGCGCAGTCGCGCTCCCTGCGGATCGTAGAGCGGCGTAAGCCGCACGGTCGCGGCCCGCATCTCGCCCAGGATGTCGATCTCGAATCGCGCGCCCTCGCGCGCGAGCGCGCTCGGCACGTAGCCGGCAGCGAGGCTCCTGGCAACGCAATGGCCGTAGGCGCCCGATGTCACGTAGCCGACCGCCGCGCCGTCTTTCATGATCGACTCGTAGCCGACCACGTCGGCGTCGGCGTCCGCCACCTCCATGACGACGAAGCGGCGCGCAGCTCCTGCCGCGCGTTCGGCGAGTGCCGCCGCACGGCCGGTGAAATCGGGCTTGGAGAAATCGACCCAGCGGTCGAGCCCGGTTTCACCCGGCGTGTAGTCCGGCCGGAAGTCCTTGTTGAACGAGCCGTAGGCCTTTTCCAGCCGTAGCGAGGACAGGGCGCGGCCGCCGAAGTGTACGAGCCCCAGTTCGCGCCCCGCGTCCCACAGGTCATCGTAGAGCGAGGCGAAGTAGTCGGGTGTCGTCCAGATCTCGTAGCCCAGTTCACCGGTGAACCCGGCGCGCGTCAGGATCGCCGGCGCGAAGCCGACGGCCGTCTCCCTGACCTGGAACAGCCTGAACGCTGACGGCGACAGATCGTCACGCACCAGACGCTGCACCAGTTCCCGCGATCTCGGGCCCGCGATCGACACGCCGTTGAGCGTCGCGGCCGCCGAGCGCACCGACACATCCGCCGGTGGCGCAGCAAGCCAGAACCAGCGCAGGTGGAACTCCTCGGCAAAGCCCGACCCCACGATCAGGAAGCGGTCCTCCGCGAGACACGCAATCGACAGGTCCCCCATGATCCGGCCGGCGGGATTCAGCATCGGCGCGAGCGCGAATCGCCCGGGTCTGGGTAGGCGGGACGCAAAGACCCGGTCGAGCCACGCGCGCGCCCCGCGCCCCGCGACCTCGTACTTCCCATAGTTGGTGGTCTCGTAGAGGCCGACCGTCCTGCGTACCGCCTGACACTCGGCCCGCACGACCGGGAAAGCTTCCGAACGCCGATAGGTCGGGGTCTCGGTCGGTGCGACGCCGGCCGGTGCGAACCACAGGGCATTCTCGAGCCCGAAGTTCGCGCCCATGACCGCGCCGGCTGCCTGCAGCCGGTCGTAGATCGGTGAGCGGCGCACCGGACGGGCTGCGGGCAGCTCCTCGTTCGGGTAGGCGAGCCGAAAGCGACGCGAGTAGTTCTCCGGCACCTTGAGGGAGGTATATTTCGGCGTCGCGAACGCGCCGAACCGCGCGACGTCCATGGAAATGATGTCCTGGCCCGGATCGTTGTGCGCCATCCAGCGCGACAGCACGAGCCCGATGCCCCCGCCCTGGCTGAACCCGGCCATGACGGCGCACGCCACCCAGAAGTTCCTCACGCCCCGCACCGGTCCGACCAGCGGATTGCCGTCGGGAGCGAACGTGAACGGACCGTTCACCGCCTTCCTGATGCCGACCCGTCCCAGTGCCGGGAAGTGCCTGAAGCCGACCTCGAAGTACGGCGCGAGCCGCTCAAAGTCCTCGGGCAGCAGCTGCATCGAAAAGTCCTCCGGCGTCTTGAGCGGCGACCAGACGATGCCGTGGGGTTCGTAAGTACCGATCAACGCGCCGCCGCGTTCCTGGCGCAGGTAGATCTCGCCGGCGTAGTCGGTGGTGTTGACGATCTCCTTCTCCCGGCCCTTGAGCTCCGGGAGGTCCTCGGTCAGCAGATAGTGGTGCTCCATGGCCAGCACCGGCAGCTCGATGCCGACCATGTGGCCTATTTCGCGCGCCCACAGACCCGCGCAGTTCACCACGTGCTCGGCGTGCACCGTGCCTTTGTCAGTCACGACGTCCCAGCTACCGTCGCGGCGCTGCCCGAGCGACAGCACCCGGGTGAAGCGTTCCACCGAGGCACCGAGCTGGCGCGCCGCCTTGACGTAGGCGTGGGTGGTGCCCGAGGGATCGCAGTGGCCGCCGTCCGCGCGCCACAGCGCGCCGATGAAGTGGCTGGTATCGATCAGGGGATTGAAGTTCAACGCCTCCGCGAGCGAGATCATCTCGGTTTCCATCCCCAGGTAGCGGGCACGTGAGCAGATGAGCTTCAGGCTGTCGAGCTCCCCCGGGGTCGCCGCGAGCATCAGGCCGCCGTTCGGGTGCAGCCCGCAGGACTGGCCGGACAGCGCCTCGATCTCGCGATACAGATCGATGGTGTATTTCTGCAGCCGCGAGATGTTGGCCTCGCCGTTGAAGGTGTGCATGCCGCCGGCCGCGTGCCAGGTCGAGCCCGAGGTCAATTCACTCTTTTCGAGCAGCAGCACATCCGTCCAGCCGATCCTGGCGAGGTGATAGAGCGTGCTGGCGCCGACCACGCCGCCACCGATGACCACGGCTCTCGCGGAAGCCTTCATGAGAATTCATCTCCGCACACGACGGCAACAGTAACATCCGCCCGGGGCACGAGCCCGAAGGGCTTCGCCGTGGAGATAAGCCATTCGCGCAGATGCCGCGCGGTGGTCGCGGGCGTGAGCAGCAGCAGTCCCGACGGCAGTACCGCGAGGATCACCGCTACCTGCGCCATGATGGTGGCGGCGGCGCTTCCTGCCGGGAAGACCTGCGGATCCAGATCCAGGCGGCAGGCCCGGCTGAGCACCTCGCGGACCCGCGGCCCGGCGAGATGCCACGCCGCCAGACCCGACGACAGGTCAACCGCGGCGCCAACGCGCGCACACGCGGCCTGCCACAGCGCCGCGGTCGCGCCTGCAGACGCCGCCGGGGCGAGCAGCAGCCAGCGCTCGGGACGGACGCAAAGCGCCAGTTGATCGGACGCCGCCGCCACCCGTCCGGGCGCCGGCAGGTCAAGGCCCCGCGCAGCCGCGATGCTCTCGAGCTCACGCGCGCGCCCGTGGAGGGCGGCGATCTCGACGATGTCCGCCGCGCAGGAGGCGAACCGGATGCCGGGAGCTTCAAGCCCGGACACGAACGTTCTCCGGATCGAGCCTGTGGGGGCTGACGATCTCGAGCTCGGTGATCTCGCCGTGAACGGGCGAGGTGCCGATCAGCCGCTGACCCAGACGCTGGCGGCCGCCCGCCACCAGCGCGAGGCCCACCCAGCCATCGAGCTCGACCGAGGGGGTCGATGAGGTCACGTAGCCGAGACTCGTGGTGCGCGCCTCAGGGGCGACCAGCTGTGAGCCGTTGCGCAGGCGCTGCCCGCGCTCGAGGGGCCGTACACCGACGAGCTGCAGCCGGTCGGGCGCCGTGAGGCCGGCGCGCTGCGACAGCGCGCGGCCGATGAAATCGCCGTGCTTCTTCAGCATGCGCTGAAAGCCGAGATCATCGGCGCTGGTGTTGCCGTTCAGCTCCGCTCCCGTCACGTGGCCCTTCTCAATGCGCAGGGTGTTGAGAGCCTCGAGGCCGTAGGGCGCTAAACGGAAGGGCTTGCCTGCCTCGAGTACCGCTGACCACGCCTTGAGGGCATGAGCGGCCGGTACCGCCAGTTCGTACGCGAGCTCGCCCGAAAACGAGATGCGGAACACCCGTCCCGCGATGCCCGCGATGGTGGCGGCGCTCGCCGCCATGAACGGAAAAGCGTCGTTCGACAGATCGACGCCTGCCACCACCGCCGCCACGACCTCACGCGAGCGCGGCCCCGCGACCGCGAACTGCGCCCAGTGATCGCCGACATCGCTCAACAGCACATCCAGCCGCGGGCACACCGCCTGCAGGTGGAATTCCATGTGCTCGAGCACCACCGCCGCGTTCACCGTCGTGGTCGTGACGAGGAAGTGCTCGGGAGCGAGCCGCGAGGTCGTGCCGTCGTCGAGCAGCATCCCGTCCTCGCGCAACATGATGCCGTAGCGGGCGCGACCGACCGCGAGCGTGGAAAACGTGTTCGCGTAGATGAAGTCGAGGAAGCGCGCGGCATCCGCTCCCTGCACGTCGATCTTGCCGAGGGTCGATACGTCGGTGATGCCGACCGAGCGGCGCACGGCGCGGGCTTCGTTCAGCACCGCTTCCCACCCCTGTTGGCGCGAGTAGACGAGCGGCCGCAGCCACAGCCCGGCGGCCACGAAGGTCGCGCCCGCGGCCTCGTGCCAGTCGTGCAGTGGCAG
>Ga0209626_1000031_pt1 | contig 44832 bp, 34 predicted proteins | sample JacPinW_OM1H0_M2_FD_187962 | JGI IMG/M metagenome (GOLD analysis project Ga0209626, IMG submission 187962) | Forest soil microbial communities from Algoma, Ontario, Canada - Jack Pine, Ontario site 1_JW_OM1H0_M2 (SPAdes) (version 2) | ecosystem: Environmental > Terrestrial > Soil > Boreal... | reverse complement strand
GAGACGGTCGGCGAGCGCGGCCAGCTCGCGGGCCGCGCGCCCGTGCACGCGCGGCGAGAAGCGCAGGTGGGTGATCGGATCGCCCTCGAGACTGTCGGCGCCGCACTGCAGGATGATGAATTCCGGTGCGAACTTCTCCAGGTGCGCCGTGACGTGCGGCCAGACGCTGGCGAACACCTCGTCGTCGGCACCGGGGGGCAGCGGTATGTTGAGCTTGGTGCCGCTCGCCGCGCCGCGGCCTCGCTCCTCGAGTGCCCCGGTGCCGGGATACAGGTAGCGCCCGTCCTCGTGCAGGTCGGCGAACACCACCGCGGCATCCTCCTCAAAGGCGTAGAACACGCCGTCGCCGTGATGCGCGTCGATGTCGACGTAGCCGACGCGCTTCAGTCCCGCACGCTTGAGCAATTCGATGGCGACACCGCAGTCGTTGAACACGCAGAAGCCGGCGGCGCGATCGCGCGCGGCGTGGTGCAGTCCCGCAATCGGCACGAAGGCGCGCCGGCATTCGCCCTGCATGATCGCCTCCATGGCGTTCAGGGTGGCGCCGACCACGCAGGCGGCCGCTTCGTACACGCCGCGGAAGGCCGGCGTGTCGCCGGCATCGAGAAATCCGCAACCGCTCTGCGAGCGTTCCCGCACGAACTCGAGGTAAGCGCGGCTGTGGAACGCAAGCAGTTCCTCGTCCGTGGCGATGCGCGGCTCGAGCACGCGCACGCGCCGGTCGAGGCCGCGCGCCTCGAACTCGCGCACGAAAGCGGCATGACGGTCCGGCCCGAATGGATGGCCATCGCCGAATCCGTAGCGAGCCAGGCGCTCGCCGAGGACCACAGCCACGCTGCTCATGTCGGTCGTGAGGCTCCCTTTAGGGGTGACTCCCCAAGCGCTTCAAGCCTAACACAGCGCTGCGCGCCGCGGCCGCCAAGGCATCGCCATCGGCGCCGGCCTCGACCATAATCGCAATAGCATTTCCTTACACTCGTACTTGCATGGCTCAATACATCTACACCATGAACCGTGTGTCGAAGGTGGTGCCGCCCAAGCGGATCATCCTGCGCGACATCAGCCTATCGTTCTTTCCGGGCGCGAAAATCGGCGTGCTCGGCCTGAACGGCTCGGGGAAATCCTCGCTGCTGAAGATCATGGGCGGCATCGACACGAACTTCGACGGCGAAGCGCGCCCGCAGAGCGGCATCCGCATCGGCTTCCTGCCGCAGGAGCCGCAGCTGGACGAGGGGCTGGACGTGCGCGCCACCGTCATGGAGGGAGTCGGGGAGACCTTCAGGCAGCTCGAGGAATTCAACCACATCAGCGAGAAGTTCGCCCAACCCATGGCGGATGAGGAAATGAACACGCTGCTGGCGCGCCAGGCGCAGCTGCAGGACGCGATTGACGCCGCGGGGGGCTGGGAACTGGAGCGCAAGCTCGAGATCGCCGCGGACGCGCTGCGCCTGCCACCGTGGGATGCGAGCATCGCCACGCTCTCGGGCGGGGAGCGGCGCCGCGTGGCGCTGTGCCGGCTGCTGTTGTCGGCGCCGGACATGCTGCTGCTCGATGAGCCCACCAATCATCTGGACGCGGAGTCGATCGCCTGGCTCGAGCGCTACCTCGAGGAGTACCCGAGCACGGTGATCGCGGTCACGCATGATCGCTACTTCCTCGATAACGTCGCCGAATGGATCCTGGAGCTGGACCGCGGCTACGGTATCCCGTGGCACGGCAACTACTCCTCGTGGCTCGAGCAGAAGGAGCAGCGCCTGGCGCTCGAGGAGCGCGAGCGCGAGGCGCTGCGCAAGACCCTCGCGCACGAGCTGGAGTGGGTGCGGCAGAACCCGAAGGCACGCCAGGCGAAGAGCAAGGCCCGGCTGCAGCGCTACGAGGAGCTCGCCTCGCGCGAATTCCAGGAGCGCAACGAAACCAACGAGATCTACATTCCGCCCGGGGAGCGTCTCGGGGATCTGGTGATCGCGGTGTCCGGCCTGCGCAAGGGTTACGGCGATCGCCTGCTCATCGACGAGCTCGCCTTCAGCCTGCCGCGCGGCGGCATCGTCGGCATCATCGGCCCGAACGGCGCCGGCAAGACCACCCTGTTCCGCATGCTCACCGGCGCCGAGAAGCCCGACGCCGGCGAGATCCGCTTAGGCGCGAGCGTGCGCCTGGGGTACGTCGATCAGTCGCGCCAGTCGCTCGATGACCGCAAGACCGTGTGGCAGGAGATCTCCGGCGGGCTGGACATGATCAGGGTCGGCGCTTACGAGACGCCCTCGCGCGCTTACGTGGGACGCTTCAACTTCAGGGGCACGCAGCAACAGCAGCTGATCGGCGAGCTCTCCGGCGGCGAGCGCAACCGCGTGCACCTCGCCAAGGTGCTGCGCTCCGGCGGCAACGTGCTGCTGCTGGATGAACCCACCAATGATCTTGACATCGAGACGCTGCGCGCGCTCGAGGAGGCGCTGCTGAACTTTCCCGGCTGCGCGGTAGTGATCTCCCACGACCGCTGGTTCCTCGACCGCATCGCCACCCACATCCTGGCATTCGAGGGCGACTCGCAGGTGATGTGGTTCGAAGGCAATTACCAGGAGTACGTCGGGGACTACCGCCGGCGCAAGGGCGAAGACGCCGTGCAACCGCATCGCATCAGGTACAAGCCGCTGACACGCTGAAGGGACGCCTGAGCCTTGTCTGCAACGACCGCAGCGCCGGGGCAAGCTCGTGAAGAGCGAACGCTGTGGCGCTGGGCGGGGCCGCTCGCGGCGCTGCTGGTGTTTGCCGGCGTGGTGCTGGTGCTACACCACCAGCTGGCGCAGCTGCACATCAGGAGCGTACTCGAGCACCTGCACGCCATCCCGCGCACGCAGGTGCTGGCCGCGCTCGGGTTCACGGCGCTCAGCTACTGGCTGCTGACCACTTACGAGGTGCTGGCGCTGCGCTACCTGCGGCGCGCGATCCCGTACTCACGCATCCTGTTCACCTCGTTCATTGCCTACTCCTTCGGGCACACCCTCGGGTTCGCCGTCTTCACCGGAGCGGCGATCCGCTTCCGCCTGTACGCGACCGCGGGCATTACCGCCGTCGAGGTGGCCACCATCTCCGCATTCTGCAGTCTGTCGCTGGCAATCGGGCTGGCGACGGTCGCGGGACTGTCGCTGTTGTTCGCGCCCGCCGACGCCGCCAGGGTGCTGCACCTGCATCACCACTGGTCAGTGCTGGTGGGCACGCTGCTGCTGGGCGCGGTGAGTGCCTATGCGCTGTGGGCGTGTCTGGCGCGCGGCAGGCTCGAGATCCGCGGCTGGGCGCTGCGCGCCCCGGGAGCGGTGATCGGACTTGCGCAGATCGGGCTCTCGATCATGGACCTGTCGCTGTCCTCGGCGGTGCTGTGGTGGCTGCTGCCGGCGCAGACGCACATCGGCTTCGTCACTTTCCTCGGCGTGTACGCGGGCGCGGTAATCGCCGGCATCGTGAGCCACGTGCCCGGCGGGGTGGGCGTGTTCGAGGCGGTGATGCTGTTCGCCCTGCCGGGCGTGCCCGCGGAAGCGCTGCTCGGCTCGCTGCTCGCCTACCGCTGCGTGTATTACCTGGTGCCGCTGGTGTGCGGCACGCTGCTGTTCGGCGCCAAGGAACTGTCGGCGCAGCGCTCAGCGCTGGCCCGGGCGCAGGAGCTGGCGAGCCTGTACATCGCACCGGTGGTGCCGCAGATCGCCGGCGCCCTCACGTTCCTCGCCGGGGCGCTGCTGCTGTTCTCCGGTGCCACGCCGGCGGTCGCCGAGCGGCTCACGTTCCTCGACCAGTTCCTGCCGCTCGCGGTGCTGGAGGTGTCGCACCTCGGCGGGAGCCTCGTGGGCCTGGGGCTGCTGGTGCTGGCGCGCGCGCTGTTCCGCCGCGTGCAGGCGGCCTATCACATTGCGGTGTGGTTGCTGCTCGCCGGCATGTTCGCTTCGCTCCTGAAGGGGCTCGATTTCGAGGAAGCGATCCTGCTCACCCTGGTGCTCGGCGTGCTCGTGCTCGGCCGCCGCGCCTTCTACCGCCCTACCGCGATTCTCTCGGAGCGCTTGACGCCGGTGTGGGTGGTGAGCATCGCCGGCGTGATCGTCATGGCGGTGTGGATCGGCATCGTCTCGCACCGGCACGTCAACTACTCCGACCAGCTGTGGTGGACCTTCGCGCTGCACGGCAACGCCCCGCGCATGCTGCGCGCCTCGCTCGCGGTGGTCGTGCTGGGCAGTGCCTACGTGCTGCTCAACATGCTGCGGCCGGCACGGCCCGAGCCCGCGGTCGCGGGACCCGAGGAACTGGCGCGGGCGCGCACACTGATCGCGAGCTCCGATGCCACGCTGGCGAACGCCGCGCTGACCGGCGACAAGCGCCTGCTGTTCAGCGACGCCGGCGATGCCTTCGTGATGTACCAGATCGCCGGCCACAGCTGGATCGCACTCGGCGATCCCGTGGGGTCTAAGGACGGCGCCGAAGAGCTGGTGTGGCGACTGCGCGAGATCTCCGATCACCATGGCGGTGAGACCGTGTTCTACCAGGTGGGCGCGGAGCGGCTGGCGCTGTACGTGGATCTCGGGCTCGCGGCGCTGAAGATCGGCGAGGAGGCGCGGGTGCCGCTCGCCGAGTTCTCGCTCGAGGGCGCCGCGCGCGCGGAGCTGCGGCAATCGCACCGCCGCGCGCAGCGCGACGGCGCCACGTTCGAGGTCGTGCCGCCGCAGGGAGTCGAGGCGCTCATGCCGGTGCTGCAGCGGGTATCGGCTGCGTGGCTCGCGAGCAAATCCACCGGCGAGAAGCGCTTTTCCGTGGGGGCGTTCTCGCCGCAGTACCTGCGGCAGTTCCCGGTCGCGGTGGTGCGCTCCGCCGGAGCTCCCGCCGCGTTCGCGAACCTGTGGACCACGGGAACCAGGGCCGAGCTGTCGGTGGATCTCATGCGCTTCGATTCGGACGCGCCGCGCGGCGCCATGGATTACCTGTTCGTCGAGCTGATGCTGTGGGGGCGCCAGGCCGGCTATCGCTGGTTCAATCTCGGGATGGCGCCGTTGTCGGGCCTCGAAGCCCATCCGCTCGCGCCCGCGTGGCACCGGGTCGGCAACTTCATCTTCCGCCACGGCGAGCACTTCTATAACTTCGAAGGGCTGCGGCGCTACAAGGCGAAGTTCGAGCCGACCTGGGAACCGCGCTACCTGGTGGCGCGTGGCGGCATCGCGTTACCCAGGGTGCTGGTCGATGTGTCGGTGCTGATCGCCGGTGGCATGAAAGAGTTGTTCGCCAGATGATCGTGCCGTTGCCGGTCGCCGCGCGGGCGCGCCGAGCGGGCGCGCTGTCTGCCGGCATGCTCGCGCTCGCACTGCTTGCCTGGGGAGCCGCGTGCGCCGCGACCGCCGCCGACAACAGCTACTCCACGCGCCTGCCGGCCGGGCGTTTCGGCACCGTCACCGTCTACTTTCCGCAGGGTAAGCCGCGCAGCGTTGCGATTTTCCTCTCCGGAGACGGCGGCTGGCAGCTGGGCGTGATCAGCATGGCGCGCGCGCTCACCGACATGGGAGCGGTGGTGGTCGGTGCCGATATCCGCCAGTACCTCGGCAGCCTCAAGCGAGCGGCGCAGCGCGCCGGCGCGCCCTGCCAGATGATGGCGGCGGATTTCGAAGCTCTGAGCCACCAGGTGCAGAAAGAAATTGGCATGAGCGAGTACCACGTTCCGGTGCTGATCGGGTACTCCTCCGGCGCGACCGTGGTGTACGCGACCCTGGTGCAATCGCCGCCCGGGACCTTCGCCGGCGCGCTCAGTCTCGGCTTCTGCGCCGCTCAGGATTTCGCCGCAGCGTCGCTGTGTCCGGGCGCCGGGCTTCACTACACGCGCAACCCGCAGCACGAGCTGGTATTCGAGCCCGCGGCGAGCCTCAGGCAGCCGTGGATCGCGTTGCAGGGGCAGAAGGACCAGGTGTGCAGCGCGCATGCGGTCGATGAGTTCGCAGCGCCGCTGGCAAACGCGCAGGTGGTGAAGCTGCCGCTCGTCGGTCACGGCTTCGCGCTCGAGCGCGCCTGGCTGCCGCAGTTTCGCGACGCCTACGCGCGCCTCACGGCGCGCACGGAAACGCCGCCGCAGCGGCCGCCGGACATCGACGACCTGCCGGTGACCGAAGTGCACGCCAGCGGCGTGTCGGATGAATTCGCGCTGTTGCTCACCGGGGATGGCGGCTGGGCCGGACTCGATCAGGAACTCGCCGCGCGCCTGGCGGCGAGTGGCGTGCCGACCGTGGGACTGAACTCGCTGAAGTATTTCTGGAGCGAGCGCACGCCGCAAGCGACCGCGCGCGACGTGGCGCGCCTGCTGCGCCACTACCTCGCGGCCTGGCACAAGCAGCGCGTGCTGCTCATCGGTTACTCGTTCGGCGCCGACGTGCTGCCGTTCGTGGTCAATCGCCTGCCGCCGCAGTTGCGTGAGCGCGTGGCGAGCGTCAGCCTGCTGGGCATCGACTCCAGCGCCTCGTTCGAGATACGCATCGCCGACTGGGTGGGGAGCGACGCCGCGGGTCCGCCGACCCGGCCGGAAGTGGCGGCGCTCACTCACGTGCCGGTGCTGTGCATCTACGGCGAGGGCGAGAGCGACTCGATCTGCCCGGGGTTGCCCGCGGCCGGCATCGCGCGCGCGCAGATCGGCAAGGGACACCACTTCAGCGGCGAGTACGCACTGCTTGCCGACCGCATCCTCGCCTATGCGAACAGCGCGCACCTGTGACATAACGCCCTCCACATGGGTAGAACCATGCAGGTCACTGCGACGGACGCGCACTCGGGCGCACGCTGAGGTAACATGGACTTGACGCGGCACACACAACAACACGAGCCGCCGCGCACGGCCATGTCCCTGTACATCGATTCCGCAAGCCATCTGCACCACGACCAGGAAAAGAACCTGGTGGTGACCTGTCCGCATTGTCAGGCGGTTGCCCACATCACCCCGACCGCCGTGCCGCGCTTCGAGGACCTGCAGCTGTACCGGCCGAATCAGGTCGGCCTCGTCTACCTGTGCGACGCCTGCCACTCGCCGATCTTCCTGCGCTTCACGGTGCGGGTGTATGGCGCGACGCGCATCGAGCTGTCACCCCAGTTCACCGAGGTCGAGCGGGCGCGGGAGAAGTTCAGCTTCGCCTACATCCCGGAAGACGTGGAGCTGCTGTTCCGCGAAGCGCTCACCTGCTTCTCGCAGGGGGCGTTCAACGCGTTCGCCTCCATGTGCCGCCGCTCCGCGCAGGCGATGTTTGCCGACCTCGGCGAAGCCGGCAGGCTGCGCCTGTTCGATGAGCTCAACGCGGTGCGCGAGCTCGCCGACATCGCACCGGAGATCTTCGCCAAGCTGAAGAGCGTGCTGTTCGGCGCGGAGCTCGACGCGCGCTCCGAGCTGCCGCTGCTCGACGGCTACGAGGCCGGGATCATGCTCGAGGTCGCCAAGGACCTGCTGTACGAGGCCTACGTCCGCAAGGGCAAGCTGCAGCAGGCGATCATGGTGCGGCGCTTCTTCCTCGACGAGACCAACCCCAACATCGCGCCTCTGGATCAGCGCGCTGAAGCCTCAGCGGGCTGAAGTCCCGGCAGGCTCGATCAGTCGACGAAGCGGCGCGCATTGCGGAACAGGCGCATCCAGCCGCTGTGCTCACCGGCATCCCGCGGTCGCCAGGAATTCTGCACATAGCGGAACGAGCGCTCCGGGTGCGGCATGGTGATGGTCACGCGGCCGTCCGTGTTCGACAGCGCCGCGATGCCGAAGGGCGTGCCGCTCGGATTGCAGGGATAGGCGCTGGCGACGCCGCCGTCGTGGTTCACGTAGCAAAAACCCACCAGGCCGCTCGCGGCGCACGCCTCGGCCGCGGCGCTTGACTCGAACTCCGCACGTCCTTCGCCGTGCGCCACCGCGATGGGCAGAATCGAGCCCGCCATCCCGGCGAGCAGCACCGACGGCGAGCGCAGCACCTGCACCAGCGAGAAGCGCGCCTCGTACTGCTCGCTGCGGTTGCGCACGAAGCGCGGCCAGTGCCCGGTCCCCGGGATGAGGCGCTTCAGCGCGGCGAACATCTGGCAGCCGTTGCAGATGCCCAGCGCGAAGCTGTCGGGGCGCGCGAAGAAGCGCTGAAACTCCTCGCGCACCCGCGGGTGAAACAGGATCGACTTGGCCCAGCCCTCGCCCGCCCCCAGCACGTCGCCGTAGGAAAAGCCGCCGCACGCCACCAGGCCTTTGAATTCCGCCAGCGAGCGCCGGCCGCTGAGCAGGTCGGTCATGTGCACATCGTGCGCCGCGAAGCCCGCGCGCTCGCACACCGCCGCGGTCTCGGTGTGGCTGTTGACGCCCTGCTCGCGCAGGATGGCGAGCGCCGGGCGCGCGCCGCGCGCCAGGTACGGGGCGGCGATGTCCTCCTCGGGATCGAAGCTGAGCGCCACCGACAGGCCCGGATCTGACTCCGCGGTCTGCGCGGCGAATTCCTCGTCCGCACATTGCGGCTCATCGCGCAGCCGCCGCAGGCGCCACGAGGTTTCCGACCAGGCACTCCTCAGATCCGCCCAGGACTCATCGAGCTGCGCCGCGCCGATTTTCATCTGTACGCGCAGCTCACTCACCGGCGCGCCCAGGTACAGGGCGGCATCGGCGAGCTCATGGCGCGCCAGAAGCTCGGCGAACCCCGGCTCATCCCCGGCCAGAATCTGCACGACCACGCCGGGCTCCTCGGAAAACAACTGCGCCAGCGCCGTTCCGCGGGCCGCCGGCAACGCGATGTCCAGTCCGCAGTGTCCCGCGAACGCCATCTCCAGCAGTGTCACGAACAGCCCGCCGTCGGAGCGGTCGTGATACGCGCGCAGCATGCCCGCGGCGCGCGCTTCCGCGAGGGCCGCTGCGAAGCGCGTGAGCCGCTGCGGCTCGTCCAGGTCCGCGGGTTCCTCGCCCAGCTCCCCGTACACCTGCGCCAGCGCCGAGGCACCCAGGCGGTTGCGGCCGCCGGCCAGATCGATGAGCCACAGTGACGTCGGGCGCTCATCGAGCTGCAGCGCGGGAGTAAGGGTGCGGCGCACGTCCTTCACGGGCGCGAACGCCGACACGATCAGCGACAGCGGCGCCACCACGCTCTTGGGCGTGCCGCCCTCGCTCCAGGCGGTCTTCATCGACAACGAGTCCTTGCCGACGGGAATCGCGATACCGAGCTGCGGGCACAACTCCTTGCCCACGGCGCGCACCGTGTCGTAGAGAGCCGCATCCTCGCCGGCTTCACCGCAGGCGGCCATCCAGTTGGCCGACAGGCGGATGTGCGACAGCGAATCGATATCGGCCGCGAGGATGTTGGTAATCGCCTCCGCGACCGCGAGGCGTCCGGATGCCGGCGCATCCAGCACCGCGACCGGCGTGCGCTCGCCCATCGCCAGCGCCTCGCCTGCCGTGCCCTGATAGTCGGCGATGCTCACCGCCACATCGCTCACCGGCACCTGCCAGGGCCCGACCAGCTGATCGCGGCTGATGAGGCCGCCGACGGTGCGATCGCCGATGGTGATCAGGAAGGTCTTGTCGGCCACCGCCGGCAGGCGCAGCACGCGATAAGCGGCCTCGCGCAGCTGGACGCGGGCGGTGTCGAAGCGCCGGCGGCGCACGGCCACGCTGCTCACCTCACGCGTCAGCTGCGGCAGCTTGCCGAGCAGCACCTCGAGCGGCATGTCGACCGGAGAATCGCCAAACAGCGGATCGCGCACCGTCAGCTGCCCGCTCGCGTCGATCTCGCCGATCACCGCGTACGGGCAGCGCTCGCGCTCGGCGATGGCGGCAAACTGCGCCAGTGCCTGCGGCGCGATGGCGAGCAGGTAGCGCTCCTGCGCCTCGTTGCACCACAGCTCCATGGGCGACATGCCGGCTTCGGCGCTCGGAATGGCGCGCAGATCGATGCGCGCGCCGCGGTGGCTGTGGGCCACGGCCTCGGGCACGGCGTTCGCGAGGCCGCCCGCGCCGACGTCGTGGATGAGCGCGATCGGATTGTCCTGCCCCAGCGACCAGCAGTGGTCGATGACTTGCTGCGCGCGGCGCTGCATCTCGGCATTGGCCCGCTGCACGGACGCGAAGTCGAGGTCCGCGCTCGAGCTGCCGCTGCCGACCGAGGAGGCGGCGCCGCCCCCCAGACCGATGAGCATGGCCGGCCCGCCGAGCACGATGAGCTTCGCGCCCACGGGCACTTCGGCTTTGTCCACGTGCGCGCGCCGCACGTTGCCCAAGCCTCCGGCGATCATGATCGGCTTGTGGTAACCGCGCACGCGCTCGGGCGGGTCGCCGGCAGCGCGCTGCTCGAAGGTGCGGAAGTAGCCGCACACCGCCGGGCGGCCGAATTCGTTGTTGAACGAGGCGGCGCCGATCGGACCTTCGAGCATGATGTCGAGCGCGGAGGCAATGCGCGCCGGCGCACCGAACTCCTGCTCCCAGGGCCGCTCGTATCCGGGGATGCGCAGGTTCGACACCGAGAAGCCGGTCAGCCCGGCCTTGGGTTTGGCACCGCGTCCGGTCGCGCCCTCGTCGCGAATCTCGCCTCCCGCACCGGTTGCGGCGCCCGCGAAGGGCGAGATGGCGGTGGGATGATTGTGGGTCTCCACCTTCATGAGAATGTCGATCGGCTCGGTGCTGGCGCGGTAGACGCCGGAGTGCGGGTCGGGGAAATAGCGCGCGCCCGCGCTGCCTTCGATGACCGCGGCGTTGTCGCGGTAGGCGGACAACACGCCCGCGGGATTGCGCGCGTGCGTGTAGCGGATCATCGCGAACAGCGACTCCTCGCGCGCCTGCCCGTCGATGATCCAGCGCGCGTTGAAGATCTTGTGGCGGCAGTGCTCGGAGTTGGCCTGCGCGAACATCATCAGCTCGACGTCGCTCGGATCGCGCCCCATGCGCGCGAAGCTCGCCAGCAGGTAGTCGATCTCATCCGACGACAGTGCCAGCCCGAACGCGCGGTTCGCCCCTTCGAGCGCCGCGCGGCCGCCGCTGAGCGACACCCGCGCGAGCGGCTGCGGCTGCGCATGCGCGAACAGGCGCGCCGACTGCGCACCATCGAGCAGCGCCATCTCGGTCATGCGGTCGAACAGCAGCGGCGCGAGGCGCGCGAGCCGCTCGTTCCCCAGGGGCCTGGCGGCGCGCACGCGGTACTCGATGCCGCGCTCGATACGGCGCACGCCCTGCAGTCCGCACACCCGCGCAATGTCGGTGGCCTTGCTCGACCAGGGCGAGATCGTGCCGGCGCGCGGCACCACCAGCACGCACTCGCCCGCGCCCGTGTCCGCGTCCGCCTCCATGCGCGGCCCGTAGCTCAACAGCTCAGCCACTACCTCGCGCTCGGGCGCGGACAGGGGTTGTGCGAGGTCGGCGAAATGCATGAAGCGCGCGGCGAGCCCGGTGACGGCCGGCTCGCGCGCGCCAAGACGATCCAGGAGCTTGGCGATGCGGAACGCGGACAGCGCCGACGGACCGGGAATCTGCAGCATGGACTCACGCAGCCTCACTTCTTGTCGCCCGGCGGCGTCGAATACATCGGCATCGGGAACTGCGAGACGTTGGCGCCACTTTCCAGCACCGTGATCTTGGCCGGGCCGTGCTTCTTCACTTCGTCGATGCGCAGGATCGAATGCATGGGCAGAAAGGTGCGCTTCACGCCGGAAAATTCGCCCTTGATGCGCTCCTCCGCAGGGTCGAGGACCACCGAGGAGCGCTCGCCAAACAGCAGCTCCTCGACCTCTATGAATCCGAACAGCTCTCCATGACTCACTTTGCGGGCATAGACCTCGTAAACCTTGCCCTGATTCACGAACATAATGCGGAAAATGTGACTGGTTGCCATGGCTTATGCGGGGGTCGCTGCTAGTTTTGACGCTGGCATTATATGTCCGGGCGCGCCGGGGAAGCTGCCGCGCCGGATTGTTCTTTGAGTCGGGGACCCATGCTCAGGCTGCGTATCGTCAGTGATCAGCGCCGTTCGCTCGCGGAGCGCAGCAGCGCGACTTTTTCCGTGGAAGGCGGCACCATCGGCCGCTCCGCCGATAACGACTGGGTGCTGCCGGATCCGGCGCGCTACGTCTCCGCGCATCACGCGCGCGTGCAGTTCCGCGAAGGCCACTTCTACCTGCAGGACGTCAGCACCAACGGCGTGTACGTCAACGACGAGATGGAGCCGCTCGCCAAGCGCGGCTCGAGCGGCTACCGGCTCGCCGATGGCGACATGCTGCGCATGGGCGAATACCACATCGTCGCAGCGCTCGAGGCGCTCGAGGCGCGCCAGGCGCAGGAAGACGCCGCAGCCGCCGTCCCGACCAGCATTCACGGCCTGCGCACCCTCGGGCGCGCGACCGTCCATGACATCGGCGCGCCGCTGGATCTGCAGGCGCTGCTGCTGCCCGCCAACGATACGGACTCGGTGCTGCCGGTCAACGCCTACGGCCAGTCGGTCGACTCCGGACGAGTGCGCGCGCTCGCCAAGACCCAGGAGCCGGAGCAGATGCCGGGGACGGGGGGACCTGAGTTTCTGCCGCTCGACAGCCCCGACCCGCAGACGTTCGGGCGGCGCATGGCGCGCCTCGCCGAGGCCGTCGGACGCGAGCCGAAGATCGGCACCAGTCCGATCGCGCTCGAGGACGTGCGTACCGGACTGGACGCCTTCTGCCGTGGCGCCGGCATCGAGCCCGAGCGCCTGCCCGCGGAGGCCCAGGTACGGCTGCTGCATCTGGCCGGCCGGCTGTTTCGCGAGGCGCTGGTCGGTTTCAAGGATCTGGACCGCAGCAGGAGCGAAACGCGCAACCGCTATCGCATCGAATCCCCGCCGCAGGAGCCCGACGACCCGCGTCCGTCGATGGCCGACTCCATGGTCGAGGAGCTGCTGATCGCGTTGTTCGTGCAGCACGAAGGCCGCCGGCTCGACTCGGTGCAGTGGCTGCGCGAAGCGGTCGCGGAAGCCAAGCTGCACGAGACAGCCACCGCGCTGGCGACACGCGCCGCGTTCGTCGAATTCCTCGACCGGCTTGACCCGGCGGAGCTCGAGGCGCGCTTCGAGCGCGCCGCACGCCGCGGCAAAGCGCGTTCCGCCGACAAGGCGCAGTACTGGGAGCTGTTCACGACGTTCTACCGCAATCTCATCGAGATGCCGGCGGAGCATCTGCCTCATACGTTTGTCGAGGCGTTCGCCGCAGCCTACCGCGAGGCCTCGAAGAAACCGGTATCGTGAGCGGATCGCGGTACTCATGGCGGAGAGGGTGGGATTCGAACCCACGTGCCGGTTTTACCCGACCATCCGATTTCGAGTCGGCGCCGTTATGACCGCTTCGGTACCTCTCCGGCTCCGCACGGGTTTTGCGGGGCTGGTATTCTAGCGAAAGCCCGCGTGGCGAGGGGAGGGTTCGTGCGCGCATTCCTCACCACCGTCGTCGCCCTGCTTGGTTGGCTCGCGGGCTGCGGCAGGACTGCGACCGTCACCCTCGATGCGATCCGCGCGCGCGGCGAGCTGCGCGTCGTCACGCTCAATCTGCCGACCTGTTACTACCTGGGCGCGCAGGGGAGCGAGGGGCTGGAGTTCGAGCTGGCGCGTGCCTATGCGGCACGCCTGGGCGTGACACTCACCCTGTATGCGCTCGACAACGAGGAAGCGATGCAGGCGGAGCTCGTCGCCGGCCGCGCCGATATCGCCGCGGCCTCGCTCACCGACACGCCGGAGTGGAGCCGCGTCGCTGACGCGGCGCAACCCTACGCGCGCATCCCGCAACTGGTGGTCTACCACCGCAGCCGGGTGCAGCCGCGCGACACGCTGCAACTGGAGGCGGCCAAACTCGCGGTGCGCGCCGGCAGTCCGCAGGAGCGCATCCTGCAGCGCCTGAAGAGCACCGTCGCCCCCACTCTGCAGTGGGTGGAAACCGCGCCGAGCTCGGCCGACCCGGTGGAAGACGTCGACGCCGGCGGCGCGGATTACGCCATCACCGACGCGCGTGAATTCTCCTTTGCCCATCATCTGTACCCGAACGTGCGGGTGGGCTTTGCGCTGCCGCAGGAGCGCCCGGTGCAATGGCTGGTACGGCACGGCGCGCCGGATCTGCTCGCGAGCGTCAACAGGTTCTTTCACGACCTGGAGGTCTCCGGCGCACTGGCGCGGCTCGTACAGCAGTCCTCCGGCGACACGCGCCGCTTTGCCTACGAGGAATCGCGCGAGTTCCAGACCCACCTCGGCGACCGACTTCCCGCTTATCGCTCCTGGTTCGAGCAGGCGGCCGCGCAGTCGGGCACCGACTGGCGGCTGCTGGCCGCCATCGGTTACCAGGAGTCGAAATGGGATGCGCGCGCCGAATCCGGCGACGGAGCCCTCGGGGTGATGATGCTCACCGCCGACACCGCACACGCCATGGGCATCAAGGACCGCGCCAACCCCCAGCAGAGCATCTTCGCGGGGGCCCGCTATCTCGCCCAGGTGCGCGCCATGATTCCGGACCGCATTCCCGAGCCCGACCGCACCTGGCTCACGGTCGCTGCCTACAACGTGGGCTTCGGGCACCTGGAGGATGCGCGCATTATCGCCCAGGCATTCGGCAAGAACCCCGACTCCTGGGCAGAGGTGCGTGAGCGCCTGCCGCTGCTCGCGCAGGAGCGCTGGTACGCACGCGCCAGGCGCGGTTACGCCCGCGGCTGGGAACCGGTGCAGTTCGTCGATCGCATCCAGCGCTATCTCAGGCTGCTCGAGTGGCAGCCCGGCGAGGCCGGGTCCCAGGGCACGACGGTCACCCACGCGCCCGCCGCGCGGGGCGTGCCGGCCCCGGACACGTCCGGTCACTCGACTCCCGGAGCCTGAGGCTTTCCTGCACACACGCGCGCCCCGCGGGCGCGGCGCCGAGCGCATCGCAGGTCACTCGCGCCGTAGTGCGAAAAACTCCTGCAGCAGGCGCGCGCACTCGTCCATGAGCACGCCGCCGAACACATCGACGTGATGATTGAGTCCCGGCAGCGCGAACACGTTGGTGATGCTGCCGGCGCCGCCGGCGCGCAGATCCCACGCGCCGAACACCAGCCGGCGAACGCGCGCGTGCACGATGGCGGAGGCGCACATGACACACGGCTCGAGCGTCACGTACAGCGTGGTGTCGTTGAGCCGATAGCTGCCGAGTGCCTGACCGCCGGCGCGCAGTGCCTGAATTTCCGCGTGCGCGGTCGGATCGTGGCTCGCGATCGGCTTATTTGCGCCCGTGGCGATGATGTCCTCGCCGCGCACCAGCACGGCGCCCACCGGCACCTCGCCCCCCTCGCCCGCGGCGACCGCGTGCCCGAGCGCGATGCGCATGAAAGCGCCATCGCACGCGCCGTCAGCCGGACCCGTCATGTGAGGCGTCCGTGGGGGGGGCGAGCGGCGCCATGAACAACGCCGGATCGACGAACGCGGCATTCAGCGCCACCCCGAAGTGCAGATGCGGCCCGGTCGCGCGCCCGGTGGATCCCACCTTGCCGATGAGCGCGCCCGCCTTGACCTGCTCACCCGGCTTCACGGCGATGACGCTCAGGTGACAGTACATGGAGACGAGGCCGGCACCGTGATCGAGGAACACCGTGTTGCCGTTGAAGAAATAACGGCCGGTGTCGAGCACGCGGCCGTCCGCTGCGGCCACGACCGGCGTCCCGGTCGCCGCGGCAATGTCCATGCCGCTGTGGGGACTGCGCGCCTCGTCGTTGAATATGCGCCGTGAGCCATAGGAGCTCGAGCGGATGCCGGGGACCGGCTGCACGAGCCTGAGAGTCGCCGGCGCACTTTCCGAGAACGTGCCGATGGCCCGCAGAATGCGCGGCCGCTCGCGGGCGACGCGCGCCAGATCCTTCGCCGACAGGTTCACCTGGCGCGGTGCGACCGTGAGGCGCTGCACACTGTACTGCTTGTCGGCGACTTCGAAGTCCACCGCGGAGTCGCTTGACGCGCCCTCATGCACCCGCAGCTGCGCGTGGCCAGGGGCCTGCGACAGAGGAATGCCAACCACGGCGAGCCATTTGCCCTGCACCCGCAGCACCAGCACCCGCTGCTCGCCGAAGGTGGTCCGTGGCGCCCGCCCGTCGGGTGCGTCGAGGGTCACCAGGGCGACGCCGCCCGGGACGAGCTCCTGCTGTGGCAACAGCGGCGCCGCGGGCGAGTCGAGAGCGGCGGGCAAGTCCGGCACCGCCGCCCCGCTCGTCACCAGGGCGCCCGACAGCAGCGCCAGCACGACCCGGCGTGCGGCGCGCTGCAGCGCACGCCGTGCGCCCTGCGCCAACTGTGTGTCCCCGCCTGGCACGCTAGCCTTCCTGATTCCGGGCGGTGACGCGCGCCCGCAGGCTCCCGCGGGCGAGGCGCGCCTCGATCTCCTCGCCGGCCAGCACCGCGGCGGCGTCGGTGAGCAGGCTACCGCCGACGGCGCGCGTCACGATCGCGAAGCCGCGCGTCAGCGTCGCGAGCGGGCTGACGGCGTTCAATGCGCGCTGCGCCAGAGCCAGGCGGTGCTGCGCGCGCGACAGGCATTCCTTTGCGGCGTGATCGAGCCGCGCCTCGACACTCTGGTGCCGCGCGCGATATTCCCGCACGACATGGTCCGGCGAGCGGCGCACCAGACGCGTGATGCTGTGCGCGACGCGCATCTGATCACGGTGCAGGCCGGCGCGCGCCGCCCCGCTGAGGCGCTGCGCGAGGTCATCGAGACGCTGCATCTGCTGCTGCAACCGTACTCCCGGATGCGCGAGTTTCAGGCGCCGCTCGGTGCCCTCGAAGCGCGCGCCATTCGCGCGCAGCTCGCGGCGCATACCCGCGCCCAGGCGCAGCGCGGTGCGCGCCAGGACCTCGAGACACGCGTTGCGATCCGGCACCACCAGCTCCGCGGCCCCCGAGGGGGTGGGGGCCCGCGCATCGGCCGCGAGGTCCGCGATGGTGAAGTCGATCTCGTGCCCGACTCCCGAGACCACGGGCAGGCGGCACGCGCGGATGGCGCGCGCGACCCGTTCGTCGTTGAACGCCCACAGATCCTCGAGCGAGCCGCCGCCGCGCGCGAGGATCAGCACCTCGCACTCGGCGCGCGCCGAGGCGGTCTGCAGCGCCGCGACCAGCGCCGGCACGGCAGCCGCCCCCTGCACCGCCGCCGGATAGATGAGGACCCTTGCGGGCGGATAACGCCGCGCGAGGATATGCAGGATGTCGCGCAATGCGGCCCCGGATGGCGAAGTGATCACGCCGATACGTTGTGGAAACCGCGGCAGACTTCGCTTGCACTCGAGCGCAAACAGACCTTCGGCTGCCAGCTTCGCTTTCAGGCGCTCGAACTCGCGCCGCAGCGCGCCGATACCCGCCTCCTCGAGGTGCTCGACGATGAGCTGGTACTCCCCGCGCGCCTCGTACACGCTGATGCGGCCGCGGACCAGCACCTGCGCGCCGGCGCGGGGCGTGAAGCCGATGAGCGAGTTCTTCATCCGGAACATGGCGCAGCGCAGTTGCGCGTCCCGGTCCTTGAGCGAGAAGTACCAGTGGCCGGACGATGGTTGCGAGAAGTTCGACAGCTCCCCCTCCACCCACAGCACACCAAGCCCGCGCTCGAGGAGCATGCGCACCTCGCGGTTCAGGCGGGTGACGCTGTACACGTCCCGGACAGGCTCGGCCCGGGCGCGATCGTCAGGATTTACGGGCATAAAGCACCTTAGCACGAGGTTTACCGGCGCGGGCCGAGCGCATATAATCGCGCATGCGCATTCTCGAAGAAGCTCTCACCTTCGACGACGTCCTCCTGGTTCCGGCCTACTCGGAAATTCTGCCACGCGAGGTCGATCTCTCCACCCGCGTCACGCGCCGTATCCGCCTGAATGTGCCGCTCATGTCCGCGGCCATGGACACCGTCACCGAAGCGCGCCTCGCCATCACCATCGCCCAGGAAGGCGGCGTCGGCATCATCCACAAGAGCATGACCATCGAGGCCCAGGCGCGCGAGGTCGACCGGGTGAAGAAGTTCGAGAGCGGCGTCATCAGGGACCCGATCACCGTGTCCCCGGCCATGACGATCCGCGAGGTGCTGGACCTGACGCGCTCGCGCGGCATCTCCGGCGTGCCGGTCGTGGTCGGCAAGAAGGCGGTCGGGATCGTCACACATCGCGATCTGCGCTTCGAAGACAAGCTCGAGGCTCCCGTCTCCTCGGTCATGACGCCCAAGGAACGTCTGGTGACGGTGCGCGAGGACGCGCCCAAGGACCAGGTGCTGGCGCTGCTGCACAAGCACCGGATCGAAAAGCTCCTGGTGGTGAACGGCGATCACGAGCTGGTTGGCATGATCACCGTGAAGGACTTCCAGAAGGCCAACGAGTTTCCGCGTGCCTGCAAGGACGACGGCGGCCGCCTGCGCGTCGGCGCGGCGGTCGGCACCACGCCTGATACCCTCGATCGGGTCGCGGCCCTCACTGAAGCGGGCGTCGACCTGGTGGTCGTGGATACCGCGCACGGGCATTCCAGGGGCGTGCTCGACACGGTGAAACGCATCAAGGCCAAGTGGGCGGACAGCCAGGTGATCGCCGGCAACATCGCCACGGCCGAGGCGGCGCAGGCACTGGTCGATGCCGGTGCGGACGCCGTCAAGGTCGGCATCGGGCCCGGCTCGATCTGCACCACGCGCATCGTCGCGGGCGTCGGCGTACCGCAGATCTCCGCGGTTGCCTCCGTCGCGCAAGCGCTGCGCGACGCGGACGTGCCGGTCATCTCCGATGGCGGCATCCGCTTCTCCGGGGACATCGCCAAGGCGATCGCGGCGGGTGCGCATGCGGTCATGATCGGCGGTCTGTTCGCCGGCACCGAGGAATCCCCCGGCGAAGTCGAGCTGTACCAGGGCGCTTCCTACAAATCCTATCGCGGCATGGGCTCGCTCGGCGCGATGGGCGAACGCCACGGCTCGGCGGATCGTTATTTCCAGGACGCGGCCACCGAGCTCGAGAAGCTGGTGCCGGAAGGTGTGGAGGGGCGCGTTCCCTACAAGGGGAGCGTGGTCACCATCCTGCGTCAGCTGTCGGGCGGCCTGCGGGCGGCCATGGGCTATACCGGCAGCCGCAACATCACCGATATGCGCACGCGCCCGGTGTTCGTGCGCATCACCACCGCCGGCATCCGCGAGAGCCACGTGCACGACGTCAGCATCACCAAGGAAGCCCCCAACTACCGCGTGTCCTGAGCCCATGGCGAGCGTTCCACGACCTGCCGGCATCCCCGACGCCACTGCGGCTGCAGCCGCCGGCAACGCGACGCACGCGGGCAGCGCCGCCGCCGGCAGCGGCCCACACGCCGACATCCACGCGCACCGCATCCTGATCCTCGACTTCGGTGCGCAGTACACGCAGCTCATCGCCCGCCGCGTGCGCGAACTGGGCGTTTACTGCGAAATCCATCCCTGGGACGTGAGCGACGCCGAGGTGCGCGCCTTCCGGGCGCGCGGCGTGATCCTCTCCGGCGGTCCGGAATCGGTGACGGATGCAAACCCGCCCCGGGCGCCGCCCGCGGTCTACGAGCTCGGCGTGCCGGTGCTCGGCATCTGCTACGGCATGCAGACCATGGCGCAGCAGCTGGGCGGGCGGGTCACGCCGGGGGCCGAACGCGAATTCGGTTACGCGGAGGTGACCGTGACCGGCGCGTCGCGCCTGCTCGATCACCTCGAGGACCGCCGCAACCCGGCCGGGGCGGCGGTGCTCGATGTGTGGATGAGTCACGGCGACCGCGTGGACGCGTTACCGCAAGGGTTCGTGGCGACCGCAGCCACCAGCACCATTGCGTTCGCCGCCATGAGCGACGAGCGCCGCCGCTTCTATGGCGTGCAGTTCCATCCTGAGGTCACTCACACACCGCAGGGCGCGCGGCTGCTGGAGCGGTTTGTCCGCGAGATCTGCGGCAGTGATGCGCTGTGGAGCGTCGGCAACATAATCGAGGATGCCATCGGGCGCCTGCGCGCGCAGGTCGGCAAGGGCAAGGTGCTGCTGGGACTCTCCGGCGGAGTCGACTCGTCCGTGGTCGCCGCCCTCCTCCACCGCGCCATCGGCGATCAGCTGCTATGCGTGTTCGTCGACCACGGCCTGCTGCGCCTGGGCGAAGGCGAACAGGTGATGAACACCTTCGCGCAGCACCTCGGCGTGCGCGTCATCCGGGTCGACGCGCAGGCGCGCTTCCTCACGGCTCTGGCCGGCGTGACCGACCCGGAAGCCAAGCGCAAGATCATCGGTCGCACCTTCGTCGAGGTGTTCGACGAGCAGGCGCACGGCTTGAGCGGCGTGCAGTTCCTCGCTCAGGGGACCATCTACCCCGACGTCATCGAATCCGCCGGCACCCGCACCGGCAAGGCGCACGTCATCAAATCGCATCACAACGTGGGCGGACTGCCCGAGAAGATGCATCTCAAGCTGGTGGAGCCGTTGCGCGAGCTGTTCAAGGACGAGGTGCGTCGGCTCGGCATCGAGTTGGGGTTGCCGCGCGAGCTGGTTTATCGCCATCCGTTCCCCGGACCCGGCCTGGGTGTGAGGATCCTCGGCGAGGTGCGCGAGGAATACGCCGAGCTGCTGCGGCGCGCCGATGCCATCTTCATCGAGGAACTGCGCAAGCACGATCTCTACGACCGTATCAGCCAGGCCTTCGCGGTCTTCCTGCCGGTGCGCTCGGTGGGCGTCATGGGCGATGGGCGCCGCTACGACTACGTGATCGCGCTGCGCGCGGTGGAGACGGTGGACTTCATGACCGCGCACTGGGCGCGCCTGCCGTACGAGTTTCTCGACCACGTCTCGCGGCGCATCGTCAACGAGGTGGCGGGCATCTCACGCGTGGTGTACGACATCTCGGGCAAACCGCCGGCGACGATAGAGTGGGAGTGACTCAAGGGGCTATCGCACTCCAGCCTGCCGTCCGCGGCAGCCTCACCATCCCGAGTCCGGGCATTATTCGCAAGTCCGTCTAAGGCAAAGACGCGATGGCCATTGATGGCACACCAGAAGTGCTCGCGAGCGCGTTGTCGGTTATCGCTTCGAGAGTCCCCGAAGTTTGATCGATCTTGAACGCCGATACGTTGCTTTCGCCTGCGTAGTACGTGACGTATGCGTACAAGCCGCTTGGGTCAATGGTCATGAATTCGGAATTCATATTCGCCGTGGCCGGGCTACCGGACACACTCCATGAGCGAAGCGGCAACGCTCCGTGGCTGGGGGCGGCGGCACGCAGTGCTGGCGATGTGTTTCCTTGCGATGTTCATCGCGTACACCGACCGCGTCAACATCTCCGTGGCGTCGGTCGCCATGCGCGAACAGTTTGGCTGGACGCAGACCGTCAAGGGCCTGGTACTGTCGTCGTTCTTCGTCGGCTACATGCTCTTCATGGTGCCGAGCGGATGGCTTGCGACACGCTACGGTGGCAAACGCGTGCTCGCGATTTCCGTGGCCTGGTGGTCCGCCTTCACCGTCCTGACGCCGTGGGCCGCGTCGCTCTCGATCGGCGCGCTGGTCGCCGCCAGGATCGGCCTGGGAGTGGGCGAAGCGGCGGTGACGCCCGCGACCTTTGAACTGTTCCGCCGCTGGGTGCCGGAGACTGAACGCTCACGCGCGGTTACCCGGTTCCTCAGCGGCATCCCCCTCGGACAGATCGTCGGCTTCATGTTCACGGGGTGGCTGACCAGCCGGTTCGGATGGCCGATATCCTTTTATGTGTTTGGCGCGATCGGTTTCATCTGGACGGCGATCTGGCTGGCGCAAATCAACAATGATCCGGCCAGGGACAGACGCGTCACGGCGCCGGAACTGCACTTGCTGCAGGAGCGAAAAGGAGACGAAAGCGAAGCGCCGCGGATTCCGCTTCGTACACTTCTGACCAAGCCCCCGGTGTGGGCGATCTTCATCAGCCACTTCTGCAGCAATTGGGGCCTGTATCTGCTGATTGCGTGGCTCCCCAGCTACTTCCGCGACGCCATGGGTCTCAGCTTCGCCAGCGCCGGAGTCTACTCAGCAGCACCGTGGCTCGCGGCCTTCGTCACCGGAAACCTGGCTGCCATGCTCGCGGACCGGGCCATCGCGCGCGGCATGCCGGCGCATTTCGTCAGAAAGCTCGCCATGGGCGTCGCGCTGCTGGGCTTCGCGACTTTCCTGCTCCTGCTACGCGACGTTAACTCCCCGACCATGGCCTTGACGCTGGTGTGCGCCGCGACCGGAGCGTTGGGCGTGAGCTGGTCGGGATTCGCGCCGAATATGCTCGACATCGCTCCGCGCCATTGCGCGGTGCTCATCGCAGTGAGCAATACACTGGCGACGATTCCCGGAGTCGCGGGCGTTGCGGTGACCGGCTGGCTGCTGGATCGGACCGGCAGCTACTCCGCGACTTTCGTGCTGACCGCTGGTATTGCCATCACGGGTGCGCTGGTCTACTTCATCTTCGGAAGCGCGAGGCGTATCGACGCCTGACGCGCTGCGATGAGCGGGCCGGCTCCCGACTCACTCCTCCGTGGCGTCAGTCGTCCTTCGACACCGGCGGCATACCGATACGCTCCAGGAAGGCGCCGTAGCGTCGATCGGTCACGATCGATGCGAGCAGAGCGTCACTGCGGGTCCAGATGAGGCCCGGGTCGTGCAGCGTGCGGGCCCGTTCCAGCCATTCGAAGCTCTTCTCGGTGTGGCCAAAGAACGCATAGGTCTCCGCGACCTGGAACTCGGAGCCCACTGACTGGGCTGCGAGTGCGGCGAGCGCCGCCTGCGCTTCCTTCTCGTGGTGCGTCACGAGGTACCCCAGCGGCAGACCAAAGCTCCTCCAGGACGGATCGGCCTCGGCTTCGAACGCGGCCCGCGCGGCCTGCAGCTCGCCCGCCATCAGCAGCGCGCGCCCAAGCTCGTAATGCAACCCGGGGAATTGCGCGTTGAGCCCGATGGCCTGTCGCAGCACCGCGGCGGACTCCGCGGCGTGGCGCGCGTAGTGCAGCGCCCTGCCCAGATACTTACGATGCAGCAGATTGAGCGGGTCGCCGTCGACGGCGCGCCGAAAGTAGGCCACGGCATCGCTCATCCGGCCGGTGGCCACCGTCAGATGACCCTGGAACTGCTGCGCCTGTGTGTTGTTTGGATCGAGTGCCAGCGTCTTCGACAGCGCATCTGCGGCCGCCGCCCAATCCAGATCGTATTGCATGTGGGCCGCCGCGAGCATCATGTACGCTTCGGGAAGCTTCGGATCGATCGCGATGGCGCGCCTGGCCGCGGTCGTGACCTTGGTGAATCCCGCACCGGTCGTGTCGAGCCCCTGTCCCACGCGTCGCACGTGGCAGAAGGCGAGCCAGGCCCACGCGGGGGCGTAGTTCGGATCAAGCGCGAGCGCCTGCTGGAAGAGGAGCACGGCGTGATCGAGATCCGCCGGTGTATCCCGGTCTGTCAGGTAGCGCGCCTGCAGGTACAGGTTGTGGGCTTCGGAACTGGTGGTCTGTTTAGGCGTCGCCGCATCGGCCCCGAGCAAGGTGATCTTCAGCTGCTCGGCGACGGCATGCGCGATATCGTCCTGCACCGCGAAAATGTCGCGGACGTCGCGGTCATAGGTCTGTGACCACAGGTGGAAGCCGTTGTCGGCGCGCACCAGCTGCGCCGTGATGCGCAGATGCTCGCCTGATTTTCGCACGCTGCCCTCGAGCACGTGCGTGACTCCCAGGGTGTGCGCGATCTCGCCGATCGTGGTCGCCTTGCCCTTGAACGAGAACGAGGAGGTGCGCGCGGGGACGCGCAGGCTGGGAATCCTCGTCAGGACGTCGATCAGTTCCTCGGCAAGACCATCGGAGAAGTATTCCTGGTCGTGTTTCTCACTCATGTCCGCGAACGGCAAGACGGCGATGGACCTCTCCGCGGCCGATGGCGGCGCGCCCTCAGGGACTTCCTGTGCAGCGCGACCGGGATTGGATTTGCCCGTCATCATTCGCCACGGCTGAAATGCGATGGTCGCTGCGAGCACTCCCGCGCCGACTGCGATGGCGGCGATCAAGCGCGCGCGCCGTGGCGCCGCTACGACCCGGGACGGCGGCGCGGCGTTGCCCGGGGCGCCGCCGCCGCTCGGCGGGGCGGCGTCCTGAGGCTGTCGAGTGATGGCAGCGTCCATCCCGAGGAGAGTCGCAATCCGCTGGCCGAACGCGGCCGGCGTCGTGCCCGCAGGGAGCCGCGTCCATTGGACCCGCAGGAATGAGTCGGGCACATCCGCGCCCGCATCCGGGGTTGCGTCCACGCACACCGGAACGATGAACGTCTTGTTGCGCGCGATCATCTGCGTGCGCTGATCGGCCAGGCCCCACTCGAGGCGGAAGTAACCCTCCGGCCGCGACGCGGTGTTGGCGGAGATGATCGGCATGAACAGTGCGCAGTCGCGGATCTGGTGGCGGATCTTCTGATCCCACGCGTCGCCACCGCGAAGCTCGCTCTGATCGAACCACACCTCGATACCGGCGGCCCGCAGCGCCTCACAAATGCGCCGCGCCGCATCGGTATCCTGCGACGCGTAGCTGAGAAACACTGCCCGTGAAAGTTGGTCTGCCAACGTGTAGTTCCTGGAATCCGCTCTCGGCGCTATCGGTCCGAGTCAGCCGTGGGAATGGACAAAGCGCGACCCCCGAAACTCTCTTGATGGTTGTGATTCAGGCCGAACAGGTCGTCGCTGGTCCTGACAGGCGACAATACTAAGCCATACAGGCTCGCCTTTCTCATCCCCGCGAGAACCGTTGCGGATGACCCATGAGGATCTTCAGCGGCGCCGCTTGGTCCCCGCGCGCCGGCGCGAGCTGCCGGGGTGCGGCTGCACGCGCCGCTCGCGCGCGTATGGATTGGCATCCGTGCGGTACTCGATGAACACCGGGGTCGCGAACAGATCGTAGGTCTTGCGGAATACGTTGGCGAGATAGCGCGTGTAGGCCTCGGGTACCGAGGCAGTCTGGTTGCCGTGGATCACGATGCGCGGCGGGTTGCGGCCGCCCTGGTGCGCGTAACGCAGCTTGATGCGCCGGCCGCGTACCAGTGGTGGCTGGTGGACGGTCAGCGCGTGCTCGAGCGTGCGCGTCAGCTCGCGTGTCGGCATGGCGCGCATCGCCGCCTCGTAGGCGCGCACCGTGGACTGCATCAGCTCGCCCACACCGCTCCCATGGCGCGCGGAGATGAAATGCAGCGGCGCAAAGGGCACGAAGTCGAGTTTCAGGGCCAGCTGGCGCTGGATCTGCTCGCGCTGCTCCGCTGCAATCCCGTCCCACTTGTTGACCGCGATGATGAGCGCCCGCCCGCGCTCGAGCGCCAGTCCCAGCACGCTCGCGTCCTGTTCGGCGATCGTGTCGTGCGCATCGAGCACCATAATGACCACCTGCGCTTCGTCGATGGCCTGCAGCGTCTTGGCGACGCTCGCGCGCTCGACCACATCCTCGATCCTGGCGCGACGCCGTACCCCGGCGGTGTCGATCAGCAGGAACGCGCGCCCGTCGCGTTCGAAGGGCACCAGGATGCTGTCGCGCGTGGTGCCGGGCTCCTCGTTCGCGATGACGCGCTCCTCGCCCAGCAGGCGATTCACCAGCGTGGACTTGCCGACGTTCGGGCGGCCGATGATGGCGATGCGAATGGCGTCGGAGTCGTCATTCCCGGCCGGGTGCGGCTCGAATCCGGCCAGCACCCGCTCCATGAGCTCCTCGCACCCCTGGCCGTGGCTCGCGGAGATGGCAAGCGGCTCACCCAGCCCCAGGGCATGGAAGTCTGCGGCAACGATGTCGGCGTCGAGCCCTTCCGCCTTGTTGAGGACCAGCGTGACGGGCTTGCCCGAGCGGCGCAGCTCATTCGCAACGAAATGATCCTGCGGCGAGAGTCCGCCGCGCGCGTCGGCGAGCAGTACCAGGCAGTCAGCTTCTGCGACGGCGCGCTCGGTCTGTGCGCGCATCTGCGCTTCGATGCCGGTCGGGTTCTCTATCAGACCACCGGTATCGATGACGATGCTGGGTACGGGACCTAAACGCCCGAAGCCATACTGCCGGTCGCGCGTCAGCCCGGGCACGTCCGCCACGATGGCATCGCGCGTGCCCGTGAGCACATTGAACAGCGTCGACTTGCCGACGTTCGGCCGGCCGACCAGGGCGATGACGGGCAACATGGCTTGGGCGCAACCAGGCGGCCGCTCACGCTACTTGCTTTCCTCCGGCTTTGGCGCCGGCATTTCCGGCACCGTTTTCCTGCCGGCGGGGGCCGCGCGCGCGAGCGGCGTCACGCGAAACGCACTGATCTGCCCGCGGTCGTTGATGACCAGCACCATGTTGCCGGCGACCACCGGCGCCGTGCTGATGCGCACCTTACCGGTCGCCACGCGCGCCGCCAGCGCACCGCTCGCCTTGTCGAGCCAGTGCACATAGCCCTGGAAGTCCGCGGCGACGACCGCATTGTCCATGATCGCCGGTGCGGACAGCCCCCGATGCAGCAGCGCTTTCTGCCGCCAGATCTCCGCTCCGGTGCGCGCCTTCAGCGCTACCAGCTCACCGTCCGCGGTCGCCACGTACAGCGCATCCTCGTCGAGGGTAAGCCCGCGGTAGCTGGAGGCCTCGTGCGACCACCAGATCTGCCCGGTTTCAAGCGCCAGCATGGCCACGCGTCCCTGGAAGCCGACCGTGTACACGTCCTGGCCGGACACCCGCACGGCCGAGTCGATGTCGGCGAGGCGTTCCAGTTCGGTGCGGCCGTGCGGCGGGGTAATCGTCGCCTCCCACTGCACCGAACCGTCGTTCATGTTGGCCGCCAGCACCTTGCCGTTGTCGAAGCCGCACAGCACCAGCTCGCCGGCGATTACCGGGCGTGCCGTGCCGCGCAACGACAGGCGCGGCACCTGCTGCTCCTGGGACCACAGCTCGTGCCCGTCCGCGGGACTCAGCGCATGCAACTTGCCGTCGACCGTGCGCACGGCGATCAGGCGCTCGGAGATGGCCGCCGGTGCCAGCACCTCCCCGTTCAGGCGCACTTTCCAGCGAATCGCACCGTCGGCGGGGTTGAGCGCAAATAACTGCCCGTCGCTCGAACCCACCAACACCAGCTCCCCGCTCGCAGCGGTGCCGCCGGACAACGGTGCGCGGATGCGCGCACGCCACGCGACATGGCCCGAGGTGAGATCGATGGCGACGACATCCCCACGGTGGCCGGCGGCATAAACACGATTGCCGGCGACCGACAGGCCGAGCCCCAGCCGCAGGGCCACGGCCTTCTTGTCGTCGACCGAGGCGGTCCAGACGCGCTGCACGCGCAAGCTGGCGCTCAGGGGCGTGAGCTTCGCCGGCTGGTCGATGCTCTTGTCTTTGGAACAGGCGCCTAGCCCTAAGAGCGCCGCCAGAGCGCCCGCCACCGCCAGGGCATGCGTCGATTTCTTCATTTGCCCGATCCGGCCGCCGTCGATTTTGCCGCCGACGCCGCCGCGGGCGCATCGGCCGCGAGATCGGCAATCTTGAGACCCAGCAGCGGGGCGCTGCCGGCCGCTTGCGCGCTGCGATACTCCTTCAGCGCCGCGGCCTTGTCGCCCTTGGCATAGTAGGCGTCGCCGCGCACCTCGTGGTAGTGCGCAGCGAACGCTCCGGCGTCAACTGCGTTGAGAGTGGCGAGCGCGGCGTCGGCTTTCCCCTGAGCGATCTGCACCCGCGCCAGCCGCAGCCGTGCCACCAGGGCGAGGTTGCGATCCTTCGAACCCTCCACCACGGCTCCGAGCTCGGCGGCCGCCCGATCGAGCTCGCCGCCGAGCACGTACAGGCGCGCCGCCAGCAGCCTCGCCTGGTCGGTATAAGGCGAGGCCGCGTAGCCGCGCTCCAGCTCACCGAACAGCACCAGGGCGTGCGAGCGGTCCCCACCGTCCAGAGCCTGGACCATCTGCGTGTACTTCGCGCCCGCCTCGAGCCGCCCGGCATCGAGGTGCCCCTGCCACCAGCGCCAGCCGGACACCCCCGCCCCCACCGCAGCGACGGCCAGAATCACGGCCGGCCCGTTTTCCCGCACCTGTGCCTTGATCCATTCCCACTGTTCTTTTTCAGACAGGTACTCTTCCACGCTTCCTCCCAACATCATGCCGCTCAGCGCTCGCCGCGCCCGAGGCTGGCGAGCGCCGCATCCACGCCCGCGGCCAGCTCTGCGATCGGGCACTCGCTCTGACCGGACTCCGCGCGTAAAGGTTTCATGGCAACGACGCCGCGCGCGAGCTCATCGTCGCCGATGATCAGCGCCAGCGGCGCGCCGCTCTTGTCGGCGCGGCGGAATTGCGCCTTGAAGTTGCCCCCACCCAGGTTGAGCTCGAAACGCACACCAGGCCGCTCACCGCGCAAGCGCTCCACAATTTCCAGGGCCGGCGTCGCGGCCTGCGGACTGCTGACCACGACGTACACGTCCGGGGGGCGCGCGGGCACCGTGACCCCGGCCGCCTGCATGAGCGCCACCAGGCGCTCCACGCCCATCGCAAAACCGATCGCGGGCGTCGCGTCGCCCCCCAGTTGCGCGATCAGGCCGTCGTAGCGGCCGCCGGAGCATACGGCATTCTGCGCGCCGGTGGACGGGGTGATCCACTCGAACACCGTGCGGTTGTAGTAATCGAGGCCGCGCACCAGGCGCGGGTTGATCTCGTAGCTCACCTCCACGCCGCGCAGCATGCCGCAGAGCGCATCGAAGTGTGCGTGCGACTCCGGGTCCAGATGCTCGGTGAGCAGCGGTGCGCCGCGAATCACCTCCTGCATTTGCGGGTGCTTGCTGTCCAGCACCCGCAGCGGGTTGCCGGCGAGGCGCCGCTCGCTGTCGGCATCGAGCCGCGCTGCATGCGCCCGCAGGTACTCCAGCAACCGGGCGCGATACGCGTGGCGGCTGTCCGGCGTGCCGAGGGAATTGATCTGCAGCTTGAGGCCCGTGATCCCCAGACGCTGCCACAGCCGCGCGCTGAGCGCGATGAGCTCCGCATCCACATCGGGGCCCGGGCAGCCGACCGCTTCCACGTCCACCTGCCAGAACTGCCGGAAGCGGCCGGCCTGCGGGGCCTCGTGGCGGAACATCGGCCCCAGACACCACAGCTTGTGACGCTGTCCGCGCAGCAGTCCGTTGGAAATCAGCGCGCGCACGATGCCGGCGGTGGCTTCGGGGCGCAGCGTGAGGCTCTCGCCACCGCGGTCGGTGAAGGTATACATTTCCTTGCCGACCACGTCGGTGTGCTCGCCGATGGCGCGCTTGAAGAGCTCGGTGTGCTCCACGACCGGCACGCGAATCTCTTCGTAGCCATAGGCGCTGAGCAGCTCGCGCGTGCACGCTTCGAAGTGCTGCCAGGTGCCGATCTCGGCCGGCAACACGTCGTTCATTCCGCGGACGGGCTGGATCTGCTCTGCCACCTCAGTCTCCATGCGCCAGACGCGGCGGCGCCGGCGTGGTGCGCCCGTCGCCGTCGATGAGCAGGCGGGCACTGCCATCGTGGCGCACCAACCCCGCGAGCCTCACCGGCTGATCGTTGACGCGCAGCGCCACCGCCGGCGCGTTGCCGAGGATCACGCGCAGCGGCGCCGCGCCGCTGAGCGTGCGCGTGCTGCCCGCCGCGTACAGCCCCTGCAACAGGCGCCGGCCGCTCGCGTCAGAGACCTCGACCCAGCTGAGCGCCGCGAACTGCAACGCCAGCTGCGTCGCGCCCGCGGGCGCGGCCGGCGCTACCTCATCGGCGGCGCCTGCGGTCGCTTGCGTCGCGGCAGCGCCGGCCAGCGGCGGGGAAGCGGTCGCGAGCGGCTGCGGTTTCTCGCCCGGCGTGGTGAGCACCCACCACAGCAGCACCGCGAGCGCAACTCCCACCAGCCCCAGCAACGCCGGCAGCACCAGGCGCGCGGCGCCATTGGCGGGGTCGCGGCGCGGGATGCGCGTGAGATCCGGGCGCGCCGCCTGCCTGCCGCTCGCGTACAGCTCCTGCAGCTCCGCGGGCGACTCGCCAATGAACTCGGCGTAGCGTCGCAGGTGCCCGCGCACGTACACATCGGCGCCTAGAGCCGCGAAGTCCTCCGCCTCCAGCGCCTCCAGGGTCTTGGCATCGACGTGCAGTTTTTCCGCCGCCTCGAGCACGGTGAGCCCCTTCTGTTCGCGCGCGCCGCGCAGCCGCGCGCCCGTGCCGCAGCGTTGCTCGCCGCCAACTTCACTCGCCATGAGTGTCAGCCGGGGTTGCGATCGAGTTCCGCCAGGGCACGCGCCTGGTCGGTCCCGGGGAAGTCCACCTGCAGTCGGCGCGCGTAGCGTTGCGCGCCGATTCTGTCGCCCTGGGCGCGCGCGACGCGCACCCCGAGCAGCAGCAGGTCCGCAGTCGCATCGTACCTGCCGATGAAGGTGTCGATGCCGGAGCGCGCCGGGGCGAGCTCGCCATGCTGGAATTGCAGCTCCGTCAGCTGGTACGCCGCCTCGGCGAAGTTCGGCCGGATCTGCAGGGCGCGGCCGAAGTTGCCGCGCGCTTCCTCGTCGCGCTTCGCTGCGCGCAGACACACTCCGGCGTTGGTGTAAGCCGCCTCGGGCGTGCGATACAGCGCGTTGTGAGCCGCCTCCTCGAAGTGGCGCACACCCTCATCGGTGCGACCGTTCTGGCACAGGTACACGGCGTAGTTGTTCACCACATCGGGGTCGTGCGGCGCCAGCCGCAGTGAGGTGCGGAACTCCGCATCCGCCTTGTCGGGGCTGTGCATGCGCTCGAACAGCATCGCACGGGCGCTGTGAACCTCGGCGCTGTTCGGGGCCTCGGCGAGCGCCCGGTCGAGCTTGTCTTTCGCCAGCGCGACATCGCCCTGGTGCAGGTACTCGATCCCCAGCTGCACGTTGTAGGCGGCCGCATCGCGTATCTTGTTCGGATGCTGCGGAGTTGCGCAGGCGGCGAGCAGCAGCGTCAGCGCGCCGGCCGCGAGGCGCAGCGCCAGCGGGTAGTGCGAGGTGGTGTTGACTGGGTTGCTCATGGTTGAACCGCGACGCCGATGACCTTGCTGCCGAGACGCACGGTGGTGCGATCGATGACGCGCCCGGCGAGCTGTCCGCAGGCGGCGTCGATGTCGTCACCGCGGGTGCGGCGAATGGTCGCCAGCAGGCCCCGCTGCAGCAGCTCGTCGCGGAAGCGCTGGATGGCGGGCGCGCTCGAGCGCCGGTAGTGCGTGCCGGGAAACGGGTTGAACGGAATCAGATTGACCTTGGCCCGATGGCCCTGCAGCAGCCGCGCCAGCGCGCGCGCCTGGGCGGGAGAATCGTTCACGCCCTCGAGCATCACGTACTCGAAGGTGACACTGCGGCCGTTCTGTTCATCGAGATAATGCCAGCACGCCTGCAACAGCTCCGCAATCGGATGCTTGCGGTTGATCGGTACCAGCTCGTTGCGCAGCGCATCATCGGGCGCGTGCAGCGACACGGCCAGCGCCACGTTGGTCTCTTGCGCAAGCTTGTAGATCTGCGGCACCAGCCCCGAGGTCGACAGCGTCACGCGGCGCCGCGACAGATCGAAGCCGAAGTCATCGAGCAGGATGCGCAGCGCAGGCACCACGTTGCGGAAGTTGGCGAGCGGCTCGCCCATTCCCATCAGCACGACGTTGGTGACGTGGCGCTCATCCCCGGGCGTGCTCGCGGCGGCGGGCCCGGCTGCGCTTACGCGTTGCGGTTCCTCGCGCTCGAGCTCGCGCGCCGCCAGCCACACCTGCCCGACCATCTCGGCGGTGCTCAGGTTGCGATTGAAGCCCTGCTGGGCGGTGGCGCAGAACGAGCAGTCGAGCGCGCAGCCGACCTGCGAGGAAATGCATAGCGTGCCGCGGTCGGGCTCGGGAATGAACACCATCTCGAACGCCTGGGCTGCGTCCGCCCGCAGCAGCCATTTGCGGGTGCCGTCGCCGGAGCGCTGCTCCGAGAGGATGTCCGGGGCGCACACCTCGGCCTGCGTGGTGAGTCGCGCGCGGAAATCCTTCGCCAGATCCGTCATATCCGCGAACGAGCCGACGCCGCGCTTGTACATCCAGTTCATCAGCTGGCGCGCGCGGAAGGGCTTGCTGCCGAGCTGCGCCACGAATGCTTCGAGTGCCGGACGCGGCAGCCCCAGCAGGTTGGTGCGCTCAGTTGCTGCAGCTGTCATGGCGGCGAGCGTGCGCTAATCGCGCGGGTGCAGCTCCGTGGAGCTGAAGAAGTAGGCAATCTCGCGCGCCGCGGTGTCGGGCGCATCCGAGCCGTGTACCACGTTCTGCTCGATGCTGGTCGCGAGGTCGGCGCGGATGGTGCCCGGGGCGGCCTTCTTCGGATCGGTCGCGCCCATGATGTCGCGGTTGCGGGCGATCGCGCTCTCGCCCTCCAGCACCTGCACGATGACGGGACCTGAACTCATGTAGCGCACCAGGTCCCTGAAGAACGGCCGCTCGCGATGCACGGCGTAGAAACCTTCTGCCTCGCGCTGCGACAGGTGCAGCATGCGCGCGGCAATGATCGAGAGGCCTGCCGTCTCGAACCGGCGATAGACCTCGCCGATGAGATTGGCTTTCACGCCGTCGGGCTTGACGATGGACAGGGTGCGCTCGAGCGCCATTCGGCTGGACCTTATCGAAGACCTTCAAATGGGTGCGGGTGTTCGCACCGGCATGCGACGCCGGTGCGCGGGCAAGCCGCGAAGTCTACCTTGGGTGACGCACCCGCGGCAATTTGGCGTGCGATGGAAGTGCCGGTTTGGTAAGGCTTTTTGCGGCCGAACCTCAAGCGGTCCGCATCGCTCCGCACCCTTACCGTGCGCAGCGCCCGAAAGGCCTCAGACGGAGAAGCTCTCCCCGCAGCCGCATTCACCCTTGACGTTCGGGTTTCTGAAGCGGAAGGCCTCGTTCAGGCCCTGCTTGACGAAGTCCACGATCGTGCCGTCGAGCAGGCCCAGGCTTGCGCCGTCAACGAACACCGGTACGCCGCGGTCTTCGAACACGGCATCCCCCGGCTGCGGGCCGTCGGCGTAGTTGATCACGTAGGCAAAACCGGAGCAGCCGGTCTTGCGCACACCGAGCCGCACGCCGATGCCGTGCCCGCGGGCGGCGAGGAAGGTCTTGACCCGGTTTGCAGCGGATTCAGTCAGTGAAATGGCCATTGGTCCTCGTATTCTACGCCTCAAGCCCAGTGCGAGAGGCACGCGCGCAGTGCGTCTTCGACCACCAGCAGGCGTCCGAGTTTCTCGATCGGAACCCCGCGGGCGGCGGCCCAGGTCGCCGGCGTGCCCGGGATCAGCGCAGCGCGTCGGCGCCCGCGCAGCTCCCCGCACAGCCAGGCTGCCGCATCCATAGTATGGGGGCAGCCGAAGGCCTGAAAACGTGCGTCCTTCACACTGTCGTCGGCCACCAGCAGGTGAAAGCGCACCCAGCTCTCCTGCCCCGGTCCGCCCGCCTCGCCGCTCACGACCGTGGCGCCACCGCTCCCGGTCCGGTGTGCCGGCCCGAAACCCTCCCCGGCCGGCCCGCAGGCCGCCGGGGACAGCGCGCGCAGACGCCTCACCTCAGCCCCCACGGTGTTCAAGGCGAAGTCGATGTCGGCATCGACGCTGAAACGTCCGACACTGAAGCGCAGGGAGCTCTGGGCGAGCTGCGTGTCGCGCCCCAGGGCACGCAGCACGTAGGAAGGCTCGGGGGAGACGGAGTTGCAGGCGGCGCCGGTGGATACGGCCAGTCCCGTCAGGCCCGTCACCAGGCTCTCCCCCTCCACACCCTCGAACGACACGCTGAGAATGCCCGGCAGGCGCGGCGCGTCGGCGCCGTTCAGGTGAGTACCGCCCAGGGCCTCGAGTCCGGCCCACAGCCGCTCGCGCAGCGCCGTGAGCCGCATGCCTTCCGCGGGCAGCTCGCGGCCCGCCATCTCGCAGGCGAGACCAAACCCCACGATCTGGTGAGTGGGCAGGGTCCCGGGTCGCAAGGACCGCTCCTGTCCCCCGCCGTACATCAGCGGCTGCAGCAACCCCCGCGCGCCGCGGCGCACGTAGAGCGCGCCGACCCCTTTGGGGCCATAGATCTTGTGAGCCGTGATCGAGACGAAGTCGACGGGCAGCCCGTGCACGTCGAGGGGCACCTTGCCCGCGGCCTGCGCACAATCGCTGTGCAGGGCGACGCCGCGCTCGCGGCACAATGCGCCGATCGCGGCCAGGTCCTGCAGCACACCGGTCTCGTTGTTCGCGTACATGATCGAGGCCAGCACGGTGTCGGCACGCAGCGCCGCGGCGAAGGCCGCCGGCTCGATCAGCCCGGAGCGGCCGGGCGTGAGATAGGTGACGCTGAAGCCTTCCTTCTCGAGGCGCTTGCAGGGGTCGAGCACGGCTTTGTGCTCGGTGCGTGCGGTCAGCACGTGGCGCCCGCGATCCGCGTTGGCGCGCGCGACCCCGAGGACGGCTAAGTTGTCGGATTCGGTGGCGCCGGAGGTAAACACGATCTCATCCGCCGCGGCCCCGAGGAGTGCCGCGACCTGCGCGCGCGCGTGAGTGATGCGCGCGGCGGCGGCCGAACCCAGGGCATGCGCCGATGAGGGATTGCCGAAGTCCCCGCCGGCCGTGAGACAGCCGCTCATGGCTGCGGCCACGGCGGGATCGACCGGCGTCGTGGCCGCGTAGTCGAGGTACAGCGGCGCCGCGGCGCTCACTTAGCGCTCCGCACCGGCGTGGCGGCGCCGGGTCTGTACCGCCGTGAGGATGCCGCGCAGAATGTTGACCTCGTTCTGATCGAGCTCCGCGCGCTGCAGGAAGCGCCGGATGCGCCCCATCAGATGCGTGCCGCTCTGGGTTCGGTCGCGAAACTCGATCTCCTCCAGCACCCGCGCGAAGTGCGCGTACAGGCGCGCCATTTCCTGCTCGCCCGCGAGCGGCGGCCCGGCCGGCGCGTGCGCCGCCGCGCCGCTGTCGCAGGCGCGGAACAGCTCATATGCCACCAGCTGCACGGCCATGGCGAGATTGAGTGACAGGTAGGCGGCGCTGGCCGGTATGCGGATCAGCACATGCGCCGTTTCGAGTTCCTCGTTGGTGAGCCCGGTGCGCTCGGAACCGAACACGACCGCCGCGGGCGCGCGGCGCGACTCGGCCACGATGCGCACGGCCGCATCACGCACGTCGATGACCCGGAAGTACTGATCGCGATCGCGCGAGGTGGTCGCCGCCACGAAGCCGCAGCCCTCCAGCGCCTCGCCGAGCGAGGCCACGACGCGCGCCCCGGCGAGCACGTCGTGCGCCCCGGAGGCGCGCGCGGTCGCGTCCGGATGCGGGAACTCCTTCGGCCTCACGAGCCGCAACTCGCTCAAGGCCATGTTCTTCATGGCACGCGCCACGGCGCCGATGTTGCCCGGATGCGAGGGTGCAACCAGCACGATGCGAATGTCGGGAGAGTCCATCTGGTACGCTAGCTTGGCCGCCGACTGGTCACACGAGCTTAAGGACCGTGCAGCCGCTTCTCAACATCGCCGTGCGGGCTGCGCGCCGCGCCGGCGAGGTCATCATCCGCAGCCTCAACCGCCTGGAGTCGCTGACCGTCTCCTCCAAGGGGCGCAACGACTTCGTCACCGAGGTGGACCACGCGGCCGAGCAGGAGATCATCGGCAGCATCCGCCGACTCTACCCGCATCATGCGTTTCTCGCCGAGGAAAGCGGCCGCAGCGGCGAGCACGATACCCTGTGGATCATCGATCCTCTGGATGGCACGACCAATTTCCTGCACGGCTTCCCGGTGTTTGCCGTGTCGATCGCCTGCCAGGTCAGGGGGCGCCTCGAGCACGCGGTGGTCTACGACCCGATGCGCGGGGAGCTGTTCACCGCCAGCCGCGGCGCGGGCGCACACCTGGACAATCGCCGCATGCGCGTGAGCAAGGCGCGTGCGCTCGAGGGCTCGCTCATCGCGACCGGCTTTCCCTATCGCGCCAACACGCGCTACCTGGACGCGTATCTCGCCATGTTGAAAGCGGTCACGCTGCAGGTCGCCGGCGTGCGCCGGCCCGGCGCCGCGGCGCTCGATCTGGCTTATGTCGCGGCCGGGCGCGTCGATGCGTTCTGGGAAATCGGCCTGGCAGCGTGGGACACCGCCGCCGGGACGCTCCTCATCCAGGAGGCCGGCGGGCGCATCGGCACGCTCGACGGCGGCGAATACGCCCAAGAGGGGCACATCGTCGCCGGCACTCCCAAGGTGTACGCCGCGCTGGTGGAGCTGCTCGCGCCATACGTCCCCGAGGAGCTGCGCAGCCGCTGAGCGTCCCGCGTACTGGCGGCGAAAATAAGTCAGCGCCGCCGCTCGCTCGCTTTCCACGGATCGCTTGTGTAGAGTCCTTCGCGAAAAATCGGGGGTTCCATGGCGCGACAACTCCTTGCGACCAAGTCCATCGCCGAGCTGCACGAGCAGGAATCCACCGGCAACCAGCTGCGACGCGCGCTCACCGCCACGCAACTGACGCTGCTCGGGATCGGCGGCATCATCGGCACCGGCATTTTCGTGCTCACCGGCACCGCGGCCGCCAACCACGCGGGACCGGCGCTGCCGCTGTCATTCATCGTCGCGGGAATCGGCTGCACCTTCGCCGGGCTGTGCTATGCGGAGTTCGCCGCCATGATCCCGGTGTCCGGCAGCGCCTATTCCTATTCGTACGCCACCCTCGGCGAGGGCATAGCCTGGTTCATCGGCTGGAACCTGATCCTGGAATACCTGTTTGCGGTCGCCACCGTGTCGGTCGGCTGGTCGGGTTACGCCATCAGCCTCCTCGAGCAGCTGCACATCCACATCCCCAGCGCGCTCTCGAGCGCGCCATTCGGCACCGGGGCGGACGAGCTGCACATCATGCGCACCGGGGCCATCATCAATGTGCCGGCCATGGCGATCGTCGCGGCGATCGCGACCATCTGTTATATCGGCATCAAGCAGTCGGCCGCCTTCAACTCGGTGATCGTCGCCATCAAGGTGACGGTGGTCGTGCTGTTCATCCTGTTCGGCGTGAGTTACATCAACACCGCCAACTGGCACCCGTTCATACCGCCCAACACCGGCAAGACCGGGCAGTTCGGCTGGAGCGGCATCATGGGTGCCTCGGGCGTCATTTTCTTTGCCTACATCGGCTTCGATGCCATCTCGACAGCGGCCCAGGAGACCAAGAACCCGCAGCGCGACATGCCCATCGGGATCCTGGCGAGTCTGATCGTCTGCACCATCCTGTATGTGGCCGTCGCCGCCGTGCTCACCGGCATGGTGAGCTACAAGGAACTCGATGTCGCAGCCCCGGTGGCTCTGGCGCTCGATAAGTACCCGGGACTGCACTGGTTGGGTATCCCGCTGAAGCTCGGCGCCGTGGCCGGCATGACCTCCGTGATGCTGGTCATGACCATCGCGCAGGCGCGCATTTTCTTCGCCATGGCGCGCGATGGGCTGCTGCCGCCTTTCTTCGGCCGGGTGCATCCGCGCTTCCGTACACCCTCGACCGGCACGATCGTGACCGGGGCGTCGGCGGCAATCATCGGCGGGCTGTTTCCGGTGAAGATCCTGGGCGAACTGGTGGCGATCGGCACGCTGGCGGCCTTCGTGACGGTGTGCATCGGCATACTGGTGCTGCGCCGGACGCGCCCTGACCTGCCGCGCCCGTTCCGCGCCCCCTGGCCGTGGTTTACCTGCATTGCCGGCGCGCTGGTGTGCGCGTACATGATGTTTTCGCTGGGCACGGCCACCTGGTGGCGGCTGGGCATTTGGACCGCTGTGGGCGTCGTCGTGTACGTCGCTTACGGCTACCAGCACAGCTGCGTGCGCAAGGCCGCGAACGGCGCCGCCGCACACCCTCGCCCCGCCTGACGCGCGGCGCCTCAGCGCTGCCGATCGTCCAGCCGGCGCCGCAGGCGCACGTTGATCATCTCCACCGCCACCGCGAACGCCATGGCGAAATACAGGTAACCCTTCGGGATCTCGAAGTGCAGGCCCTCGGCGATGAGGGCGACCCCGATCAGCAGCAGGAACGCCAGCGCCAGCATCTTGACAGTCGGGTAGCGTGCGATGAACGCGCTGATCGAACCCGACAGCCACATCATCACCACGATAGCCACCACGATCGCGGCCACCATGATGGGCAGCTCCCTCACCAGACCCACCGCGGTGAACACCGAATCGAGCGAGAACACGATATCGATGAGCCCGATCTGCACGATCACCGCCAGCAGCTGGCCGCGCAGCCGCGCCCGGCCCGCATCCGGGGGCGGCCCCTCGAGCGTCTGGTGGATCTCGAGCACGCTCTTGGCCAGCAGGAACAGCCCGCCGAGCAGCAACACCACATCCCGCCCCGAGAAGCTCCGGCCCGCGACCTGCAGCCACGGTTGCACCAGACGCGTGAGCCACACGATCGAGAACAACAGGGCGATGCGCGTCACCATCGCCAGCGCCAGCCCGCCCAGGCGCGCCCGGTGCTGCAGCCGCGCCGGCAGCCGCTGTACCAGGATGGAGAGGAAGATGATGTTGTCGATGCCGAGAACGATCTCGAGCACCGACAGCGTGATGAACGCCAGCCAGACGTGCGGAGCGGCGATCAGCGTAGCGTCACTCCGCTACGGCAGGTGATCAAACGCCGCCTTCTTCACGGTCGGGAACACGTGTTCGGCGGTCAGCCCGAAGTCGAGCGCGATGGCGCTGGAGATGTAGATCGAAGAGTAGGTGCCGGCGATGATGCCGATCAACAGCGCCGCCGAGAAGCCCTTGAGCACCGCACCGCCCAGGAACAGCAGCGCCACCACCACGATGGAGGTGACCACCTTGGTCATGATGGTGCGCGACAGCGTCTGATTGATCGACTGGTCGAGCACCACGTCGGGCGGCGAGCGGCGGTTGGTCTCGAAGCGCTCGCGGATCCGGTCAAACACCACCACCGTGTCGTTCAGCGAGTAGCCGATGACGGCGAGAATCGCCGCCACCACCGCCAGGTCGAACGGCATCTGGGTGAGCGAAAAGAAGCCCAGCACCAGGATCGGGTCGTGGATGACCGCGAGGATCGCGCCGAGCGACAGCCGCCAGGTGTGAAAGCGGAACGCGATATACAGGAAAATCAGCACCAGCGTGAAGAACAGCGCCCACATGGCGCTCACCCGCAGCTCGCTCCCCACCTGCGGGCCGACGACGTCCAGCTGCGCCACCTGGGCGGCCGGGTCGATGCCGGTGAGCGCCGCCTCCAGGCGCGCGCGAATCTCGGTCGCGGTCTGCTTGGGGTCCGGCGGCAGGCGAATGGCGATGTCGCGCGAGGAGCCGAAGTTCTGTACCTGCGGCTCGCGGAAGCCCGCGGCGCTGAGGCGGGTGCGCACCTCGTCGACGTTGACGGCGCGCGGGAAGCTGACCTCGGCGCTGACGCCGCCGGTGAAGTCGATAGTGAGATTCACGCCGCGCGTGAAGAACGACGCCAGCGACACGATCATGAGCACGACCGACAGCGTGTACCACACTTTGCGCGTGGCCATGAACGGATAGCTGGTCTGATGGCTGAAAAATTCCACTGGTGGTCCTTAGCGGTGCGCGCCGGTCAGATTGACAGACGCGCGATCTTGCGCCGCCCGCCGTACATGAGGGTGAGCAGCGCACGGCTGCCCATCAGCGAGGTGAACATCGAGGTCGCGATGCCGAGCGTCAGCACGATGGCGAAGCCGCGGATCGGCCCGGTGCCGAACACCCACAGCACCACGCCTGCGATCAGCGTGGTGATGTTGGAATCCGCGATCGCCGAAAAGGCCTTCTCGAAGCCGGCACGGATCGCCGCCTGCGGCGACACGCCCTTGCGGATCTCCTCGCGGATGCGCTCGTAGATCAGCACGTTGGCGTCCACCGCCATGCCGACGGTGAGGATGATGCCGGCGATACCGGGCAGCGACAGCGAGGCGCGCATCATCGACAGCAGCGCCGTCAGCAGCACGACATTGGCGAGCAGCACCAGATCGGCCACCAGGCCGAAGGTACGGTAATAGATCGCCATGAACAGGAACACGCCCGCCATACCCACGATCAGCGCCGTAACGCCCTTGTCGATGTTGTCACGCCCGAGGCTGGGGCCCACGGCGCGCTCCTCGATCGGATAGATCACCGTCGCCAGCGAGCCCGAGCGCAGCAGCAGCGCCAGCTCGCGCGCCTCGCCGGCCGCAAGCCCGGTGATCTGGAAGTTGTTGCTGAACACGCCGCGGATGGTGGCGTCGTTGATGACCTCCTCGTCGGTCACATCGCGGTTTACCTTCCTGCCGTTGACCTCGCTCACCTCGCGACGCTTTTCGATCAGCACCACCGCCATGCGTTTGTTGAGGTTCTGACGCGTGGTCTTCAGCATGTTCTCGCCGGCGCGCGCATCGAGCTTGATGTTCACCGCCGGGCCTTCCTGCGACTGGCCGGTGGTCGCGTTGGTGAGCTGGTCACCGGTGGCAATCACCTCGCGCTTCAGCAGTACCGGGCGACCGAAGCGCGTGTGGGTGTAGAGCTTGGAGCCGAGCGGCGCCCGTCCCGACTGCATCGCCTCGAAGGCGTTGTTCTGCATGTCCTCGAGACGGAACTCGAGGGTCGCCACCCGGCCGAGAATGTCCTTCACTTCGGCCGAGTTCTGCACCCCCGGCAGCTGCACGTTGATGCGGTCGATTCCCTGGCGCTGCACGATCGGCTCGGACACGCCGAGCTCGTTCACGCGGTTGCGCAGTGTGGTGATGTTCTGCTGGATCGCATAGTCCTGGCGCTCACGGATCTGCGCGGGGGTCATGACGCCGGTAATGGCCGAGCCGCTGGCAAGACTCTCGGTATTGACGGACAACCCCGCCAGCGGCTGATTGAGGGCGTTGCGCGCGGCATTGACGTCGGCTTCGGGAGGCAACACCACGCGCACGGCATTGGGTCGGTCGCTCCCCAACGCGACGGTGATCACGTCCTTCATCGGGATGCTGGCGGCGGCGAGCGCGCGCCGCGCATCCTGCGCGTAGCCTTCGAGCGCCTGGCTGACCGCGGCATTCACGTCGACCTGATAGAGCAGATACAAGCCGCCGCGCAGGTCGAGCCCGAGCGGCATCGGGCGCAGGCCGAGCGCGCGCAGCGCTGCTGGCGTGCGCGGCGCAAACGACAGTGCGGTGATATAGGTGTCCTTGAGCTGGTCGTTGACGGCGTCGCGCGCCGCCAGCTGATCGGCCACGTTGGCGAAGCGCACCATGAGGCGCCCGCCGTCGATGTAGCTCCTGTCGAAGCGGATAGCGTGCTGCCGCAGGAACGTCTCCACCGTCTGCGAGGCCTCCAGGGTCACCGGGTTGTGGTCCTTGCGCGCCACCTGCAGCGCGGGGTCCTCGCCGAACACATTCGGCAGCGCGAACAGCGTGGCCAGCAGCAGCACGGCCGCAACCAGGAGGTATTTCCAGCGGGCGTATTCGAGCATGTTCAGGCGCTCTTCAGGGTGCCCTTGGGCATCAGCTGGGCGATCTGGACCTTCTGCACCTTGACGCGCACGCCGTCGGCGATCTCGAGGGTAATGAAGGTGTCGCCAACCTCGGTGACCCGGCCGAGGAGCCCCCCGGTGGTCACCACCTCATCCCCGGCGGCGAGCTTCGACACGAGCGCCTGGTGCTCCTTGGCGCGCTTCTGCTGCGGACGGATCAGCATGAAATAAAACAGGGCGATGAACGCCGCCATGAGCAGCGCGAACTGGAACTGGCCGCCGGGGGCGCCGGGTGCCGCCTGTGCCCAGGCGTCGGGGATCAAGGCATTCATGTACGCGGTCCGGGAAGCGAAAAGGGCGGCATTATGCCACAGCACCGGCGGCGCGCCGGCCTGTGAGGAATCCCCGCGCCCAGGCCGCCAGATCGCCCGCGGCGATGGCGGCGCGCAGCGAGCGCATGAGCCCCATGTAGAAGTGCAGGTTGTGGATGGTGTTGAGCCGCGAGCCCAGGATCTCGTTGCAGCGGTCGAGATGGCGCAGATAGGCACGACTGTAGTTGCGGCAGGTGTAACAGTCGCAGGCGGCGTCGACCGGCGAGAGATCGTCCTGGTAGACGCTGTTGCGGATGTTCATGACCCCGCTCGAGGTGAACAGGTGCCCGTTGCGGGCGTGACGCGTCGGCATGACACAGTCAAACAGGTCGATGCCGCGCATCACGGCCGCGACGATGTCCTCGGGCCGGCCGACACCCATAAGATAACGCGGCAGTCCGGCCGGCATGTGCGGCAGCAGCGACTCGAGGACGCTTAAGCGCTCCTCCTCGGACTCCCCGACCGCGAGCCCGCCGACCGCCAGCCCCGGCCAGTCGAGGCGCAGCAGCGCTTCGAGCGAGGCGAGGCGCAGCGCTGCGTGCATGCCGCCCTGCACGATCCCGAACAGCCCCCCGGGCACATCCGCCACGTCGGCGCGGTGGTAGTGAGCGTGGCTGCGCGCCGCCCAGCGCATGGAGCGTTCCATGGACTCGCGCGCCTCGCCCTCGGTGGCCGGATGCCCGGTGCAATCATCCAGCGCCATGGCGATGTCCGAGCGCAGCGCGAGCTGCACATCCATGGCGTCCTCCGGGGTGAGCCGCACCTCGGCGCCGTCGAGCGGCGAGCGAAAGCGTACCCCCTCCTCGGTGATGCGGCGCAGGCTCTTCAGGCTGAACACCTGGAAGCCGCCGGAATCGGTGAGGATCGGGTGCTGCCAATGCATGAAACGGTGCAGCCCGCCATGCGCGGCGACGATGGTGGGGCCGGGACGCAGCATGAGGTGGAAGGTGTTGCCCAGAATGATCTGGGCGCCCAGTCCCTCGAGCTCCTCGGGCGTCATCGCCTTGACCGTGCCGTAGGTGCCTACCGGCATGAATGCCGGGGTCTCGACCACACCGTGAGCGGTCACGAGCCTGCCGGCGCGCGCGGCGCCGTCGCTCACCTGCACGGTGAAGGTCGGCCTCAAGCGCGCTCCCGTGTGACCAACATGGCGTCCCCGTAGCTGAAGAAGCGATAGCGCGCCCGCACCGCGTGCGCGTAGGCGGCGAGCACTTGGGTGTGGCCGGCGAAGGCGCTCACCAGCATGAGCAGTGTCGACTCGGGCAGATGGAAGTTGGTCAGCAGCACATCGCTCACCTGAAACTGAAAGCCCGGCGTGATGAACAGTCGCGTGTCCCCTGACCAGGGAGCCAGGGCGCGCGCGGGCGCCACGCCGGCGCTGGCGGCCAGGGCCGCGGACTCGAGCGCGCGCATCACCGTGGTGCCCACGGCGACTACCCGGCCGCCGAGCGCGCGCGTGCGCGCGATCGCCTCGCAGGCCGCCGCGCTCACCCAGACCCGCTCGGCATGCATGGCATGCGCCGCGATGCTCTCGGTGCGCAGCGGCTGAAAGGTTCCCGCGCCGACGTGCAGGGTGACCTGCGCACGGCTCACGCCGCGCTCCGCCAGCGCCGCGAGCAGCCGCTCGTCGAAGTGCAGGCTGGCGGTGGGAGCGGCGACCGCGCCGGGCTCGCGCGCAAAGATGCTCTGGTAACGCTCGCGGTCAGTGTGATCGGCGCGCCGGCGGATGTACGGCGGCAGCGGCACCTCGCCCCAGCGTTCGAAGAATTCCAGCGCCGGAGCCGGCAGCTCGATGCGCCACAGCTCATCCTCGCGCCCGACCACCCGCACCGTACCGCCGGCGGTCTGAACCTCGAGCCCCTCCCGAATGGGCTTGCTGGCGGCGAGCTGTGCCAGCGCCTCATACCCCGCGAGGTCGCGCTCGAGAAGAATCTCCACGCGCCCACCGGAGGGTTTCACGCCCATGAGGCGCGCGGCGACCACGCGCGTGTCGTTGAGCACCAGCAGGTCGCCGCGCTGCAGATACTCCGGCAGATCCCGTACCGCACGATCCGAGAGCGCTCCGCTCGGCCCGTCGAGCACCAGCATGCGGCTCGCCGAGCGCTCGGCGAGCGGCACCTGGGCAATCAACTCCTCGGGCAGATCGTAGGAAAAATCCTGGCGGCGCACGCGCGCATGTTACACGCAGCGCCCGAGTGCACCCCGTGCTTCAGAGGATCAACACTCTGCGTGTCGGTTCGGAGCGCTCGTGGGGCGATCCGTCGTGCCACATCGCGTCCTTGTGGATCCGTCCCATGTTCTCGGGAAGCGTCGCGTCAACCTCCAGCGTCTTGTGCTGACGGATGATACGCAGCGTGAGTTTCTCCCCAGGCTGATAGGAGCTCAGGATGCGGGTGGCATGGGAGCCGCTCGTGGGCTGACGCCCGTCGATGGCAAGGATCACGTCCCCGTCCTCGAGCTTTACGGCCCCGTCAGCGGGTGCGCGCACGACCAGCACCCCCTTTTCGCTGCCAAAGTAACTGCCGAGACGCGGCGTGAGTGTCGCCAGCTCCATGTCCATGAGCGGCCCATGGAACAGGAAGGCACCCTGGAACTCGGGAAACGGTCCGAAGGACAGATCGGACAGGCCGCGAACGCTCGCCAGCACACTCGGTCCGGGCCGCGCCGTGACCGTGAAGTCGCGCGTCTTGCCATCGCGCGACACGCGCACGCTCACCTTGGCGTCCGGTTTGACGTCGCGCATGATGCGCACTACCTGGCGCGCCGGCTCGTCGTCCTTCAGCTCGGTCCCGTTCACCGCCACGATCACGTCGCCGACGTGAATGCCGGCTTCCGCCGCAGCTCCCCCCGGACTCACCTCGCGCACGCGCGCGCCCGCGGCACCCGCGGCCGGCTCCAGCTGCACCCCGATGATGGCGTGACCGGCTTCGACGTAGGGCATGACACGATCGATCACCGTCCCGCTCAGCTGCGAGGACAGTCGCGCCACGTCGTGCGCCGCCTGCTCGAGTTTATTGCGGGCCGCCTCGAGCTGCGCGTCGAGATCGGCGTCGCCGTCGGGCCGGACGGTGGCCGGCGGCACCGGCGGCCGCTCGGGCGCCG
>Ga0209626_1000030_pt1 | contig 45199 bp, 39 predicted proteins | sample JacPinW_OM1H0_M2_FD_187962 | JGI IMG/M metagenome (GOLD analysis project Ga0209626, IMG submission 187962) | Forest soil microbial communities from Algoma, Ontario, Canada - Jack Pine, Ontario site 1_JW_OM1H0_M2 (SPAdes) (version 2) | ecosystem: Environmental > Terrestrial > Soil > Boreal... | reverse complement strand
GAGCTTCCCGCCGTACCAGGCCTCGGCCTCCTTGATGTCCCGGACCGTTCGGGCGATCTGGGCCAGCGGCCCGAGCGTCAGGGTAGTCATGATAGGTCTCTCCTGCCGGCGCAGGGCGCTCGTTCCCGGCACCCGAAACCAGCGCCGCAGAGCCTGCCGGTTCGCGAGCCCCAGCTTCGCCACTGCGTTCGCCACGTGATACTTCACCGCATCGAGGCTGACGCCGCGGCGTGCGGCGATTTCGCGATTGCTCATGCCGTGCTGCACGGCGTGTACGACGCGCCACTCGGTGGGAGTCAGCACGTCGTGGTGAGGAGGTCGTCCCCTGCGGCTGCTGCCGGACATGGCCTGGATCCTAAGCTGCGGGGGGCCGAATTACCCTCCCCCGGAAGGATGCTGCAGTGCAACAGCTAAGGCGGAAACCCCACGGGCACTGGGGGAACAGCGCATGTCCGCGCCTGGGGCCGGGGCGTAGAATTTTTTGCACGCGTATACCCACTCACCTGGCAGCAAGGGCAAGGAGACGGACATGAGCGCTGTGTTACTGGCCGTGTTCAATGAGTACGGGGTCGCGGACCGCGTGCGCACCCGGCTGGTGGGCGACGGGTTTCCGACCGACCGGGTCGAGCTGACAGCGTCGTGCGAGCCGGGGCGGGCGGGACTGCATCCCGCCGCCTCGGCGCGCGCGAAGTTCGCGCAGTATTTCCGCACCCTGTTGTGCACGGACGACGAGCGGCCGTTCGTGGACCTGCTGGCCGAGCGTGTCGAGGGCGGCGCGTGCACCATCGCCGTTCACCCGCGTGGCGCGATCGAAACGGCGCGCGCCGCGGAGATCCTTGAAACGGAAGGGGCGCTGGAAGTGGTCGGACACGACCTCGAGAACCAGACCTTCGAGTACGCCGCTTCCACGGGCGATGGCTACTGGGTGCGCCATTTCATGCTCGACAACCCGACCGGCGCGGACTGCTTCTATTGCCGGCTGTTTCCCGCTCACAAGCACGGGCACTGACGACCAAGGTAAGCACTGCGCGGCCGGCGCGGGCTTGCGCGGCACACGCGCCGGAAACCTGCGGCTGCAGGCTCCCGGCGCGCGGTGCACTCACATCACTATTTCTGCTTCTCGAGCGTGAACGTCGTCGTCTGACCGTGCAGCGGGTCCTTGTCGGTAACGTCTACCGTCTTGCCGTCCTTGGAGGCCGCGATGCGAATCTCGTCGGTGATCTTGCCCTGGCGCCGGTCCGTCTCTACGACGGTATGGTCGTCGATCCTCTTCAGCGACACGACCGTATGACCCGGATCACCCTCGACCGGGTACTCCTTGCCGTCGAACTTCGCGTTGTAGCTCTGGCCGTTGGCGCGCATGCTGAAATGGTCGGGAGTCATCTCATAGGTCACGATGGTCACGGTATCGCTCGCGTCGCTCACCTTGTTCTGTTGCCACGACCCTGAAGTCGCGTGCGCCCCGGCCGGCGCGGCGGCCACGCGTTTCTCCGTGTAGGTGAAGGTGCCGGGTTTCTCTCCCGTGTAATCCGTGAACTTACCGCTGAGCGTCGCTCCGTCTGCGGAAGCCGTGACGCTGTTTGTGCCGGTTACCTTGCCGGCCATCTTGTTGGTGCGCTCCACCGTGGTCGCGTCCACGATCTTCACCGCCACCGTATCATAGTAATCGTGCCCTGTGACCGCGTGATCCGCGCCATCGGCCTTGATCTTGATTTCCGGAATGCAGCTCGTGCAGGTGTAGGTCCCCGCCGCGATGACAAACACATCCGGCTTGCCGGTCACCTTGAACGAGTCGACCCGCCCCTTCCACGTGCCATCAAACGCGCTGCTCGCGAGCGCAGCCGCCGGCACCAGCAGCAATGCTGAGATTAGGATCCTCATGAAACTCCCCCTGTTGGTTTGAGAGCGGTCGCACTGTGCGACGCTCTGCGAGCCGATTATTGTAGGCTCGCGAGTGGGATTCACCAACAGCCAAGTCCGAGACTCAGTTGGTGCGCGCCTTCAGCACCTCCGCCAGGATGTCGGGGCGATCGTCGCTGCGCGCCAGATGCGGATAGCGCGCGCCGTCGAAGTACGCCACGCTGAGCGTGCGGTAGTAATCACCGCTTTCCACCATGAGCTCGATGGGCGCGCGGGTCTCGCGTGCCGCGGCAATCGCCGCATCGAGCACCTCGGCGGAGTACTTGTGACCGTTCACGGCGATGAGCTTCATGCCGGGGCCGACGCCGGCGCGCGCGGCCGCGCGGTCCTCGACGGTGTCGATGATCGTGCCTCTGTCATCGTCTTTGTCATTGATGGTGAGGCCGATGGACCATTTGCGCTCGACGGTTTTCCTGCGCTTCTGCCGGGTCTCGATGTAGGAGTTCTTTTCAGGCGAATAGCTCAGCTGCCAGCCGGCGCTCTGCAGCCCCGCGAGCAGCGCCTGCGTACCGGTCGTGTCGAGATGGCGGCGAATGAGCGCGCGCCAGTCCCCGGGTGCGACCGCGGCCAGCGTGGCATACACGTCCGCTTCCCCGTAGGGCTTGAGCGCCAGCGCCCCGCCCGTTCCGGCGTAGAAGCGCTTGACGAAATCATCCAGTGAGGCGTGCCCGGCGCTGTGGGCGCGCAGCTCGGCGTCGACGTTGAGCCACAGGAATACGGACGCCTCGTAGAAATCGACGCTGCGGCGGCTGAGTTCCCAGGCATCCGGAGCGTTGTAAAGGACCTGTGCCTGCACCGCGGTGTCGGCCATGGGTCGCCAGCGGTTCCCGGGCTGTATGTCGAAGGTCCCCGCCAGAGTGGCGAGCATTTCGCGGTAGCTCTCGGGAGTGACCAGGCCGGCGCGCACCGGCAGCGCCGTGCCCCAGAACTGGGTGAGGCCCTCGTACACCCACAGGAGCGAGCCATCCATCGGCTGCTGGTAGTCCGGGCTCAGCAGGCCCGCCGGACGGCGGTACTTGCCGTTCCAGCTGTGCACGTACTCGTGCGCGAGAAGCTCCGCGACGCCTTCACGGAGCGGTGCCTCCGAAAGCGCATTCTCGTCCGTACGGTCGTCACTGGACTCGTGGTGCTCGAGCCCGAAGTGTGCCACGTGGTCCGAGAGCGACAGGAGCCAGGTGTAGTGGCGGTACATGCGGGTTGCGAACACAGCCCCTGCCTGCTCCACCAGGCGCCCGTAGCCGCTGGCAAAGTCCCCGGGCACCGTGAGCGCCGCGGCGCTGTCGGCGACCAGCGAGATGCTGTGCTTCAGCTCGGGAAACGGAGCCGACCCCGGCACCTCGATGCGCTTCGCGTAGCGGCCCATCTGCAGCGGGGAGTCGATCAGGCGCGCGAGTGAGGCCGGCTCGAGCTGCACGCTCCCGTCCGCCTGCGGGCGCAGCTCGAGCGCGCAGCTGAGCTGCCAACCCGGCGGCGCGACCACCGTGGCCTCGGTGCTGAGGCTGTCGGCGTCGCGCCCCTTGGGCAGCAGCACCAGTTCGTTCCACGGCAGGACGGCGAGAGCTGCGCTGCTGGTCGGCCCGGTGCTGAAATGGCCGCCCTCGGTTGCGAGCCCGGTATCGAGTGAGATATCGAGGTGCGCGGCGGCGCGCGGCACCGTCAGGCTGATCGCGTACAGGTCGCGCGGGTCGCGCCGCCACGCGAGCGGCGCGCCGTTTGCGCGGATCGTAAGCCCGATGATGGACTCGAGCGGCCCGGTCGGTCCGTGTTCTCCCGGAATCCATTTCGGAAACACCAGCGTGAGCGGACCCTCGCGCACGGCCAGTGTCAGATCGGTGTGCACGCGCTTGCGCGTGACCTCGCGTGCGTCGAGGCGCACCGTCAGATCCGCGGCCTGCCCCACCGCGGTCGCGAGCATCAGCGCCGCGACCAGCACGCCATCGAACCATGCCGCTTTCATATTCGGACCTCACAGCGGATACAACCGGGGCGCGATTGTTGACTGAATGGCTCCGCCAGGCAACGAGTGGTAACGTCGCTCCATGGGCGAGACCTGTTATCTCGGCGGCTGCCTGTGCGGCGGCGTGCGCTACCGGGTGTCGGGGACGGCGAGCAACCTGTGCTTCTGCCACTGCGCCAGCTGCCGGCGGGCCAGCGGCGCGCCCCTGGTTGCCTGGGGGACCTTTGTGCGCGAGAGTTTTCGGCTCACGCGCGGGAGCCTGGCCGAATATCGCTCCTCGGCGGCGGTCACGCGCGGATTGTGCGCGGCGTGCGGCACCTCGCTCACCTACCGCAACGACGCCCGCGCCGCTGAGATCGACGTGACGCTCGCGACCCTGGATGACCCGACGCTGCTCGCGCCGCAAATGCACCTGTGGGTCGGCGAGAAGCTCCCGTGGGTGTCGATCAACGACGGCCACCCGCAATTCAGGGCCGGCGTTTCCGGAGGACCCCTATGACGCAGCGGCTGGCATCGGCGGAGGAATGGCTGATCGCGCGCAAGGAGCTGCTGGCGAAGGAAAAGGAGTTCACGCGGCTGCGCGACCAGTTGAGCGCGCAGCGGCGCGAGTTGCCATGGGAGGCGGTCACCGCGGAGTATGTCTTCGAGGGACCGGACGGCAGGCAAACGCTGCCCCAGCTGTTCGCCGGCCGCAGCCAACTGATCGTCTACCACTTCATGTTCGCGCCGGACTGGGACGCCGGATGCCCGCACTGCTCGCACTGGGCCGATAACTTCAACGGCGGAATCGCGCACCTGAACCAGCGCGATGTCACCCTGATCGCAGTGTCACGTGCCCCGTATGCCAAGCTCGCCGCCTACGAGAAGCGCATGGGCTGGAGCTTCAAATGGGTGTCCTCGCTGGGGAGCGATTTCAATTTCGACTACCGCGTGTCATTCACTGCGGCCGAGCTCGAGGCTCACCGGGCGTTCTACAACTACGCCTGGCAGGATCCCGGGGTCGCCGAACGCGAGGGCGTGAGCGTGTTCTTCAAGGACGGGCAGGGGCGCGTGTTCCACACTTACTCGGCCTACGCGCGCGGGATCGACCTCCTCAATACCGACTACAACCTCCTCGACCTCACGCCCCGGGGCCGCGATGAAGCCGGCCGCGGACCGTTCTGGGTGCGCCGCCACGACGAATACGACCGCTAGCGCGCGCGGGCCAACAGCGTCACGGTCACCGTCGCGAGCAGCGTGGTGGGGAGCCACGCGAGCACCACCGGGTTGAGATCGAACACGATCGTGCCGCTCTCGATCAGCCGCTGCAGCAGGAAGAAGCCGATGCCGAGAATGAGCCCCAGCATCATGCGCGTGCCCGCGCCCGCGGAGCGCAGCGAGCCGAGCACGAACGGAATCGCCAGCAGCACCGAGAAGGCGATGGCGAGTGTGCGCGCGATGCGCGACCAGAATGCGAACAGGTACTCACGGGTATCGAGCGCATTGGTGCGGTAGTAGCTGATCAGCCGCCACAGGGCGCGGCTGGTGAGCTGCTTCGGATCCTCGACGGCGAGACCGAGGAACCCCGCGGTGACGTTCGATGCGAGCAGGCGCTGCCCGCGCGGGCGGGTCGTGACCGCATCGCCCGCGAAGCGCGACTCGGTGTAGTCACTCAGCAGCCACCGGCCCCGGGAGCCGGCGGTGGCGCGCGTGGCGTGCCCCAGGGCGATCAGCCGATGCTGCGGCGACAGCTCGAAGATCTGCATGCTGCCGAACTGGCGTTGGCTGTACTGCCCGGCCACGTTGAGGATCAGGTCGCCGTCGCGCACCCAGGCGCCGCCGCCGCCACCGAAGCTGACGTTGCTCAGCTTGCTGAAGGCCTTCTGCTCACGGGCTGCCTGCTGCAGCGGCGGGGCGAGCAACTCGCCCAGCAGCAGCTCGACGAAGATCAGCAGCAGCCCGGCAAGCAGCGCAATGCCCGCCAGGCGCGCGATCGACACGCCGCTGGCGCGCACCACCGTCAGTTCGCTGCCGCGCGCCAGCGCGCCCAGCCCCAGGAGCGAGCCGATGAGGGCGGTGATCGGCAGCAGTTCGTAGGCGAGCTGCGGCAGATTGAGCAGCGTGTACCAGAAGGCGCCGAGCGCGGTGTAGTGGCCGGTGCCGATGTCATCCTGCTGATCGATGAACACGAACAGCGCGCCGAGCACCAGTATCACCAGCATCACCAGCAGCACCGAGCCGAGGATGGCGCGCACGATGTAGCGGTCGAGCACACTCATAGTCCGCGCATCCGGTAGCGCAGCCGGTTACCCAGCCCCGGCCCCACGATCACCATGAGCGCGAGCAGCACCACCACCGCGTGGGTCCACCACAGCCCGAGGAATTCCGGAATCGTGCCGCGCGCGATCCACACCTTGCCCACCGAGATGAGGTTGACATACAGGAAGAAGATCACGACCGCGAGCCACACGCGCGCGTAGCGGCCCTGGCGCGGCCTGAGGCGCGCGAGCGGCACCGCCAGCAACGCCAGCACCGCGCACATGAGCGGCATGGCGATGCGCGAGTGCAATTCGGCGCGCTCGCTGGCATCGCTCGAGTCGAGCAGGCTCGCGGTGGGTCGGGCTTCGAGATTCCTGACGGCCTCGCTGATCACCGGCGCCTGCACCGGCACCACGTGCTCGGCGAAGCGCACGATGCGAAACTCGGCCGCGCCGGGCACGCCTTCGAAACGCTCACCGTTATAGAGAGTGAGAATGTGCGTCATGCCATCCGCCGTGACGGCGTGCCGCGCCCGTTCCGCGAGCGCCACCTCGACCAGCGCGCCGCGATTGCGCTCCACGAACACGTCGGCGAGCGTGCCGTCGGGATTGACGTCCTGCGCGTACACCACGGCGTTGCCGCCGCTGAAGACGCGAAACTTCCCGGGCGCAACCGGAGCGAACTGCCCGGCACGCAGCGCCGCGCTGCGCAGGCTGAGCGCGCGCGCGGTGGCATCCGGCGCCAGCACCAGGGTGAGCCATGCCAACCCCACGGTGCCGAGCGCCGCGAGCAGCGCCACCGGGAGATACAGATGCGCAGGCCCGACCCCGCACGCCAGCGCCGCCGCCATCTCGCTGTCGTGGTACAGCCGGCCGAACGCCAGCACCACGCCGAGCAGCAGCCCGACGGGCAGCAGCAGCGACAGGTTCTGCAGCGCGCCCAGGCCGATCAGCTCCAGCACGACACCCTGCGGGTACTGGTTGGCTGCGGCGCGCTCCAGCACCCCCACCACCTGGTTCGCCAGCAGAATGACGAGCAGTACGCCGGTCACGACCAGCCAGGCCGTCACCACCTCACGCAGAACGTAGCGACCGAGGGTATTCCCCAACGCACTACTCCCTTGCCCACCGCAAACCTTGGCGGGCTCTTGAGTTACACTTGCCGTCGCTTGCAGCCGTAGCGGCGCCTCGCGCGCTCAATAAAGCACCCAACGGAGCGAGGCGCTCGAGAGGCGCGACCTAAGGTAAATCGTAACGCACGCGCGCCTCAACGGCAGGGGGATATGGCATGGAATTCGGGGTCTGGACCAAGGGCTTGGCAACACTCGGCGTGGACTGCCTGGTCCTCGGCGTGTTCGAGGAAGGAGAGCTCAGCGGCGAGGCGCGCAGCGTGGACGGGGCCTGCGGCGGCCGGCTGAAGGCTCTGCTCGGGCGTGGAGACTTCGCCGGCCGCGGCGGCGACACGCTGCTGATTGCGGATCTGCCGGGCATCAAGGCCTCGCGCGTGCTGCTCACGGGGCTGGGAACGAAAAAAAACTTTCACCGCAGGAGCTGGCGCAAGGCCTGGGCGGCCGCAGCGGCGGCGCTGGCGCGCACGCGCATCGCCAGTTGCGCCGTGGCCATCGACCGCCCGGAGGCCAAGCAGCTGGATGACTACTATTTCGGCCGGGCGGTCGCGGAGCTCACCGGCGCGGCGCTCTATCGCGTCAACGATCTGAAGACCGGCAAGAAGGCGCCGGCACCCGCCCTGGCGAAGGTCCTGGCCGGGCCGGTGCGCAAGGCCGCCGCCACCGAGCGCGGCCTGACACACGGCGCGGCGGTGGCAGCCGCCGCCCAGGTGCAGCGTGATCTGGCGAATCTTCCCGCCAACGTCTGCACGCCGACGTTCCTCGCCGAGCAGGCGCGGGCACTCGCCAAGCGCTCCGGCTCACTCAGCGTGCGGGTGCTCGACGCAGCCGCTATCCGGCGCGAAAAGATGGGCTGCCTGCTCGCCGTTGCACAGGGCAGCCATCAACCGCCGCGTTTCATCGTGCTGGAACACCGCGGCACGCGCAAAGCGCAGCCGCCGGTGGTGCTGGTCGGCAAGGGCGTCACCTTCGATAGCGGGGGCATCTCGCTGAAAGACCCCCCCGGCATGGATGAGATGAAGTTCGACATGAGCGGCGCGGCGGCGGTGATCGGCGCGCTCACCCTGGCGGCGCAGCTGCGCCTCGGCCTGAATCTGGTCGGCCTGATCGCCGCGGTGGAGAACATGCCGGGCGGCAGGGCCGTCAAACCGGGGGACATCGCCACCAGCGCTTCCGGACAGACGGTGGAGATTCTCAACACCGACGCCGAAGGGCGGCTCATTCTGTGCGACGCCCTGCACTACGCGCGTCGCTTCCATCCCGCCGCGGTGATCGACATCGCCACGCTGACCGGTGCGTGCGTCATCGCGCTCGGGCATCATCACTCCGGTGTCATGGGAAACGACGAGCCGCTGGTGCGCGAGCTGCTGGAGGCCGGGGTACGCGCGGACGACCGCTGCTGGCAATTGCCGCTGACCGAGGAATACGCGGAAGCTCTGAAGAGCAACTTCGCCGACTTTGCCAATATCGGCGGGCGTGACGGCGGCGCCATCACCGCCGCAACTTTCCTCAGCAAGTTCACCCAGGGACTCAAATGGGCGCACCTCGACGTCGCGGGCACCGCCTACCAGGCCGGTGCGCAGAAGGGCAGTACGGGCCGGCCGACGCCGCTGCTCGCGGACTTTCTACTGCAGCGCGCGGCTCGCTGACGCGCCACGGCGCGAGCCACGACCGCAAACTGCGCCAGGTGCGCTTCTGCCGTCCGCGGCAGCAGCCGACGCGGCGGCGCCGCCACGCCACCTAACTCCACCACCGGCAGTTGCGCGCGCGCGGCGGCACCGAAGGCGGCGCGCCTCGAGCCGCTATAATCCCCCGATGGAAAAGGTGTACGCGCCGCAGGCTATCGAGCGGCGCATCTACGAGCGCTGGGAGTCTCACGGCTGGTTCGCCCCCAGCGGCCAGGGCGCACCCTATTGCATCATGATCCCGCCGCCGAACGTGACCGGCACGCTGCACATGGGGCATGCCTTTCAGCACACGCTCATGGACGCGCTCACCCGCTATGAGCGCATGCGCGGCCGCGCCGCCCTGTGGCAGCCCGGGACCGACCACGCCGGCATCGCCACGCAGATGGTGGTCGAGCGGCAACTGAACGCCCAGGGCGTGAAGCGCACCGACCTCGGCCGTGAGGCCTTCCTCGAGCGCGTGTGGCAGTGGAAGGAGCAGTCCGGCGGGGCCATCAGCGCGCAGATGCGCCGGCTGGGAGACTCTGTCGACTGGTCGCGCGAGCGCTTCACCATGGACCCGGGGCTGTCGCGCGCGGTGACCGAAGTGTTCGTGCGGCTGCACGCTGAAGGGTTGATTTATCGCGGCAAGCGCCTCGTCAACTGGGATCCGGTGCTGCTTACCGCGCTGTCGGACCTGGAGGTGCAGGCGCAGGAGGAGGACGGGCAGCTCTGGCACATACGCTACCCGCTCGCCGACGGTACCGGTCAGCTGGTGGTGGCGACCACGCGCCCGGAGACCATACTCGGCGACGCCGCGGTGGCGGTCCATCCGGAGGATCCGCGCTACCAGGAACTCATCGGCAGGCAGGTGCGGGTGCCGCTCGCGGACCGTGCCGTGCCGGTCATCGCCGATGCGTACGTCGACCCGGCCTTCGGCACCGGGTGCCTCAAGGTGACACCGGCGCACGATTTCAACGACTACGACATCGGCCAGCGCCATCAGCTTGCGCTGATCAACATCTTCACGCCGCGCGCCACGCTTGCCGACACCGTACCGCAGCGTTTCCGCGGACTCGAGCGCTTCGAGGCCCGCAAGCGCGTGCTGGCGGAACTCGAGGCCGGCGGACTCATCGAGCGCGTCGACAAGCACCGGCTGGTAGTGCCGCGCGGGGATCGCAGCGGCGCGGTGCTCGAGCCTTATCTCACCGACCAGTGGTTCGTGAAGATCGCCGCGCTCGCAGCTCCCGCCATCGCGGCCGTAGAGCAGGGTCGCACCCGCTTCGTGCCGGAGAACTGGGCGCGGACCTATTTCGAGTGGATGCGCAACATCAAGGACTGGTGCGTGAGCCGGCAGCTGTGGTGGGGGCATCGCATCCCGGCGTGGTACGACGGCGACGGCAACATCTACGTCGGCCGCGATGAAGCTGAGGTGCGCACGCGGCACCGCATCGGCGCGGGCGTCGCCCTGCGCCAGGACGAGGATGTGCTCGATACCTGGTTCTCTTCGGCCTTGTGGCCGTTCTCGACGCTCGGCTGGCCCGACAGCACCTCCGCGCTCGAGCGCTTCTACCCGGGAGACGTCCTGGTCACCGGCTTCGACATCATCTTCTTCTGGGTCGCCCGCATGATGATGATGGGACTGAAGTTCATGGGTGATGTGCCGTTCCGCGACGTCTACATCACCGGGCTGATCCGCGATGAGCACGGCGACAAGATGTCCAAGTCCAAAGGCAACGTGATCGATCCGCTCGACATCGTCGATGGCATCTCGCTCGAAGAGCTGGTGGAGAAACGCACCACCGGGCTCATGCAGCCGCAGCTCGCGCCGGCGATCGAGCGCGCGACCCGCAAGCAGTACCCGGCCGGCATCGCGCCCCATGGGACCGACGCGCTGCGCTTCACCTTCGCCGCGATCGCCTCCCCGAGCCGCGACATCAGCTTCGACCTGGCGCGGGTCGGGGGCTACAGCAAGTTCTGCAACAAGCTGTGGAATGCCGCGCGCTTCGTCACCATGGCTCTCGGCGAGACCGCACCCGCAGCGGGCGCGGAGACGGGCGAGCTGTCGATCGCCGACCGCTGGATCCGAGCGCGCTTCGGCCGCACCATCGAGGCGGTCGAGAGCGCGCTCGCCGACTACCGCTTCGATTACGCGGCCAGCGCCCTGTACGAATTCACCTGGTACGACTTCTGCGACTGGTATCTGGAGCTGGTGAAACCGACCCTGCAGTCCGAAGACACCAGCGCGGCGACGCGGCGCGGCACGCAGCGCACGCTCGCGCAGATGCTCGAAGCGCTGCAGCGCGCGCTGCATCCGCTGATGCCGTTCATCACCGAGGAGATCTGGCAGCGCGTGGCACCGCTCGCCGGGGTGGCCGGCGAGAGCGTCATGCTGCAGCCCTATCCGGCTCCCGCCGACTTCCCGAGCGACGAGCAAGCCGAGCGCGAGACGGCGTGGATCCAGGCGGTCGTGCTCGCGGTGCGCCAGATCCGCGGCGAGATGAACATCGCCCCGGGGAGGCGCATCCCCGTGTTGCTGCAGGACGCTGGCGCGCAGGATCGCGCCTGCAGCGAGCGCCACCGCGCCTGGCTCGAGCGCCTGGCGGGCCTGGCGAGCATCCGGGTGCTGGAGGCGGGTGAGCGCGCGCCGCCATCGGCGGCAGCGCCGGTCGGCACACTCACGGTTCTGGTGCCCATGGCCGGTCTCATCGATGCCGCCGCGGAAGCCGAGCGCCTCGGCCGGCTGCTCGCCAAGACCCGCGAGGATCTTGCCAAAGTACAGGCGCGGCTCGCCAACGACAGCTTCGTGCGCAACGCGCCGAGCGCGGTCGTGAGCCTCGAGCGCGAGCGCGCCGCAGAGCTCGAGCGCAACGCCGACGGCTTGAGCCTGCAGCTCAAGCGGCTGCGGGGGCTGCCGTGAACGCCGTCAGCGCAAGCGACGCCGACGCCGCGACCCTCGCGACCGTGCTCGGCACGCTCGAGACCGTCATTCTGGGGAAGCCAGAGCAGATCCGCCTGTGTCTCGCCTGTCTGCTGGCACGCGGGCACCTGTTGATCGAGGACGTGCCGGGAGTGGGCAAGACCACACTCGCGCACGCGCTCGCCCACGTGCTGGGACTCGCCTGGCAGCGTGTGCAGTTCACCAGCGATCTGCTGCCGGCGGATATCATCGGCGTGTCGATCTTCGATCGCGCCAGCCAGCGATTCAACTTCCGCCAGGGTCCGATCTTCACCCAGCTGCTGCTCGCGGACGAGGTGAACCGCGCCAGCCCCCGCACGCAAAGCGCGCTGCTGGAAGCGATGGAGGAGCGTCAGGTGAGCGCCGACGGCGCCACCTACCCGCTGCCCGAGCCGTTCTTCGTGGTCGCCACCCAGAATCCACACGAGCAGCTCGGCACCTACGCCCTGCCCGAATCGCAGCTCGACCGCTTCCTCATGCGGGTGACGCTCGGATATCCCGACGCCGCGCATGAGCGCGAGCTGCTGCGCGGCGGGGAGCGCCGCGAGCTGCTGTCGCGCATTGCGCCGGCGCTGGCGGCGGCGGCGGTGCTGCGCGTGCAGGGCGCGGTGCGCGCCGTGCACGTCGCCGATGCGCTGCTCGATTACACCCAGGCGCTGATCGCGCGCACGCGCGAGCGCTCGGATCTGAAACTCGGACTCTCGCCGCGCGCCGGCCAGGGTCTGCTGCGTGCCGCGCAGGCGTGGGCCTACCTGGCGGACCGCGCGGCGGTGCTGCCGGAGGACGTGCAGGCCGTGCTTCCGGCGGTGGTCGCGCACCGGCTCGAGCGGCGCGACCCCGCGGGCGGGAGCGAGGGTGACGAGGTCGCCCGCGAAATCATTCGGGCCGTGCCCGTGCCACCGTAAGATGCCGGCCCGCTGGAGCCCGCTCGCCCCGCTCCCCGTCCTGGTGCGCGCACGCGTGGCCGCATGGATGCGCCGCCGCCAGGGGCTGGACGTGCTGCCGGTCACTCTCGAGCGCCGCAGGCTCTATATCCTGCCGACCGGCGCCGGAGTGGCGTTCGGGATGCTGCTGCTCCTCATGCTGATCGCCGGACTCAACTACGGCAACAGCCTCGCCCTGTTCCTGACGTTTTCGCTGGCCGCGTTTGCGCTGGTCGTGATGCAGCAGTGCCACCGCAATCTGCTCGGGATCGCGGTGATCAGCGCCAGCGCGCCGGCGGTGTTCGCGCGCAGTACCGGCGCCGTGCACCTCACGCTCGCCAACCCGGCGCCCCTCCCCCGCTCGCGCGTCGAGGCCGCCCTGCCGGAGGTGGCGGCGGTCGCTGCGGATCTGCCGGCCCACGAGCGGCAGCGGCTCGAGCTGCCGCTGCCCGCGGCCAGGCGCGGCATCGTGCGCATCGACCGGCTGCGCCTCGCGACCGCGCATCCCTTCGGACTGTTTCGCGCCTGGACCTGGGTGCACACGCCGATCGAAATGATGATCTATCCACGGCCCCACGGGTCGCTCCCCATGCCCGCGCACAGAGGGCACAAGAGCGGCGCGCGCGCGCGCGGTGGCTCGGACGCGGACGAGTGGGTGGGGCTGCGGCCGTTTCGCGACGGGGACTCGCCGCGCCAGGTCGACTGGAAGGCCTACGCGCGCGAGGCGCCGCTGCTGGTCAAGGAGTACAGCCCGGCGGGATCGGAGCTGCACCTGTTCGATTTCGCGCAGCTGACCGATCCCGACACCGAGGCGCGCCTCGCGCAGCTGGCGCGCTGGGTGGTCGACGCCGAGGCGCATGGCGAGCGCTATGGCGTGGTGCTTCCCGGCGTGCGGCTGGGTGCCGACCGCGGCCCCGAGCACCGGCATCGGTGTCTCGCGGCGCTCGCGGTGTTTGGAATCGATGACCGCCGCTGATAGCGAGCCGCGGCGGGCGCTCGCGTGGGCGTGCGCGGCCTTCGCGGGCGGGGTGCTGTTGAACTTCGATCGCGTGCCGGCCTGGACGACAGCCGCCGCGCTGCTGCTCATCGCGTGGCGCCTCAGCACCGAGCGCACCAGCGCGAGGCTTCCGGGGACCGTGGCGCGCGCGCTGCTCGCGCTCGCGGTGGTGGCGGCGGTGCTGGCGAGATTTCACACGCTCAACGGACTTGCCGCCGGCACCGCACTGCTGATGCTGATGTCGGCACTGAAGCTGCTCGAGACGCGCGCGCGGCGCGACCAGTTCGTCATGGTGGGCGCGGGGCTGTTTCTGCTGCTGGCGGCGTGCCTGGACCGGCAGAGCCTGGTGCGGGTGCCGCTGTACGCGCTGCAGGCGTGGTTGTGCTGCAGCGCGCTCGCCGTGGTCGCTTCCGCAGGCTTCGGCGGGCGCGCGGCGCTGCGGCTTGCGGGACGGGCGCTACTCCTCGCTTTGCCGCTGGCGGTGCTGCTGTTCCTGTTCTTCCCGCGCCTGCCGGGCGCCTTCTGGGCCATCCAGCGCGGCGAACAGGCGGTGACGGGGCTGTCCGACACCCTGAGCCCCGGCAGCATCGTGAAACTCGTCGCCAGCTACGACCCCGCCTTCCGCGTGCAGTTTGCCGGTCGCGCTCCGCCGCCCGAGGAACGCTACTGGCGCGGTCCGGTGCTGCACGACTTCGACGGTTACACGTGGCGGCGCGCGCCCGGGGTGTTTCACCTGCGCCAGCGGTTGCAGTACCTGGGCACGCCCTACCGCTACCGCGTGGCACTGGAACCCACGCGGCAGCGCTGGTGGTTCGCGCTCGACACGCCCGCGCAATCCCCCGACACCAACGTGCTCCTCACGTATGACAACCAGCTGCTCGGCAGCGAGCCGCTCACCGAGCCGGTCAGTTTCGACGCCGTCTCGTACACCCGCACACGCGCGCTGGAGCCGCTGGGCGCCTTCGCCCGGCAGCAGGACACGGCCCCGCTGCCGCCGGGAATGAATCCGCGCTCGGTCGCGCTGGCGCACACGCTGCGCCAGCGCGCCAGCTCCGATGCCGGCTTCGTGCAGGCGACTCTGGAGTACCTGCGCAGCGGCGGATTCGAGTACACCCTCACACCCGAGCCGCTCGGCGCCGACCCGGTGGACGACCTGCTGTTCAACACGCGCGCGGGCTTCTGTGGTCACTACGCATCCGCCTTCGTCACGCTGATGCGCGCCGCGGACGTCCCGGCACGGGTGGTGACCGGCTATCTCGGCGGGGAGTGGAATCCGATCGGCGGCTACTTCGTGGTACGCCAATCGGACGCCCATGCGTGGGCGGAAGTGTGGCTGGAAGGGCGCGGCTGGACGCGCATCGATCCGACCGCGGTGGTCGCGCCCGAGCGGCTGCACCGCGGGGTCTTCGACCTGCTGCCCGATGCGCTGGCGAGGTCCGAGCGGCTGCTGCGCAGCTCCGCCTGGCTCACGCGAGCGCTGCAGCGCTGGGATGCCGCCAACGCCTGGTGGAGCGATCACGTCGTGAAGTTCGATTATTCAGCGCAGCTCGATCTGCTCGGCCGCTTCGGGATCCGTTCGCCCGACGCGCGCGACCTCGGCTGGGCCTTCACGCTCGCGCTGCTCGGGTGGCTCGCGCTCATCGCCTGGCACATCGGCCGCAGCGCCCGCCCTGCCTCGCCCGATGCGCTGGCGCGTGCCTACACACGCCTGTGCCGCAAGCTCGAGCGCATCGGCCCGGCGCGCGCCCCCCACCAGGGTCCGTTGAGCTTCGCCGCAACGGTGACCGCGCACCGGCCGGACCTCGGGAACCGCGTCCACGCCCTGCTGGCGCGCTATGCGCAGCTGCGCTATGGACCTGCGGCACCGGGCACCCGGGCGCAGGACATCGAGGAGTTCCGGCGCTCGGTGGCGCGGCTGTCGCTGTCGCGCGCCGTCAGCGGCTAGTCTCACCGGAGCTGAAACCGATTTTCGTGTGCGTGCCGTCGCAGAAGGGCTTGTTGGCGCTGCCGCCGCAGCGGCACAGGTAGGCTGAAGTCATCCGCGCGACCACCCGGCCGGTACCGCTGGTGATCTCGAGGTTACCGCGCACCCTCAGGGGTCCGTTGGCCTGCGGATCAATCGCCAACACGCCATCCCGCACCTCCAGCATGTCGGTCTTGCCACTCGGCGGCTCGCCCGTGGCGCTGAAGCCGATCTCGTGATGCGAGCCGTCGCAGTACGGCTTGTTCTTCGACGCCCCGCAGCGGCATAACGTGGCGCGAAAGCCGGCCGGCACCCCGTCGATCTGCAGCGCGGCGCGAAACGCGTAGGGTCCCGCCTCGCGCACGGTGGCGAGATTCACCTCCGGTGCCGGCTCCTCCGGCGCGCCATCCTTGCGCCGATACCGGATCGCGCCCGAGGGGCAGGCGTGTGCGACCTCGACCAGGCGTTCCACCGGCACGGCATCCGGGTGGATCCAGGGTCCCTGCACGTTGGCGAGGAACACGCGGGGCGCCCAGGTGACACAGAAGCGCGAGTGAATGCAGCGCTTTGCCTCGAACTGAAGCTCGATCTGGCGCCCCTGCACCGTCTCCACACCCGCGCTCACACTCGAGGGGGGTGCCGCGGCGGCCGCCTCAGGCGCCGCGCCGGCGGATGCCGCGCTCGCCGCAGCGGCGGCCGTGAGATCAAAGCCCTGGCTGGCCCTCGAGGCGAGCGCGGCCAGCTGGTCCGCAGCCGCCACCGCGCGCGCATCGCCGCCGGCGCGCAGCGGCGCGGCCCCTTCGCTGAGCTGTGCGAAACGCTCGACGAACAGGCGCCGCGCGGCCGGTCCCGGCGGCAGCGCCGCGGAGTCCCGCAGCGTGATGAACGACATCCCGGCGTTGCAATGCGGGTTCGACGGCCCCGCCGGCAAGCGCGCCGCGCGCTCGGCGAGCGGCATGACCGCCTGCATGAGACCGATCGCCAGATCCACCGCCAGGGATTTTTCCGCGCTCGGGCCGCGCACGGCGTAGGCATAGGCGAGTAGCCGCAGCATCAGACCGTAGCAGGCGTTGGCGAGATCCACGGTGGCCACCGCGTCCGGGTTCTCGAGCCACACGCGCCCCTCGGGCCGCGGCGGACGGCGCAGCACCGGGTTGGTGGCGGCGGGGAACGCGGGCGAGAACGCCGGGTTCGCGTCGGTGAGGGCGCGCAACTCAGCGCGAATCCCTAAGAATTTCTGGTAGTGCGAGCCGACCGAATCGCGCGGCGCGCCTTCGCCCTGCTCGACGATCGCCGCGAACGCGGCGAGCGCGGTCTTCAGACACACGACGTGCCGCGCACCGGGCAGATTCACCTCCTCAGGCGAGAGCTGCAGGGCCCGATCGCCGTCGAACGCGTTCGCCTCGCCGCAGTGCGCCACCAGGGCGCGCAGGCCCTCCCCGAGGGCCTCATAAAAGTCCCCGACGGTGTCGTAGTTGAAGCCCATGGGGGTGAGTCGCGCCGCGTTGGTGCCGCCGCGCACGTAGCTGCGTTCGTAGGCAAAGCCGCCGCCTTCCTGCTCCGTGGAGCCGTGCGGACGCTCGAGGTACACGAAGTGCTGCAGGGTGTCGGCGTTGAACGGCGCGAGCTTGACCACCACGCTCGCCGGCAGCAGACCCGGATCGAGCGGAAAATTCGAGCGTCCGAAGCGCGGACTGCCGCCGAGCCCGGAGGTAATGTTCCACACCGCCGCGAGGTGGCCCATCTCCTCGATCGCCACCCCGAGCAGCACCTGACGCCAGCGCCCTACGGCCGCGGCTTCCGCCGCGCCGAGCCCCTCGCGCTCACCGTCCTTCAAGCTGGCCGCGGCGTACAGGTACGTGCACATGAGGTTGTGCTCGAGCTCGGCCGCCTCGTACAGCGCGTGAATGAGAACTTCGCGCTGGGTGAGGGCGGCGGGCAGGGAAACGTCGTTCATTGGGCCTCCGTGGTGCGCCTATGTCGCACAAATCCGCGCGCCGCGCCATACCCTTCAAATCGGCGCGCTTCAGGTCGCCGCGTGTTCGCGCGTCGTGCGGAAAATGATGTCGGGCCAGCGCTCGAGCGTCAGCTGCAGATTCACGCGCGAGGGCGCGAGGTACACCAGTGCGCCGCTGTGATCGAGGGCCAGGTACTGCTGCGCCCGGATACGGAACTCCTCCAGCTTGCGCGCATCGGCGCTGTCGATCCAGCGCGCGGTGTAGATGGTGACGGGATCGAACACGCACTGCACGCCGTACTCGTCCTGCAACCGGAACGCCACCACTTCGAATTGCAGCGGCCCGACCGCGCCCAGGATCAGATCGTTGCTGCGCAGGGGTCTGAACAGCTGCGTGGCGCCCTCCTCGCACAGCTGCGACAGGCCCTTCTGCAGCGCCTTCATCCGCAGCGGGTCCTTGAGCACCGCACGGCGGAATATCTCCGGCGCGAAATTCGGCACACCGGTAAAGGTGAGCCGTTCGCCCTGGGTGAAGGTGTCGCCGATGTTGATGGTGCCGTGGTTGTGCAGGCCGATGATGTCGCCCGCGTAGGCTTCTTCGGCCTGCGCGCGCTCCGCGGCCATGAAGGTGAGCGCATCGGCGACGCGCACCTCCTTGTCGAGGCGCACGTGGAACAGGCGCATGCCGCGCGCGTACTTGCCGGCACACAGGCGCAGGAAGGCGATGCGGTCGCGGTGCGCCGGATCCATGTTGGCCTGGATCTTGAACACGAAGCCCGCCAGCGCCGCTTCGCCCGGCTCCACCGTGCGTTCGCGGGCGCTGCGCGGCAGCGGCCCAGGAGCGTGCCGGGTGAACGCCGTGAGCAGCTCCTCGACGCCGAAGTTGTTGATGGCGGAGCCGAAGAACACCGGCGTCTGCCGGCCCGCCAGGTAAGCGCGAGCATCGAAGCTGTGCGTGGCGCCCTTCACCAGCGCAATCTCCTCGTCGAAGGCGCCCGCCTGATCGCCGAGGAAGTCGCGCGCCGCGCCGCTGCCTAAGCCGTCGATGGTGCGGTTTTCACCGACGCGTCCGCGCTCGCCCGCGGCGTACACATAGATGCGATCCTCGGGCAGGTGGTAGATACCACGCAGCTCGCGTCCCATGCCGATGGGCCAGGTGATCGGCGCGGTGTTGATGCGCAGCACGCTCTCGATCTCATCCAGCAGCTCGATGGGCGGGCGGCCATCGCGGTCGAGCTTGTTGATGAAGGTCATGATCGGCGTGTCGCGCAGGCGGCAGACCTCCATCAGTTTGATGGTGCGCTCCTCGACGCCCCTGGCGCAGTCGATGACCATGAGGGCCGAGTCCACGGCGGTCAGCGTGCGGTAGGTGTCTTCGGAGAAGTCCTCGTGACCGGGCGTGTCGAGCAGGTTCACGATGCGCTCGCGATAGGGAAACTGCATCACCGAGGAGGTCACGGAAATGCCGCGCTGCTGCTCGAGCCGCATCCAGTCGGAAGTCGCATGGCGCGCGGCCTTGCGGCCCTTGACGGTGCCGGCCATCTGGATCGCACCGCCGAACAGCAGCAGTTTCTCCGTGAGCGTGGTCTTGCCGGCGTCGGGGTGCGAGATGATCGCGAACGTGCGTCGCCGAGCGATTTCGGCAGCCAGATCAGTCATACGCTGGCGGGCGCTCAGGGCGAGGGGGCGTGGGAGACGCGCAAAGCGAGCTTGAGCACGGCGGCATCCTCGCGACCGCTCACCGCCTGATAGTAGCCGCGCCGGCTGCCGACGTGCTCGAAGCCCGTCGACAGGTACAGACGGATCGCTGCGGTGTTGGAGGGCCGCACCTCGAGAAACGCGGCTCCCATGCCGGCGGCGGCCGCGCGCTCGATCAGGGAGGTGAGCAGGCGCTTGCCCACGCCCTGGCAGCGGAACGCCTCGCGCACACACAGATTCAAAATGTGGGCCTCGCCCGCACCGACACTCATGACTCCGTAACCCATCACGCGCCGGCTGATGGTCACCACGCGGCAGACGTACCCCACCCGCAGGCAATCGATGAAGATCCCCTCGCTCCAGGGGAACTGGTACGAGGAGCGCTCGATCTCTGCCACATCCGCGACGTCGGTGGCGCGCATGGGTCGGATCACGGCCTCGGGCGAGGTCTTCAGCAGCTCAGGAGCGGTTGCCATCAGTCACTGCGCTTGGCATAAGTTGCTGGTACACGCCGCGGGCAAATTTCAGGTCTTCCCATGCCTTGCGCTTGTCCGCCGGCGTGCGCAGCAGATAAGCGGGATGATACGTCACCACCAGCGGGGTGTTCAGCTCGCCGAAACGGTGCACCTGGCCCCGCAGCCTGCCGAGCGGCACGGTGGTGGCGAGCAGGTTCTGCGCGGCGATCCGCCCGACCGCGAGCATGATCTTCGGTTGCAACAGCTCGATCTGCCGTACCAGGTACGGCAGGCACGCCGCCACTTCCTCGGGTTTGGGGTCGCGGTTTCCAGGGGGCCGGCTCTTCAATACGTTGGCGATGTAGACGTTGGTGCTGCGATCGAGACCGATGGCGCGCAGCATGGCATCCAGCAGCTGGCCGGCCGCGCCCACGAACGGCTCGCCGCGCCGATCCTCTTCCGCCCCGGGTGCCTCGCCGATGACCAGCCAGTCGGCGCGGCGCGGCCCCACCCCGAGTACCCCCTGTGTGCGCGTGATGTGCAACGGGCACCGGGTGCACCTGAGGACCTCGGAACGCAGCGCTTCCCAGCGCGCCGCGGTCTCCCCGGGCGACGGCGGAGCAGGCGCCGCCGCCACCGCGCCGGGCGCGGGCTGCGTGGCCGCCGTCGCGCCGCTCTCCCGGCGGGTCACCCACAGGTCGATACCGATCGCCTCCAGGTACTGCATGCGCCGCTGCGGATACATGTGCCCCTCAGGCGCCGGCCGCCGGCGCGCCCCGCACGGCGCGCCGCAGGCGACGCCCCACCCACAGCAGCGGCGCCGACAGCGCGTAAGTGCCGAATATCGACAGCAGCATGGTGGCCGGATCGATGGCGATGAGCACGAACACCAGTGGCACCAGCAGCATGTAGACGAAGCGGATGCGCCGGTCGAGATCGAACTGCTTGAAGCTCGGATAGCTGAAGCGGCTCACCATCAGGGCGCCGGCGCTCGCGGTAACGGCAAACGCCGCGATCAGCCCGACCAGTCTCGGTTCGTGCCACTCGCTGACGAACCACACGAACGCCGCCACGATCGCGGCCGCCGACGGGCTCGGCAGCCCCTCGAAGTAGCGCTTGTCGGCGCTGGCCGCGCGCGCGTTGAAGCGCGCCAGCCGCAGCGCCGCCGCCACCGCGTAGAAGAAGCAGGCGAGCCAGCCGAAACGCCCCCAGAAATGGCCGTACTCGGCGATGCGCACCACGCCCCACTGGTAGGCGACGATGGCCGGCGCGAGCCCGAAGGCCACCATGTCGGCGAGACTGTCGTATTCCTTGCCGAAGAAGCTCTCGGTGCGCGTCAGACGCGCAATGCGCCCGTCGAGCGTGTCGAAGATCATGGCCGCAAACACCGCCATGCCGGCGTTATCAAAGTGCTTGTCGATGGCGGCCACGACCGCGTAGAACCCCGAGAACAGGCATGCCGTGGTCAGAAGATTCGGCAGCAGGTAAATGCCCTTGCTGCGGGGTCGTGCGGGATCCTGAGGGTCGCTTGCCACAACGGCAATCTTATCGGGGCCTCCTGCTAAGATGCCAGTGATGAGGCTGTCCCGATACCCCATCAACACCATGAAAGAGACCCCCGCGGAAGCGGAGGTGGTGAGTCACCAGCTCATGCTGCGGGCCGGGCTCATCCGGCGCCTGGCGGCGGGCCTGTACAGCTGGCTGCCGCTGGGGCTGCGGGTGCTGCAGAAGGTGGAACGCATCATCCGCGAGGAAATGAACCGCGCCGGAGCCCTGGAGCTGGTGATGCCGGTGGTGCAGCCGGCGGAACTGTGGCAGGAGTCGGGCCGCTGGACCGAGTACGGGCCGGAGCTGCTGCGCATCAAGGACCGTCACGAACGCGACTTCGTGGCCGGTCCTACCCACGAAGAGGTGATCACCGACATCGCGCGGCGCGAGCTGCAGAGCTACCGGCAGCTGCCGGTGAACTTCTATCAGATCCAGACGAAGTTCCGCGACGAGGTGCGGCCGCGCTTCGGGGTCATGCGGGCACGCGAATTCATCATGAAGGACGCGTACTCCTTTCATCTGGACGAGGACTCGCTGCGGAGCGGTTACCGCGCGATGTACGACGCCTACACGAGAATCTTCACGCGCACCGGGCTGACCTTCCGCGCGGTGCGCGCCCACTCCGGCGCCATCGGCGGGGATGTCTCGCAGGAGTTCCACGTGCTCGCCGCCTCCGGTGAGGATGCGATCGCGTTCTCCGATGCGGACGATTACGCCGCGAACCTGGAGGCCGCCGTCGCCGCGCCACCCGCCGAGGCGCGCCCCGCGCCGCAGCAGGCGCTGCGCAAGGTGCCGACTCCCGGTGCGCGCACCATCGCCGAGCTCGCGCGCTTCCTGCAGGTGGAGCCGGCGCGCTGCCTGAAGACCCTCATTGTCGAGGGCGCCGGGGACGAGGTCGTGGCCCTGGTGCTGCGCGGTGATCACGAGCTGAACGCCCCCAAGGCGCAAAGGCTCGAGGGCGTGGCGAGCCCGCTGCGGATGGCGAGCGCGGAGCGCGTCCTCAAGGCCACCGGCACGGAGCCCGGGTACGTGGGTCTGGTGGGACTGAAGTGCCGCGTGTATGCCGATCACAGCGCACTCGCGCTCGCGGACTTCGTGTGCGGCGCCAACGAGAAGGACATGCATCTGACGGGCGTGAACTGGGAGCGGGATGTGACCGGCGCCACGGCCGCGGACCTGCGCAACGTCGTCGAGGGCGATCCCAGCCCGACCGGCAAGGGGCGCCTGAAGATCGCGCGCGGCATCGAGGTGGGTCACATCTTCCAGCTGGGCCGCAAGTACAGCGAGCCGATGAAGGCGCTGGTGCTCGATGAGGCGGGCCGCGAAACCGCGCTCTACATGGGCTGCTACGGTATCGGTGTGACGCGCATCGTGGCCGCGGCCATCGAACAGAACCACGACGAGCGCGGCATCATCTGGCCCGCACCGATCGCGCCCTTCCAGGTAGTGCTGGTAGCCCTGAACCTGCAAAAATCCGCGCGTGTCCGCGAGGTCAGCGACCGCCTGTATGCCGAGCTCACCGCCGCCGGGATCGAGGTCCTGTACGACGACCGTGACGCACGCCCGGGCGTCAAGTTCGCCGATGCCGAGCTGCTGGGCATCCCGCACCGCCTGGTGGTGGCGGATCGCGGCCTCGATGCCGGCAAACTCGAATACCGCCAGCGCCGCGACAGCGCCAGCACCGAGTTCCCCGCGGATGGCGCGCTCGCCTTCATGCGCGCGCGTCTCGGGACTTGAGCCCGCAATGCGGGCGCCGCGCGTGCGCCCGCTCGTGGGTTTCGCGCTCGCCCTGGGTGCCGCCGTGGGCCATCCGGCGCGCGCCGACCAGCAACGTGACCCGCAGCTGCAGGCGGTGGTCGCGAAGGCGATCGGGGAGGCGCAGTGCTTCACCGACCAGTACGACTCCGCCGTCTGGTACACGCTGATGGAACCGCGGCTGCGGCGCATCGTCAGGGAGAAAGACGAGCGACTCGACATTCTCAAGCAGGTGTATTGCGAAACGCACCGGCGCGGGGAGGCGCGTTTGCCGCCGGGCCTGGTCATGGCGGTCATCGATGTCGAGAGCCGCTTCGATCGCTGGGCGGTATCCCCCGCGGGCGCGGTGGGTCTCATGCAGGTGATGCCGTTCTGGCCCGAGCGGCTCGGGATGCGCCGCTACGAGCTGATACACGTCGCGCCCAACATCCGCATGGGCTGCGCGATCCTGCGCTTTTACCTCGGCTATGAGCGCAACGACGTGCGCAAAGCGCTGGCGCGCTACAACGGCAGCCCCGGGCGCCGTAACTACCCGGACCTGGTCATCAGCCAGTGGACGCGCTGGAACGGCGCGGATGATCTGGGGTTCGGCAAGACGCCGCCCGCGCCGCGCTAGTGCCCGCCACCGCTGCGCTCGCGCCTAGTGCGCGCCGGCGTGCTTCGCTCCCGTCTGTGCCGGCAACATGCGCGCCACGCCTTCACGGCGCGAGTCGGCCGCCCCCTCACAGCTGCCGTCGGCGAGGCGCACCACGCCGTGCAAGCCTGAGTTTTCCGCACGTCCGGCTTTCAACTCGATGCCGCGCTCGCGCAGCCCGGTGAGCACCGCGGGAGCGAACTTGCCTAGCTCACCGCTGAAGGTGTCGCCGCGGGCGATGAGGTTGGGCAGCTCGATCGCCTGTTTGAGGGACAGCTTCCAGGCGAGCAATCCCACCAGTGCCTTGGCGTTGTACTCGAGAATCGCCGAGCCGCCGGGAGAGCCGAGCGCGGCGACGAAGTTGCCGAAGCGATCGAGGACGATGATCGGCGCCATCGAGGAGCGCGGACGCTTGCCGCCGCGCACCGCATTGGCGACCGGGCGGCCGGCGTCCGTAGGCACGAACGAGAAGTCGGTGAGCTGATTGTTCAGCACGAAACCACGGACCGTGCGTCCGGAGCCGAAGACCGATTCCACGGTGGTCGTCATCGAGACCGCGTTGCCGTCCGCATCCATGACCACCAGGTGGCTCGTGCCCGCGGACTCGGCGGTCGCATCCCGGCCGCGCGGCATGGAGATCTCCCCCGGCGGCGGCGCCGCGCCGGCATGCTGGCCGATCAGCTGCGCGCGCAGGCGCACGTACGCGGGATCGAGCAGCCGATCCACCGGCACCGGCACGAAGCGCGGATCGGCGACGTAGCGGTCGCGGTCGGCGTATATGAGACGGCTCGCCTGCGCGAACAGGAACCAGGCCTGAGGGTCGCTGGGGTGGCGGCCGGCGATATCGGTGCGGTCGAGTATGGAGAGCATTTCCAGCAGACTCACCCCGCTCGAGGGCGGCGGCGGCACGCACACCGAGTACCCGCGGTAGGGCCGGCACAGCGGTTCGGACCAGATCGCGCGATACGAGGCCAGGTCCTTGAGTGTCATGGTCCCCGCAAACGGCGCCTGGTGGGTGGTGGCGACGATCTCATTCGCAATCGCGCCCTCGTACAGCGCACGCGGACCGTCGAGCGCGATGCGCTCCAGTGTGCGGGCGTACTCGGGATTGCGAAACAGGTCGCCCTCCTGGATGGTCTCGCCGTCGGGCCGCGAGAACAGCGTGCGCACCTCGTTGGTGGGCGGAAAGGGCGATCCCTCGCCGAGAAACAGCGCGAGCCGCGCCGGCACCCTGAACCCTGAGGACGCGGCACGAATCGCCGGCTGAAAGAGCTCCTTCCAGCGCAGCGCACCGAGCTTGGCGTGCGCGGCGTACAGCATGGCGATCGCGCCCGGCACTCCCGTGGAGCGTCCGCTGCGCACCGCCTCGACAAACGGCAGCGGCTTGCCGTGTTCGTCCAGAAACATGTCGGGCTGTGCGCCCGCCGGCGCCCGCTCGCGGCCATCGAGCGCGCTCACCTTGTGCGTGTGCGCGTCGTAGTACAGGAGAAATGCGCCGCCGGCGATCCCGGAGCTCTGCGGCTCGACGAGTCCGAGCATCGTCTGCACGGCAACGGCCGCGTCGATCGCGTTGCCCCCCTTGCCCAGAATCTCAAGTCCGGCATCGACCGCCAGCGGATTGGCGGCAGCGACCCAGGCCGGTTGTGTGCCGTGCGGGCGGCGATGGAACAATGAAACCCGGGCGGGCGGCGCGGCCGCCGGTGGTGCCACGGGAGTTGCCGGCGGCGGCGCTTCGGCCACGGCCGGCGCGGGCGCCGCAGCGGGCGGCTGCGCCGCCGGGGGCGCCTCGACCGCCGCGGGCGCCTGGGCCTCAGGTTCGCCGGCCGCGGCCGATGCCAACAGCGCCAGCGCAGCGAGGAGCGGGAACGGCAAGACTCTATGCAACATCCAGGATCACTTCAGGTCGCGTAAAAACCCGCAGACGCCTGTAGCGCGTCGACCGTGGCGTCGCTCACTTCCACCGAGGTGACCTTGCAGCCCGAGGAGCCGATCCACAGCCAGTTCACGAACGCGGACACCGCCGTGTCCTCGCCGCACGCCAGCACCTCGACACGCCCGTCGGCAAGGTTGCGGGCGTGGCCGCTTACCCCCAGGTCCTGTGCACGCCGCGCGGCGGTGGCGCGGTAGAACACGCCCTGGACGCGGCCGCTCACCAGACACTTCTTGCAGATCATGAGCCGCGAATACTACTCAGATCCGCACGCGCGCGCCTTGCGCAGATGCCCGCACCATGGTTTTGTGGCAACGTACGGACAGCGCACCGCGACCCGTTGCGCGGGCGGTGAGACATAAGCATGGCGGAGATACTGGTGCTCTACTACTCGCGCAGCGGCGCCACCGCGGAGCTCGCGCGACAGGTGTGCCGTGGCGTGGAGAGCGTTGCCGGGGCGAGCGCGCGGCTGCGAACCGTGCCGCCGGTGTACGCGGAAAACGCGGACAATCCCAGGCCGGTGCCGGCGAGCGGGGCGCCTTACGCGACACTCGAGGATCTCTCCGAGACGCACGCACTGGTGCTCGGCAGCCCCACGCGCTTCGGCAACATGGCCGCGCCGCTGAAATACTTTCTCGACGGCACGGCAAGCCTGTGGCTGTCCGGCGTGCTCGCGGGCAAACCGGCCGCGGTGTTCACCTCTACCCAAACCATGCACGGCGGCCAGGAGACCACGCTGCTGTCGATGATGCTGCCGCTGCTCCATCACGGCATGTACCTGGTGGGCCTGCCCTACACCGAGCGCGCCCTCAACGAGACCCAGGGTGGCGGCACTCCCTATGGCGCTTCCCATGTCTGCGGCGCGGGCGCGGTCACGGCGCTCACGGATCACGAGAAGGCGCTGGCGCAGGCGCTGGGAAAGCGGGTCGCGAGCCTGGCGGTGCAACTGGCTTCATTCGCCGCGGGAGCGCGCGGCTAACACTTCGCGGATGAACGGTATCGTCAGCCGCCGCTGCGCGGCGAGCGCGGCTTCATCGAGGGTATCGAGCAATTCGTACAGGCTGCGCATGTCGCGCGGAAAGCGCCGCTGCAGCCAGTGGGAGGTTTCTGCGGGCAACTCGAAGCCGCGCAGCCGCGCGCGCTGCTGCAACGCCGCCTGCTGCTCGTTCTCGTCCAGCACCCGCAGCTGAAACACCGCGCCCGCGGCGCAGCGCGAGCCGAGATCCGCCAGCGCCCAATTCGCCAGTACCGGGGGCGCCTGCGCGGAGGCGATCAGCCGCCCGCCGGCGTCTTCCATCTCGCGCAGCAGAGCGAAGATCCCGCGCTCCCAGTCCGGCTGCCCCGCGACCCGGTCGATGTCGTCCAGACACAGGCACTGCAGCTGCGGCAGGCCTTCGAGCACGCCGACACCGAGGCCCGACACCTGCGCAAGGGGCACGTAACCGGCGCGCATGCGCTCGCTCGCCGCGGCGCAGATCGCCTGCAACAGGTGGCTCTTGCCCGCGCCGCCGGGACCGCACAGCCAGGTGATGCCGGCGAGCTCCCCGCTCGCGAGACGCCGCGCGTGCTCGACAGCCTCGCTGTTGCGCGCCGGCAGGAAGCTGGCGAATACCGCGCGATCGGGCAGACGCAGCCCCAGGGGAATCTGACGCACGGTCGTCGGCGTTACGCGGAGCGCACGGGTTGCACCCAGGCGCGCCGCGTGAAGGTCAGGACGTAGTACAGGCCGGACACAACGGTGGTGGCGAGCGTGAGCACGGCGCAGGCATCGAGTATCTCGCGTGACGGCACACCCGCCGCCGCATCCAGCAGCACCAGCATTACGTAGGTCAGTTGCGCGGCCGTATTCACCTTGCTGATCACCGTCGGACGCCCGCGCAACGGGCCGCACCACAGGCGGAAGGTCAAGGCGCCGAGCCCGATCAGCACATCGCGCGCCACGACCGCGGCGGTCAGCCACCACGGGACCAGCCCGAGCCACGCGGATTCGACAAACACCGTGACCAGCAGCAGTTTGTCGGCCAGTGGATCGAGGATCTTGCCCAGCTCGGAGGTCCAGTTGAAACGCTTCGCGAGGTAGCCGTCGAGGCCGTCCGAGACGGCCGCCGCCACGAACAGGCCGAGCGCGGCGAGGTGCTCACCGGCGTGCAGCGTCACGATCACCGGCCAGATCAGCGCCAGGCGGATCAGGCAGATAAGGTTGGGCAGGTGGCGCACGGTCGGAGAGGTAAGCAGGCGTGGCGCGCGCCTCATCCCTGGGGCTGGTAGCGATACACGGGTGTGGCGCCCGTGCTGCCGGCGCGTACCAGCCGCGTGGAGCCGCTGAGTCCCTGATCGAGCCCGGCAGCGCCGCCACGCACGGTCACATCGAAGGCGACGCTGTTGGCTTCGGCGGCGGCAATGTTGGCGCGGCGCACGCCCGCAACGCCCTGCAGCAGCCGCTGGATCGCCGCGTAGTCGATGAGCCCCCTGACGCCCTCGATCCGCACCCGCGTCTCCACCTCCGCCTGCGCGAGCGAGGTGCCCTGCTGCGGCGCCAGCAGATCCACCGTGTGGTCGATGCCCGCGGCGAGCGGGCCATTCCAACTCTCGCTGGCGGAGCGCGTGAACAGCGTCCACTGCAACTCGCTGTCGGGAGCGGCGCCATCGCCGCGCCCCACCAGGATCTCATCACCACCGTAGCGCTGCGCGGACTGCAGCAGCGCGGCGGGTGCCAGCAGGTTACCGTCAGCATCGACGACCGTCAGCGGCACCAGACTGATCGGCAGCCCGCGCTCCGCCGCCGCGCGCTCGAGCTCGGCCCGCGCCGCGTCCTCGGCGGCGCGATTGCGGGGCGGAGACAGCACCACGAGCGTGAACGGGCGCTCGCGGTCCCAGATACTGCGGCCCGCCGCGGTGATGGCCTGCTCGACGGCGGCGCCGTCGAACACGACCTGCGATTGCCCGCGCGGCCCCACCGCATAGCTCTTCACGTAGCGGGTCGCCTCGGCCAGCACGCCGGCGAGCGCCGGATCGTCGGCGGACTCGCGCCGGCCGGTCGCGCGCACCAGCGCCTGCCGCATCGCGTCCTGCACCGCGGCGGCGGACTGTCCGTCGACATCGACTTCGTAAACCCGCACCGGCCGTCCCGCCCACGACGACAGCGGCAGCACACAGCACAGAGCGCACAGCAGGCTGGAAAGAAGTGCGCGCACGCGCCGGTTCTCGCTGGTTGATTTTGGGCCCGGTCGCGACATGGTCTGGATCGCACGCGCCACAGCGCGAGGCGACAGGTACAATACCATACGCGCCCGTAGACTCATGACAGAAGGCCCCGGCATCACCTATCGCGATGCCGGCGTCGACATCGACGCCGGCGATGAACTCGTTGAACGCATCAAACCGCTGGTGCGCCGCGCGCAGCGCCGCGAAGTGCTCGCCGGCATCGGCGGCTTTGGTGCGCTGGTCGAGCTGCCACCCGGCTACCAGCGCCCGGTGCTGGTCGCCGGCACCGACGGCGTGGGCACCAAGCTGCGGCTTGCGATCGACACCGGCCGCCACGACACGATCGGCATCGATCTGGTGGCGATGTGCGCCAACGACGTCGTGGTGCAGGGCGCCGAGCCGCTGTTCTTCCTCGACTACTACGCGACCGGCAAGCTGCGGGTGGCGGTCGCCGAGGCGGTGGTGCGCGGGATCGTGGAGGGCTGTGTGCAGGCGGGCGCCGCGCTGGTCGGAGGCGAGACTGCGGAAATGCCCGGCATGTACCACGGCGAGGACTACGATCTCGCCGGATTCTGCGTCGGCGTGGTGGAAAAGGACGCGATCATCGACGGGGCGCGCACTCGCGCCGGCGATGCCATCATCGGCCTCGCCTCGTCCGGACCGCATGCCAACGGCTACTCCCTCATCCGCAAGCTGATGGCGGCCGCCGGTGCGACCGCCACGACCGCCATCGAGGGGCATAACCTCATCGACCGGCTGCTCACGCCGACGCGTATCTACGTGAAGCCGCTGCTCGCGCTGCTGCGGGCGATGCCCGTGCACGGCCTGGCGCACATCACCGGCGGAGGCTTGAGCGACAACCTGCCGCGGGTACTGCCCGCGGGACTCGAGGCGGTGCTGGAGCGCCGCAGCTGGCACCGCGATCCGGTGTTCGATTGGCTGCAGCGGGCCGGGCGCATCGAGCCTGCGCAGATGTACCGCACGTTCAACTGTGGCGTCGGCATGGTCGCGATCGTGCCGCCCGAGCGCGCCGCCGCCGCGGTGGAATTCCTCGCGGCGCGCGGGGAAACGGCCCAGGTCATCGGTGAAGTGCGCGTCGGCGGGCGTGGCGTGTTCATCCAAGAATGAGCGCCGGCACGCCGTTCAGGCTCGCCATCCTCATTTCCGGCCGCGGCTCGAACATGATCGCGATCGCGCGCGCCTGTCTCGCGGGCAGCATTGCCGCGCAGGTCGCCGTGGTGATCTCCGACCGCGCCGACGCGGCAGGTCTCGTCAGCGCCGCCGGGCTGGGTATCGAAACCGCCACGGTGCTGCAGCCGCAGGCCGCCGGCGGCGGCGCCTTCGAGCGCTCGCTGGCGGCCACCCTCGACGCGCATCAGCCGGATGTCATCGCGCTCGCGGGTTTCATGCGTATCCTGTCGGGACGGTTCGTCGATCACTACCTCGGCAGAATGCTCAACATCCACCCCTCGCTCCTGCCTGGCTACCGCGGCCTGCACACCCACGCCCGAGTGCTCGAGGCAGGCGACACCGAGCATGGCGCCAGCGTGCATTTCGTGACCGCGGAGCTCGACGGCGGGCCGGTCGTGCTGCAGTCCAAGGTCGCGGTGGAGCCCGGCGACACCGAAGCGACGCTGTCAGCGCGCGTTCAGGCTACCGAGCACATCATTTATCCGCGCGTGCTCGGGTGGTGCGCGCAGCGGCGTCTCGCATGGCGCGAGGGCGCCGCGTGGCTTGACGGGCGGCGCCTGGACACGCCCATCGTGGAGGATTTCCGTGCAGCAGCGCGCAACTGACCCGCCTCGCCTCAAGCGCCAGGCACTGTGCCGGACATGGATACTCACCGCGCTGCTGAGCGTCGCGCTGGCGAACGTGACCGCCGCCGATGAGCTGAAGCCCTTCGAGGCCAGCTATGCGTGGATCTGGCACGGCATGGACGTCGCGGTCTCGACCCTGAAGCTGGAAAAGACCGGCGATACCTGGACGTACAGCTCGAAGAGCGAGCCGCGCGGCATCGGCAAGGTGTTCCCGGAACGGCCCATCCAGCGCAGCGTGCTGCGGGTCACCGACTCGGGCACGCAACCGCTGAGCTACCAGGCGAGCGACGGCACCAGCTCCACGCGGCGTGCGGTGGATGTGAAGTACGACTGGGAGCAGGGCCGTCTCACCGGCGTCTACGAAGACACCAAGGTAGATCTGCCGCTCACGCCCGGGGTGCAGGACGACGCCTCGGTGCAGGTGGCGCTGATGGTCGAGTTGCTGCGCGGCCACACACCCGAGCACTTCTCGCTGTTGAACAAGAATGCCGTGCGCGAGTATCGCTACGTACGTGAGGGCGAGGCGACCGTGCAGACGCCGTTCGGCAAAGTCGCGAGCGTCATCTACCGCAGCGAGCGCGAGGGATCGCCGCGCGTGACGCGCTTCTGGTGCGCGCCGTGGCGCGGCTTCGTCCCGATGCGCGTCGAGCAGAAGCGCGGCGAAGACATCGAGTGGAGCATGGAGATCCGTAGCCTCACCCGCGAGTGAGGCGGCACGCGCTCAGGTCTTCGGCAGCGTCACGCCCCGCTGGCCCTGATACTTGCCACCGCGATCGCGGTAGGACGTCGCGCAGACTTCGTCGGACTCGAAGAACAGCATCTGCGCCACGCCTTCATTGGCGTAGATTTTCGCCGGCAAGGGTGTTGTGTTTGAAAACTCGAGCGTGACGTGACCTTCCCACTCGGGCTCCAAAGGCGTTACGTTCACTATTACACCGCAACGCGCAAACGTGCTTTTTCCCACAGTAATGATGAGCACGTTGCGCGGGACGCGAAAGTACTCAACCGTCCGAGCCAGCGCGAACGAGTTAGGAGGGATGATGCAGACTTCGCCGCTGAAGTCGACGAAGCTCCTCTCGTCGAAGTTCTTCGGATCGACGATGGTGGAGTTGATGTTGGTGAAGATCTTGAACTCGCTCGCACAGCGCACGTCGTAGCCGTAGCTGGAGGTGCCGTAGGACACGATCCTGCGGCCGTTCACTTCGCGCACCTGCCCCGGCTCGAACGGCTCGATCATCGCGTGCTCGCGCGCCATGCGACGGATCCAGTTGTCGGACTTGATGCTCATCAGGTCTCTTCGACCACGATCTTCGGAAACACGCTGCTGCGGTCGCGCGCGCGCGCCGCCAGCGCTGCGCCCGTGCGCCGCGCCATCTCGAAGTACGCCCGGGCGCGCGCCGATTCGGGGGCTGCGACCACGGTGGGCCGGCCGCCGTCGGCTTCCTCACGGATGTGCGCATCGAGCGGCAGCTCCCCGAGCAGCCGCACGCCGTACTCCTGGGCCATGCGGGCGCCGCCGCCGGCGCCGAAAATGTGCTCGGTGTGCCCGCAGTTCGAGCAGACGTACACGCTCATATTCTCGACGATACCGAGCACCGGCACCGCGACCTTCTCGAACATCTTCAGCCCCTTGCGGGCATCCGCCAGCGCGATGTCCTGGGGAGTGGTCACGATCACGGCGCCCGCGACCGGCACACGCTGCGCGAGGGTGAGCTGGATGTCACCGGTGCCGGGGGGCATGTCGACCACCAGGTAATCGAGCGTTCCCCATTGCGTCTGCTCGAGCAGCTGCGTGAGGCCCTGCGTCACCATCGGGCCGCGCCACACCATCGGCTGCTCGGCATCGACCAGGAAGCCGATCGACATGGCGCTCACGCCATGACTGACCAGGGGACTCAGGCGCTTGCCATCGCTGGAAACCGGGCGCTGGCCGGCAAGACCCAGCATGAGCGGCTGGCTGGGTCCGTAGATGTCGGCGTCGAGCACTCCGACCCGCGCGCCCTGTGCGGCCCAGGCAAGCGCAAGATTCACGGCGACGGTGGATTTGCCGACTCCGCCCTTGCCGGAGGCCACCGCCACGATGTTCCTGATCTCCCCGAGCGGCTTCAGGTTGCGCTGCACCGCATGAGCCCGAATGTCGGACTCGAGCTCCACGGCGAGCGGCGCCGCAATCCCCGCGGCGGCCAGCTGCGCGCCGAGCGCGGCGGTGAGCTCCGCCTGGTAGCCGCCGACCGGAAAGCCCAGCGCAATGCGCGCCGTGAACCCCTTGCCCGCCGCGCGCACCTCGCGGACCGCCTGCGCCGCGCCCAGGGTGTCCTGCAGGTACGGGTCGAGATACGCGTCCAGCGCGGCGCGTACTGCGTTCACGGAGGCTTCAGTCATGCGAGAACCGGACCAATCCAGGATGGCTCGCATAAGGCGCAGGTACCATGGCCGCTGTCAAGGCTGTGGCATAATCCACGCAGTCCGGGGGGTCGGGCGATCCTCTTAATTTGACCCGCGACCCCCACGGCGTGGCGCCGGCCCCGGATAGATCCGCGTCTGCCTTGCATCCTTGGCTCCGGTCGCGAGGGCGCGCTGGACGTGCAGGAGTTGTCCCCGACGGAATGGCTGAATGAGCTTTTTCACGAACATACGTGCCGACCGGCTCGTCACCGAGATCCGGTCTTCGAATGATCCCACGGGCGCGGCTACGCAGAAGGCGGTCGCGCGGCTGAAGGATGTCGGCCCGGGCGCGATCGAGGCCGTGTTAGCCGCGCTGCCCGATGCCGACAAGGGCTCCACCATGGCATTCGTCGAGGTGCTCACGGGCCTCGTCAGCCAGAAGACTTTTCCACAATTCATGCGCGGACTGGTGGAAGGCAGTCCGCGCGTGATCTCCGGAATTTCCTGGGCACTGACCAGCAGCCGCAACTATCCGGCGCACCTGCTGCTCGAAGCGCTCGCGACACCGGGTATCTCCAAGCCCACGGTGCTCGAAGTGATCGCGGCGCAGAAGACGCGTTTCGGAGTGCGCGAGCTGCTGGCCGCGGCGTATACGCAGGAGCCCAACGAGAAGGCGGCACTGTTCCGCGTCATCGGCGAGATCGCCGACCAGCAGTCCCTTCCCGAGCTGATCGGCCGCCTGCAGGGCAAGGACCCCATCGCGCGCGTGCACATCATCAACACCCTGGCGCGCTTTAACACGGCCGAGGTGCAGACTGCGCTGCAGGGACTGCTGAAAGATCCCAACAAGCTGATCCGTGGGGCCACGCTGTCGGCGCTGCAGCGCATGAACGGACCCATTGATATCGAGCGCGTGTGCGCGCTGCTGCGGGATCCGGAGATCGACGTTCTCAACCGGGCCATCGATGTGGTCATCAAGGCCAACCACCCGGAAACCATCCGCTACCTGATCGAGGTGCTGAAGGACGAGAATGAGAACGCGCGCCGTGCCGCGGTCGAGGTGCTGAACGAGATCGGCAACGCCAAATCCGTCAAGTACCTGCTCGAGGCGCTCAAGGACAGCGACTGGTGGGTACGCAGCCGCGCCGCCGATGCACTCGGCAAGATCGGCGGCCCGAAGGTGATCGACGCGGTGTTGCAGCTGGTGCGCGACAAGGACGAGGACATCCGGCGGGCGGCCATCGAGATCCTCAACCAGACCAAGGACGAGCGCGCGGTCGACTCGCTCATCCAGGCGACGCGCGACAGCGACTGGTGGGTCAGCGAGCGCGCCGTGGACGCCCTGGCAGAGATCGGCAGCAAGCGCGCCTTGCCGCGCCTGATGGAGATGCTGCAGGCCCCGGCCAACGGCAAGGCCATGCCGATCGTGGTGCGCGCGCTCGGCAAACTCGGCGACAGCAAGCTCGTGGACACGCTGCTGCCGCTGATCGGCAGACCGGAGCGCGAGATCCGCATCGAGGCGATCCAGGCCCTGTCGCGTGTCGCCGACGAGGCCCGCGCCGGGCAGGTGCGCGAGGAGCTGCAGGCGCAGGTCCTGTCACCCGATCAGACCATCTCGCGCATGGCGGCGCTGGCGGTGAGCGAGCTCGACAACCGCATCGCGGGCGTCACGGCGCTCCCCGCCGGGGCGACGCCGACGCCAACGCAGGCAGGCGTGCGTCCGCCGCTCGCGCCGCCCGAGGCAGCCAGGACGATGCTGATCTCCGACCCGGCGCTCGCCGCCCAGGCCACCAAGCAGGCGGAAGCCGCGGCCCGGCTCGACATCCAGACACTCAAGCCGGGCGACATCATCGAAGGCCGCTACAAGTACATCGACCGCATCGGCCGCGGCGCATTCGGCACCGTGCTGCTGATGGAGGACACGGTCGTCGACGAGCGCCTGATCCTGAAGTTCCTGAACCCGAACGTCTCGCAGGACGAGGAAGTGATGAAGCGCTTCGTCCACGAGTTGCGCTATTCGCGCAAGATCACCCACAAGAATGTCATCCGCATCTACGACTTCCTCTACATCCAGGGACTGTACGCCATCTCGATGGAGTACTTCCCCTCGCATACCCTCGGCAGCGAGGTCGTGAACGACAAGCCGATCGACCTGCAGCGCGCCTTGCAGTTCGGCATCGACATGTGCACCGGCATGACCGTCGCGCACCAGGTCGGCATCGTGCACCGCGATCTGAAGCCCGCCAACGTGCTCATCAACCAGGACGGGCTCCTCAAGATCGTGGACTTCGGCGTGGCGGCCGCGCACCGTGAGGGTGACACCCAGCTCACCAAGACCGGCTATGTCATCGGTTCCCCGAAGTACATGGCCCCGGAGCAGATCCTCGGCAAGAAGGTCGACGAGCGCGCCGACATCTACGCGGTGGGTGTCATGCTGTACGAAATGGTGACCGGCGTGCCGCCCTATTCCCGCGGCGATCACATGTCGGTCATGTATCAGCACGTGCAGGGCAAGGCGCGTGTGCCCCAGGACCTCAATCCCGCACTTCCGCCCGGCTTCTCCGACCTGGTCATGAAGGCGATGTCGGTCGACAAGACCAAGCGCTTCCAGACCATGGTCGAGTTGAGCGCGGCGCTCGAGCGTTTCCGGCGCTAGCGGCGCCGGGCAAAGGGCGCGAGACTGCGCTCCAGCCTGAGCCTTGCCAAAGTTCGTGCGTTACGTCAAATTTCCGGCCACAAGCCGTTGATCCTGAACGCCCTCATGGGCTAAACAACGGTAGCTCAAACGGTTAAAGGGGCAATAAGCTTGGCGCGTATCGATGCGTTTCTGAAGCTCGGCTCGCAGCAGGGGTGCTCGGATGTACACCTGGCGGTGGGCGTGCCCCCCATGCTGCGCATGCACGGCGACCTGCTGCCGATCAAGTTCCGTGAGCTGCGGGCGGTGGAGCTGGAAGGCTACATCACGGAGATTCTCACCCACGCGCAGAACGAGCACTTCAACTCGGGCAGCGACCTGGACTTCTCCTACGTGTCCACCGAAGGTGGCCGCTTTCGCGTCAATGTCTATCGCAAGGACACCGGCGTCGGCGCCACCTTCCGCGCCATTCCGGCCGAAGTCCCCACGCTCGAGAAGCTCGCGCTGCCGCCGATCGTCGCCAAACTGTGCGACTTCCACCAGGGCATGGTGCTGGTCACCGGCTCCACCGGCACCGGCAAGTCCACCACGCTGGCGGCGATGATCGATCACCTGAACCAGACGCGCCGCCTCAATATCATCAGCCTCGAGGATCCGATCGAGTTCGTGCACGCGAGCAAGAACAGCCAGGTCATCCAGCGCGAACTCGGCACGCACATCCCGAGCTTCGCCGAAGGGGTGCGGGCCGCGATGCGCGAGGACCCGGACGTGATCCTGGTCGGTGAGCTGCGTGATGCCGAAACCATCTCCATGGCGATGACCGCGGCGGAGACCGGCCACCTGGTGCTCGGTACGCTGCATACGACCAGCGCCGTGAAGACCATCGATCGCGTGATCGACGCCCTGCCGGTGGAAGAGCGCGAACAGACCAAGAGCTTCCTGGCGCAGAGCCTGCTGGCGGTGGTGACCCAGGTGCTGGTGAAAACCGCCGACGGACACGGCCGCAAGGCCATATGCGAAGTGCTGATGATGACCAAGGCGATCGCCAAGCTCATCCAGACCGATCAGACCCACCAGATCCCGACGCAGTTGCAGACCGGACGTGACCTCGGCATGCAGCTGCTCGACCAGGCGCTGCTCGCCGCCATCGCGGCGCGCAGCGTCGATCCCGACGACGCCTACAACTACGCCATCGAGAAGCGTGCCTTCCAGAAGTACGTCACCGACACCAGCATGCTGCCCAAGATGGATATCACCGGTCCCGCGCCGGCGCCGACCTCGAATTCCGCGGCCTGAAGGACCGCATCGCACCGCATGGCGCAAATCGACTCCCTGCTGCTCGAAGTCCTTGAGAAGCGCGGCTCGGATCTGCACTTCATCGCCGGCGATCCGCCGCGCATCCGCCTGTTCGGTGATCTCTCGCACCTGAAGCCCGAAAAGCTCGCCGTGGAGTTCGTCAAGCAGGCGCTCTACGAGATCCTGCCGAAGACGGCGCGGGAGCGTTTCGAGGCCAAGGATGGCGCCGACTTTGCCTACACGCTCCCCGATCGCGGGCGCTTCCGCGTCAACGTCATGCGGCATCTGAACGGCATGGGTGCCGTGTTCCGCGCCATCCCCTCCAAGGCGCTCACGCTCGATGAGCTGAAGATGCCGGAGGCGGTGCGGCAGATGTGCCGCGCCAATAACGGACTGATCCTGGTGACCGGTAAGACCGGTTCGGGCAAGTCCACCACGCTCGCGGCCATGATCGACGACATCAACCGCCGCGTGAAGGGCCACATCCTTACCGTCGAGGACCCGATTGAGTTCGTGCACGAGCGCAAGAGCTGCCTCATCAGCCAGCGCGAGATCGGGGTGCACAGCCCGAGTTTCGCAGCCGCGGTGCACTCCGCCCTGCGCGAGGACCCGGACGTGATCCTGATCGGCGAGTTGCGCGACCTCGAGACCATGAGCATCGCGGTGACCGCCGCGGAAATGGGTATTCTCGTCATGGGAACGCTGCACACCAACGGCGCGGCGCAGACGGTCGACCGCATGGTGAACGTGTTCCCCTCCGACAAGCAGTCGCACGTGCGCACCATGCTGTCGACCTCGCTCCGGGGTGTCGTCTCGCAGCAGCTGCTGCAGCGTACCGACAAACAAAGCCGCGTGGCGGCGCTCGAGATTCTCGTGAACACGCCGGCCGCCTCCAACCTCATACGCCAGGGCAAGCTCGACCAGCTCGAGAACACCATGCAGGCGGGTGGGCAGTTCGGCATGCGCACCATGGACACCGCGATCCAACAGTTGCTGGATCAGCGCGAGATCAACGGCAAGGAGGCCTACAAGAAGGCCATCAACAAGGCGAAGTTCCAGGAGCTGAAGGATTCCGGCTAGACTAGCGCGGATGCCCCGCAGGATCTTCGTCACCACCGCGCTGCCGTACGCCAATGGCCCGTTGCACATCGGGCACATCATGGAGTACATCCAGGCTGACATCTGGGTCCGCTTCCAGAGAATGCAGGGACACCAGCTGCACTTCGTCGGCGCCGACGACGCGCACGGCGCGCCGATCATGCTCAAGGCGGAGAGCGAAGGCATCAGCCCGCAGCAGCTCATCGCGCGCATCGCGGCAGGGCGGCCCAGGTATCTGCAGGGCTTTCACCTCAGTTTCGACCACTGGCATTCGACCGACTCGCCGGAGAACACGCAGCTGTCGCAGGACGTGTATGCGCGGCTCAAGACGGCCGGCCTCGTCTACAGGAAGACAGTCGAGCAGTTCTACGACCCGGTGAAGGGAATGTTCCTGGCGGACCGTTACATCAAGGGCGAATGCCCGAACTGCCACTCGCAGGATCAGTATGGCGACGCGTGCGAAGTGTGCAGCACGGTGTACACGCCGACCGATCTCATCAACCCCTATTCAGCCCTCACCGGGGCGCGGCCGGTGCTGAAGGCTTCCGAGCACTTCTTCTTCCGGCTCTCCGACCCGCAGTGCGTGGCATTCCTCGAACAGTGGCTCGGCACGCCCGGCAGGTTGCAGCCGCAGGTCGCCAACAAGGCGCGCGAGTGGCTCGCGGGCAGCGGCGAGCTGCGCTTGAGCGATTGGGACATCTCGCGCGACGCGCCCTATTTCGGCATTCCGATTCCCGACGCCCCCGGGAAATACTTCTACGTGTGGCTCGATGCGCCCATCGGTTATCTCGCCGCGCTGAAGAGCTATTTTGCCCTCGGCAAGGCGCGCGCCAACGGCGAGCCGCGCAGCTTCGAGGAGTTTCTCGCCGCCGCCGACACCGAGCAGATCCACTTCATCGGCAAGGACATCATCTACTTCCACACGCTGTTCTGGCCGGCGATGCTGCGCTTTGCGGGGCCGCCCTACCGGGTCCCGGACCGCGTGTACGTCCACGGCTTCATCACCGTCTCGGGCGAGAAGATGTCGAAGTCGCGCGGCACCGGGATCAGTCCGCTGCGCTATCTCGACGTCGGCATGAATGCCGAGTGGCTGCGCTACTACATTGCGGCCAAGCTCAACGCGAGCGTCGAGGATCTCGACTTCAACCCCGACGACTTCATGGCGCGCGTCAACAGCGATCTGATCGGCAAGTACGTCAACATCGCCAGCCGCGCGGCGAAGTTCATTACGGGTCACTTCCAGGGTGCGCTGCGTTACTCAACTGACATGGCCGAGCTCACCGACGCGGTGGGGACTACCGCCGCGATGGTGCGTGACGACTACGAGGCGCGCGAGTTTGGCAAGGCCATGCGCGACTGCATGGCGTTCGCGGACCGGATCAACCAGTACTTCGACGCCAACCAGCCGTGGGTGCTCGCCAAGGATCCGGCCAAGGCTGCGCAGCTGCAGGACGTGTGCTCGCGCGCGCTGTACGGCTTCAAGCTGCTGTCAGTACTGCTGGCGCCCGTCATGCCGCAGGTTGCCGAGCGGGTCGCCAGGGAGCTGTTCGGGCTCGACCGTGCCTTCAGATGGAGCGATGCCGTCGTTCTGCCCGAGCGCATCAATCCCTACCAGCACCTGATGACGCGGGTGGATGCGAAGCAGCTGGATGCGCTGTTCGAGAGCGACGCGGCACCCGCCGCAGCGGCGCCCCCGGCCGGGTCGGCGGGCGGCTCACCTGGGCCCGCCACCCTCTCGCTCGATGAGTTCAAGCGGGTGGATCTGCGCGTCGCGCGCATCGTCGAAGCCGAGGCCGTCGCCGGGGCCGACAAGCTGCTCAAGCTCACGCTCGATCTGGGCTCGGAGACGCGCACGGTATTTGCCGGCATCAAGTCCGCATACGATCCGCAGGCGCTCAAGGGTCGTCTCACGGTCGTGGTTGCGAACCTGGCGCCGCGCAAGATGAAGTTCGGCGTCTCCGAAGGCATGGTGCTGGCGGCCAGCGGGGAAGCACCCGGCCTCTACCTGCTGTCTCCCGATTCCGGGGCGACTCCCGGGATGAGGATTACCTGACGGCACCATGGTCACGGCGGACGACATCGATGCCCTGCTGCCGCAAACGCAGTGCACGCGCTGCGGTTACGGCGGCTGTCGCCCGTACGCCGACGCCCTGCTGGCGGGAACAGCGGAAATCAACCAGTGTCCGCCGGGCGGCGCGGCCACCATTGGCGCGCTCGCCGCCTTGCTGCAGCGGCCGGCGTTGCCGCTCAATCCGGCCAACGGCGTCGAAGGTCCGCTGCGGGTGGCGCAGATCGACGAAGACGCCTGCATCGGCTGCGCCAGGTGCCTGCCACCCTGCCCGGTGGATGCGATCGTCGGCACCCACCAACAGATGCATACCGTGGTGGTCGCGCTGTGTACCGGGTGCGAGCTGTGCGTGGCGCCCTGCCCGGTCGACTGCATCGCCATGGTGCCGCGGGCGAGCCTGGCAGACACGCCGCCCGCTCCCGCGGCGCACGACAGCCGTGAGCGCTTCACCGCCCACAACGCGCTCATCGCCGGGCGCGCGCGCCAGCGTGCGGCGCTGCTCACGGCGCGCAAGCAGGCCACCGGGAAGCGCTGATCTGCAGGGCGTATGATTGCCCGCCAACAACTGAGGGCCAGCCGCAATGCCAGCACTGCGAATCGCAGCGATGCTCCTTCTCGCATGTCTCTTGAGCCCGGGGCTTGCCGCTGCAAACGAGGGGCGTGCGGTTAAGGTGCCGCAGACAATGCAGGCGGCCGCGATCGATCGCGCCGGCGGTCCGGAGGTCATTACGCTCCACACGCTGCCGGTGCCGAAACCGCAGGCGGATGAAGTATTGATCGCCGTCAACACCGCCGGGGTTGCGATCTGGGACGTGGGCCTGCGGAAGCATCCGCAAAGCATCAAGCATTCCCACTTTCCGCTGGTGCTCGGAACCGATGGCGCCGGTATCGTCGCCGCGGTGGGAGCGAAAGTGCAGGGATTCAAAGTCGGCGACCAGGTCTATTCGTACAGCTGGGACAATCCCCACGGAGGCTTCTACGCCGAGTACGTCGCAGTGCCGGCGGAGCGCGTCGGGCATTTGCCGAGCGGCCTCAGCCTGCTGCAGGCCGGAGCGATCGCCACCACCGGGCTCACGGCGATCCAGGGAATCGACGACGCCCTGCATCTGAAGTCCGGCCAGACACTCATCATTCATGGTGCATCCGGTGGTGTCGGGAATCTCGCACTGCAGTTCGCCAAGCTGCGCGGCGTCAAAGTCCTCGCCACGGCTTCCGGCGAGGACGGACTCGCCTTCGTGAAGCGCTTGGGCGCCGATGCCGTCGTTGACAGCCGCCACGGCGACATTGCAGCCGCCGCCCATCAGTTCGCCCCCGCAGGGGTCGATGCCGTGCTGGCGCTCGCAGGCGGAGACACACTCGAGCGTTGCATTGACGCCCTGCGACCCGGGGGGCACGTGGCGTTTCCCGAGGGGGTCGAGCCCGAACCGAAGGCGCGCGATGGCGTCGCGGTCATCCGCTACAACGCAATCCCAGGGGTGCAGGAGTTCGAGCGCCTCAACCATGCCATCGAGGCGGCGAAGCTCGAAGTGCCCATCGCCGCGGAGTTCCCGCTGGCGGAAGCCGCCAAGGCGCAGCAACGCGTGGAAGCCGGGCACATCCTGGGCAAGATCGTGCTGCGGATCCGCTGACGCTTGCACCCCGCGACGCGCACGGCCATCTATCGGCGGCTGCGGGCCGCGAATCCCGCGCCCACCACCGAGCTTGAGCACGGCTCACCGTTCGAGCTGCTGGTCGCTGTCATGCTGTCGGCGCACACCACCGACAAGAGCGTCAATGCCGCGACCCGCAACCTCTTCCCGGTTGCCAACACGCCCGCCGCGATCCTGGCACTCGGAGTCGAAGGCCTGAAGCCCTACATCAGGAGCGTGGGTCTGTACAACACCAAGGCGAAGAACCTCATCGGCCTGTGCCGGCAACTGCTCGAACAGCACGGCGGCGAACTGCCGGCCGAGCGCGCCTCGCTCGAGGCACTGCCCGGGGTCGGGCGCAAGACCGCCAGCATCATTCTCAACATGGTGTTCGGGGAGGTCGAGATCGCCGTCGACACTCACATCTTCCGCGTCGCCAATCGCACCGGGCTTGGCCCCGGCAAGACGCCGCGCGCAGTCGAGACCGCCCTGCTCGCCAACACGCCGCCGCAGTTCAGAAAGGACGCACACCACTGGTTGCTGCTGCACGGCCGTTACGTGTGCACGGCGCGCTCACCCGCCTGCCCCACCTGCATCATCCGGGATCTGTGCGAGTATCCTCACAAGACGCCGGCGCGCGCGCCGCGGCCGGCATCGCGGCGCTTGCGGCGCGTGCTGCTCGCGGGCCGCGACCTCAACCGCAAGCGGCGGTGAGCGCGCCCAAACGGCGATGGGCCGTGGTCCTGCCCGAACGGCCCGGCATCTTGCCCGCCACCGTGTTTGTCGTCGCGCTGGCCACGATGAATTTCCTGGTCGGGCTCGGCCAGCCCCCTCACCCGATATGGGATGAGACGTACTACCTGACGGCGGCGCAGCGCTACGAGGACGGGAGCGCGCAATTCGCAACCCATCCGCCCTTGGGGTTGATGCTGATCGCCGCCGGTGATGCACTGCTTCATCCCAATCGCGGCATTGACACGCGCGCAATCGGCTGGGACAAGCAGCTCGCAGGCGGGCATCTGCCGCAGCACTACTCGTTCGCGGGCATGCGGCTGATGTCCGGAGTGTTTGCGGTGATCGGCGCGGTGGTTTTCTTTGCTGTAATGCTGGCTCTCACGCGCTCCGTGCTTGCGGCGCTGTTGCTCAGTAATCTGTACGTGTTTGAAAATGCGTTCATCGCGCATTTTCGAGCGGCGCACCTCGATGCGTTCCAGCTTGCGTTCGCGCTGGCTGCTTTGCTGTGTTTCGTTGTGAGTGTGCGCCGTGGCCAGCGCAGCTCGCCTTGGCTGGAGTTTGCCCTGGGCGCAGCCTGCGGGCTGGCCATCATGGTCAAGCTGAATGCGGCGGTGTGGACCGTGCTTGGCCTGATGCTGATTCTCCGCCGCATCGGAATGGGCTGGCATAGTGCTCCGCGAGCGCGTCTGCTCCTGACGGGCCTGCGCGATGGCGCGGTGATCGCCTCCGGCTGCCTGCTGGCCATCGTGGTCGTGTGGACGATTTACGTTGCGGTCACTCCTCATCTGCTGCCCCCGGGCAGTCCCGCCGGTGCAAAAGATGAAGCCTTCATGTCGCATACCTACCGGGCGTACCTGGAGGGTGCAAGAGGTTTCTCTCCCATGGTGGTGTTGGCCGCGGCGCAGGACTACACACGCTACATGTTGGCTGACCTAAAGGGTGTACCCAAAAACGATCGGAATGGGTCGCAACCGCTGCAATGGCCGCTGCATATCCGCACCATCAATTACCGCTGGGACTCGGATGGTGTACATACGGCGTACGTGCAACTGGCCGGAAATCTTTGCGGATGGTTGCTGGCAGGCATCGCGCTCGTTGCCACGGTCGGGTTGCTGATCTTGCAGTGGTGGCGTCCGTGTCCCTCGTCCGACCCAGAGCGCCGCGCACTGATGGTCATGCTACTGTTGCAGTACCTGGTGTTCATGACCGCACACGCCTATCTGGGAACGATGCGCGTCATGTACCTGTACCATTATTTCCTGGCGTTGGTCCTCGCCTTTTGCCTGGTGCCCCTCGTGTTGGCCGAGGCCGCGGAAAGATGGCGAGTACTGCGCGCGTGGCAGGAATCGGAGCTGGCGGTAATTACAGTGTTGTTACTGGCCAGTTTCGCGTTCTATTCGCCGTTGAGCTTTCACCGCCCCCTGACGCACGCTCAATGCGAGTGGCGCAACGCCGTGCAGCACATCGTGGACTGTCGCTGAGGCGAGCTCTGCACGGCAGCTCGGCCTGCGAACCGCTGCCGGGAAGGCGCAGCGGCCCGCGGCCGGGTTTACTTCAGGCAGTCAATTGGGCACGACAGTCGAATCGTAGCGCTGTCCGGTGTCTATAGGCGTGAATCCCTGACCCTGGTCGTGTGGAACGAATCCCTGCACCATGCCGCTGCACTGCGCACCCTGCGTATTGGTTGCGGTAAATGAGATGAAGTAGAGGCGGCCGGTCCCGGGGCCGGCGCGCTCGGCGCGTACGTAGGCGGTCGGGGTGCCTACGCCCGAGCCATCGGGCGCGGTATTGCCGCTTCCGAGCGCGTTGACAGGCTCGTCCTGCTGAATGCCCGTGACCGTGACGGTCGTCGCGAGACCGAAAGCGTCCGTTACGCCCACGATGGTCTCTGCCACCATCTTGTGGTCCGGCGGCCAAATGACGCCGAGCCCCGCCGCTGCCCCACTGCAGTCCGGGCCCGAACTACTGCTCGAACTACTGCTCGAAGTACTGCTCGAGCTGGTGCTGGAGCTACTGCTGCCGGACAGCGTGTCCGCCACGACGAATCGAGAGCCGAGCGAGGCAACGGCCGCCAGCGCGCCCGCGCCAAGAAGTGAATACATGAGTTTTGACATTAAGCTCTCCTCACGATTTTGCCGGCCGACGCGCCGCACGTCTCAATTTGACCCGACGCCATTTGCGGCGATCGGGTCTATCCAGGTCAAGAGGTTCCACTGGCAGCCGAAGCAGAACGTGACATGGGTCGCATTCGCGTCTGCATTGCAGACATAACACTGTCGCGAAGCGGCTACAGCCTGCAGGCGCGGGAGCAGGATTGAGGAAAGCTGAAGGGCTGCTCAGGGTCGAGGGTGTGAAAACACAAATGACATGCCGTGTTGGTTCGGTAGCGCGCGCTTCGAGTTGGCGTGCGGCTCAGTCTACCGGGCGGTCGCTACGTCGCGCCAAGTAAACAGGCGCGTTACAGCATAGTTCCACACCGCGCTCACCGCGATCCCGCACAGAGCTGCAATGAACCACCGAGACTGCCGTTCAAAGAGATAGGCAGCTAACCCCACGTTCGCGAGGGCACCGATCCCACACGCCAACATGAACGTCAACAGTCCGCTCAC
>Ga0209626_1000029_pt1 | contig 45279 bp, 35 predicted proteins | sample JacPinW_OM1H0_M2_FD_187962 | JGI IMG/M metagenome (GOLD analysis project Ga0209626, IMG submission 187962) | Forest soil microbial communities from Algoma, Ontario, Canada - Jack Pine, Ontario site 1_JW_OM1H0_M2 (SPAdes) (version 2) | ecosystem: Environmental > Terrestrial > Soil > Boreal... | reverse complement strand
GAACTCTTCGGCGCCCTCGGCCACGAGCAGCACGTGCGGGCTCCTCTCCATCACCAGGCGCGCGAGCTCGACGGGGTTCCTGACATGGCGCACGCCCGCCACGGCTCCGGCGCGCGGACCGTGTCCGTCCATGATGGCGGCGTCGAGTTCCGCATCGCCCTCATGGTTCAGGACCGCGCCGCGGCCGGCGTTGAACTGCGGATCATCCTCCAGGGTGCGCACCGCGGCCGTCACCGCATCCAGACTCGAGCCGCCGCGCTCCAGGATCGCGTAGCCTGCATCGAGCGACGCCGCCAGCCCCGCCCGGTAGGAGGCGGCGCGCTCGGGCGTCATTTTCGCCGGGTCGATCACGCCGGCGCCGCCGTGGATGGCGATCGCCAGCGGCCGCGGCTCGACGGCGAGAGCCGGCGCGACCGCCACGGCCAGACACAGCAGGGCGAGCAGTTTCGGGCGCGACATCGTTTCCTCGCAGCGGCTATGATCCCAGCGGTCAGCCGCCGGATCTTAGAGTGAAACCCGCCACCTCGCAGCGGATCCGCAGCCTCCTGGTCGCCAATCGCGGCGAAATCGCCATCCGCGTCATGCGGGCGGCGAGCGAGCTCGGCCTGCGAACGGTGGCGATCTATTCGCAGGAGGACCGTTTCTCGCTGCACCGGACCAAGGCGGACGAGGCGTACCTCGTCGGAGCCGGGCGCGGGCCGGTGGAGGCTTACCTCGACATCGCGGATGTGCTGCGCATCGCACGCGAGGCGCGGGTCGATGCGATTCATCCCGGCTACGGCTTCCTGTCCGAGAACCCCGAATTCGCGCGCGCGACCTGCGATGCGGGCATCGTGTTCATCGGCCCGCAGGCGCAGATCCTGCGCGTGCTCGGCAACAAGGTCACGGCGCGCGAGCTGGCGGTGTCGGCGGGTGTGCCGGTGATGCCGGCCACCGCGGCGCTGCCGGCGGGCCTCGAGGAGAGCGCGCATCTGGCGCGCAGCATCGGCTACCCGGTGATGCTGAAAGCCAGCTGGGGGGGCGGCGGCCGCGGCGTGCGCGTGGTGACGAGCGAGGCGCAGCTTAAGGAACTGCTGCCGCTCGCGCGGCGCGAAGCCGAGGCCGCGTTCGGCAACGACGAGGTGTACCTGGAGAAGCTGGTCGCGCACGCGCGGCACGTCGAGGTGCAGCTTCTCGGCGACCACCACGGCACCCTGGTGCACCTGTTCGAGCGCGACTGCACCCTGCAGCGCCGCAACCAGAAGGTGGTGGAGCGCGCGCCGGCGGTGTTCCTGACGGCGTCGCAACGCGGGGAGCTGTGCGCCGCGGCGCTCGCCATCGGCCGCGCCGCGCACTACCACAACGCCGGCACGGTCGAATTCCTGCAGGATGCCGACAGCGGCCGCTTTTATTTCATCGAGGTGAATCCGCGCATCCAGGTCGAGCACACGGTCACCGAGTGCGCGACCGGCATCGACCTGGTGAAGGCGCAGATCCGCATCGCCGACGGCGCGCGCATCGGCTCACCCGAGAGCGGCGTGCCGGGCCAGGCCGACATCCGCATCAGCGCCCACGCGCTGCAATGTCGCATCACCAGCGAGGATCCCGAGAACAACTTCATCCCCGACTACGGCAAGATCGCCGCCTACCGCAGCCCGGCCGGCTTCGGCATCCGGCTGGATGCCGGCACCGCCTACACCGGCGCGATCATCACGCGCTCTTACGACTCGCTGCTGGTCAAGGTGACCGCCTGGTCGCCCACGGCGCAGGAAACCATCGCGCGCATGCACCGTGCGTTATGGGAGTTCCGTGTGCGCGGCGTGGTCACCAACCTGCGCTTCCTGGATCAACTCATCACGCATGCGCGCTTCGCGCACGGCGAGTACACCACGCGCTTCATCGACGAAACGCCGGAGCTGTTCCGCTGGCCGCGCAAGCGCGATCGCGCCACGCGCATCCTCAGCTACCTCGGCGGCATCATCGTCAACGGCAACGACGAGACCCGCGGGCGCGCGCGCCCGCGGCACCTCGGCGCCGCCAGGCTCCCGCCGGGCGCGCCGGCCGCGGCCGCGCCCGGCACCAAACAGAAGTTCGATGAGCTGGGGCCGCAGGGCTTTGCGGCCTGGATGCTCGCCGAGCAGCGCGTGCTGCTCACCGACACCACCATGCGCGATGCGCACCAGTCGCTGCTGGCGACGCGCCTGCGCACGCTCGACATGACGGCGATCGCGCCGTACTACGCGAGTCTGCTGCCGCAGCTGTTCTCGGTGGAGTGTTGGGGTGGGGCCACGTTCGACGTCGCGATGCGTTTCCTGCGCGAGGATCCCTGGCAGCGGCTCACGCTGTTGCGCGAGCGGCTGCCGAACCTGCTGCTGCAGATGCTGCTGCGCTCCGCCAATGCGGTGGGCTATGCGAACTATCCCGACAACGTCGTGCGCTTCTTCGTGGCGCGTGCCGCCGAGCGCGGCATCGACGTGTTCCGCATCTTCGACTCGCTCAACTGGGTCGAGAACATGCGCGTGGCGATCGATGCGGTGCTCGCGGCCGGGAAGCTCTGCGAGGCGTCGATCTGCTACACCGGAAACTTGAGCGACCCGCACGAGCGCAAGTACACGCTCGATTACTACCTCAAGCTGGCGCGCGAGCTCCAGGCCGCCGGCACCCATGTGCTCGGCATCAAGGACATGGCGGGGCTGGTGCGGCCGCGCGCCGCTTACACGCTGGTCAAGGCCCTGAAGGAAGAGGTCGGGCTGCCCGTGCACTTCCACACGCACGACACCAGCGGCATCGCCGCCGCCAGCGTACTGGCGGCCATCGACGCGGGCGCCGACGCCGTCGACGGGGCGATCGACGCCATGAGCGGATTGACGTCGCAGCCAAACCTGGGCTCGCTGGTCGAGGCGCTGCGCCACGGGCCGCGCGATCCGGGCGTCGATCCGCAGCGGCTGCGGATGATCTCCGCGTACTGGGAGCAGGTGCGACGGCAGTACGCGGCATTCGAGAGCGACATCCGCGCCGGCGCCTCCGAGGTGTACGTGCACGGCATGCCGGGCGGGCAATACACCAACCTGCGTGAGCAGGCGCGCTCGCTCGGCATCGACGAGGCGCGCTGGCCGGAGGTGGCGGCGGCGTACGCGGACGTCAACGCCATGTTCGGCGACATCGTGAAGGTCACCCCGACCTCCAAGGCGGTCGGCGACATGGCGTTGCTCATGGTGACGGGCGGCATCAGCCGCGAGCAGGTGCTCGACCCGGACACGGAGGTGGCGTTCCCCGAGTCGGTGGTGGAGTTCTTCCGCGGCGCCCTGGGCCAGCCCTACGGGGGTTTTCCGCCGGCGTTGCAGCGCAAGGTGCTCAAGGGCACCCCGCCCCTCACCCGGCGCCCCGGTGCGACGCTGCCGCCGGTGGACCTCGGCGCCGAGCGCGCGCGTATTCAGGAGCGCCTGCCACGCCCCGTCACCGACGAGGATCTCGCCTCCTATCTCATGTACCCGCGCGTGTGGCTGGAGTACGCCGAAGAGCACCTGCTGTACGGGGACGCGGCGATTCTGCCGACGCCGGTGTTTTTCTACGGCATGGAGCCCGGCCAGGAGATCAGCGTCGATCTCGAGCGCGGCAAGACCCTCATCGTGCGTTACCTCGCGAGCAGCGAGCCGCATGAGGACGGCACGCGCACGGTGTTCTTCGAGCTGAACGGCCAGCCGCGCTCGGTGCGCGTGCCCGATCGCAGCCAGGTCGCGAAACGGCCGCCGCCGCGCAAGGTCGAGCCCGGCAACGCAAAACACGTGGGCGCGCCGATGCCCGGGGTGGTCGCCACCGTCACGGCGACCGAGGGCGCCCGGGTTGCCCGCGGCGAACTGCTGCTGACGCTGGAAGCCATGAAAATGCAGACCGCGGTGCGCGCGGAGACCGACGGCGAAGTGGCCGAGGTGCTCGCCCGGCCCGGGCAGGCGGTGGATGCCAAGGATCTGCTGGTGGTGCTGCGCTAAAGGAGAATCGGGTCACAGCGTGTCCCGCAGCGCGATTCCCGCATCTGCGAGCTTGTCGGGGTTGGGGCGCACGTGCGCGGCGATGAGCTTGCGCGCCGCCATCTGATCCTTGGGCTGGTTGACGGTGTCGATGGCGATGAGTTCGCCGCCGCGCAGGTAGCAGGCGCTGAAGCTGCGCGCCGCGGCAGCGCCGCGCGTCACCACCGTGTCATATCCCTGGCACATGCCGACGATGATGAGCTTCAGGTCGTACTGATCCGACCAGAACCACGGCACCTTGTCGTGTGCCGTAGGCGTGCCGAGCAGGTTGAGTGCCGCGGTCGCGCCCTGCTCGAAGGCGTTGTCGACCGATTCCAGGCGCATGCGGCGGCCGTAGTGGGGACTCGGGTGGTTGACGCAGTCGCCGGCGGCGTAGATCGCCGCATCCGAGGTACGGCAGTACTGATCGATGACGATGCCGTTGTCGCACTCGAGTCCTGCGCCGGTGGCGAGCTCGTCCGCCGGCGCCACCCCGACTGCCACGATGACGATGTCGGCCGGGTGTTCGGCACCATCCTCGGTGAGCACCGCGCGCACGCGGCCGCTGCGGGCGTCAGCGGCGAGCGCGCGGACCCTGGCGTTGCACAGGATGCGCACGCCCTGGCGCGCGTGCTCGCTCGCAAAGAACGCCGACACCTGCGCGCAGATCACGCGGTTCATGACCCGCTCCGCCATTTCCAGTACCGTCACCTCGAGCCCGAGCCCGCGCGCGGTGGCGGCCACCTCGAGGCCAATGTAGCCGCCGCCGACGATCACCATGCGCCCTCCCGGGGCGCACTCGGCGCGGATCCGGTCCGCATCGGCAATGGTGCGCAGGAAATGCACACCGGCGAGCTCAGTACCGGGCGCCGCGAGCCTGCGCGGCCGGCTGCCGGTCGCGAGCAGCAGCGCGTCGTACGCCAACACCGTGTCGTCGTCGAGCCGCACGCGCTGCTCGCGCCGCAGGATCTCGCTGACGCGCCGGCCCAGCAGCGCCTCTACCTGGTGCGCGGCGAAGAATTGCGCCGGGCGGATCATCAGCCGCTCGCGCTCGAGCGCGCCGGCCAGGTACTTCTTCGACAGTGGCGGCCGCTGGTAGGGGAGCCAGGGCTCATCGCCCACCAGCGTCAGCTTTCCCGCGAAGCCCTTGCGGCGTAGTGTATCGACGGCCTGCACGGCGGCCTGCCCGCCCCCCGCGATCACGATCTGTTGGACCATTTGCGCGCAGAATAGCCGATGAACCCAGCCGCGGCCGCACCAGCACGGGGCGTTTGGCGCGGCCCGATGCTCTACAATGGTGCAGCTCGCCGGTCGTCCGCCCCCGCGCGCCGCGGGAGTTCCGGGGTTTAGCCTTGTTTCCAGCGCGTGGCATGAAAACTGCAAAAGGCTTCGCGCCGCAATTCCTCGCAACGGAGAGCTACGCTCATGAAACTGGTCACAGCGATCATCAAGCCTTTCAAGCTCGACGACGTGCGCGCGGCGCTGTCCGATATCGGCGTGTCGGGCATGACGGTCACGGAAGTGAAGGGCTTCGGCCGGCAGCGGGGACACACCGAGTTGTATCGCGGCGCCGAGTACGTGGTCGACTTCGTTCCCAAGACCCGCATCGAGGTTGCGGTGCGCGGCGATCTGGTCGACCAGGTCGTCGAGGCGATCATCAAGGCGGCCAAGACCGGCAAGGTGGGCGACGGCAAGATCTTCATCACCGACATCGAGCGCGTGATCCGCATCCGCACCGGCGAGACCGACGACGCCGCGCTGTAGGCTCGCGCAAGCTTCAGCGCGGCGCACGCAGCGCTTGGGGCTCGTGCCGCGCGCGGGCTATCCTTAACAGCTATGCCTGCGACGATCCGCTTTTACGCGCACGGCGGACCTGAAGTCCTGCGTTGCGAGGAACTCGAGCCCGGCAAACCCGCGAGCCACGAAGTACAGGTGCGCCACACCGCGATCGGCGTCAATTACGTCGACGTGTACGACCGCACCGGCCTGTACCCGGTGAACCTCCCGAGCGGCCTCGGACGCGAGGCGGCGGGGGTCATCACGGCGCTCGGGCGCGGGGTGCGGGGCTTGCGGGTCGGTGAGCGCGTCGCCTACGTCCACTCGGTCCCCGGGGCCTACAGCGAGCTGCGCAATGTGCCCGCGGAGCGCGTGGTGAAGGTGCCGCGGGGCATCTCCGACGAGGAGGCTGCCGCGCTGATGCTGAAGGGACTGACGGCGCATTTTCTCATCCGGCGCACCTACAGGGTCGCGCGCGGCGACACCATCCTGGTGCACGCCGCCGCCGGGGGCGTCGGGCTCATCCTGTGCCAGTGGGCGCGCGCGCTGGGAGCGAAGGTCATCGGTGTGGTCGGGAGCGATGCGAAAGCCGAGCTCGCCAAGAAGCACGGCTGCCGGCACGTGCTGATCTCCGGGCGTGATGAGCTCGTGGCCGGCGTGAAGGCCCTGACCCGCGGCGCCGGCGTGCCGGTGGTCTACGACGCCGTCGGCAAGGACACGTTCATGGATTCGCTCGACTGCCTGCGGCGCTTAGGGATGATGGTCACTTTCGGCAACGCCTCCGGTCCGCCGCCCGCCATCAGCCCGCTCGAGCTCACCAGGCGCGGCTCACTGTTTCTGACACGCCCCACACTCTTCAACTACATCGCCTCGCGTGAAGAACTGACGGCGGGGGCGCGCGAACTGTTCGCGGCCGTGCGCGCGCGCAAGGTGCGCGTGGTCATCGGCCAGAGATATCCGCTGGCGCAGGCCGCCGAAGCGCATCGTGACCTCGAGGGGCGGCGCACCACCGGCTCCACCGTTCTCGTGCCCTGAACAGGCCCTCGCCACCCGCGGCGCGGCGCTTGCGCCGCGCCGCCGGGTGTGATTCTAGTCCCCCGAGTTCATGCAGATGTCGGAATCTTGTTTGCCGGGTGCAACACAGGTCCAAACGGCATGCACCCCACCACCGCTATCAATCGCCGCGTTGATGTAATCGCCCGCGAATGCCCCTGTCCCGACGAACGCATTGTCAAAGTTGGATGAGAAAGCCGAGATGCGTTGCGTCTGCCAGCCTCCTTCAGAGCGTCGCGCGAGGTTCGTGTCGATGAGCTTATTGTTGGGATCGCCGCTGCGATCGTAGAACACCACGGCTACCCGATTGCCATTGGCGGCAACCCACGGCCAGAACTGATCGTTGTTCGCATGCCCGGACGCCGGCGTCACATCGCTCCAGGTGAGACCACCATCACGTGACCTCAGCACGTAGATGTCTGCATCGGTCGCCTTGCCGGCCGGGCAGGCATAGCCCGTCGATCGATCGCCGACCCTGATCGGCTGTCCACCGCTCACGAACTCGCCGGCATGTTTCTTGTCATCGAAGTACGCGACGTACAAGGTGCCGGCTCCATCAGCGGCCAGGCTGCCGTTTACGCCGTCGCGGAAATTGCTGTTGCAGAACGTGGGCCTTGTGCCGTCGTTGGTGAACGGGAAATCGAACGTGCCGTCGTACACCAGCGGCGCAGCCTGGTAGGGACCGCGAATGGTGCCCGACGCAGGACTGAAGACCGTAACCAGCATCTGACCCCTGGCCTGGCTGAACCCGGTGCCGTTGCTGTTCTCGAACGATATCGCCACGTCGCCGTTCGGCAGGACTACCGGCGTCGAGTTCTGGTCCTCGTTGCAGGCGGTGGCCGGACTCGAGGCGTTGGAGTGATTTTTACAGAAGACCGATGACGACCCGGAGATCGGAATCGGAGTGCTGAACGTGGTTGCGTTGTCATCGGAGTACGCCAGCATGATGGGTGATTGGTGATACACCGTACCGGTCGTATCAAACAGGAACCCGCTCCACGTGACATAGACACGACCATCATGCGTCCCGCCCGTGTTATCCACGGCGATCCATTCCTTGTCACTGAAAACCGAGCAATCGAATCCCTGGTTCCAATAAGTCGCGAAGCCCAGCGCGCCAAAATCCGGCACCCGCGTCCGATTCCAGCTGCGACCGTTGTCAAACGAGCGTGCCACCTGGACACCGTTCTCGCAGAAGCTGTCGCTGAAGGCGAGCGATGCAGCGTAGGTAACAATCGTGCCTGCCGGAACGGCAGCGGTTGCCCGTGTCGATCCAGACGCAATCGAGGGGTCGCCGGTGCCGCCAGGGGGTTCGCTTACCCCAATGTCGGCGGCAAAGAGCAGCGGAAACGGCGCAAAGTACGTGACACCCTCGCTGTTATAGAGCCCGCCTCCGATCGGCGTGCCGATCGCGTAATCGTTCGCGCCCACCACCCAGCGCACGTTTCCCCCGCTCGTGCCTTTCAAGATCCCGATGCTGGGTTCGTCCTGCGGGCGTAAGTTGTAGTCGCCGTTGATGACCTGCGGGCCCGCGACTGCCTGTGATTCGCCACTCGCCAACAGGTCGCCGCGCAGCTCCTGGAGCTCGGGTGATCCGCCCCTGATCTTTCCCAACAAAGAGTGCAGCGCGGCTTGCGACAGCCGCGGTCCTGTATGGGGCGCGCCCTGGGCTGATGCCGGTGGAGCCGCGAGCACCAGGCCCGCCGCCGCGCAAAACACGAGTTCGTAGATTGACGATCGCATAGGTAAGTCTCCCCTTGATAACCGTCGTTGTTATGCCCGAGCGGGCTCACTACCGGGATGTCGACCGCGTCGCCGAACGCCTTGACATTTTGTCCTGAGCTCGATGCTGGGCGCGCGAATCATACGCGTGCAATCGGACCTGACACATGGAGGGAAACCCTGCCCCTGGAGATCCGGCGCAGCCCAGTAGCCGAGCCTAAGGCGTCGCCGGCGCCGGCCGCGTCCGCAGTGGGCGGGCGCTGCGGCTGATTCCGAGCGCACCGCTGCGCACCACCTCGAGCAGCTGCGCGCTGCGGCCGAGGTCTGCGACGAAGCTGCTGACCTCCGCCTCGCTCGCAGTCAGCTCGACGATGAAACCCTCCACCGCCGGATCGAGCACGCGACCGCCGCTGCGCACCACCTGCCCGCGCACCGCGTCGGTGTGGGCGGGCTCGACCTTGAGTTTGAGCAGCACCAGCTCGCGTTCCAGGTGTTCGCCGCGGGTCATGTCGAGCACGTTCACGACGTCCACCAGCTTGTTCAGCTGGCTGGCGATCTGCTGGATGACCTGATCCGATCCGGTGGTGACCAGTGTCAGGCGCGATACGGTGGGGTCGTCGGTCGGCGCCACCGACAGGGATTCGATGTTGTAGCCGCGCGAGGAGAACAGGCCGGCGACGCGCGTGAGGGCGCCGGCCTCGTTTTGCAGCAGTATTGCGATGATGTGGCGCATGCGTAAAGGCGACGGGCGGTGCCGCAGAATAAAGGATCGGCGCGAGTTTGCACCACGGAAGCAAGCTGCTACGCTCATTTGTTACTTCGACGCCTCTCCCCGCAGCACAGGTTCCTGAAACGCTTCCATGAGCGACACGGTGATCCAGCCACGCCCGCAGGGACATCCGCTGGCCGGCGAAAGAATGAGCGGCGCCCGCATGATCATGCAGGTGCTCGCCGACGAGGGCGTCACCGCGATATTCGGCTACAGCGGCGGGGCGATCCTGCCCACCTACGACGCCGTGTTTCTCTACAACGAGCAGTGCGCCCGGCTCGGCGAGCCGCAGATTCCGCTCATCGTCCCGGCCAACGAGCAGGGGGCGGGTTTCATGGCGGCAGGCTACGCCCGCGCCTCGGGCCGGGTGGGGGTATGCCTGGTCACCTCGGGCCCGGGTGCGACGAACACTGTTACACCGGTGCGCGATTGCATGGCAGATTCGGTGCCGATTGTCGTGATTTGCGGCCAAGTCGCGACCGCAGCCATCGGCACCGACGCGTTCCAGGAGGCACCGGTGCCATCCATGATGGGAGCGGTCGCCAAGCATATTTTCCTGGTCACCGACCCCTCCAGGCTCGAGGCCACGGTGCGCACCGCGTTCGAGATCGCCCGCACCGGCCGGCCGGGTCCGGTAGTGGTCGACATCCCCAAGGACGTCCAGAACTGGGAGGGCGTCTTCCGGGGCGAAGGCCTGCTGCCGATTCCCGGCTACCGCCGCCGCATGCACGAGCTCAGCCAGGCGGCCCTCGACACGCCCGCGGCGGCGCTGTTCTTCGCCATGCTGGCTGAATCGCGCCGTCCGCTCATCTACGCCGGCGGCGGCGTAATCAACGGCAACGCCGCCGACGCGCTCACCGAGTTCGCCACCGCCTTCAACGTGCCGGTGGTGACCACGCTCATGGGGATCGGGGCGCTCGACACAAGCCACGCACTCTCGCTGCGCATGCTCGGCATGCATGGCGCCGCGTTCGCCAACTACGCCGTCGATGATTGCGATTTCCTCATTGCGGTCGGCGCGCGCTTCGATGACCGCGTGGCGGGTGTGCCGGCGAAGTTCGCGGCCAATGCGCGTCACATCGCGCACCTGGACGTCGATCGCGCCGAGGTGAACAAGGTCAAGCGCGTGCACTGGAGCCACGTGGGGCGGGTCGCAGCGGCGCTGCGGACGCTGACCGCGCACGGGCGGCAGACGCAGTTTCAACGCGACTTCAGCGCCTGGACGGCTGAGGTCGCCGAGTTGAAGCGCGTCTATGCCATGAACTACGACCGCGCCAGTCCCCTGATCCAGCCGTACTACGTCATCGAGGAGCTCAACCGCCACGCGCGCGGTGAAGCCATCATCACCACCGGCGTCGGCCAGCACCAGATGTGGGCCGCGCAGTACTGCGACTTCACCTCACCCAGGCTGTGGCTGACCTCCGGCAGCATGGGAACCATGGGTTTCGGCCTGCCGGCGGCCATCGGGGCGCAGATCGCGTGCCCGAAGCGCCTGGTGATCGACATCGACGGGGATTCCAGCATCCGCATGAACATCGGGGAACTGGAGACCGTGACCACCTACGACCTGCCGCTGAAGGTCGTGGTGCTCAACAACTTCGGCGACGGCATGGTCAAGCAGTGGCAGAAGCTGTTTTTCAAGGGTCGCCTGTCGGCGAGCGACCGCTCGCTGCACAAAAAGGACTTCGTCAGGGCGGCGCAGGCGGACGGCTTTCGTTACGCGGTGCGCCTGGATCGCAAGTCCGACGTGCCGCGCGTCATCGCGGAGTTCGTGGCATTCGCGGGACCCGCGTTCCTGGAAGTGATGATCGACCCGGACGCCGGTGTGTATCCGATGGTGGGGCCGGGGCAGAGCTATGAGGAGATGATCACCGGCGAATTCATTCCCTCGCGCCACAAGGTCGACATCAAGGCCCCGGACCCCTCGGAGATGTTCTGACGTGGAGGAGGGGGGCCATCAGCACGCACACCGGCCGCACGGCACGGGCTTTCACTGGCTCGACATCAGCCTGGCGCTGTCGGCGTTCGTCGTCAGCCTCGCTTCGCTGTGGCTCACCGTCCACAACGCCCGCACCATGGAAAAGCTGGTCGCCTCCAACAGCTATCCCAACATCGATTTCTCGTTCGGTAACCAGTTCGATTTCCAGGACGGACAGGGGCTGCGGCACGCGGTGTACCTGTCGCTGGAGAACACCGGCGTCGGGCCGGCGCGGCTGCGTTCCATCGAGCTGAGCTTTGCCGGCCGGCCGGCGGCCACGCTGCGCGCGCTGCTCGCCATCTGCTGCACGCAGGAGCCCGAGAGGTCGCTGCCGAAGACCAGCTCCTGGTCCTCCGGGGACATTCGCGGCTTCATGGTTCAGGCGGGCAAGGGCATAAACCTGTTCGCCTGGCCGGAGGCGCCGCAGGACCCGCGCTGGGCGCGCCTGGAAGCCGTGCGCGACAAGATCGGCATCCGTGTCTGCTATTGCTCGGTATTCGACGAATGCTACCTGCACGACAGCGCTTACCGCGAGCCGCGTCGCATCGGCGCGTGTCCGGCGTCCGCCGTCCCCTATGTCGGCGGTTGACGGCAGCGGCTATGGACTCAAGGCTTGCCACCCGCCCATCCGAGGCTCACATGAAGTATCTGCACACCATGGTGCGCGTCACCGACATCGACGCCTCGCTGAGGTTCTACCGCGACGCGCTCGGGCTGAAGGAGCTGTCGCGCCAGGACTACCCGCAGGGACGCTACACGCTGGTGTTCCTGGCGGCGCCCGGCGATGAGTCGGCCCAGGTGGAACTCACCCACAACTGGGACCCGGAGAGCTACACGGGCGGGCGAAACTTCGGGCATCTGGCGTACGCCGTGGAAAACATCTACGCCACCTGCCAGCGCCTGCGCGATCACGGCGTGACCATCCTGCGGCCGCCGCGCGACGGCCGCATGGCTTTCGTGCGCTCACCGGACAACATTTCCCTCGAGCTGCTGCAGCAGGGTGCGTCGCTCGCGCCCGCCGAACCGTGGAAGTCGATGCCCAACACCGGCAGCTGGTAAGCGCATCGACGCGCCATGAAAACGATCCCGAGCCTGCTGATCGCGGCGCTGTTCGCGACGCTGACGTTCGCGGTGTGGGCGTATCTGAACCGCCCGACGCGCGAGCCGCCGTGGCCGGCGCGCATCCAGGGATTCGCCTTCTCGCCGTTTCGCGCCGGCGAGGACCCGAACCGCCTGCAGATGCCGACCGATGAGGAGATCGACGCGGACCTCACGCTGCTCGAGGGCAGGGTCAACGCGGTGCGCACCTACAGCGTCGAGAAGACCCTCGCCGACGTGCCGGAGCTCGCCGAGCGCCACGACCTGAACGTGGCGCTGGGCGCCTGGATCGACGGTCACCGCGACCTCAACGAGCAGCAGCTGCAGACCGCCGTCGCTCTCGCCAACACCCACATCAACGTGGTGCGGGTCCTGATCGGTAACGAGGTGGTGCTGCGCGGCGACCTGCCGGTCGCGGAGCTCGAGGCTTACCTGGATCGCGCGCGCGCGGCGATCGAGCAGCCGGTGAGCACCGCCGAACCCTGGCACGTGTGGCTCGCGCACCCGGAGCTCGCGCAACACGTCGACTTCATTGGCGTGCACCTGTTGCCCTACTGGGAGGGTGTCGCGGTCGACACCGCCGTCAGCTACTCGCTGGCGCAGTTCAGGCGCCTGCAGCAGGTGTTTCCGCACAAGCCGATCGTGGTGGCGGAGATCGGCTGGCCGAGCCGCGGCCGCACCCGCGAGTCGGCGGTCGCCTCCGACTCCAACGAGGCGCTGTTCCTGCGCCGCTTCCTGCGCCGCGCCGAACAGGAGCAGATGATCTATTACGTGATGGAGGCCTTCGATCAGCCCTGGAAGGCCTACATGGAAGGCGCGGTCGGATCGTACTGGGGAGTATACGACGTGAACCGGCACCCGAAGTTCGCCTTCACCGCGCCGATCGTGCGCGTGCCGGAGTGGCACATTCTCGCCGCGGTGTCGGTGGCGGTGGCGCTGCTGGTGCTGGGACTGCTCTATCTCAACAGCGATGCGCTGCGCAACCGCGGGCGCAGTTTCCTCGCCGTCGTGGTGTACGCCGCCGCGACCATCGCGGTGTGGGTCATCTACGACTTCACGCAGCAGTACATGACCGTCTCGAGCGTCATCGCCGGCGTGCTGCTGCTGTTAGGGATGCTGGGAGTCATGCTGGTGCTGCTGGCCGAGGCGCACGAGTGGGCCGAGGCGCACTGGGTCTCGTACCGGCGCCGGCTCGGCGCGCCGGTGTTCAGCCACAGCGAGCGCTCGCCGAAGGTCTCGGTCCACGTGCCGGCCTACAACGAGCCGGCGCCGATGCTCATCGAGACGCTCGATGCGCTCGCGCGCCTCGATTACCCGGACTTCGAAGTGCTGGTCATCGACAACAACACCCCTGAGGAGGCGGTGTGGCGTCCGGTCGAGGCGCGCTGCGGGCAGCTCGGCGCGCGCTTCCGCTTCTTCCATGTCGCGCCGCTCGCGGGCTTCAAGGCCGGCGCGCTCAACTACGCGCTCGCGCGCACCGCGCCGGACGCCGAGATCGTCGCGGTCATCGACGCCGACTACGTGGTCGAACCGCGCTGGCTGCGCGATCTGACACCGGGTTTCCACGAGCCGCGCATCGCCATCGTGCAGGCGCCGCAGGACTACCGCGATGCGGGCGAGAGCGCCTTCAAGGCCATGTGCTACGCCGAGTACCGCGGCTTCTTCCACATCGGCATGATCACGCGCAACGAGCGCAACGCCATCATCCAGCACGGCACCATGACCATGGTGCGGCGCGCGCAGCTGGCGAGCTGCGGCGGCTGGGCCGAGTGGTGCATCACCGAGGACGCGGAGCTGGGGCTGCGCATATTCGAGGCCGGCTACGAGGCCGTCTACGTACCGGCGAGCTACGGCCGCGGCTTGATGCCCGACACGTTCATCGACTTCAAGAAGCAGCGCTTCCGCTGGGCCTACGGCGCGATGCAGATCATCAAGGCGCACGCGCGGGCGCTGTTCATGGAAGGCGGGCCGCTGTCCCCGGGGCAGCGCTATCACTTCGTCGCCGGCTGGCTGCCGTGGGTGGCCGACGGCTGCAACCTGCTGTTCAACCTGGCGGCGCTGGGCTGGTCCGTCGCCATGGTTTGGGCGCCGCATCAGATCGAGCCGCCGCTGGTCATGTATTCGGTGCTGCCGTTGTCGCTGTTTACTTTCAAGCTCGCCAAGCTCGTGCATCTGTACCACGTGCGCGTCGGCGCCAACGTGCGCCAGACACTCGCCGCCGCGATCGCAGGTCTGGCACTCACGCACACCATCGGCAAGGCGGCGGTGAAGGGCCTGGTCACCCGCGGCGAGCCGTTTTTCCGCACGCCCAAGCTGGTCAGCGCCTCAGGCGTGCTGCACGCGCTGGCCGCCGCACGCGAGGAGACGCTGATGATGGCTGGCCTCATGCTGTCGGCCTGGGCGGTCGCCCACTTCGCCCCGAGCGAAGGTCCCGACCGCTACGCCTGGGGTCCCGACCGCCTGGCGTGGATCGTGGTGCTGCTCGTTCAGTCCGTGCCGTACGCCTGCTCATTGCTGGTGTCGCTGGCCAGCGCGTTCCCGCTGCCGGCGCGGCTGCTCGGCACGCACTATGGTCCGATCAAGGCCTCCGGCAAGCGTGCCGAGACGGACCCGGCGAGCTGACCGATGCGCCAGGCGAGGCTGCGCGCGATCGCGTTGATGATCGCGGCCGTCGCGGTGTTCTCGGGCATGGACGCGCTGCTGAAACTCCTGTCGACGCACTACCCGCCCATGGAAGTGGCGGTGCTGCGCGGCGCGGCCTCGCTGCCGTTCATGCTGCTGCCGCTGCTGGTCACCGGCCGGTGGCGCGACCTGCGGATGCGACGCTTCCCGATGCATCTGCTGCGCGGCCTGCTCGGCGTCGTGGCCCTGGGCGGTTTCATCTATGCCGTGCGGGTGCTGTCACTGGCCAATGCCTATGCGGTGTTTCTCTCAGCCCCGCTCATCGTGACCGCCCTCTCGGTACCCTTGCTCAAGGAGCACGCCGACGGCCGCAACTGGGTCGCCATTGTCCTGGGGCTCGCCGGGGTGCTCACCATGCTGCGGCCGAGCGCCTCGGGCCTGGTCACCTGGGGAGCGCTCGCCGCGCTGGTCGCGGCCATCGCTTATGCGCTGAGCATCATCGCGGTGCGGGTCCTGACGCGCAGCGACAGCACCGCGAGCGTGGTCGTCTGGACCGTCAGCCTGATGACCGCATTCGCGGCCGTGATTGCCGCGCCCGACTGGGTGCCGCTCGAGCGCGTGCACTGGCGCTGGCTTGTCGGCCTCGGCGGACTTGGCGCGCTCGGGTCGTACCTGCTCACCGCGGCCTTCCGGTCCGCACCCGCCTCGGTGGTGGCGCCGTTCGAATACAGCGCGCTCCTGTGGGGCATTGCCATCGACCGGGTGGTGTGGCACGTGCTGCCCTCGACGCGCGTGTGCCTGGGTGGGGGCCTCGTGATCGCGAGCGGTCTGTATCTGATCTGGCACGAGCGGACCCGCACCGGTGCCGTGTCATCACAACAGTCATGGAAGTGGCGCGCGCGGCAAGGCAGAATGTCGCGCCGATCGCCGACAGTGGAAGACGTCGCTCGCAAACAAGAGGAAGACTCACCATGAGCACCGCCGATATCCGTGGACGATTCATCTGGCACGAGTTGTTGACGACTGATACGGCGGCCGCGGCCGCCTTCTACCCCAGGGTCGTGCCGTGGCGGACCCAGCCTTCCAGCATGCCCGGCTACACGTTATGGATGGCCGGGCAGACCCAGATCGGCGGCTTGATGGCCCTGCCGCAGGATGCGGGCGGCCCGCCGCCTCACTGGCTAATCTACATCGGCACGCCCAGCGTCGACGCCTCCTGCCTCCAGGCCCAGGGCCTCGGTGCCAAGGTGGTGAAGGCCCCGGCGGACATTCCTAACGTGGGCCGCTTCGCGGTGCTGTCGGATCCGCAGGGCGCGACGTTTGCCCTATTCACCCCGGGCGGCGGGCCGCCGCCCGGCCCGGAGCCCCTGCAGGGCGGGTTTTCGTGGCATGAGCTGGCGACGACGGATGTGCAGGGCGCGGTGCGCTTCTACGGCGAGCTATGCGGTTGGCGCAAGGGACGCGCACACGACATGGGCGCCAGTGGCGTGTACCAGATCTTCGAGTACGCCGGGAACCAGGCGGGCGGCATATGCAACGTCCAGGGTCCCTCCACCCCGCCGTCGTGGCTGAGCTATGTGCACGTGGCCGATGCCAACCGGGCGGTCGCTGCCGCCAAGGCGGCCGGGGGGCGGCTGATGCACGGGCCGATGGAAGTCCCGGGCGGCAGCTGGATCGCGCTGCTGATGGATCCGCAGGGCGGCGCATTTGCCGTCCAGGAATCGCCGCGGACCACGAGTCAGCCGCGACCCGCGACGGCTGTGTCCGCCCCCAAGCCCGCTACTGCGCCCAAACCCGCCGTTGCGCCCAAGCCGGCCGCCGAGCCAGTGAAAGCTGCGGCCCCCGCCGCGCCGAAGCCGGCCGCGGCAAGGAAGCCGGCGAAGAAAGCGGCCAAAAAAGCCGCCAAAAAAGCGGCCAAGAAGGCGCCAAAGAAAAAGAAGGCGGCAAAGAGGGCCAAAAAGAAGGCGGGCCGCAAGGCACGCGCCGCGAAGCGCAAGACAGTTGGCAAGAAGGTTGCGAGGAGGTCTGCGCGCAAGAGCGCCAGACGGGCGGCGCCGAAAAAGCGCGCCCGCGGCCGGCGCCGCTAGCGCGCTGCGAGCGGGATCGTCCCTGAAGCCACCGCGCGTTGCTCACCGAACGCGCGGTGGCCCGTCGGACCCTCAGACTCTGACCAGCGGCCGGCCGAAGTTCCCGTCCTGCATCGCGAGCAGCAGGTGCGCCGGAGCGTTGACGAGTCCCTCGACGACGTGCTCCTTGGCGGCAATGCGGCCCGCCCCATACCAGGGGATCGCCTGGCGCAGAAACTCGCCGCGCCGATGCTCGTAGTCGCGCACCCTGACACGCAGCGCCTGCACGCCCTCCTTGCCGGGCGAGTAGCCGCCGCGGGCGAGGATCGCTTCCGGGTCCTCGGCCTTCACCGTGTTCTGCACGATGCGCCCGCCCGGCGCCAGGTGCCGCCCGGCGACGATGGTGTCGAGGAGCTCCCCGCCGGTATTGTCGAAATAGATGTCCACGCCGCGAGGCGCGAGCTGTTTCAGCCGCGCGCTCACGTTCTCCGCGGCGTGGTTGATGCAGGCCGACAGCCGCGCGTGGCGCGTCACCCAGTCGCATCTTTCCCGATTGCTGGCGATGCCGATGGCGCGTGCGCCCTTCAACATGGCGATCTGCCCGGCCATGGCGCCGGCCGCATCGGCCGCAGCGGACACCAGCACGGTCTCTCCCGCGCGCAGCCGCGCGAGCTCCAGCAGGCCGAAGTAGGCGGCCATGCCGGGGGCTCCCAGCACACCCAGGGCGCTCGAGGCGGGTGTCTGCCCGGGATGAAGCAGGCGCGCGTGCTGGCCGTCCGAGACGCACAGCTGCTGCAGGCCGCAATCGAGCACCACCAGGCTCCCGACGCTGAACACCTCGTGGCGCGACTCGATCACCTCGCCCACGCCGTGCGCCGGTACCAGATCCCCGGGCTTCGCCGCGCCGTGCGCGACGGCGTCAGGCGCGCACAGGAACGGGTCGAGCGCCAGCCACAGCGCGCGGGCGAGGAAGGCGCCGTGGGTCAGGGTCGGTTTCGGTGCTTCGATCAGCTCCAGATCGCGAAGGCTGGAAGGCGGCCGCTTGATCCGGATCTGAAGGTTGTGCATGTCCAAGGCCTATTGCCCATCCGCGTCGGCGGCGCGCCGCTGCTCGGCGGCCTGCTGGTAACTGGCGTCGATCTGCTGCTTCACGCGCGCTTCGGCCTGCGTCGCCTGAGCCGCCTGCTGCGCTTCGGAGGCAGCTCCCGCCGTCGCGGCCGCGCCGCTGCCGGCGAGTCCACAGCCGGCCAGGCAACTCACCAGGGCGAGCAGTGCGGTTAAGCGTCCCATGTGCCTGTCTGCCGGCAGATCCTCGCGAGGTTTCTCCCAATCTACGCGCCCGGAGCGGTGACGCAAGAGCCGCTGCGGTCGTGGCACTATGTAGCGTATGCGTAGGGAAAACCCCATCCCCCGCCCGCTAGCGGAGGCGCGTGTACATCGCGGCTACTTCGAGTGCCGTCACGGGCAATTGCACGTGCACCACTCAATTCCGCCCGGAGGCGGTTTCGAAGAGGCCACGCCGCTGCTGTGCCTGCACGACTGGCCGGGGTCGGGCCGGGTCTTTGCACGCTTTCTGGCCCTTGCCGGCCTCGACCGCTCGGCCTACGCGCCGGACCTGCCCGGATTCGGGGAGTCCGACCCCCCGGCGGCCGTTCCCGCGATCGCAGACTACGCGGCCGCGATCGGTGATTTTCTCGACAGCATGCACTTGCGCCACGTCGACGTGCTGGGTCAACGTGCGGGTGCACTCATCGCCACTGAGCTTGCCGTCACGCGCCCGGCGCAGGTCGGTCGGGTGGTCATGGTGTCCGCGCCCCTGTTGTCGGAGACTGAGCGACAGGCGGCCGGGCGAGAGCCGGCGCCGGCGGTGGTCGCCGCGGCGGGATTGCACCCACCCGAATGGCAGCGCTGGGCCACGCAGGCGGCGGCGCAGTATCCGCTGCGCGAGCGCCTGGCCGGCCTCACCCAACGGCTGCTGGTGCTGCGCCCGCGTGATGAGCTGTGGGAGGCGACCGGGCGGGTGCGCGATGCGCTGCCAGGGGCGCGCCTGCTCGATCTGGAAGTGCCGGGGGCGGAGCTGTTCGCGTCCTCCCCGGCGCGCGTGGCGGAGGCGCTGCGGGAGTTTCTGCGCGGCTGATTGCGGATGCGCGCCACGGCGCTACACTTTTTCGGCTACAAGGAAGGAGCCTAGGCTTGGCTCGAGCGCACAACCCGATGTCCTCACCACCCGCCTCATCCGACGCCGACACCGACCCGGAACGCACCGCCGAGCTGCCGGTGCTCGACCCCACGGCTTACGCGGCTGCCGCCGCGCATCGGGCGTCGCAGACCGACACCCTGATCCTGCCGCCGCTGGCCGCGCACCTGGCCGAAGCCTCAGCGCCGGCCGCGCACCCGGCCGATGCCGCACCACCGGCTGCGCGCCCGGCCGAAGCGCCACGGCCGGCGGGCACCGCCGAGGCCCGGCCCGCGCACCTCACCCGGCAGGCGCTGTCGGCCAAGCTGCGCGAGACGCAGGAGCTGCTCGCCAGCAACGGCGTGCGCCTGACGCAGGTCGAGCAGGCGCGCGAGGAGGCGCATGCGGCGCGCGCGGCGGCCGAGCAGCGCGCCGCCCAACTCGACGCCGAACTCGAGCAGGTACGTGCCGACCTCGCGTTTCAGCTGGATGAGCTGACCGGTTCGCGCGCGCGCTTCGACGACCAGCTCGCGCAGGCGCGCGCTCTGCTGAGCGCGGCGAGCGCGCGCGCCGACGAGCTGCAGCGCCGGCTCGAGGAGCAGGAAAGCGCCAGCCGTACGCAGCGCCTGCAGGAGCTCGAGCACCGGCAGCTGGCGGCGCAGGATCGTGCCCACGCCGTGGGCATCATGAGCGATCTGCACGACGAGCGGGCGCGGGCACTGGGTTACTTCGAGTCGCTGCAGAGCGCCGAAGCCCGCTGGATGATCCTCGAAGGGCTGGTGACGGATCTGCAGCACCAGGCCGAGGAGCGCGAGCGTGACCTGGTGCTCGCGGCGCGTGAGCTCACCGGCCGCGATGCGCATGCGCGCGAGCTGGACGCCGAGCTCGCGCAGCGCGCGGCGCGCATCACGCGGCTCGAGCAGCAGGTGAGCTCGTTCGCCACGGCGCTGGCGCAGCGCGACACGCAGTTGCGCGAAACACGGCACGAGGCGCAGGGGTTGCAGCAGAGTGCCGCGGCGCTGCGTGCCCAGCTCGCCGCGGGCGGCGAGCGGCTGCGGACGCTGCAGGCACTCGCCGAAGCTCACGGCAGCAGCGAGTCACAACAGCAGACCGAGCTCGGCCGGCTGCTGGCCGAGCGCGCGGAGCTGACCGCGGCGCTCGAGTCGGCGCGCGCCGCTGCCCACGTCGCGGGCGCACAGGCCGCCGCACACGAGGCCGCGCTCCAGCAGGTGCGCAGCCGCAATGCGGAGCTGGAGTCGGTGCTGATCACGGAGCGGCGGCGTGTCGGGCAGCTCGAGGACGATCTGGCGACCGCGCGCCGCGAGACGCAGGACTGGGGCAGCGCCCTGCAGAGCGTGCAGCAGGAGCGCAACGCGCACCTCGCCAGCATTGCCGCCGCCGAGGCGCGCGTCAGGGAACTGGAGCAGCGCGCCGCTGAACAGCTGGAGGCGGTGCGCGTGCTGCAGGGGGACTCCAACGCCAGCGTCGCGCGCTCCCGCGAGCTCGAGGGGGACCTGCGGGCGGCCGAGGATGCCGTCAATCGCCTCGAGTCGGAGGCGCGTGGCCGCAACGCCCGCATCGAGGAGCTCGAAAAGGCCAATTTTCAGTGGCGCAGCACCCTCGAGGAGGCGCGCCATACGGCGACCGACACCGCCGCCACCCCGGCGCTGCGCGATGCCGCCCACGCGACCTCCGGCACCGACGCGCCCGCGCCTGCGGAGCCGCCACCCGACGGCGCGGCGCGCCTGCTGATCCACACCGAGGAGGGGCGCGAGGTCGTCCACGTGTTGGGTCGAAAAACCAGTGTCGGACGTACTCCCGACAATGATCTGCAGATCGACGCCAAGTTCATCAGCCGCCACCACGCAGTCATTCTCGTCGGCCCGGTGCACACCCTCATCGAGGACCTCAACAGCACCAACGGCGTGCAGATCAATGGCCGGCGCATCACCCGCCACTCCCTCAAGGACGGCGACACGGTGCTCTTTGGCCGCGCGCAGTACCGGTTTGCCGTGCGACCGCTTCCGCGCAGCGGCTGAACGCGAGACTGCTGCCGGTGGCGAGTCCCTACATCGAGAGAATACTCAAGGCGCGCGTCTACGACGTCGCCATCGAATCCCCGCTGGAGGAGGCGACGCGCCTGTCGCGGCGGCTCGGCAACCAGGTGCTGCTGAAGCGCGAGGACCTGCAGCCGGTGTTCTCGTTCAAGCTGCGCGGCGCGTACAACCGCATCGCCCACCTGTCAGAAGCGAGTGCGCGGCGCGGCGTGGTGTGCGCCTCGGCCGGCAATCACGCGCAGGGAGTTGCGCTCGCCGCGCGCCGGCGCGGCATTGCGGCAGTGGTCGTCATGCCGCAGACCACCCCGCACATCAAGGTGCAGGCGGTGATCGATCTCGGCGCCGAAGTGGTCATACACGGCGATGACTATGACAGCGCGTTCGAGCAGGCACTGCAGCTGGCGCGCGAGCGCAATCTGGTATTCGTGCACCCCTTCGACGATCCCGACGTCATCGCCGGGCAGGGGACCATCGCGGTCGAAATCCTGCGCCAGAGCGGCGGCAACCTGGATGCGATCTTCGTGCCGGTCGGCGGCGGCGGGCTGCTCGCCGGCATCGCGGTATACGTCAAGTACCTGTACCCGGGCGTGAAAGTCATCGGCGTCGAACCGCAGGACGCCGCCAGCATGCACGACTCGCTCAAGGCGGGCCGGCGCATCACCCTCGAGCGGGTGGGAATCTTCGCCGACGGCGTGGCGGTGCGGCGCGTCGGCGAGGAGACATTTGCGCTGTGTCGCGGCCACGTGGACGAGATCGTGCTGCTCGGCACCGACGAGATCTGCGCCGCGATCCAGGACGTGTTCGAGGACACGCGCTCGATCGTCGAACCGGCCGGCGCGCTGGCGGTCGCCGGGCTGAAGAAGTACGCGGCACGCGAGGGCTGGCGCGGCAAGCGCCTGGTGGCGATCAACAGCGGCGCGAACATGAACTTTGACCGGCTGCGCCACGTCGCCGAGCGTGCCGATCTGGGCGGCGAGCGCGAAGCGCTGCTGGCGGTGGTGATTCCCGAGCAGCCGGGGAGCTTCCTGCACTTTTGCGAGGTTCTCGGGCGGCGCAGCGTCACGGAGTTCAATTACCGCTACGCCGGCGCGGATGGCGCGCAGATCTTCGTAGGTCTCGCGCTCACCCAGGGGCGCGCCGAGAAGGACGCGGTGGTGCAAACCCTGCGCGCCGCGGATTTCACCGTCACCGACATGACCGATGACGAGATGGCGAAGCTGCACGTGCGCTACATGGTCGGCGGGCACGCGCATGGCCTGCGCGATGAGCTGCTGTACCGCTTCGAATTCCCGGAGCGCCCCGGCGCGCTGCTGAAGTTCCTGCAGGCAATCGGCTCCCGCTGGAACATCAGCCTGTTTCACTATCGCAACCACGGTTCGGACTACGGGCGCGTGCTGGCGGGCATCCAGGTGCCGAGCGCCGAGCGGCCGGAGTTCCTGCAGCACCTGAACGAGCTGCACTACGCCTATGTAGAGGAGACGGGCAACCCGTCGTATCGCATGTTCCTCGGCGCGTGAGGCTGGCGCGGGAGTGAGGTCAGTTTCGCGGCGCCGGCGGCGCCGGCTCGGCGCTCTCGAGCAGCCATTCGCGCCAGATCGCCAGCAGCACGGCGAGAATGACCGGACCCACGAACAGGCCGACGAGCCCGAACGCCGCCAGTCCCCCCAGCACTCCGAACAGCACCACCAGGAAGGGAATCTGCGCCTCGCGGCTGATGAGGAAAGGGCGCACGATGTGATCGGTCCACCCCATGACGATCGCGCCCCACACCAGGAGCCCGACGCCCGCCACGGTGTTGCCGGTGAACACCAGCCACACGCCGACTCCGAACCACAGCACCGGCGCGGCGAATGGGATCAGGCCGCACACCGTGGTGAGCGCGGCGAGAAACACCGGCGCCCCCGCGCCCGCCAGCCAGTAGCCCAGGCCCGAGAGCGTGCCCTGCACGAGAGCCGCCAGCACCAGACCGTAGACCACCGCTTTCACCGTCTGGCCGATGGCCAGCAGGTAATTGTGGACCCGTGGACCGAGCAGCTGCTCGAGCGCACTCGCCAGCTGCGCGGCGTAACTCTTGCCGTCGCGATAGACGAAGAACAGGCACACCACCGCCAGCAGCATCTTCGCCACGTTGCGGCCGATGTCGCCGACGACGTGCGCGATCTGATCGAAGGAGCGGTCGGCGATCTTGCGCAGCTCAAAACCGGGCAGGTGCGGATCCTGGACGATGCGCGCGCTCAGGTCGCGCAGCTGATCGCCGATCCACGGCAGCTTCAGCACCGCCGGCGGCAGCTGCACGCCGCCCGCCAGCACCGCCTGGGTCTCGTGATAGGCGCGCACCAGCTCGATGCGCAGCACGACCGCCAGCCACACCAGGGGCGCAATCACCGCCGCCGTCACCGCCGCCGTCATGAGCAGCGCGGCGACGGTGCGACGCTCGCGGCACGCGCGCAGCAGCCACTCGTAGACGGGCCAGCTGACGAAGGCGAGGATCCCGGCCCACACCAGCGGCACGATGAAGGGCTCGAAGACACGAAAGCCGAGCAACACCAGCCCGCCCAGCAACACGGCGGTGAACAGCCGGCGAAGCCAGGGCGCGGATACGAAGTCCTCCATCAGCGCAGCCCGGCGGCGTCGGAGGCAAACATGGTGAGCGCGAGCAGCATGCAGATGGCGAGCGTGAGATGACGCCGCAGGCTGAGATACGCGGGCGGCAGCCGCGCGCTCAGGCCATGGTGCTCGTACAGCCAGAAGCCGCCAAAGCCGACCACCAGCAGCGCCAGCCCCCGCTGTCCGCCCAGCACGACGGCGATGGCCCCGAGGAGTGCGGGCGCCAGCGCGCCGCCGGTGCGTGCCGCGTCCCACGGCAGCCGCCCGGCGATCGCCAGCCCCCAGTGCACCGCGCCGCTGAAGGCGAGCAGGACCGCCCCCCAGGCGAGCGCGATGCGCTGCAGCAGTTCGCGCGCGCCGGAGTCGGGCAGCAGACCGACGCCCGCCAGGCACACTACGAAGGGCGCCACGCCCAGGTAACCAGCCCACTCCGCCACAGTGTTCAGACGGGTTGCCGCGGCGTTGTTTTCCGTCAATCTCACGGCCGGCGATCATGCCACGCGCGCGGCGCGTATGTGGCTCTTGACGGCGGGCAAGTCCCGCAGGCACGCTTCGCGCGGCGTGAGGTGTCCGTTCCAACGCACACGGGGCGAAGGCTGTGACCGCGTGCGGGGGAACGGTTAAACGGGAAGTCCGGTGCGGATTCGTCCAAAGCCGGCGCTGCCCCCGCAACGGTAATCGAGATCAAGCGGATCACATGAGCCACTGCACCTGAGCGACGGGTGCGGGAAGGCGATCCGCCGGAGCCTCAAGCTCCCGCTCGAGAGCCCGGAGACCGGCCTCAGCGTTAGCCGATAGGCGTCGCGGCGGGCGATGCTGGTCCGCCGGTACGCCTCGCTTGCCGCGCGCCTGCCAGCTTCTGAAGCCACGACCCCTCGGGCACGGGTGTGTGCAATTTCAGGAGCTTGCCCATGACAACAGGTCTCACTGTGCGCCGCGCGCTCGGCAGCGCCGCGCTGTCGATGTACGTGGCTTTTCCCGCCTGGTCCGACACTGGCCTGGATCGCGCATCCGACGCGGATGCGCTGCAGACCATCGTCATCACCGCGACCCGCATTCCCACCCCGGAACTGGACCTCGCCAGCAGCGTCACCGTCGTCACGGCGGAAGAGATTGCCGCCCGCCAGGAGCGCACGTTTGCCGAGGTGCTCAAGAACATTCCGGGCCTCAACGTGGTGCAGCAGGGCGGCCCGGGCGCCGAGACTTCGGTGTTCATGCGTGGCACCAATTCCAATCACACCAAGGTCCTGGTGGACGGCATCGATGTCAGCGATTCGAGCAACGCCAACGCGGCGTTTGATTTCGGACAGCTGCTGACGCAGGACATCGAGCGCGTCGAGGTGCTGCGCGGCCCGCAAAGCGGACTGTATGGCTCGGACGCCATCGGCGGAGTGATCAGTGTGATCACCCGGGCGGGCTCGGGACCGATGAAACTCTCGGCGTCGGTCGAAGGTGGCACCTTCGACAGCTTCAACCAGACCGCCGGTGTCAGCGGATCGCAGAGCGCCTTTCATTACAGCGCGAATGTTGCCCACCTGCACTCCGGCGCAACGCCGGTCACCCCGCTTGACGTGTTGGCGCCGGGTGAGCATCGCAATGCCGACTACTACGACAACTTCACGGTCTCCAGCAAGCTCGGATTCGATGTCACGCCGGACCTGGACCTGGGCCTGGTGGCGCGGTATACCAACACGCACCTGCGGTATACGGGCGAGGACTTCAGCACCTTTCCGGCCTTGCCGGCGGCACAGCAGAGCGCCAGTAACACCGACCAGTACTACGCGCGCGCAACCGGGCAGCTCATTTCCCTGGATGGTGCGCTGAATCAGACCCTGGGCGTCGCATTCACCCGCGCTCAGACGGCGACGCTGCAACCGCAGCTGCCGGAGAGTCTCAATACCGGAGAGCGGGTCAAGGTTGACTGGCAGGGGGCCGTCAAGGTCTCGAGGGCGCACACGATACTGCTCGGTCTGGAGGATGCGCGTGACGAGATCAGCGCGCCGATCTCCGCGAGCATCCGTATCGCTTCCGGCTACGCCGAGCTGCAGTCGCAACTCGGCGATCACTGGTTTTCGGCCCTCAACGCGCGCTACGACGATAACAATCGCTTCGGAAGCAAACTCACCTACCGCATCGCACCGGCGTGGGTGAGCTCGGCATCGGGCACGAAGCTGAAGGCCAGCCTGGGGACCGGATTCAAGGCGCCCACCCTCAGCGAGCTGTTCCAGGATTTTCCGCCGTTCTTCTTTGCCAACCCGAATCTCAAGCCCGAGAGCAGCGTCGGCTACGATCTGGGAATCGAACAGGGGTTCGGCGGAGGTCTGGTGCGGATCGGGACCACCGGCTTCTACAATCGCATTCGCGACCTGATAACGACCGACGTCACCGGAACCACTTACGCCAACGTCGGGCGCGCGAGCACGGACGGGGTCGAAAGTTTCGTGGCGTACCAACCGGTGAAGCAGCTGACCTTGCGGCTGGACTACACCTATACGGAGGCGACCGACGACGTGCTGCATGAAGAGCTGCTGCGTCGCCCGAAGCACAAGGGCAACCTGAACGCGACCTGGCAGGCGACGCACGCGCTGCTGCTGAACGCCAGCGTTCTCACGGTGAGTAGCTGGGTCGACGGCAACCGGGACTTTTCGATCCCGCGCCTCGAGGCGCCTGGGTATACAACAGTGAATCTCGCGGCGAGTTTCGATCTCAGTCAGCAGTTTGCCGTGTTTGGGCGCATCGACAATCTTTTTGACCGGCACTATCAGAATCCGGTCGGGTTTCTGCAGCCGGGCATCGGAGTATTTGCGGGTATCACGGCGAAGCTGTAGTTCCCCGCCGAAGTGATAATCTTGGGTCTGCCATGAGCGACCCGAACAGCACCGCTGCGTCCGGCGCCGCACCCACGGAGAACGAGCGCACCTGGGGCATGCTCGCGCACCTGTCGGCGCTGGTAGGACTTCTCATTCCACTGATCGGCAACGTGTTGGGGCCGCTGGTGGTCTCGATCGCCCGGTCGGATCAGTCGGCCTTTGTTGCCGCGCACGCCAAGGAAGCGCTCAACTTCAATATCTCGGTCACGCTCGCCGCGGTCCTCTGTACGCTCCTGATGCTGGTGTTCGTCGGCTTCCTGCTGGGCAGCGCGTTGTTCATCGCGTGGCTGGTCATGACACTCATCGCCGCCATCAAGGCGAGCGAGGGCGCGGCGTATCGCTATCCGTTCTCGCTGCGGCTGGTGAGCTGATCCGGGCAAGAGAGCGCGTTGCGCTAAGTGACCGTCGCTGCAGGGTTTTTTTGGGATTACCGTCGGCGGCTTTACGGGCGATCTGTATATATATACAGTACCACCATGCGCCGCGCAATCACCGGCCGCCAGTCGTTCACAGGCAGGGGCGCCCTGTCCAATCCTCCAGGCCGCTTCGATCTTCAAACACTCGAGGCGGTAGACGACGGCTGGTATCTCGAGGAGTCACCCGACAGCATCGCCACGACGCTCGAGCCCGAGCGTGCGCGCACGGTGATCAGCCACAACGATTCGCCCGACATTCCTTTCGATCGTTCTATCAATCCGTATCGAGGATGCGAGCATGCGTGCTCTTACTGCACAGCTGGAGACACAGCTGTCCTCATGGCTGATGGAAGCACGCGGCCTCTGTACCAGTTGAAGGTCGGGCACGAGATCTACGGCACCCGGCGCGTCGGTCACTATCGGCGATTCGTAAAATCCCGGGTGCTCGCGCGCTGGAGCACCATCAAGCCCGCATTCCGAATAACGCTGGAGGATGGCACCACGCTCGTGACCAGCGGGGATCACCGTTTTCTCACGGAGCGCGGCTGGAAGTTCGTGACCGGCACTCAACACGGCAGGGCTCGGAGGCCGCATCTCACGAGGTTCAACAAGCTCATGGGAACCGGCGCGTTCGCCGAGCCGGTACTTCAGAACGACCATTATCGTCGTGGCTATCTCTGCGGCCTGATTCGCGGCGACGCTCATCTGGGAACAGTCAACTATCTACGGAAGGATGGAAGCGCAGGCAAATCGCACCGGTTTCGCCTCGCCTTGTGCGATCAGGAAGCCCTCGTAAGGGCTCGCAACTATCTCCTCGACTTTGAGATCTCCACCAATGGGTTTCTCTTTCAGGCGGCCGCCGGCAACCGGAGGGCGATACACGCCATCGCAGCGTACTCCACGCGCGCGCAGTCGATTCGAGAGCTCATCGTGTGGCCAACTTCACCGACGAGAGCGTGGTCGGGCGGCTTCCTCGCCGGGATATTCGACGGTGAAGGGAGCTTCAGCCAGACGGTCCTCCGCATTCCCAACACCGATCCCGAAATCGTCTCCTGGATTCGGCGGTGTTTGTTTGACTTCAATTTCAGCTCCGTGATTGAGCACATCCACCACGACGACCGCAAACCCATGGACGTCGTGAGACTGAAGGGCGGACTGCGCGAGCACCTGCGCTTCTTCCATACCGTCTGCCCGGCCATTTCGCGCAAGCTCGACATCGAGGGCCAGGCCGTCAAGAGCGACGCACGCTTGGGGGTGGTCCACATCGAGCCGCTGCAGACCATGCGGCTCTACGACATCACGACAGAAACCGGGGATTTCATCTCCGACGGCGTAGTGAGCCATAACTGCTTCGCCCGCCCGAGCCATGCGTACCTGGGGCTCTCGCCGGGGCTGGATTTCGAGACGCGCCTGTTCTACAAGGCCGATGCCGCGAAACTGCTCGAAGCCGAGCTCGCCCGTCCGGATTATGTCTGCAAGCCCATCATGCTCGGCGCGAACACCGACCCCTACCAGCCGGTCGAGCGCCGCATGCAGGTCACCCGATCGATCCTGGAAGTGCTGGCGCGCACCCGGCACCCTGTTACGGTCCTCACCAAGAGCGCGCTGGTGCTGCGCGACCTGGATCTCCTGGCCGAGCTGGCCGGCCAGGGCCTGGCGAGCGTCGGCATAAGCGTTACCACTCAAGACAATGAACTCAAGCGAACACTCGAGCCGCGTGCCGCGTCCCCGGCGGCGCGCCTGCGGGCGCTCAAGGCCCTGAGCGAGGCTGGAATTCGGACCGGGGTGATGGTGGCGCCGGTTATTCCCGCTCTCACCGACCACGAGATGGAGGGGATCCTGGCGGCGGCGGCGCAGGCGGGGGTCAGCTGGGCGGGCTACGTGCTGTTGCGCTTACCTTATGAAATCAAGGACCTGTTCGCAGAGTGGCTGACTGAGCACTATCCGCAGCGGGCCGAGCACGTTATGTCGCTGATCCGCGCCCTGCGCGGCGGGCGCGAGAACGATCCGCGCTTCGGCTCGCGCATGCGCGGGACCGGACCCTACGCGCTATTGCTCAAGAACCGCTTCCACATCGCCTGCCGGCGGCTGAACCTGAACTCCACGGCGCGCGACACACTCAGTACAGCCCTGTTTCGCCCCCCGGCGCCTGCCGGCTCGCAGTTGCGCCTGGGCCTGTAGAGCGTTCCCGGCCGCCGCGGGAACCGGATCCCAGGGCACGCGGTCAGACACCCCGAGCGGTGGCATACTGGGCACCAGCAGCAGTTTCGCGCGAGACCTTCGGCTCGCCAGGACTGACGGGGGAGTCCAGCATGAACGGCCGCTACATCATGTCGCACGGCGTGCTCGCCTTGGCCGCGATCGCCGCTCTGCCCGGTTGCATGCAGTCGCGCGTGGACGAGTCGCGCGAGCTGCACACCCGGATTGTGAAAAGCGAAGCGGTGGTCATCCTCCCCAAGCCCCAGGTCGAGGGTGCCGCCGCCGAGGAAGGTTTCATGGATTGCGTGGGCGGAGGACTCGCGGGCCATGGCGACGGCGCCATCGCCGTCCGCGGCCACCAGGACTTTCTCGATTCGACTTTCCCCTGGTTCGAGCCGGGTACGGCGCCCTCGCGGCCGGAGGCTGTCGAGCAGCTGATGACACGACCGGGACTCGCCGAGAAAGTGGCCGCGTCGCATGTGCGTTACATCGTCTGGCTTGACGGCGGCACGCGCAAGACCGATGGCGGCGGCAGCATCGCGTGCGGCGCCGCGCCGGGCGCGGCGGGTTGCATCGGCTTCGGCTGGTGGGAGAAGGAATCCAACTACGAAGCGACGATCTGGGATATCAAGGAGGCGAAAGCCGCCGGCAGCGTCGGCACCGACGTGACCGGGACTTCCGCCATTGTCGGGGCGGTGGTCCCGATACCCTTCATCGCGCGCGTGCAGGGCGTGGCCTGTGATCGCATGGCTGGCCAGCTGCGCACCTTCTTTACCGGCGCGGACGACCCCGGCTTCGAGCCCGCCGCCAAGCGCAAGACGGCGTCCGCGCAGTGAGCGATGAGCGTGCGTACCGCGCCGAATTACTTCCTGCTGGTCGGCGCGCTGCTCCTCGGCGCGGGTTGTGCGTCGTCGCCGTCGGTACCCTCGGCGTCACGCGGGCAGGAGGGCGGCGCGGGCGGCGCGCTCCCGGCAGCCGCAACGCAGCCGGCCCCGGCGAGCACCGGCGCCGGCGGTGATCCGGTATCCGGCGACGCCGCGCCTGCGGGCGGCGGGCCGGGCTCCGCGGCAGCCGCGGGCGCAAACGGACCGGGACAGACTTCGGAGGAACGCCGGGCGGCGCTCGACAAGCGGCTCAATGATTCGCTCGGCTCCTTCGATGCCGAGCTGCGCACCGAACAGCAACGTGTTGCGCAGGAGCGCGATGCGCGCCGGGCGGCCGCAGCGGGCAGCGCCACCGTCGAGGGACAAGGCGCGGACAAGAGCGGGGACTCCCCCGGCACTGCCTCCACCGAGGCGCCGCCGGAGGACACGGACAAGCCGGGCGGATCTGGCAGGCGTGGCGGTGCGGCCAGGCGCCGCGATCCGTCGGGTGACCTGAAGTCCGAGAAGGCCAGCAAGAAACCCGACGACAACGCCGGCAACGGCGCGAGCGCGCGCGAGATTCCCGACGGCAGCGACGACGATGTCGTCGCGCGCCGGCTGCGGCAGGCGGCGCAGCAGGAGACCGATCCGGAGCTGAAGGAGAAGCTCTGGCAGGAATACATCGATTACAAGAAAAATGCCCAGGGCAAGTAGCACGGTGCGAGAGCAGATACACAAGATGCGTGGGATGAGGCGGCGAGCGCTCGCCCTGCTGGGCTGCGCCGCGCTGCTCGCGGCGGGCGGCTGCGTCGTCCACGAATCCAAGCCGCTGCCGAAGCTCAATCCCGTCCAGGCGGACCGCCAGATCCCCCAGGACGAGCTGCTCGACGTCGCCGTGCATCCGTTCGACCCGGGGGTCCCGCCCAACCTGGACGACAAGGCGCTCGAGAAGCAGCGCATCAACCCCGATATCCGCAGGGCCGAGTCGCGCTACATCGCAACGCTGTTGCGCGGCACGCTCGAGTCCTCCGGACAGTGGGGAGCCGTGCGCGTGGCTCCCGAGAGCGTGCAGTTCATTGACGTGATCGTGTCAGGGCGAATCCTCGAGTCGACCGGCGCGCAGCTGGCGCTCGAGATCACGGTCAAGGACTGCACCGGGCGTGTCTGGATCAACGCGCGCCGCTACCAGAGCCCGCCGGATACCGGCTCGTACAAGACCGACGCTGCCCTGAAGGCACGCGACCCGTTCCAGAACCTGTACACCGCCATCGCCAACGACATGGTTGCGGCGCGCGATGCACTGCAGGCGAGCGACCGGCGCGACATCCGCCGCGTCACGCAGCTGGCGTTCGCGGGCGATCTGGCACCCGCGGCCATGAACGGCTACCTCGCCAGGGATTCCAGGGGCCTGGTGAAGGTGGCGCGCCTGCCGGCCACTGACGATCCGATCGCCACGCGCGTCGAGCGCATCCGCCAGCGCGACGCCACCGTGATCGACACCGTCAACGGCTACTACGCGAATTTCGGCGACCAGATGAGCGTCTCCTATGGCCAGTGGCGGCGTGCGAGCTTCGAGGAAATCGAAAAGGAGCAGCGCGCGCTCAACCAGGCGCGCACCCGCACCTATCTCGGTGCGGCGGCGGTGCTGGCGAGCGTGTTCGTGCCCAACCAGTGCGGCGTCTACGACTACAATTGCCAGCGCGTTCAGTCTGCGGCGCGGTACGGCGGCGCCATCGGCGGCACGGCGGCCATTCTGTCGGGACTGAAGAAGTATTCGGACGCGAAAGTGCACGCCCAGGCGCTCCGGGAAATGTCGGACACGTTCCAGTCCGAGGTCGCCCCGCAGGTCGTTGACGTCGAGGGCCGCACGCTCAAGCTCACCGGGACCGCCGAGGAGCAGTACCGGGAGTGGCGCAAGATGCTGCACGATCTGTACCTGGAGGAAAACGGCACTCCGGTGCGGGTGGAACCCGAACCCGCGCCCGTCGTGCCCCCGGTACCGGTCGCGGTGGATGCGGCACACTGAGGGAGCCATGAGCGGGGCGGTGACTGCCAATCCCGGGCGCGCGCTCAAGGCCCGCTACGTGCTGCACGAACGGCTGGGCACCGGCGGGCAGGGCGAAGTCTGGCGCGCGCATGATCCGCAGCGCGGGCTCGACATTGCGCTGAAAATCCTGCACCCGGCGGCCGGGCGCAGCGCCGCCGCGTGGGCCGCGCTGGTGCACGAGTACGAGAGCGTCAGCCGCCTGGATCATCCCGGGATCCTCAAGGTGTTTGCCCCGGAGCGTGACGGCGCGACGCTGCTGCTGCCCATGGAGCTGGGATCCGGCGATCTGCGCCGGCTGCGGGGCGCCGGCTACCTCGCCGTTGTCCCGGTGCTGCTCGAGATCGCGCAGGCGCTCGAGCACGCGCACGAGCGTGGCGTGATCCACCGCGACCTCAAGCCCGGCAATGTGCTGTTCGATGCGCGCGGCCACGTGAAGCTGGCGGATTTCGGTGCCTCCGCGCGGGTGCTGGAGGCGGGCAGCGAGTCCGCGCGCCTGTCGCCCTTCAGCGCGAGTCCCCAGCAGCTGCGCGGCGAGCCGCCCACGCCTGCAGACGACGTATACGGGCTGGGCGCGCTCGCGTACGAGCTGTTATCGCGCTACCCGCCGCACTACCCGAATTTCGACGCCCAGCGCGTGCAGCGCGAGCCGGTGCCGCCGCTCGTGCCGGCGGAGCAGATGCCGCGGCAGCTCGGGTCGGTGGTGAGCCGCATGCTCGCCAAGAACGCGAAGCTGCGGCCGGCCTCGATGCGCGAGGTCATCGATGAGCTCGACGCGGCGCTCAACGACACCCTCACGTTCGACTTCGAGACCGCCGAGCCGCCGCGCGAGGCGCCGCCGGCCCACCCGACGCGTCCGCCGGATCAGCCGCCCGCGGCGCGGCCGCCGCCCGCGCGGGCGGCCGCGCCGCCGACCCTGCAGCCGGCCGCGTCCGCGCCCGGTGTCGTCGACGGACAGGCGCTGTGGGATGAGTTGCGGCAGACGGCCATCGCGCGGCGGCCGCGGCTCGAGCCCATGCGCAGCGGCGCGCCGCGGGTGCTCCTCGCTCTGGCAGGGCTGGCCGTGGTGGCCTTTGCCGCCTTCTTCTGGCTGCCGCGCTTCTCCACGCTGCCCTCCGGTGCACTCCCCGCACCCGAGAGCGGCCCATCCGCCAACAAGGCGCCCGGGCCCCTCGCACCGGCCGGGGCGGAGGATGCGACCGTGAGCTTCGAGGCCGACCGCGCCCGACTCGATCGCCGGCTTGCGGTGCTCGAGACGCGCGGCGCGGGTGTCTGGGGCGGAGCGAATTTCGCCGCGGCCAAGAAGCGCGCCGCCGAGTCGGCCGCCGCATCCGACGCGGGGAGCCTGTGGCTCGCGCAGCAGCATCTGGAGGAGGCCTCGCGGCTGCTTGGCGCGGTCGAGCGCGCAGCGCCCGCGGCGCTCGCCGCCCAGCTCGCCGCCGGCGATCGCGCGCTCGCCGCCGGCCAGCAGGAGCTGGCGGCCCAGGCCTTCGATCTGGCAGCGCGCATCGATTCGCAGGATCAGCGGGCCGCGATCGGGCAGAGCCGCGCGCGCCGCCTGTCGGGCGTTCTGCCGCTACTCGCGGACGCCCAGAACGCGCAGCAGGAGCGGCAGTATTCGCGCGCAGCGCAGGACTACGCGCAGGCGCTGACGCTCGATCCGAAGAACGCGCAGGCGCGCACGGGGCTGGCCCAGGCGACCGCCGCCGCCGGCGACGACGGTTACGCCAGGGCGGCGGGCGAGGGCTTCGCCGCACTCGGTGCGGGACGCCTCGATGAGGCGCGCGCCGCTTTCAGGCGAGCCCGCCGCCTGCGCGCCAACGGGGCCGAGGCGCTCGAGGGTCTGCGGCGCGTCGAGGCGGCCAGCGGCGAGCGCGGCTTCACCGCGATCCGCGCGCGTGCCGAAGGTCTCGAGGCGGAGGAGCGCTGGGACGAGGCGCTGCAGGCCTACAACTCGGTGCTGCGTCAGGATCGCTCGCTCGTTTTTGCCCAGGAAGGCAAGGCCCGCGCCGCGGCGCACATGCAGCTCGAGGATTCCCTGCAGGCGCTGATCGATCGCCCCGACCGGCTCAGCTCGCCGCAGGTTCGCAATGAGGCGGTCGCGCTGCTGCAGTCGGCGCAGGAGCAGCCCTCGCCCGGCCCGTCGTTGCGCCTGCAGATGGCGCGCCTGTCCACGATGCTGCCGGAGTTCGACAAGCCCGTACATCTGTCCCTGGTATCGGACAGCCTCACGCAGGTGGCGATACCGGGCGTGGGCGTGTTCGGCAGTTTCTCCAGCCGCGACGTCGAGCTCAAGCCCGGCCACTACACCGTGATCGGCACGCGCGACGGATATCGCGACGTGCGCCGCGAAATCACCGTCAGCCCGGGGGAGGAGAGCCAGACGGTGAACGTCAGCTGTTCCGAGCCTATCTGAGCTCCTCATGAACGACGGCGTGTCGATGCAGCCGGGGGCGTGGGGGCAGGTGCGTGTGCGCGAGCCCGCCGGCGAGCGGGTGCTCGGGGAGACGCTCTCGATCGGCGGCACCGGATCCGACGTCGTGGTCCCGGGCGTGGATCCGGGAGCGGCGTTGTCGATCCGGCGCCAATCGGGGTTGTGGCTGGTGCAACCGACGCCGGGGGCGGTGGTGCGTTTCAACGGCCGCCCGCTCTCCGGCGAGCGGGATCTGCGCCGCGACGACGTGCTCAGCGTCGGCGACGCGCAGGTCAGGGTGAGTGACGCGTCGCGCACGCTGTTGCGCCTGTCGGTGGAGCATCTCGCGGGCAACGTGACCATCGCGCCCGCGGCCGCCCTCGCCGCGCTGGCCCCGGGCGATGGCGGCGACCAGGACCTCGAGATCGATGTGCCCGGCGCACTGGTGGTGCCGCGCCCTGGCGCGCTCAGCGCGGCAGCAGCGCGCGGCGTGCGGCGCGCCTGGTGGGTCGCCGCCGCGGCCGCGGTGGGCGCCGCCGTGCTGCTGCTCCTGGCCGCGCGGCTGGGGTCGATAGCGCTGGACGTAAGTCCCCAGGATGCCCGCGTGCGCACGCCCGGAGCGTTGTCGGTGCATCTGGGTGGCCGGCTGTGGGTCTTGCCGGGCCGGCGCACCGTGCGCGCGGAGCGCGCCGGTTACCTGGCGGCGGACGCCGCGGTTCTCGTGCAACCCGGCGGCGCGAGCGCAGTGCGTCTGGTGCTCGCCAGGCTACCCGGGCAACTGCAGATCGACACCGCCGGCGTCGTGGCGGCGGTGGGTATCGACGGCGTCCCCGCGGGCCTCGCGCCCGGTGTCCTCACCGTGCCCGCGGGGGAGCGCACTGTCAGCCTGCGTGCGCCGCGTTACGTGGATTACGCAACGACGCTCACTATCCAGGGAGCGGGCGCGCGCCAGGATCTGCACGTGCGCCTGCAGAGCGCGTGGGGCAGGCTCACGGTGATGGCCGTTCCGCAGGGTGCGCACGTGAGCGTGGATGGCGTGGACAGCGGTCCGGCGCCGGTGACCGTTGCCGCACCATCGGGGGTGCGCCGCATCCGCATCGCGGCAGAGGGCTGGAAGAGCTGGGAGAGCAGCGTCGTCCTCAAGGGGGGCGAGGCGCTCGCGGTCGGACCGGTAACGCTCGGTCAGCCCGATGCGCACCTCAGTGTGCGCTCGAGCCCCGACGGCGCGGAGGTCACGATCGCCGGCACGCATCGCGGCCGTACTCCGCTCGCGATCGAGCTGCCCGCGGGCATCGCGTATGCACTGATCGTGAGCCTTCCCGGCTACGCCGTCTGGACGCAGGAGGTGTTCGCGACGGCGGGTCGCACACTGAGCGCGGACGCGCGGCTCATCCCCGTGTTCGCGCGCGTGAAGGTGACCGGCGAGCCCGCGGATGCCGAGCTGCTCATCGACGGCGCGTCGCGCGGGCAGACGCCGCAGTCGCTGAACCTGCCGGCCGTCGAGCACCGCTTGGAGGTGCGCAAGGCCGGATTCATCTCCTTCGAGGCCATCATCACTCCGGTGCCCGAGCTCGAGCGCACGGTGCTGTATCACCTCACGCCCTCGGATCGCGGGCGCGCGCTGCTGGAGAGCGCACCGCTCATCAGAAGTCAGATCGGCTACCTGCTGCGGCTCGTGCCGCCCGGCACGTTCCAGATGGGCAGCGAACGGCGCGAGCAGGGCCGGCGGCCGAACGAGGCTCTGCGCAGCGTCACGCTGCAGCGGCCGTTCTACATCGGGGTGCAGCCGGTCACCAACGGCGAGTTCCGCAGATTCCGCGCCGCGCATGCCTCGGGCTACATCGACGGCCACTCGATCGATCTGGACAGCCAGCCGGTCACACAGGTGAGCTGGGATGACGCCGCGGAGTTCTGCAACTGGCTTTCGCAGCAGGACGGACTGCCGCCCGCCTACGCGCGCAGCGACAGCGGCTTCGTGCTGACACGCCCGGTCACGAGGGGCTACCGGCTGCCGACCGAGGCAGAGTGGGAATATGCCGCGCGCTACGGCGCGGCCGGCGAGTGGCATCGCTTCGCCTGGGGCGATTCGCCGCCGGTCCCTGCGCAGGTCGGCAACCTGGCGGGCAGCGAGACGGGCAGCTCGCTGCCGGCGACGCTTCCCGGGTATCGCGACGATTACCCGGTCCTCGCCCCTACGGGTAAGTTCCGCCCGACGGCCCTCGGACTGCACGACGTGTCGGGCAACGTGTCACAGTGGGTGAACGACTACTACGAGTCGTTCGTGGACGCGGCTGCGGTGACCGACCCGCTGGGTCCTGCGCAGGGTACGCTGCACGGGGTGCGCGGGGCGAACTGGAAGACCGCCAGCGTCTCCGAGCTGCGGCTGGCGTGGCGCGACACCGCGAATGGTCCGGCTCCCACGCTGGGGTTCCGCGTCGCACGCTACGCGGAGGATGCACAGTGAGTGATGCACAGTGAGTGAGGATGGTATGAAGAATCTGCTGCGCTCGACCTGGATCCTGGCTCTGCTCATTGCGCTGTGCGCCGTTCTCGCCGGGGCGACCCTGCGCGCCGCCGCGCAATCGGTCATGACCGGGCCGCGCACGCCTGCGACTCCTGCAGGCGCGATCCACGATGATCCGACGGTGGCGCCTGACAAGCGCCAGTCGGCCGACAACAACGTGAGCTTCCCGGTCGACATCTGAAGCGCGCCAAGTGCGATGAAGCCGTTCGCCATCGAGCCCGATGATCGTGCGTTCGCTGTCGCGCGCGACGGGGTCGTGCTCGCGAGCTCTCCGTCCGCGGTGTTCGACGGCTCCGCGGCCGCAGCGGCCGGCGCCGACGCCTGGCACTCGGTGCGACAACTGCCCACGACGACTTCCACGCGGCACCTCGGCAGTGTGCTGCGCGAGGCGCAGCCCGCGGCGCGCGCGCTGGCGCTGGTCGCGGCGGAGTTTGCCCGGCGCCTTGCCGCTCACCCGCCCGCAGCGGGGGAGCGCGTCTGGATCGCCGCTCCGGCGGGCGCCGAGCGCTTCGGCCTGGGCGCGCTGTTGGGCGTCGCCCGCCATCTCGCCCTGCCGCTCGATGGCTTCGTGGACGCGGCGGTGGTGTCGGCCGCGGCGCTCGGCGGGACGGGCGCCGCGATCGTGATCGAGCTCGGTCTGCACCACGTGGCCGCAACGCTCATCGAGCGCGACGGCGGTCCGGCCTGCCGCCGGCGCTCGCTGCTGAGCGAGCGCGGCGGACTGTGGCAGCTCTGCCAGGCGTGGCTGGATCTCATCAACACGGCGATGGTCAGGCAAACGCGTTTCGACGCATTGCATGACGCCACCACCGAGCAGCAGCTGTTCGATGCGCTCCCCGCGCTGGCGCGCGATGCGATGGCCAGCGGCGTCGCCACGGCCGCGCTGGCCGCGGGCGGGGAGCGCGTCGAAGTGACGCTGACCCGCGACCAACTGGCGCACGCCGCGCAGCCGCTGTGGCGCGAAATCGCGCGCCTGTTGCACGAGCTGCGGCCGGCGGGCAGTGCGCTGACGCTGCTGGTGCCGCAGGCGGTCAGCGCCTTGCCGGGGCTGCGCGAGGCGCTGGCGCAATTTGCCGGCTGCGAGCTCGTGAGTCTGCCGGCCGGCTTTGCCGCCGCCGCCACCTCGCTGCTCGAGCTGCCGCCGCGCGCCGCGGGGGAGCCGGTGCGGCTGCTGCGCCGCCTGCCCGCGGCTGCGCAGCCGGCGCTGGCGGCTGGCGCCTGGCGCGAGATACCGGTCGGCCCCGGGGCGGCGGGGCCCGCACCCTCGCACGTGCTGTTCGCGGGCCGCACGTTTGCGCTCGGAGCCGAGCCGCTGGTGGTGGGACGCGCTCCGGGTGCGGCGCATGCGATCAGGCTGGCGGAGGGGCTGGCGGGCGTGTCGCGACGTCACTGCACCTTCCTGCGCGACGGCGCCGAGCTGCTGCTGCTCGATCACAGCCGCTTCGGCAGCTTCGTGAACGGCGAACGGGTCGCGGAACGCGCGCGCGTGCGTGCCGGGGACGAGGTGCGCATCGGGGACCCGGGCGTCACGCTGGCGCTGATCGCTGTCGGGGAAGCGCTCGTGCCTTAGAGCTTATCCGTGGCGCGACGCCGTACCACCGAAGTATTCACCCTCGCGTTCCTCGACTGCATCTGCTGCGGTTTTGGCGCGGTGATCCTTTTCTACACCATCGTGAGCGCACAAAGCGGCGTGGTGCGCCTCAAGGAAACGGATCGGATGAGCTCGGAGGTGAGCCGGCTGCAGGAACAGGTCCTGACGGGCGAGCGCAATCTCGTCGTGCTGCGCGACACGCTGCAGAAGACGCGCAACCAGAGCGCCAGCGCCGCGCGCGAGACCAACCGCATCGTGACCGATCTCGACAGCCGGCGTGAGCAGCTCTCGAGCTACGACGCGCAGACCCTCGCGCGCCGCGCGCACATCGAGAAACTCAAGGCCGACATCCGCTCGCTCGAGGAGAGCAACAAGCGGCTCGAAGCCGGGAGCCTCGAGCGCGCGCCGCTCGGCCAGGAGGTGAGCGGGCGCGCGGCCGCCGAACGGCGCTACATCACCGGACTCACCCTGCGCGGCCGGCGCATCCTCATCCTGCTGGATATCTCCGCCAGCATGCTGCACCAGGATCTGGTCAGCATCTTGAGGCTCCGCAACCAGGACGACGCGCACAAGCGCGCCGCCGCCAAGTGGCGTCGCGCGGTCGCGATCGTGGACTGGCTCATGACGCAGGTGCCGGCCGCCAGCAGCTACCAGGTGCTCACTTTCAACACCCAGGCGCAGCCGCTCGTGCCGGGTAACAGCGGCTGGCTCGCGGGGGGCGACGCGGCGGCGCGCGCACGCGGCATGCAGGCGCTCGAGAGGCTGGTGCCGGCCAACGGTACGAGTCTCTACAACGCGTTTGCCGCGGCACGCACGCTCAGCCCGCTTCCCGATCAGATCGTGCTGATCACCGACGGTCTGCCGACGCAGGGTAAGACCCAGGGACTGCGCCGCTACGTCAACTCCGCCGAACGCATGCGCCTCTTCGACGAGGCGGTAGCGCAGCTTCCCGAGCACGTACCGATCGACTGCGTGCTGTTGCCCATGGAGGGTGATCTGCAGGCCGCGCACCGCTTCTGGCACCTGGCGCGCGTCACCGATGGCACGCTGCTGATGCCCGCGAAGGACTGGCCCTGATGCGCCGGCGCCGCGAAGTGGAGGTGTTCAGCCTGTCGTTTCTCGACTGCATCTGCTGCGGCTTCGGCGCCATCATCCTGCTGCTGGTACTGAGTGAGATCGGCCAGCCCGCGGAGCTGGAGAAGAGCCGCAAGCACCTGGGTGGCGAGGTGCGACTGCTCGAGGAGCAGCTCAATACGCTGCGCGGTGAGACCGACGAACTCAACCGCGAGCTGTCAGGCAGCCGCGAGACTCTGGAGCGCGAGCGCGGCCGGCTGACGAACCTCGCGGGCGACCTCAGCAGCATCCGCGGCCGCTACGCCGGCAGCCGCGAAGACGCGGCCGTCACCAACATCATCGAGCGCCAGCTGGTGGCCGCCCAGCAGACGCTCACCGAAGACATGCAGCGGCTGCTGGCGCTGCGCGCGCAAAGCCCGCGCAGCGCCGCCATCGGCGGCATTCCGATCGACAGCGATTATGTCATTTTCATCATCGACACCTCCTCGAGCATGACCAGCAATCACTGGGACATGAATCTCGCGATCGTGGACGAGATCCTCGGCCTGTATCCGCACGTGCAGGGGCTGCAGGTCCTGAACGACCAGGGAACGTACATGTACGAGGGAACGCGCGGCCGCTGGCTCGCCGACAGCGCGCAGCAGCGCAAGGAAATCCGCGAGCGCGCCAGGCACTGGCGCGCATTCAGCCAGTCCAATCCGGTTCCCGGGATGGAGGAAGCGGTGCGCAGCTACTGGGCGGCCGAGCGGCGGGTGAGCGTGTTCGTGCTGGGCGATGAGTTCACCGGCGACTCCATTCAGGAGGCGCTCGACTCGATCGGCAGTCTCAACAAGCCCGGGCCCGACGGCCGGCGGCCGGTGCGCATCCACGCCATCGGATTTCCCGAAGGAGCGGACATGTCGCCGTTTACAAATATCCGCTTTTCCGCCCTAATGAGGCTGATATGCGAGCAGAACGATGGCACGTTCGTCGGCATGAAGCATTAGGCGGGCTGCGCTGGTCGGCCGGCGCCGTGGCGCTGGCCGCTGTTACCGCCTGTGGCGGTATCGCGATCAAACCCGATCCCGTCCTGCCCCAGCCGCTGCTGCAGCCGCTGCCCACCACCGTCGGCCTCGTTCTTCCCAACGAGCTGCGCAATTACATGCACAAGGAGACACGCTGGGGTATCGACTGGCAGATTGCGCTGGGACCAGGGCACGTGCACCTGCTGCGCGACATATTCAGGGACTCGTTCAGCCACGTACAGGAATTCAAGGATCTGGCGGCGGCGCGCGCGGCATCCGGGCTCAAGGCGGTGTTTGAACCGCGGATCGATCAGTATTCCTTCGTGACTGACCGCGACACCGGCGGACGCTACGACGCCGTCACGATCCGCTACCGCATCAATGTCTACACGCCGCAGGGGGAGAAAGTCGACACCCTGACTCTCACCGGTTATGGCAGCGCGCTCGCCAAGGGCATGTCGAGCGGCGCGCCGCTCGAGCGTGCGACGCTCGCGGCCATGCGTGACGCGGCGGCGAAATTCCTGGTGCAGTTTCCGGAGCAGGCCGCCGGGCAGCAGCTGGCGCGCGACGAGCCGCTGAGTGTGCAGTCAGGCGTCGACACCGCTGACACTGTGCAGATCGAGGCGGTGCCGATCGAGGAGAGCGGTCCGGACGGGGATGCGGGAGCGCCCACCGCCTAGGGCTGGCGTGGCTTCTTCGACAGCAGCTTTTCCAGCAGCGTGACGCCTTCGGTGTCCACCGGCTCGCCGTTCTGCATGCGCGGCGCGTAGCGGGCGCGCCTCACTGCGGTCAGCACGGCCTTCTGCTGTGCGGCCGTGGCATCGGCGGTGTTGGTGATCACGTTGGCGGTGTGCCCGTCGCGCTTCACCGTGAAGGTCGCCTGCACCGAATGCTCATCGGTGTTGTCGCGCTCGGCGAGCGGTGAGCGTGAAGCCGACGAGGAAGGTGCCCGGTAGGCCAGCTGCCGCGGCACATCGAACGTTGCAGTCGAGCCCGCCTGGTGCAGTTCCTGCCAGGCGTCGCGGTAGCGCGTGAGGCTCTTGTCGGCCTGATCGGCGCACAGGTACCAGTCGCCCAGCTCCATCAGGGTCGTGGCGCGGATCGGGTGATCGACCGGGCGTATCTTGTCGATGGTCTGCAGCGCCAGCAGCAACGCCTTCTCCCCGTCGGGGTTCTGTGCCCGCAGGCCATGCTCCGTATACACGCTGGGGCCCGACTGCGCGAACGGGTCCATGTACTGGACGGCTTCCTCGTCGTTGCCGTTCGTGGCCTCGAGCCGGTAGGTGCGCGCAATCCCCAGCAGCGGGTCGATCACCAGGCGTGCGGCGCGAGTGCCGGCGCCCTCGGCGACGGTGAGCTCGCGGGCGTACGCGGCGCGCGCCGAGGGGTAGCGGCCCACGTGCTCGAGCCAGTGCGCATAGTGATCCACCGGGCGGATGACGCGCGCATCGCTGCTGCCCCAGGCGCTCTCGGCGACCCGCACCGCGTACTGGAACTCACGATCCGCCTCGCTGTGGCGCTCGAGATTCACCAGGCTGCCGATCAGCGGATCGAGGATCGTCATCTGCCCGGGGTTCAGCAGACCGTCGAGATTGCGGCTCAGGTCGAGCGCGCGCTGCAGGGTGACGCTCGCATCCTCGTACTGCCGGGTGGCGTAGTAGGTCGTACCGAGCCCCTGCAGCGGGCGCAACAGCAGACGGTCAGCGTGACCGCCGGTGTCGGCGGCGATTTTCACGCTGCGCAGGTAGGTATCCTCGGCATCCTTGTAGTCGCCCATGCGGTACTGGGTGGTGCCGAGATTGGAGAGGGGATTGACCAGCTCGCGACCGTTGGCGCCGTACTGCTCCTGGGTGAGCGCCACGAGTTTCTCGGCCAGCGGCAGCGCATCCGGGTAGCGGTGCGCATCGAAGGCCGCACGGAACTCCCGGTACACCGCCACCCGCTCGGCATCGGTCACGGCCAGTGCCGCGGCCGGCGCCAGCACCGCCGCGGCGACCATCAGGGGCAGTTTCAAACGTCTCACCGGGGGCGCCCCACAGTCAGCGCAAGACGCGCTGTAAGAAATGGTAACACCGCGATGCGGCGCGACGCGGGTGCCAGGCCTGGCGGCCCACGTTCCCGCGCCGGCTACGCAGCACCCTTGGGCGCTGCGGGCCAGCAACAGCGGGCGCGCCTTGCCGCGGGACGCGCGCACTTCTAAGCTGTGGGAAAAACAACATCCGCGGTTGCGATAGGGGTGCACCGATGGGAGACGGGGAAGGGAAGCTCGCGTGGCTGGCCGGAGCGAGCGGCCTTACCGGCGGCTGCGCGCTCGAGACGCTGCTCGAGGCGCCGGACATCAGGCGCGTGCTGGCCGTTTCACGGCGGCCGCTCGGGCGCGAGCATCCGCGACTCGCCAATCGCATCGTGCAATTCGAGCACCTCGAGGCACAGATCAGGGGCGCCAGCTGCGACGTTGCGCTGTGCTGCCTTGGCACGACCATCCGCCAGGCCGGCTCGCAGCAGAGCTTTCGCGCGCTCGACCTCGACTGCGTGCTGGCGTTCGCGCGCGCCGCAAAAGCGGCGAACGCCCGGCGCTTCGTCGTCATATCGAGCGTGGGCGCGGACCCCGGCGCGCGCAATTTCTACCTGCGCACCAAGGGCGAGATGGAGCAGCATCTGGTGGCAGCGGGCTTCGAGTCGCTCGACATCCTGCAGCCGTCACTGCTGCTCGGCTGGCGCGGCGAGGTGCGCCCGCTGGAGCTCGCGGCACGCGCCTTCACGCCGCTGGTGAATCCGCTGCTGCGGGGCCGGTACATCGCGTACCGCGCCATTCCCGCGCGTACCGTGGGCGCCGCCATGCTCGGCGCCATTCGCACCGGCCGACGCGGCGTGCAGCGCTACACCTATGAGGGTATCGAGGCGCTGGCGCGCCTCGCCCTGCCGCGTGCGCGCGCGCCGGCGCAGCCGAAGACGCCCGCCGGCGCACGGTAGTCGCGGGAATCGAGGGACGGTAAGGCTTGCGCGCCGCGCTCGCTCCTGCAGTCGCGCTGCTGGTCGCCGCGTGCAGCAGCCTCCCCGCGACGCCGCCCGCGCCGGGGCCGCAAGGCGGGGCAGCGATCGCGCAGGCGGCGCAATCTCTGCTTGGAACTCCGTACCACTTCGGCTCTGCCGACGCGGCCGGCTTCGACTGCAGCGGGCTGGCGCTGTACGTGCACGAGCGCGCAGGTCTGGCCATTCCGCGCACCGCCGCCGAGCAGCAGCGCGCGGCGCACCCGGTGCCGCTCGGGCAGCTTGCGCCCGGGGACCTGGTATTTTTCCGCATCCGCTCGCGCGGCATCGATCACGTCGGTGTCTATGCCGGCGGCGGCCGCTTCATTCACGCGCCGCGCGCGGGCCTGGCCGTCAGGTACGGCGATCTGAGCGGCGGCAGCTTCTACGCGCGGCATCTGGTGAGCGCCGGGCGCTTCTGGGATCGTGGCACGCCGCCCTCGCCACGGTGAGACATAAAACGGTGCGCCGTGGCGCGCGCTACGTATAAACCGCACGTGAGAGCCGCGGCACATAATCGGGGCTTGACTGCAAACCGCGACGCTTTGACACTTAGGGCTCAGTGACAAGGGCAAACCCGTCGAAAGACGGGGACGCAAAGCCACCGGTCTACGGGACGTTCCTATGACGGCGGGGCTGCCACGATCGCGCAGGAAGCGCGAGCGCTCGCATCCCTCCCGTCGCGCGAAGCAGCCCTGGTAGACCGTGTCCGTTGAGGGTTTCGGTTGCGGGGAAATTATGACAGCAACAGCCAACTTCGCTTCCGTGCGCACCGGCGCTGAAGCAAGGGATACGGCGGCACCGGCGACGAGCGCGGCGCCGTTCGTTCTCAACCTGTGCTCATCGACGACGCCGATGGCGCTTGCGCAGACGGATCTGCCGGAGCTCAAGCGCTTCACGTTCTTCGTCAGCCGGCGCTTCGAGGAAGGCCGCGAGCGCTTTCGTCTGCACATGGGTTACTTCGCGACGCTCGCCGAGGCCGAGGAGTGGCTGAGCGTCGTGCGCGAGATTTACCCGGGTGCCTGGGCCGGCGAAGCCCCGGGCCGCAAGCTCCGCGAGCGAGCCTCGGCGGCGGCCGCCGCCCAGGCCCGGCATGCCGCCGGACCTCAGCCGCGGGTCGCGCCGGCGCCTGCGCGCGCCCCGGCTCCCGCAGCGGCTGCCGCGGCTGCACCGCCCACCGCGTCGAACCGCCCCGACGTTCACGTGCCCGTGGTACACGCCGCGCCGCCGGCTGCGCGGCGCGCCGCCGCAGCGCCGCTCGTGGCTCCGCCGGTTGCCAGAGCCGCCGCGCCCCGGACCATCGCGCCACGGATCACCGCGCCGGCGCCGGCGCCCGCGCCC